>JAABUT010000777.1_pt1 | contig 43946 bp, 51 predicted proteins | sample 5559281 | NCBI WGS metagenome assembly JAABUT01 (sample SAMN10711880, study PRJNA513359) | rock metagenome | isolation source: Antarctica rocks | place: Antarctica: Victoria Land, Ricker Hills nord | collected 2016-01-04
GGTGGCGCTCGGATCGATAGACACCGAGCGATATGCCTTGCACCGCAACGCTTTGCAGGTCGATAAGTCACGCGCCCTTGACGACCGGATGGCGGATCTGCATCCGCTCGGCAGAATTGGGCAGCCGTAGGAGGTGGCCTCTGTGGTGACGTTCCTGCTGTCGGAGCAGGCCGCATTCGTCAGCGGCGCGGTGGTGCCGGTGGACGGCGGGCGGGCGGCCGCGGGTCAGGATCCGGAGGCCCGCCGGGTGGTCTGACGGCCCAACCGCCGAGCCTGCTCCCTGGCGTCGGCGACCACCGCTGCCAGGCCGTTACCGGCCAGCGCCGATCCGATCACCGCCAGCCCTGGCTGCGCCGCGACCGCGGTCCGCAGCCGATCCACGGCCTCCGCGTGGCCGTGGCGCGGCTGCGGGAGCGCGGACGGCCAGCGCACTACCGCGCTGCCTCGGACATCGGACTTCCTGAGCTGGATACCGAGCAGTGCCGACGCGTCGGCGAGCGCAGTTGCCGGCAGCTCCTGCTCCGCCGTGATCCGGCGACCGTCCGGGTGGCGGCTGGGGATCCCCGGGTCCATATCCCCGCGCCCGTACGACAGCCGCAGCACATGCCGACCTGCCGGTAGCGAAGCGGCCAGCCACTCCCACTTCGCGGTGGCGTGGGTGAGCGCCTTCGCCCGCACCCCATCGACGCCCGGAGCCACCAGGATGCCGGTTCCGCGCGGTGCGGCATCCAATCGATCGTCGTCGATGACCAGCGTCACCAGGGTCACCGAGGTGGTCGCAGGATCGGCGTCGGTCGGGAGGGCACCCGGTCGCAGTACCGGTCCGAGCAGGTGCCGGCAGCCGTCGGCCGGCACCGCCACCACGAGCAGATCGGCGGGGAGCCAACCGGCGGGGAGCTGTACGCGCCATTCGTCCTTCGAACGCCCGATGGCTGTCACCTGTGCCCCACAGCGAATACTGCCGCCTGCCGCGGATATCGCCGCCGCCAGCGCCGCGGGCAACGACGCCATCCCACCGCGAATCCCGGCCACCGCTGATCCGGCGGGAGGCGCGTTGCCCCGCAGCTGCCGGACACCGCCGGCCAGCGACCCGGTGGATCTGAGCGCGGCCGAGAGCCCGGGTGCGACGGCGTCCACCTCCAGCAGCGACGGGTCCGCCGCGTGCACGCCGCCGACGACCGGTTCGACGAGGCGCCGCAGTACCCGGCCACCCATCCGCCGTCGGATCAGGGCTCCCAGCGTCGGACCGGCAATACGCGCCGGCAGGATCACATCCAGAGATGCTCTGACAGTTCCCGCCCAGCCGATGATGCGCCGGACGTCGGCCGCCGTCGGGTGCCCTGGTATGCCGAGCAGCGCTGCCTTCGGAAGCGGCGCCGATCCGGCTTCGTGCCGCACCCAGGCGCCCCGCGAGGACGGCCGCACCACCCGGTCGGCCAGGCCCAGATCGGTGAGCAACTCGGTCACCGATGGACGGCTCACGGCGAACGACTCTGCGCCGGCATCCAGGTCGACGCCGGCGACGGTATGCCGGGCGACTGGCCCGCCAACCGCGCCGGATGCCTCCAGCAGCAACGGCCGCAGACCGTCGACGGCGAGCTGGTAGGCGGCGACCAGACCGGCCATGCCGCCGCCGACCACCACCACCCGGGGATCGTCATCCGCCCCGGTCACCGCGGTTTCACCGACCCAGCGGGTCAGGCTGTGCGTGCACGAACTCGACCAGCCGGGTCAGCACATCCGGGTCGGTGTCCGGCGGTACCCCGTGGCCGAGGTTCACCACGTGCCCCGGCGCCGCCTGACCTGCCGCCAGGACGTCGAGCACATGTTCCCGCAGCGCCCTCTCGCCGGCGAACAGTAGCGCCGGATCGATGTTGCCTTGCAGCGGAACTGTTCCACCGAGCCGCCGGGACGCCTGGTCCAGAGTGATCCGATGGTCCACACCGATCACGTCGGCGCCTGCGGTGTGCATGGCCGGCAGCAGTTCACCGGTGCCGACGCCGAAATGCACGCGCGGCACCGCAAGATCGGACACTGCGGCGAACACCTGCGCCGAAAACGGTGCGGCCCCAGCGGCGTACTGCGCCGACGAGAGGTTCCCGGCCCACGAATCGAACAGTTGCACGGCCGACGCCCCGGCCAGGATCTGGGCCCGCAGGAAAGTGGCGGCCGTCGCCGCCACCCAGGTGGCCAGCGCCGCCCAGGTCTTTGGATCGCCCAGCATCATCGCCTTGGTGCGCAGATGATCGCCGCTCGGTCCACCCTCCACCAGGTAGGACGCCAGGGTGAATGGAGCCCCGGCGAAACCTACCAGCGGCACGTCGCCGAGCTGTGCTACGCAGCTCGCCACCGCCTGTTCGATCGGCGCCAGCGCCTGCGGGTCCAGCTCGGGCAGCGCGGCGACCTGCTCGCGGCTGCGGACCGGATCGGCCACCACCGGCCCGGTTCCCGGCACGATCTCCACACCGATGCCGGCCAGTTTCAACGGAACGACGATGTCGGAGAAGAACACCGCCGCGTCGACGCCGTGTCTGCGTACCGGCTGCAGGGTGATCTCGGTCGCAAGCTCGGGAGTCAGGCAGGCGTCGAGCATTGCCGTTCCGGCCCGCAGCGAGCGGTACTCGGGCAGCGACCGGCCGGCCTGCCGCATGAACCAGATGGGCCGCCGCCGTGTCCGTTCGCCGCGCATCGCCCTGACCAGCAGCGAATTTTCGGTGCCGCCTCGCAGTGGGTGGGCGTCCGGCAGGGTGTCGATGGTCACGGGAACCCATGCTGCCATCCCATCCGGCAGCTGCCAGCCGGGCTTCGACGACCAGTAGAATTCCGAAGATGCTGATGGTCCTCGGCGCAGGTCACCGCGATGTGAACCTGGCACAGTTGGAGGATCTCGCCGACGGCGCGGACAGCCTGCGCTCGGCGCTGCGGCAGGCAGCCGGCGAGCCGGACGCCGCGATCGCGGGTTCGGTGGTGCTGTCCACCTGCAACCGGCTGGAGATCTATATCGACGCCGTGCGGTTCCATGACGCGGTCGACGTCGTCACCGCGGCGCTCGTCGCCGCCACCGGGATGGCGGCCGAGCACGCGCAGGATTCGTTGCGGGTCCGGGTCGGCGCCGCCGTGTCCACCCACCTGTTCACGGTGGCCGCCGGCCTGGATGCGATGGTGGTGGGAGAGGTCGAGATCGCCGGTCAGGTGGCCGGGGCGCATCACCGGGCGGAGTCCGACGGCACCCTGACCCCCCAGCTGCACAGCCTGTTCCGCTGGGCCTCCCGGACCGCGAAAGCTGTTGCCGCCCGCACCAGGATCGGCGCCGAAGGGAGGTCCATTGCCTCGGTCGCCCTGGACATCGCGGTGCGGCGGATCGGCCCTCTCGACGGCAGATCGGCGCTGATCATCGGCACCGGCTCCTACGCCAGGGTGGTGGCCTCCGCCTTGCATGCCAGGGGCTGCACGGATCTGAGTGTTCATTCACCCAGCGGGCGAACGGATGCCTTCGCCGCCACCCATCGGGCGGCACGGGTGAATCATGACCGACTGGCAACCGTGGTCGGCACCGTCGATCTGCTGGTGGCCGCCAGCGGCCGCGGCTCGAGCCTGGATGCCGGAGCGCTGAAGCAGGCATTGGTGGAACGGCACACTCCTGTGCTGGCCGTCGATCTGGCGCTGCACCACGACATCCCGGATTCACTGAGGGCGTTGCCGACCGTCGAGGTGATCGATCTGCACTCGATCGCCGGGTCGGTAGGTCCGGCCCACGGCGAGGAGCTGCGGGCGGCGCAGGACATCGTGCTGGCGGCGGTGTCGCGGTTCGAGGAGGAGCTCACCGAGCGAACCCTCGATCCGGCCGTCGTCGCCCTTCGCAGCCACGTGTTCGCAGCTGCCGACACAGAGGTCAAACGGCTGCGCCGCAAGTACGACGGCCAGGTCGCTGACGACGTGGAACGGGCCATCCGACGGGTCACCAGCTCCTTGTTGCACACCCCCACGATCAGGGCGAAGGAACTGGCCAGGGACGGCAGCGGTGAGGACTATCTCCGGGCACTGCACACCCTGTTCGGGATCGAGGTGCCGAGCACCCGGACCTCGCAGGGCTGACCGGGCCCGGCGAGGCACAGCGCTCCTCGCGTCGCGCCGGCCAGGTTTCCCGTCAGGACGGTGGCGGCCGCTCCCTGTGTGTCCCGGATGTCGGCCGCGGCTGGCAGCATGGCGGTATGGCTGTGTCCGCGGTCCCCCCGCTGGTGCTGGTGTCGGGTGACGAACCACTGCTGGTCGACCGGGCGATCGTCAGCACGCTGTCCGCCCTACGGAAGACCGAGCCGGACGTGGAGCGGCGGGAGAGCGATGCCGCCGGGCTCACGGCGGGTCTGTTCTCCGACATGGTCGCGCCGAGCCTGTTCGCCGAACCCCGGCTGGTGGTGCTGCGCGGCGCACAGGGAGCGGCGAAGGAGCTGGCTGCGGCCGTCATTGAGTACACGGCAGATCCGGTTCAGGGCGTCACTCTGGCCGTGCACCACGCCGGCGGCGCCCCGAACAAGCCGCTGGTGGAGGCGTTGCGGATGCGCGGCGCGGCGGTGTTCAGCTGCCCGAGGATCACCCGGCCGGGGGACCGGATCGATTTCGTCCGGGCCGAAATCAAGCGGGCCGGCGGCACCTGCACGCCGGAGGCGGTTTCGGCGCTGGTCGACGCGGTCGGCGGCGACCTGCGCGAGCTGGCGTCGTCCGCCGGCCAGCTGGTGTCGGACACCGGCGGCCTGGTCGACGAGAGCGCGGTCGCCCGTTACCACCGGGGAAAGGCCGACGTCAACGGCTTCGCGGTGGCGGACAAGGCGGTCGCCGGGGACCGGGCCGGAGCGCTGGAATCGTTGCGGTGGGCGCTCAATGTCGGCGTGGCGCCGGTGCTGATCGCCGATGCGCTGGCCGACGGCATGCGGACGCTTGCCAAGGTGGCCGGTGCCCGCGGCGGGAACTCCTATTCCCTGGCATCCGAACTCGGAATGCCGCCGTGGAAGATCGACAAGGCCCGCAGTGTGGTGCGGGGCTGGAGCGCGGCCGGGCTGGCGACCGGGATGCTGTTGGTCGCGGAGCTGAACGCCGACGTCAAGGGCGCGGCCGCGGACGTCGATTACGCGGTGGAACGCGCCGTCCTGGCCGTGGTGGCGGCGCGCGGGATCGGTTGAGGGTGCCCCTTAGAGGGTGGTATCAGCAACGGAGCGGGTGTGGTCCCTGACGGCCCGGCCGCGGGTTCCGATTCCGCTGACGGTGACCGAGATGGCCACGTCAGCCGGCCAGCAGGTCGGCTCGGTCATCCGAGCCGTCGCGCGCTCGATCATCGAACTGCGCCCATCTCACTGAGCCGTCGACTACTGGGGCGCCGACGCGCAAGTGTGGTCGGCCCGGCATGTCGCGAGACTGGACGCTCACCGCGTTGGACGATCATGTACATCCGTTGCAGTCAGGAGGACCGCATGCGCGCCAAACGCATTATGGCCAACCTTCGTGTGGCTGACGTCGAGACGGCGAGGAGCTTCTACACCGACTACCTCGGGCTGAGTATCGAGGAGTTCAACATGGGATGGGTGGGCCGCTACACCTCTTCCGACACCGGGGCCAGCGTCCAGCTCGTCACGCGCGACGCAACCGCAGCCGAAGACTCGGTTATCTCCGTGCACACGGATGACGTCGAAGGTGCTTATCACGAAGCTCAGAATTTCGGCTACGAGATTGTCAAGCCGATAACGACAGAGCCTTGGGGGGTGAGCCGGTTCTTCGTCCGAGCACCAGATGGCAACGTCATCAACATCGTGTACCACCCGGACTGAGAACAGCGGCGTGCGACCAACGTGCGATTGCGGGCGGTCAACCGATCTTGTCGTCGGCTGCCTGCTGGGCCAGGTCGAGAGCGCGTCCAACCCTTCGGTGACGAACGACAACCGCGGGCTCCACTCACCACTGGTCGGTGCCTGGTGGGTGACGACGAAGATCGGAACGTCGATCGGATGCCCGTCCTACCATCCTTTCGCGATGTCGAAGGTGCGGCGGCCACTGACGATGGCCATCGGTCTGCTGTTCGGGTTGGGTCTGGACACCGCCGCCGAGATCGGGGTGCTCGTGCTGGTCGGTGCCGGCGTCGCCACCGGCCTGCCCCGGTATGCGGTCCTCGTCCTGCCGCTGTTGTTCGTCGCCGGGATGGATCCGGATAGGGTTCGACGCTGTGCCCAATCCGCAGGGCCGGTGCCGACGAACCCCTCAGTGTGAACAAGGGGGCGCCGGCGGAACAGGATGACGAAGGCGAGGACGGCGGCTCTCCGAAAAAGCCGGATCGCGGCTGCCGCACGCGGTGCCAGAGCCCCTACCCAGAAGCCGCGGCCGGCCACTCGGCGCCGGAAGACGAGTTGCCGGCGCCCACTCTCGACGACCTGCTGCATGCGGTCGCCACCGGCGACCGGGTCGCCTTCGACGATCTGTACGGCCAGACCGTCTATCCCGTCATGTCTCTGGTCCGGCTGCTGATGCGCGATGTCGCGCTCGCCGAAGAAGTCACCCAGGAGGTGTTCCTGACGGTGTGGCTACGGGCGGCCCGTTTCGATGCCACCCGCGGCAGAGCAGCAGCCTGGATACTGGCGATCGCACGATCGAGGGCGATCGACCGCATCCGATCGTCACAGGCGGCTCGCGAACGCGATCACCGGTTCGCCTCTCAACCGATGACGGATCCGCGCAGCCCCGCAGAGGCGGCGGTGGCCGACTTCGAACGTCATCGCATCCACTTCGCGCTTGCCACACTGACATCCGTACAACGCCAGGCACTCATGCTGGCATTCTTCGGCGGTCACACCTACTCGGAGACCGCCGGTATTCTCGGGGTTCCGGTTCCCACGCTCAAGTCGCGGGTGCGCGAGGGACTGATCCGATTGCGGCATCAGCTGAACGAGGACTGAAGATCGGTTGCGCTAGTCCGGCCAGCGCATGTGGGTGACCTCGCCGCCGACAACGGTGGCGGTCAGCCTGATCGGGCCGTCCGGTCGGACGTAGAGATCGTAGGTGCCCTGCTGCACTTCGCCGTAGACCAGCGAGTGGATGGTTGATCCGTCCGGCGCGGTGCGGGCGACCACAGCGACATGGGGTGGGGCACCGGGCTCGTGACTGTGGCCGTCGGCCGGGGAATGGGAAAGATCTCCCGGCGATCCGTGGTCGTGGTGGTCGTGGTGGTCGTGGTGGTCGTGGTGGTCGTGGTGGGCCTGGTGGGGTCGGGAGTCGGTACCGGTCGGGATGATCTCCACCTCCAGATCCTCCATGTCGGCCGGCATCTCGACGATCAGCGCGCCGATGTCGCCGCCGATGTCCAGGACGACAGCACCCTGACCGGCGTGCGGATTCTCTTCGGTGGCCACAGCTGCTCCTTCATCAAAGACCAGTGTGCAGCCCCGGCGGGGGCGATGCGCCGGGGCTGCACACTCAGGTGGTCGGACAATCGGTCGATCAGCCGGGACGGCCGGAAACCTTCGGCTTCGGCGTCACGGTCAGGTACCCGCTGGCGGGGGGTGCCAGGTACGGGAACATGGTCAACAGGGGCGCATTGGCGTTCGCGTCTGCGTCGCTCCCATCCTTCAGCGTGCCGTTGGTCACGACTGCGTCCGGCTTGTAGTTCGGGTACGTCAGCGGGAGCGAGAGTCCGGCCACCACCCGCAGCTCGATGGTGGTCACGTCGTCGACCACCCGGCGGCCGTTGGGGAAGCCGGCGTTGTCGCCGCCGAGCACTCCGAGCTTGCTGAACTTCGGCGAAGTGCGGGGCGTCGGCGGCACGGCCAGGTTCAGCCGCAGCAGGTCTGCCAGCGTGGGCCCGGTGAACGTGGTGAAGGTCTTCAGCACCGCGGCTGGAATGCCGGTCAGCAGGATCGCCGTCAGGTCTGTCCGCGGTTGCCCGGACTTGTTGAAAGCGTCCAGGTTCGGGAATTGGCCCGGGTAGAGCACCGGAAGCAGCCCTGCCAGTTCCGGCTTGCTGACGTATTGCGCGAATGCCGAATCGGCCGATGGCGGCAGCGAGTTCCACTTGTCCTTGACCGCCATCGGATTGATGACCTCGTTGAACAGCGGATTGGCCAGGCGCGAGACCTGGACACTGTCGCCGAACGGCTTGTAGGTCCCGGTGGTGGAGTCGAACAGTCGCCCGCGAGTGCGGTGGGTGGACGCCCAGACACCGATCACCGACGTGGGGTCCAGCGGATTGGTCGGCGTGAGCCCGGAGGCGGTCAGCTCGGACTTGGGCACCTGCAGCGCGATGGTGTGCACGTTCAGCCCCTGCAGGCCGTTCATCCCCTGCATCACCGGCAGCTTGATGACGTGCGCCTGGTTCAAGCCTCGTAGGCCGGCCAGGTCGAAGACGCTGCCCAGATCGACCAGGAACGCGTCCGATCGCTGGCCGGCGAAGACCTTCCGGCCGGTGCCGAGCGCCTGCACGGACGCCGCACCGAAAGTGGCCTGGTAATTGGGCGTGCTGCGCTCGCCGACGTTGCACGGCGGCACCTTCAGGCCGGTGCCCAACACCGTGGTCGAGGTCACCTTGCCGTTGACGTCCCGGACGACCTTGGTGACCGAGTACGTCTGCGGCCGGTTCCAAGTGGTGTCGTCGATCTTGGTGATCGGCCCGGTGTTGTACAGGAACGTGTTGTCGTTCCGGATGATCGTCTTGAACCGGAACTCGTAGCTGATGTCGGGCTTCGCCGTGCCGCGGTTGGCGATGTTGATGATGTACAGCACATCGTCCGCGAACTCGCTGAAGTTCGGTCCGCCGTAGGGGAGCTCGAACGGGTTGAAGTTCGCGATCAGGGTGGCCTTGGTCGGATCGTTGGGATCCACATAGGCGTAGACGTCGGTGTTGTCGGCCGTCGGATCCTTGGAGATTTCCGGGGCCTCGCGATGTGAAGACATTCCTGGCCTTTCCTATCAGTGAATAAAGGTCGAACGGGAGACGAGTGGTCAGACCCTCGGGGACGAGTGCAGCGCCTGCGCCAGCTGGGCGACCAGCCGGTGATCGGTGAGGGTGACCTCTCTACCCTCAACCATCACCAAGACCTGTCCGTTCGAGACGTCCTGGATATAGGCCACCATCGAACCGGTGGCGGCATTGGGCAGCTCCGGCGCGGCAGCACGTGCGGCGGTCGGAACCGCCTGGCCGGCCACCGATACGGTCGACTTGGTCAGGGCGGCGGCGCCGACAGCGGCGGCGCCGACGCCCGCGGTCTTGAAGAATGCGCGGCGATTGGGACTGGTCATGATTCCTCCGTGAGAGTTGATGGGATGACTGCCGGACCCGTCCGAATCGAGATCTGCCCGCCGGTGGGGGTTCGTCATTTGTTGGTAGTGACGGAGACCGGAACGGAGGCCGGGTGCTTGCTGAACTCCTTCATCTTGGCCAGTACGTCGGCGATCCGCTTTTCGGCGGACACCGGGCTGGCCGATGCGGGGGCACCAGAATCGGGCAGCGCGAAGACGAAGCCCGTGACGTCCACCACCAGATGCACGGTGCCGAACGAGCCGTTGTAGATGGAGATGGTGCCGTCCGGGTTGACCGGGGTCAGCACGGAGCCGGCCACGTCGTCCCCCGGCCGGAAGTTGGAGCTGGACACGGACGGCAGCGGACCGACGCCGTCCCAGGTGGTCAGGAAACCAGAAGCCTGCGGGCCGACGGCGGTCACGTTCACCACCACCGCCTTGAAGAACGTTGCGGTTGGATCGCCCGACGGGAAAATCCGAATCTTCGAGGTGGTGAGAGCACCCGCCGGGTTACCCCCGGCGAGGTCGCCGTTGGGCGGCCGGGAATCGAAGATGCGGAACGGGCTGCTGGGGACGAAGCTGCCGTCGGCCGATGGAGTGCCGCCGACGTAGTAGCCGGTGATGTCGACGACGAGATCGACCGCGGTGGGAGATCCGTTGTAGAGCGAGAGCGAGCCGTCGCCCGCGAGGGCGATCAGCGCGAGATTGGCCCGGTCTTCCTTCTTCTTGTAATTCACGTTGGAGGTCAGGTTGTCGCCGACCGGCAGCATGTCGCCCTGGAAGGCGGTGATGAAGCCCTTCCCGGCGCCTTGCACGGCGGTGATATTAGCCACCACCGCGCTGGCGTCCGCCGGAATCCCGTTCCTGCCGGCAATGGGCAGCTTGATCACTGCCTTCGGGCGGACCTGGGGCGCCCGCCCGGGGATGCCCCCTCTGGTGTCCAGGAATCGCCGCGATCCAGTCGGCACGTAGGTGCCGGCCTCCCCGGTGTTGGTGCCGCCGAGGTAGTAGCCGTGAATGTCGGCGAGCACGTCGACGGTGCCGTCGGACCCGTTGAAGATGGAGACCGCGCCGTTGGGGCCGACCGGAGTGATCACCAGGTTCGGGACGTTCTGCCCGGGCTGGAAGTTCAGGTTCGACGCCAGCGGCTGAGGCTTGCCCGTCGCGTAGACGGTGAGGTAGCCGGCTGTCTTCGGGTCGACTGCCGTCACGTTCAGCACCACCGCGGCAGGGTTCAGGCCGGTATCGGCGTCGGTGGCGGTGAAGGTGAGTGTCGAACGGGCCGCGACGGGAGCCTTCCTCGCACCGACGCCATCACGAGTGTCCAGGATCCGCTTCGACGTCACGGTGTTGAACGTTCCGGGTGTGGTCTGGTCGGCATGCGCGAGGGGCACGCTGAGCACGGACGCGGCCACGGCGACCGCAACGGCGGCACCGCCGCTCAGGAATTTTCTGATCTTCACGCAATTTCCTCTTCCGCTGAGTGTGGGGGCCGGCCGGAGGCTAGGCAGAAAATGGTCTTGATCGCACACGACAATCTCCGCCGCGCAGGGACGTCGGGTGATCTCCAGCACGTGTACGCATTCGGTGCATGGCGACGATCGGATGGGTGCCGAAAGGGTCTTTGTGCGGAGTCACCCGAACGCACGGATCCACGGAAGGTCTATAGCACTGAGTGAGCGCCGCGTCGTTGGTCGTGCCCCCGGACTTGTCGCCACCAGCCCCGTTCAGGTGACGGGCTGCTGGCCGGCTGTGCGGGGGCACCGGAAGATCGTCCACCTCCGGCTAGCATGGCGCCGTGCCGAGCGACGAAACAGCCGACAGCGGAGCGGGTCTCGGACCCGATACGACGTCTGCTGCGGCAGCAGGCCACGGCTACTTCGATACCAGGTTCGCCCCGCACGCGCAGCGGAGCACGGTCTGGAAGCACATCTGCCGGTACCTGGAGCGGTGGATCTCTGCCGAGGACCGGGTGCTGGATCTGGGCGCGGGACGGTGCGATTTCGCCAACGCCGTGACGGCCAGCACCGTCACCGCCATGGACGTCGACGAGGTCGTCATCGAGGCCGCCGGGCCTGGCGTGACCGCACTGGTCGGCGACAGCACGGATCTGTCGCGATTCGATCGCGACAGCTTCGACTGCATCGTCGCCTCGAACCTGCTCGAGCACCTCGGTCGCCCGGATGCGGAGCGGCTGCTCTCCGAGGCACGCCGCGTGCTGAGCCCGCACGGTCGGCTCGTCCTGATCCAGCCCAACTTCCGGCTCAACCCGGCCGAATACTTCGACGACTACACACACGTCACCGTCTATTCCGACCGATCACTGAGTGATCTTCTCGTCGCCTCGGGTTGGCGGATCGAACACCGGGCAGCCAGATTCCTGCCGCTCAGCATGAAATCGCGCGGTTCTCGTCTGACATTTCTGGTGCCCTGGTATCTGAGATCGCCCATCAAACCGTTTGCCGGCCAGATGTTGCTGGTCGCCACCCCGGACGCCGGATGACCACCGCACCATCGGCTACCGGTCAAGGCTCGACTCCAGCAGAACCCGCAGGGACGCTCGGAAACTCCGGCAGTCCGTGGAAAACGCCAGTGGCATTCGTCGTGCCGTATCTGATCCTGATGTTGGCCTGGGCATTCGCCAATCCCCCGGCGGCGGCGCCGGACGAGCCTGATCACCTAGTGAAGGCAATCGGAATGGCCACCCTCGACATCGGCACTCAATACACCGGCCCGCCGATCGGCGATGGCGGCATCGGGCAGCAACGGAACGCCTCCATCAGTCGGGTCATCAGCATTCCTGGCAATCTGGTACCCGACGGCTACCTGTGTGAAATCTTCCGCCCGACCGTGACGGCGTCGTGCCTGCCCACGGAGACGTCACGGTCGACCGCGCCCAAGAGCGTCATCGTGTCGCTGGGCAGCTACCCGCCTTTCCTCTATCCGCCGATCGGCTGGGTGGCCGGACTGGCTTCGACACCTACCCAGGCATTCTGGTTCGCCCGGATTTTCGGCGCGCTGATCTGCGCGATGCTGTTGTTGCTGGGTGCCGCACATCTGGTCCGGATACTGGGCAGGCGCGCGCTGCTGGGAGCCTTCGTCGGGCTCACTCCCATGGTCGTCTTCTGCGGCGGTTCGGTGACCACCAGCGGATTCGAGATCTGCGCAGCGTTCGCCACCGCCTGCATCGTGGTGGCCGGTCTCCGCCGTCCGGCCACCGTGGCGGAGCCCGGAACCCAGCTGCTGTTGGCCGGGGTGGGCGCAACGCTGATTCTCTCCCGCCAGTTGGGAGCGGTCACCTTCGGCCTGATGATGCTGTTGCTGCTGGTCAGGATCGGGCCTCGATTCTTCTGGAAGCTGTTGCTTGACAGACATCCTGCCCTCCTGTCGTCGGTCGGTTTTCTGCTGCTGTCCGGTATTGCAGTCGCTCTCTGGGAACGCACCTACGACCATCCATCAATGATCGGAAGGGTCTTCAGCGCCTCGGCTCTGGGATCCTTCGGCCTGCAGAGTTACGGCGTGCTGCGCTCCGGCGTCGCGCAGTTCGGCTGGCTGGACACGCTCATTCCCCCATGGTTCCTGGCCATCTGGCTCGTCTTGTGCATGGTGCTGATAGGAATGGCTGCGCTGATCGGCGGCCGCGCCGACCGGCTCACCCTGGTGCTCTGGTCTGCGGTGCTGTACGTCATCGCGTTCGTCACCTACGCGACCATCTTCTATCCGGTGGGCGCCGGCCTGCAGGGCCGCCACCTGCTGGCCCTCTTCATGCTCCTGCCATTGCTGTCGGGTGTGGTGGTCAGCGAGCAGTTGGACAAGGTCGATACCCGGATCGTCGGTCGGATGTTCCTGTTGATCGGCGTCACCATGCCCGTCCTGCAGGCTGTTTCGCTGTACCTGAACTCCCGCCGGTACGCCGTCGGAACCGAAGGGGCAATCTGGTTCTTTCCCACCTCACAGTGGCAACCACCGCTGGGCTGGGCGCCCTGGCTCATCCTCGGCTTGGCCGGTGCCGTGGTATTGGGATGGAGCATCTCGAGGGCTTCGCGGACCGATGCACGGGAAGAACACAGCAATGGACATCGCCTTGTGGAACGGTAGATCGATAGCGCTGATTCTGCCGACCTACAACGAGAAGGACAGCATCGCCGACGTCATCTCCAGATTCGAAGCACTGGGTGTGGTCGACGACATCCTGGTGATCAACAACAATGCAACCGTGGGCACTTCTGCCCAAGTCGCGACCACCTCGGCGCGGGAGCTGTTCGAGCCGGTCCAAGGATACGGCGCGGCGATCCGCCGTGGGTTGACAGAGGTGGATGCGGATCTCGTCTGCATCTGCGAGCCGGACGGTACGTTCAATCCCGAAGATCTGTACAAGCTGCTCGCATACACCGGTGACTGTGGTTTCGTCATCGGCTCTCGCACGGTTTCCAACTTCATCTGGGTGGGAGCCAATATGGGATTCGTCCTGCAATGGGGAAATTGGATCGTCGCCAAGATCACCGAAGTAATCTACAACAGCAATTATCTCAGCGATGTCGGTTGTACATTCCGGGTGCTGTCACGCGAGTGCATCGACGGTATCTCTTCCGGGTTCACCCAGGACGGATCTGCTTTCGGCCTCGAGATGCTGTTGCTCGCGATCATCAGGCGCACCAAGGTAGTGCAGATACCGATCAACTATCACCCGCGGGTCGGGCATTCCTCGGTGACCGGGCATCTGGGAGAATCTCTCGTACTCGGATTTCAGATGATCCGGATGGTCTTCAGCATGCGCTGCCGGGTCCGATCTCTCCGTAGCAGCTGACCGGAGCCGACGGTGCTGGCCGGTCGATGCCGTGGCTGCCCGGCCGGCTGCCGTGCGGCCACAGTATGGGTGGGCTGACGATGGTCGGTGGTCACATCGAGGGTGAATTGCGGCCGGTGTCCGGCCGGCAGGTGCACGTCGTGCACGGACCCGAGGACCTGAGCCGGCGGCGGGCCGCCGAGATCGTCACCGACGCCACCGGCCACCCGCTGCGGGCCGCGGGTCGCCGACGACGAGATGCAGGAGATCCTGCACGGTTCCGGCATGGGCGACGGGTTCGTCGAAGCGGTGCTGGGCATGTCGATCGGTCTGCGGAATCGGTGGCGCAGATCGATGTCACGGAGGTCCGCGCGGACCGGGCCCTAGGACTGTACCGGATGAGCTCCTTTACCGGGCATTAAAGCGGACAGGTCTTACGGGAATTGGTGCTGCCGGGCGGCTGGGCGATCTACTCCATGGCGGGTCAGGTCTGGGACGTCCCGGTTGACGGTTCGCTTGCGGGCGCTCGTTCAGTCGGCGGACAGAGCACACGGCGATCACCACGGTCCTCTCGACTGCGTGATCACCGGGCGCGCAGGCCTTGAAGAATTATCGCGAGGGCCGTTCTCGACCGGGTCTCCCACTCGGGTGGCGGCATGCGTGACAGTGCTCCGAGCAGCAGGATCACGTCGGTTGCGTCGACGTCGGTACGGACGTCGCCTGATTCTTTCGCGCGGTCGAGCAGGTGGTCGAGCGCCTGGTCGAAGCGGTCATGGTTATCGGTGTAGAGGTCCTGCCACGCTGCCGCCTCGATCGCCGCGATCACGCCGCGTTTTACCCGTGCGTACTCCAGGATGCGGTCGAGCCATTGCGCCAGAGCCTCGAGCGGGGTGAGCTTCGCCAGCAGTGCGGAGGCCGATTCCACTAGCTCGCACATCTCCTGCCGGTACACCTCACCCAGCAGGTGCTCGCGCGTCGGGAAATGCCGGTAGAGGGTGCCCTGCCCCACCCCTGCAGCCTTGGCGACGAGGTGCAACTTGAGCTTGTCGGCGGCACCGTTGGACTCGGCCAGCGCGCCGCGCGCCGCGGCCACGATGCGATCTCGGTTGTCGACGGCGTCGGCGCGTTGCGCACGAGTCGCCACAGCCCTCCCTCGATAAGTGGACAACTGTCCGTTACTGTCATCTGAAGCGGACAACTGTCCGCCAGTCTAGACAAGGGAGAACATGGCATGAGGGGAATCGACGGCAAAGTCTGTGCCATCACCGGAGCAAGCAGCGGCATCGGTGAAGCGATCGCGCTGGAACTCGCCAGCCGGGGCGCGGCAGTCGTGCTCGGCGCGCGGCGCACAGATCGTCTGGAGGCGCTGGCGACCCGGATCGCGACTGCGGACGGCCAGGTCGCGGTCCAGTCGGTGGACGTCACCCGGCGAGCAGATCTTGACCGCCTGGTCTCCGCCGCGGTCGAGCACTTCGGTCGTCTCGACGTTCTAGTCAGCAACGCCGGAATCGCCAGAACCGGTCCGATGGACGAGCTGGATGTCGACGGCTGGGACGCGATGATCGACGTCAACCTGCGCGGAGTGCTGCACGGGATCGCGGCCGCGCTGCCGATTTTCCGTCGTCAGGGCCACGGGTATCTGGTGACGATCGTGTCGACCTCGGGGCTAAAGATCGTCCCGACACAGGCGGTGTACGCCGGCACCAAGAACGCCGTCCGCACTCTGCTGGAGGCATTGCGCCAGGAGTCCACCGACGGCGTCCTACGCACCACCTCGATATCACCCGGCTTCGTCCGTACCGAACTCGTCGACCACGTCAACAATCCTGACGTCCGGGAACAGGCACAGCACAGGATGGCCGAGATCGGCATCGCCCCCGATGCAGTGGCACGAGCCGTCGCCTTCGCTATCGAGCAACCCGACGACGTCGAGATCGGCGAAATCACCATCCGACCCACCGTCCAAAACTAACACCGAACTCCCGCCCGGCTGCATTGTTGCCCCCCTGCCCCTCCCGCAAGCTCACTGGGCCCGGGGCCCCAGTTGCCTACCCGTCCCAGTCGGCGATCGGTGTCCGGATGGCGGATCCTTCACTGCACAAACAGAGTTGAGGCGCTTCGACTGAAGATGGCGGTGGCGCTGCGGGTCAGGCGCGAAGAAGGTCGGTCGAGACGGTCCAGAGCCGCTCCGCGGCAGCGGGATCTAGCGCCCATTCCTTCACACCGTGGGGTGCTGCGCGAGGTCGGCGTCGTTCGGCACGGTGTAGGCCTCCCGCGCGTCGTCGAGATAGTGACCTCCGGAGTGAGCGAACTGCGGGGCGACGGCCGCGACGATCGTCGTGGCGGCTCCCTGTTCAACGGTCTTGTAGGTAAAGACGCCGGCGGCTTCGGCAGCGTCGAGCGACTCCCTCTGCTGGGTCGTGAAGTTTCGTTGCAGTCCGGTTGCGACACCGCCGGGGTTGACCGCATTGGCGACGATGCCGTCGGAGGCCCACCGGCGGGTTGCTTCGACTGCGAAGAGGGAGTTCGCGGTCTTGGACTGGGCGTAGGCGATCTGTGGGTCGTAGCTGCGGCGCTCGAAGTGGAGTCGTCGAAGTCGATGCCGGAGCGCATGTGCGCCGTCGAGCTGAGCGAAACGATCCGTGCTCCGTGCCGCTCGGACGCCCCGAGCGCCAAAGCGTCATGAAGTCCGGTGGCCAGGGCGAAGTGGCCGAGGTGGTTGGTGGCGAACTGCAACTCCCAGCCCTCGGGAGTTCGTTCCATGCCGCTGGTGACGAGTCCAGCGTTGTTGATGAGCAGGTGAAGCGGGCCGTCCCATGTTTCGGTGAATCGCGCGACGGAGTTCCTGTCGGCGAGGCCGAGCTGTGCGACTCGAGGTCGGATGGCTCCGGTAGACGTCTCGATCGTGTCGGCAACGGCATCACCTGCTTCGGTGTTGCGGACGGCGAGGGTTACCTCGGCGCCGGCGGCGGTCAGCGCACGCGCGGTTTCGATCCCGATGCCGGACGAGGCACCCGTCACGATCGCGCGAACGGCGCCGAGGTCGACGCCCTGGAGCACGTCGTCTGCAGTGCTGGAGGCAGTGAATCGTGTTGAGATGGGTTCGCGAGCGGTCACGTCAATCACTATACGCCTTAGTCTCGATTTGTTTAGTACGTATACTCGTTTCATGACTTCTTCCCGTGGCAGTTACCGGACCTCGCCGCTCGCTGACACTCCCCGTCGGAACGCGGTTCTGGAGTCCGCTCTGGACACGTTCACGCGCTTCGGGTACCGGAAGACCTCAATGGAGGACGTGGCGCGGGCGGCGCACATCTCCCGGCCAGGCCTGTATTTCCTGTTCACCTCCAAGGAGGCCTTGTTCCGTGAAGCGGTTACTTGGTCGTTGGAAACGGACATCGCCGCTGTCGAGCGTGTCTTGGCCGACACCGACCGGCCTCTTCCAGAGCGCCTGCTTGAATCCTTCGACCGGTGGGCCGGCCGCTACATCGGCCCGCTGACACGCGACGTCGCGTCGGTCATCGATGACAACCCCGACCTCCTCGGAACGATCGTGGAAACCACACCACGACGCTTCGAAGAATTGATCACGGCCGCGATCGCCGCAGAACAAGTGCCGGGATCCGCCCCCCGCGTGGCGCAAACAATCATCAGCACATCGATCGGCATCAAACACGAGGTCGATACACGAGACGCCTACCTCCAACGACTCGAAGTCGCAATCGACCTCCTTGTCCGCTGACAACAGAATTCGAACGACGTGCACCTGCAGGCACACCCGAGACAGCGTGGGTGCCCGTTAGTCGATCGTTCTGCGGCACTAGTACCGCATCAGTTGGGACGCTCGAGTCTTGCTCGCAGCTCCGCAATCGTGCGGCCGAACGCGCTCGGGTCGTCGAGTGCGCGGGCGAGCACAATCGCGCCTTGGATGCCCGACGGTGACCTCGGCGAGGGCGGCGGCTTGGCCGCGGTCACGGCCGGATCTAGTCAGTGCGCCAGCGAGGACAGCGACCCAGCGCGCGAAGTGGGCCCGCATTTGGGCCTGGAATAGGTCGCGACCGTCGCTGAGCGCGAGGGCGCCAACGAGGCAGATGCGTCGTCCCGAGCGGAAGTACTGTCCGACCGCGTCAAACATGGACGCGATCGCTTGCGTCGGCTCGACTGTGTCCTCGAGCGGTGCGAAGACGTTGTGGTGAACCACTGCTCGATATCGGCGAGTACAGCTGAGGCCATCTCCTGCTTCCCGCCAGGAAAGAAGTGGTACAGGCTGCCTTTCCCCAGGCCCGTCGCCGCTGTGATCAGCGACGGGCTCGTGGCCCCGTAGCCGTGTTCGCGGAAGACCTCCGCGAGCGCGGGTAGAGTATCGTCCAGCTCGGCAACCAGCCTTACCACCGCCGCTACAGCCCGAGCGCGGTCAGACTGGGGTGGTCGTCGGGTCGTCGGGCCGCCGGCCGAGCGGCCAGTGAAATTTGCGATCGTCCTGCTCGATCGGCAGGTCGTTGACGCTGGCGACGCGCCGGGCCATTAGCCCGTGCTCGTCGAACTCACAGTTCTCGTTGCCGTAGCTGCGGAACCAGTGGCCGCTGTCGTCATGCCATTCGTAGGCCAAGCGCACGGCGATGCGGTTGCCGCCTTGGGTCCAGAGCTCTTTGATCAGCCGGTAGTCCAGTTCACGGGCCCACTGACGACGCAGAAATTCAACGATCTGCGTGCGGCCGGTGAGAATTCTGCACGATTACGCCAGTGGCTGTCTTCGGTGTACGCGCCAGCCACGAACTCGGGGTCCCGCATATTCCAGGCGTCCTCAGCCTTGCGCACCTTCCGCGCGGCAGTCTCGGCCGTGAACGGCGGGAACGGTGGCCTATTAGACATGGATACGTCTCCCTCTGTACCGATTGGTACTAGCTAGCTAGCCGGGACCAACGTGGTCATCACGCAGTTGCCCTTGCCTTTGGGCCGGTCGTAGCTGAACCCCAGCTGCTCGTACATGCTCCGGGTGGCGTTGTAGAGGAACGACGCCGACGTCTTCTTGCCCGTGGGCAGGTCGTGTGGGTAGGACTCAACGAGTCCACCGCCCGCGGCGCCGATGAGCGCCAGCGCGCCTCGATCGGCGACCGTTGCCATCCCTTTGCGCCGGTACCTGCGGTCCACGAACAGGCAGGTGATCCGGTAGTCCGGCATGCGTACGAGACCCTGTTCCCAGTCCTTGCGGTGGTGAATGTTCGGCAGTTCCTCGACCGACCCGTACTCGGCCCAGGCGACCGCGACGTCACCGTCGAACACCAGCGCCGCGTGCGCGCGGCCCTCGTCGACGAGCCGCCGCTTGAACTCGCGGTGGCCGAGCGTCTTGCGCTCGGGAGGATCCGGATAGCAGTGGAACCAGGTGCACCAGCACCCGCCCCACACGCCGTTGTGCCGCTCGGCAAGATCCGCGAACGCGTCCCACGTCTGCGGCCCGAGCGGTTCGATCCGGTAACCGTCCACACTCGCCTCGACTGTGCTCATGCGGCAAAGGTAGAGGCATTTGCGGACGATTGACCGCCGGAATCGGTGAGGTCCAGGTACGTGGTGTGCGATATTCACAGCTGGTGAACGTGGTGTCGTGATGTGAGGCGGCCACCGGGTGATCCAACGGCTACCGGCACCGGGACTTCGACACCCGGGCGGGCACGATCGATGTGGCGATCCCGACGCTGGAGCAGGAGTCCTACTCCCTGAACGAGATCGACACTGTCCTCGGGGGCCGCCAATCACTGCCCGTGTACAGCGCGCTTTTCCGCCCGTTGGTCGCGATCGCGGACCACATCGGCGAAAGGACCAGTTCCGCTCCGCTGCTCAGGGAACCCCGTGACCGCCTGCCGCTGAACGCTCGGACAGCAAGAACGGCGCCACCCACCGGGTGACGCCGATCGGCAGGAGCGGGATCAGAGAGCCGCGACCTGGTGGGATAGTGCCGACTTGCGGTTCGCGCCCTGGTTGGCGTGGATGACGCCCTTGGACACCGCCTTGTCCAGATCCCGGGAGGCGACGGCGAGCTGGGTCTGGGCAGCTGCCTTGTCGCCCGAATCGATCGCGGTGCGAACCCGGCGGACCGAGGTCTTCAGCGCGGACTTGACCGCCTTGTTGCGCTGACGCGCGAGTTCGTTGGTCCGGATCCGCTTGATCTGGGACTTGATGTTGGCCACGCGTCACTGCCTTCGTTCGTAGTGATGTTCGATTGACGGTCGCATCTCCGGAGCCGCCTGTGGGTGCCGACCAGCCGCCGTTGTCGTCCCGAGGGGGGCATTGCATTCGGAGGCCACTGTACTTGGAGGCAGTGTCTTTGGATGACTCCATCTTTGGCGGGCTCGATGTGAGGGGCACAGGTTGCGAAGGCACGCCGAAGCACACACTCGATCAACCGAGTCTACCAGCCCGGAATGGATCGTCCCAATCGCCCAACTTTCGCGGGCACCTTGACTTGAGGCACTACGTCGCCGGCCAGTTGTTGCGGGCGGAGTCGTTGCGGGCGCAGTGGTTGCGGGCGCTGCCGTTGCTGGCGCAGTGGTTGCTGGCGCAGTGGTTGCTGGCGCAGTGGTTGCGGGCGCAGTGGTTGCTGGCGCAGTGGTTGCGGGCGCAGTGGTTGCCGGCGCAGTGGTTGCCGGCGCTGACGGAGCCGGCGCGCGTCAGGAGCAGCGGCCGGTGGAGGGTGGTCGCCCGTCGCTGTCCAGAGCGGCGACCGTCCAGTTGATCACCGGCGCAGCGAAGGGCAGGTCCATGTGCCGGATGGTCAGCGACGGGCAGATGTCCTGCAGCCACGCTGTGCGCACCCGAGTTGCCGGTCCGCGCGGTGACTGACCGGACACCGGCTGCACCCACTCGTCGTGGCTCGATGACAGGGTGGCGTATCGGATATCGCCTGCCAATTCCCCACCCGCTTCCAGCCGGGTGAGCAGCGCCGATCCGGCGGTCTGTTCCGCGCAGGCAGGACATGCGAACGCCGGCACCTTGGTCACCAGCGGCACCGTGGTGCCGTGATAGTTCGGGGCCACGAAGACTGCCGTCCCTACGGCTGCAGGGTCCAGGCCGCCCTGAAGCGCATCGCGCAGCACCAAAGCGCCCTGGGAGAAGGCGACGACATCGACCTTCGCGGCGCCCGAGGCCAGCCGGACATGCTCGATGAATCGCGCCACCTGCCGGGCCGAGGAGTCGATGTCGCCGATGCCGCCCCAGCCGAAAGCGGCGCCGTACAGCACCGCGAAGACGCACCGCCCGGATGCCCGCAGCCGCGCCGCCATTGGAGTGAAATTGGACGCCGGGGTGGAGAAGGTGCCATGCAGCAGCACCACCGGCGGGCGTCCGGAGCGGCAGGCCGGGTCGTTCACCCCGGCCAGCCGGACATCCGGCAGCGGGATGTGTGTCGGCGCCACAGTCGGGACCCCGGTTCGGGCTGCGGTCGGCGTGCTCGACGCGGTCGTCGACGTCCGGGTGTATGACGCCGCGGACGTGGGAACGGATGTCGGCCCAGACGTCGGCACTGATGGCGGCACGGCTGTCGGAGGCGTGACGGAGATGGAGGCCGGCGTCGTGGGCGCGGGCGCCGGGGTTGAGGCCTCGGGCGCTGAGGTCTCGGGCGCTGAGGTCTCGGGCGCTGAGGTCTCGGGCGCTGAGGTCTCGGGCGCTGAGGTCTCCGGCAGCGTCGGTCCGGACGTCGACGCGTCCGCGGAGCGCGGCGCACCGACCATCGATGACAGGGGCGGAGTGCGCGAGCCGGTAGAGCAGGCCACCAGCATGGACAGCGCGAGAGCCATCCCGGCATGTGCGAACAGGCGGCGAGTTGGTTTGGCCGTACGGCGGAAACCGAGACGCTCGCGAGAGGCTCTCACCATTCGTGCTCGCCGGATGCTCCGCGGCGGTCCCGCGGAAGATCCCGGGCAGGTGCTCAGCTCTCCTCCTTCGCGGCTGCATGCACGGCCATTACGAATGCGCCTGTCGAAGGGGGTTGTGCCATGTCACCTCGGAGATCCGCGCGAAGTCGGTGTCTGCTGAGATGACACTGAGCCCATGCTCGATGGCCAGGGCTGCCAGTTGCGCGTCGGGAATGGCGTTGCCGGTCAGGCCGTACCGCTCGATCAGGCTGCCAAGGATGCGGGCGGTTCGATCGCCGGTCGGCGGGATCCAGCAGACCGGGACGTCGAGCAGGTCTGCGACGATCGACCATGCCTGGCTCCCGGAAAGTGGATGCGTGGTCACCCTGGGATGGGTGATGATGCGGACGAACGCACCGATCGTCTGCCAGGGCAGCGCCACCCGCCGATCGCCCCGAAGGGTGTCGGTGAGCCAGCTGCGGGCCGAGTCGTGGTGAGGACTGTCTTCGTCCACGGCGTAGAGCAGCAGATTGGCGTCGAGCAGCATGGGGCCGCTACCGCTCGTCGAGCAGTTCGATAAGTTCAGCCACATTGGCCACGTCGACCTTGATACCCACCCGGGCGCTCCGCAGCTCGTAGTTGCTCGATCCGGTCGCGGGCCAGCTGGAGATGCCCCGACGAACCAATTCGTTGACGGCTTCGCTCAGCCCCAGTCCGCGCGTTCTGCGCACTTCATCGACGGCAGCAAGTACGTCGGCGTCCAATGAGAGGGTGGTGCGCATCCGCCCCATGTTACGTCTTGATGCTCCATCGCGCGCATCGTGATGCATCCGATCCGTGGCTCGTGCGGATGAGCTCGCCGAGGCATCTGCCAGGGAGCCGGGCCTGGATCAGGTCGCCTGGTAGCTGTACACCTGCTCGCCGCGGATGTAGACGGTCTCCACCCGCTGCATCACGTCCAGGGGGTCACCGGACCAGACAACGACGTCGCCCAGTTTCCCCACCTCGAGGGATCCGACCTTGTCCCCGACACCCATCACCTTCGCCGGGTTGATGGTGATGGCGCGTAAGGCGGTCACCGGATCCAGGCCCTCCTTGACCGCCAGCGTCGCCTGGTGCACCAGGAAATGGATCGGCACCACCGGGTGGTCGGTGATGATCGAGATCTCCACCCCGGCCCGGGCCAGCCTGCCAGGATTGGCCAGCGACCTGTTGCGCAGTTCCACCTTCGACCTGGTGGTGAACAGCGGGCCGATCAGGACCGGGATCCCCTTCTCTGCCAACAGGTCTGCGATCAGATGCGCCTCGGTGCCGTGGTCGATGACCAGCCGATAGCCGAACTCGTCGGCCACCCGCAGCGCGGTCGCGATGTCGTCGGCCCGGTGCGAGTGCTGTCGCCACGGGATTTCCTGCTCCAGCACTGAGACCAAGGCCTCCAGCTTGAGATCCCGCCCGTCGAAGGGCTTGCCGGCCTCGTCATCGGAACCCGCCTCGGCATTGGCCTTCTTCGCGCGGTAGTTCTGTGCATCGACGAACGCCTTGCGCAGAACGGCAGCGGTGCCGAGCCTGGTGGACGGCGTCTGCTTGCGGTCGCCGTAGACCCGCTTGGGGTTCTCGCCCAATGCCGACTTGAGTCCGGCCGGGGAGCGCAGCACCATCTCGTCGACGGTGCGGCCATGAGTGTGGATCGCGACGCACAGCCCGCCGATCACGTTGCCCGAACCCGGGTTCACGCACACCGCGGTGACGCCACCGGAGAGCGCGTCAGCGAAACCGATCTCCGCCGGGTTGATCGCATCCAGGGCCCGCACCTGGGCGGTGACCGGATCGGTCATCTCGTTGGTGTCCTGCCCGGCCCAACCCTCGGCCTCCTCGTGCACACCCAGGTGCGTGTGCGCATCGAGGAAGCCCGGCAGTACCCATTTCCCGGCGGCGTCGACCACCTCGGCACCCTCGGGTACTTGCGCGTCGGCGCCGATGGCGCTGATCACTCCGTCTTTCACCACAACCGTGCCGTCGAACGGCTCACCCTCGATCGGAACGACATGGCCACCGGTGATCGCAAGAGTCATGCCGTCCAGCTTGCCATCGTCCCGACGCTCACCAACCGCCGGGCGATCACGCCTCACGGGGGGCCGCAAGATGGGCCAGGCCGTCACCGTCGAGGCGGTACGTCGTCCACTCGTCCTGCGGCCGTGCACCCAACGATCGGTAGAAGGCTAGCGAGGGGGCGTTCCAGTCGAGCACCGTCCACTCGACGCGGGCCCAGCCGTTCTCGGCTGCCTTCCTCGCCAGCGCGGACAGCAGCGCCCAGCCCAGGCCCGAACCCCGGTGCTCAGGCTCGACATACAGATCCTCCAGCCAGATGCCATGCCGGCCAGTCCAGGTGGAGAACGACAGGAACCACAGTGCGAAGCCGACAACGGCCCCATCGGCCTCGGCCACCTCACAGAACGTCGCCGGAGCAGCTCCGTCGGGAAACAGGGCATGCCGGAAGTCCTCCAGGGTGGCGACCACCGCATCGGCCGATTGTTCGTACTCCGCGAGGTCGTTCACCAGCCGGCGAATGTCTGACAGATCCTCGATGGTCGCGGCCCGGACCGCATGCGCAGTGGTCATCGCCGGATCCTTCCAGGTCGCGCCGGAGAACGGGGAGGCGCCGCCCGGTCGCCGGTCGGCGATGACTTCCGGTGGTAGCAGCACAAAATCGCCGGCGTCGCGGGCGTGGGAGACTGTGTACACCCCCGTCCGGCCGATGCCCGTCCGCAGCCACTCTCGACCAGGAAGATCCCCGCGCTCCGTGACACCGCCCTCGATCGCCCACCGGACGACGTTCACCCCACCCGAACGCATCCGGAACTTTTGCGTCATCGCCCACATCGACCACGGGAAGTCGACGCTGGCCGATCGGATGCTGCAGCTCACCGGGGTGGTGGACGGCCGGGCGATGCGGGCGCAGTACCTGGACCGGATGGACATCGAGCGGGAACGCGGTATCACCATCAAGAGCCAGAGCATCCGGCTGCCGTGGACGGTCAGCGCCGACCCGGCCACCGCCGACGCCGCAACGGTGGCGATGGAGGGTGACTATGTACTGCACCTGATCGACACCCCGGGCCATGTCGATTTCACCTACGAGGTGTCGAGGTCGCTGGCGGCCTGCGAGGGCGCCGTGCTGCTGGTGGACGCCGCCCAGGGCATCGAGGCGCAGACCCTGGCGAATCTCTATCTGGCATTGGAGAACGATCTGGCGATCATCCCGGTGCTGAACAAGATCGACCTTCCGGCCGCACAGCCCGAGCGGTACGCCGAGGAGATCGCGCACATCCTCGGCGGCTCACCCGATGACGTGCTGCGGGTGTCCGGCAAGACCGGCGAAGGCGTTGCCGCTCTACTGGACCGGGTGGTCCGCGACGTGCCGCCGCCGGTCGGCGACCCCGATGCGCCGGCCAGGGCGATGATCTTCGACTCGGTCTACGACATCTACCGCGGGGTGATCACCTACATCCGGGTGGTGGACGGCCGGATCACTCCCCGCGAACGCATCCAGATGATGTCCACCAAGGCCACCCACGAGCTGCTCGAGGTCGGCATCATCTCGCCGGAACCGTTGCCCAGCAAGGGACTCGGCGTCGGCGAGGTCGGCTATCTGATCACCGGGGTGAAGGACGTCCGGCAGTCCAAGGTCGGCGACACGGTGACATCCGCGGTCAAGCCGGCAACGACATCCCTTGGCGGCTATAGGGATCCGCGGCCGATGGTCTACTCCGGGCTGTTCCCGATCGACGGCAGCGAGTATCCGTTGCTGCGGGATGCGCTGGACAAGCTGCGTCTCAACGACGCGGCGCTGACGTACGAACCGGAGAACTCGACGGCGCTCGGTTTCGGTTACCGCTGCGGCTATCTCGGGCTGCTGCACCTGGAGATCACCAGGGATCGGCTGGAACGGGAGTTCGGCCTGGATCTGATCTCGACCGCACCGACGGTGGTCTACGCAGTGACGATGGAGGACCGCACCGAGCACGTCGTCACCAACCCGAGTGACTGGCCGGCCGGCAAGATCGCCGGCATCCGCGAACCGGTCGTCAAGGTGACGATCATCAGCCCGAGCGAGTACATCGGCGCCATCATGGAACTGTGCCAGTCCCGGCGCGGTCAGATGGGCGGGTTGGATTACCTGTCGGAGACCAGGGTCGAACTCCGGTACACCATGCCGCTGGCCGAGATCATCTTCGACTTCTTCGACCTGCTGAAGTCCCGGACCCGCGGCTACGCATCGCTGGACTACGAGGAGATCGGCACCCAGGCGGCCGATCTGGTGAAGGTAGACATCCTGCTGCAGGGCGAGCCGGTTGATGCGTTCTCGGCGATCGTGCACAAGGATTTCGCTTACAGCTATGGCGTGATGATGACCGGCAAGCTGCGCCAGCTGATCCCGCGCCAGCAGTTCGAGGTGCCGATCCAGGCCGCCGTCGGCTCCCGGGTGATCGCCAGGGAGAACATCAGCGCAATGCGCAAGGACGTGCTGGCCAAGTGTTACGGCGGCGATATCACCCGAAAGCGCAAGCTCCTGGAGAAGCAGAAAGAGGGCAAGAAGCGGATGAAGATGGTGGGCAGGGTCGAGGTGCCCCAGGAGGCGTTCATCGCCGCACTGTCCACCGACACCTCCTCCGTCAAGGAACCGTCCAAGAAGTAGCGGGCCGGCGTCAGCCCCACGGCGTCAGTCAGCGCGTCAATCCGCTCGGCCACTGCGAGCCCGGCACTGTGGCCGCCTAGGTTACTGTCCGCGCGAGCAGTAACTCGAATTGCGTAGCGCTCGCTCACCCGACCCCGTAGCGGCCTTTGATCTCGTTGTTGTCGGCAAAGCGGTTCGCGGCCGCGTCGGCCTGACCCTGCCGGATCGCTTTAGACGCGCCCGGGGTCCCAAGGATCTCCAACGTTTCCTCGATCGAGGCGAGATCATCGGCGGAGATCAAGACCGCTGCCGGCCGGCCATGTCAGGTGATCGTGACACGTTCGTGAATGCGCTCGACCTCCGTGACGAACTCCGAAAGCCGATCACGAGCCTCGCCCAGCGGTACCGCGTTCATGTACGAGAGTGTAGCCAAATCTACGGCAATGGCAGGGTGCTTACCAGGGAATGGTGCCGCCGTCGTCGAAGAAGCCGCCGGTCGGACCGCCGTCCGGGAGCGTTGCGAATCGGACGGCGATGGCAGCGCCTTCGGCCGCGGTCCGTGATCCGCTGAATCCGGTGAAGTCGGTGGGGACGAAACCGGGGCAGACGGCGTTGATCAGGATGTTGGGATCGGTCTCGGCGAATCGGCGCGCGTACTGCACCGTCATCGCATTGAGCATGGTCTTCGAGGGCGCGTAGGCGGACATGATCGGCCCGGTCCTCAGCCCGAGCGAGGCCATGTTCGTGGAGACGTTCACGATCCGAGGCGAGGGAGAGCGCCGAAGCAGCGGCAGTGCGGCGTTGATGACCCGCATCGCGCCCAGGACATTGGTCTCCACGTCCGTCCGGATCACATCGAACTTGACCGTCAACGGGTCCTGCAGCGCGCCGTCGCCGGTCGGTCCCGAGATGCCGGCGTTGTTGATCGCGGCGTGCGGATGACGCGAGCCGGCGAGGTGCTGTTCGAGGAGGCGCGGAACGTCTTCGACGCGGCGACGGCCGCCGTCGAACGGTCCAGGCGCACGGCCGACACGGACGATCGGCTGGTCCTGGTCACCAAGGCCGGCGCCTCCCACGAGCTCCTTCGTCACCTGCTCGACACCTATGCCGCTCAATCCGGCGCACTCCCGGTGGAGGTGCTGCTGTGCGAGGTCGGCGAGCAACGGCAGGTGCTCCGTGAGGGTCGCGCGGATGCTGCGCTGGTACACAGCCCCTACGACGTGTTCGGCGAGTTCAACAGTCACGAGATGGTGACGGAGGGTCAGGTTGCGATCGTGCCCAAGGGGCATCCGCTCGCGCTGCGTCCGCGTCTGGCCATGGTGGAGGTGGCTGACGTGCCCGGTCTGCCCATCGCGCGGTGGCCGCGACACGACGGGTCGTACCCGCCTGGGCCAGGGCCCGAGGTGCACACGCAGTCCGAGATGGCGCAACTGGTGTCGTTGGGACGTGCGCTGCTGGTGATCCCGGAGTCGAGCCGGGCGTGGCAGTGGCCGGACCATGTCGCCGTGCCTGTCCTTGACGCACCGCTGGTCACGACCCTGCTGGCATGGCCCGCGTCGGCTCGGTCCTCTCGACTCGACGGCCTCGTTCGAGCAGCAGCGGAGATCTCGAACCGCATGTCGGAGTACGAGGATCCCCAGATTCAGCTGCCCACGACTTGACCGCACCGGTTCGTCACGACGAGCAGAGGACTGGCCAGGTCTTTTGAGTTCGCTGTGGCACAGAACGTTCAGTTCTGCCCAGGGCGGTGACGGCAGGATCAGCCCAGGGATGTGCTCGCGGTCCGCAGTTCATCAAGGGCCGACAGGGTGTAGGACGACAGCTGGTCGTCGGCGTCCCGGTCGGTGTCGGACCACTGGGCGTAGCCCCGCTTGAACGCGAGGACCCCCAGCTCGCCCGCGAGATGCGCGGTGGGGGCGGGGAAACCGCGGGCAACGAGCGCGGCTGTCATGGCGGCCGCCATACCGACGCTCTTGAGGGCGTCGCGCTCCTGGAGTTCGGTGCTGGCCGCGACAGCTGCTGTGAGGCGGGGGCCGAGCTCGCGGTTCGTCGGCCCCATTGCGCTTGATGCGCGCTCCAGACCGGCTGCAACGGCCTCCAGCGGGCTGGCGCCCGCGGGCGCCTCGGTGATCCCGTCGGCGAGCAGCCTGCTCAGCGTCTCCTGGCCGGCGACCAGTAGCTCGCGCTTGTCGGAAAAGTGCCGGAAGAAGGTGCTCTTGGTGACCCCGGCGCGCTCGGCGATCTGCGCCACGGTGGTGGCGTCGTACCCCTGCTCGGTGAACAGGTCGACAGCCGCGATGACGAGTCGCTGGGTTGCCCCCGGTTGCCATCGAGCCATCAGACCAGCATAGGTGATGGGACACACGTCCCGTCGCAGTGTAGTGTCACGGGACAACAGTCCCATCGCTGCTAGGAGAACTCATGCATGTCTTCGTCACCGGCGGTACCGGAACCATCGGCTCCGCCGTCATCGCCGAACTGCTCGGCAACGGCCACACCGTTCTCGCGCTGGCCCGCTTGGACGGCTCCGTGCAGACTCTCAAGGACGCCGGCGCTGAGGCGCTGCGAGGAGGGCTGGCTGACCTCGATGTCCTGCGAGCCGGCACCGCGCAGTCCGACGGCGTGATCAGTCTGGCGTTCGGCCGCGACTACAGCGCTGCGGACGCGCTCGCGCAGGGCGTTGCCGAGGAGAGCGCCGCTATGGCCGCGCTGGGAGAGGAACTTGTCGGAAGCGAGCGCCCGATCGTCACGGTCTCCGGAACACCCTGGGTGCCAGGACGTGCCTCGACCGAGTCCGATCCGGTCCCGACCGACGGACCGGTGGGCGGTCGGGGCCGGTCGCAGATGGCGCTGCTGGATCTGGCCTCGCGCGGTGTTCGCGCCACCGCTGTCCGCATGCCGCGCACCGTCCACAACGACGGCAAGGGCGGCTTCGCAGGCCTGCTGACCGATCAAGCGCGCCGCAGCGGGGTGGCGGGATACCCGGGCGAGGGAACCCAACGTTGGCCGGCCGTGCACGCCCTCGACGCAGCCGTGCTGTTCCGGCTGGCCCTCGAATCGGCCCCGGCCGGGACGGCCTGGCACGCCGTCGCCGACGAGGGCGACCCGGTGTGCGACATCGCAACCGTCATCGGCCAGCGACTGAAACTGCCGGTCGAAGAGGTGCCGCAGGAAAACTTTGGCCCGTTTGGCCCGATCTTCGCGATGGACCAACCGGCGTCCAGTGCCCACACGCGCAACACCCTCGGATGGCAGCCGACCCACCTCGGCCTGCTGGAGGACCTGGAGAACATTCAGCCCTGACGGGCGATGCGAACCCACCGAAGACTGCGTGGTGGACGTCGACTATCAACGGAACTACTGCTCCATGTCGGCGCAGCGTCCGTCAAGGGATCCCGCTGTGGCACCGGTTGGCCCCCCGCAGGGATAATCGACGCGTGTTCGAGCGCCTTCACCACATGCAGCTCGCGATGCCCCCGGGTCATGAGACCTCTGCCCGGCAGTTCTACGCCAACGTGCTGGGGATGAGCGAGATCGACAAGCCGCCGGCGCTGGCCGCCCGCGGAGGCGCATGGTTCAGTGCCGGCGGTGTCGAACTCCACCTCGGTGTCGAGGATGAGTTCCGCCCAGCCCGCAAGGGGCATCCCGGCGTGCTCGTTGACGATCTCGACGAGCTCATCGTCCGTCTCGCCGCCAGTGGGCAGTCCGTGCGGTGGGACGCCGCCTTTCCTGGCTTTCGCCGCGTCTACGCCCATGATCCGTTCGGCAACCGCCTCGAGTTCCTCGAGCGCGTCCCGTAGCCGATCGTCGATTGAGACCCGTCGTTGGGGCGGAACAGGTACTCGACGGCGGACGGCCAACCAAATGCCTCGACTGCCGCTGACGTCTCGCGGATGATGGCAGGCGGCGATGTTGGTCCGCCCAGACCCCTAACAGGGTTGGCACCTCCCCGGAGATGCAATTGAGCACATCCCGTCCATCAGTCTGACCGATGAAGCGGGGAGCACCGTCGAAGGCCTGTCGCTCAAGGTGTTCCAGTAGCAGATGATCCCGAGGTCGCTCCAGCTCTCTTGGGGGTCATCCCAGGCCACAATCTGGACCGTGGCATGGCGCCGCGCCCGTCAGCGCAGGTGGGTGGCACATCGCCCACCGGGTGGGCGTCTGGACCGACCACGACGTCCAGGCAGTGCTCCAGACCCGAGCCTTGCGAGCAGTTTCAGTGGATACCAGCGACTGAGTGGGTGTTATCCACTGAAACTGTTCGGATGATGACGTGCTCCCCTCGGCGAGGGTCCATGCCCGCTCACGGGACGGCTCGCCTGAGCTGGCGTTGAAACCCGTGCTGACCGGTGATCTTGCGAGCGCGGCGACCAGCGCCGCCCGCTCCAACGCCGCCCTCGCGCCCGCCGGCTGACGGGTACGACCACTCCCGATCTACCAGGTATCAGGAGCCGTACGTGGCGCCGGCGCCCAGCTGGTTGCGGGCGGCCCACGCCCGCAGCTCGTCGAACGCCACCCGGAAGTCCAGCCCCGCAGCCGTGAGTTGGTACAGCACGGCGGTGGTCGGGCCGTCGGCCAGCTGCCGCTGGATCAGGCCCGCCGCCATCAGCTCGCGCAACCGCTCGTTCAGCACACTGTCGGAGATCCCGGGGATCGCCTTGGCCAGTTCACCGAACCGGGCTGGGCGCTGCAAGAGCGTGCCGACGATCATCCCGCTCCAGCGCTTGCCGAGCAGCCGGAACACCCCGGTCAGCTCGACCCCGCACGACACCGCGTCCGGCCCGCAGGTAGCGCCCACCGCCGCGCTGTCTTGGTCGACCATGCGCCAAGACTACGCCGCCGGTGGTATACCAGGGTTCTGCTAGTGGACAGCTTCCGCAGTAGTGGGCAGAACCCGCCGGGTGGCCCGAGCCCGCGGCCGACCCCTACCCGCAGACGCTGTTCATCCCGACAGAGTGGACAGTAGGTTCGTCGGTCTGAGCGGCACTGAGCGGCACTGAGCGGCACTGAGCGGCACTGAGCGGCACTGAGCGGCACTGAGCGAAGGCGACCAAACCCTGTGGAAATCGGTCACGACGTGTGGCAGGTGCGGTACCAGCCGGCCGTCGGTGCGTCCTGGCTGCAGGTCGAGGTGCTGTCGTTTGCGCAACTGCGCCGCATGGACCGTGAGGGTCGTCGGGTCGGTCCGCAACGCCCGGCGTTCCACGTGCTCGCGCTCGTCGAGGCCGGCGTCGGACGTCACCGGGCGGACTTCGTCGACGCCATGCTCGTTCCGCAGACCGTTGTCTGGCTGCGGCCCGGCACCGTCCACGCTTGGATCGACCTCGACGCAGTGCAGGGCCGGCTCGTGCTGTTCACACCCACGGCGGCGGGTGAGGCGACGACGACGATGCTCAACGGCTCGGAGCTTCCGATCACCTGGAACCTTTCCTCGACCGCCTTCGCGCTGGCCCGCAGCGCCGTCATCCACCTGGCCGATGAGCATCGCGCCGCGGTCGAGGACCCGGCACTCGCACGTCCGGCTGTGCTGCGGCACTTGCTCGCCGCGTTGCTGCACCGCGTCGCGCCAGTTGCTGCGGGCGACGACGACGCGGAGAAGTCGCTGACGCGTCGCTATCGGGATCTCATCGACGCGCACCTGCGTGAGCGCAGGGACGTCGCCTGGTACGCGGCTCGCCTCGGATGCAGCCCGCGAACGCTCACCCGTGCGGTACGGGCGAGCAGCGGCGTGGGCGCCAAGCGGCTGCTCGATGAGCGTGCCGTCCTGGAAGCGAAGCGCCTACTCGCCCACACCGACCTGCCGGCCGCGCGGGTCGCGAGCCGGCTCGGGTTCGAGGACGCGGCCAACTTCGCGACGTACTTCCGGCGCCGGGTCGGCACGTCCCCGAGGGACTGGCGCCGGCATCAACGCAGCTAGCGACCCAAGCAATCATCCTGCGGGGTCCAAGCGCCTGATGTTGGTCCACCCGGTCCAGCCGCGCTCCTCGAGGAGCACGAACAGGCGCCGAGCGCACGGGAACGACTCGACGAACGCTGCGTCGAGCAGCGCGACCAGGTCGTCGCTGATTGGCTGATCCTCCTCCCACCCCGCGGCCTCGGTGGCTGCCGCCTCGATGAAGGCGGCTACCCGGTCCGCGAGCGAAGGCAGCCGCGGGTCGTCGGGCGCACAATCGGCGAGGTCCCCGACGTCGAGATACAGCCCGCGCAACGTCTCGTGCTCGATCTGCGCGTGCTTGATCGCCATCAAGGCCGGTACCTCATCCGGCATCTGGGCGGCGATCAGGATCCAGCTGTCGCGTTCAATGTCGGTCAGCCGCGGTCGGAAGCCGAGTTCACGCATCCGGTCGAGGTAGGCGACCACCTCGGGCGGCAGCGCCAGGCTGTCGCCTGCCGTGAGTTGCCTGATCCGCTCCCGGTGACGCTGGCGTTCGCGGATTTCCGCGCGCAGACGGCGGTCGATGTCCTCGACCGACGCTGCGAACTCTGCGTCACCGGCCGCCAACAGTTCGCGCACCCGCGCCAGCGGCACGCCGGCTTCGGCCAGGGTGCGGATCCTGATGAGTTCCACGACGGCCGCGGCGCCGTAGCGCCGGTAGCCGGAGTGGTCGCGCTCGGGTTCGGGCAACAAACCCTTGGCGTGGTAGTGCCGAACCGCGCGGACCGTCACGCCGGCGTATGACGCGAGCTGGCTGATGGTCAGCATGGAGCTATTCTGCGAGCTTCTTGGCGACGTCGCGGTTGAGCGAGTCACGCCACTTGTCCAGGTACGACGAGGACTTGCCGCGCAAGCGGTCGTGGCAGAACGCTGCGACGTCCTCGCCGGTGACGTCCAGGACGCTCATGCCTTGGGCCGCGCTGGTCTCGAAGAGCCCGAGCACCTCCTTGAGGGCGGCGATGGTTCCCATGCCGTCGCCGGTGGTGGTCTTCCACATGTAGGACTTCATCTCGCCGTAGACGATCCGGTAGCCGCGGGGCAGCGCGTTCGCCCGCGCCTGGATCGCATTCCATTCCTTCTTGTCGCCGAGAATCTTGGTCAAGAGATTGGTCATGGTTCTCTCCTTCTGCTGAGTTGTTCCGTGGTGGGTGTTCCGTGGTGGGGATTAGGCGATCTTGCGGCGGTAGGTACTCATCGCGAGCGCATAGGCCACGAGCAGCAGGCCGACGCACCAGGCGACGGCGATCCAGCCGTCGCTCCCGACCGGTTGCTCGGCGTAGAGGTGGCGGATGGTGTTCACGATCGAGGTCACAGGCTGATGTTGGGCGAACCAGCGCACCGGGCCCGGCATGCTGGAGGTGGGGACGAACGCTGAGCTGATGAACGGCAGGAAGATCAGCGGGTAGGAGAACCCGCTCACCCCATCGACCGACTTCGCGGTCAGTCCGGGGATGACTGCCAGCCAGGTCAGCGCCAGGGTGAACAGCACCAGGATCCCGAGGACCGCGAGCCAGGCGAGCACTCCGGCGCTGGAGCGGAAACCCATCGCCACTGCGACGAGTACGACGAGCGCGAGCGAGATCAGGTTCGCCACGACGGAGGTCAGCACGTGGCCCCACAGCACAGCCGACCGGGCGATCGGCATGGACTGGAATCGTTCGAAGATGCCGCCGGAGACGTCGGTGAAGAGCCGGAAGGCAGTGTAGGCAATGCCGGAGGCGACGGTGATCAGCAGGATTCCGGGCAACAGGTAGTTGACGTACCTGCCGCCGCCGATCTGGATCGCGCCCCCGAAGACGTAGACGAACAGCAGCAGCATGGCGATCGGCGTGACGGCAGTGGTGATGATCGTGTCTGGGCTGCGCAGGATGTGGCGCAGAGACCGCTTCAGTAGAACGGCGGTGTCGCGGAAGATGTAGTTGGTCATCGTTGGGTCCCTACTTGTTGGGGCCGTGGTGGCCGACGATGGCGAGGAAGATGTCTTCGAGGGTCGGCTGCTTCTCGACGTACTCGACCTTGGTCGGCGGGAGCAGTTGCTTGAGTTCGTCGAGGGTGCCGTCGGCGATGATTCGTCCCTCGTGAAGGATCGCGATCCGGTCGGCGAGTTGTTCGGCCTCGTCCAGGTACTGCGTGGTGAGCAGCACCGCGGTGCCCTGGCCGGCGAGCTCTCGGACCGTTTTCCAGACCTCGATCCGTGACTGCGGATCCAGGCCCGTCGTCGGCTCGTCGAGGAAGAGCACGGGCGGGTCGCCGATCAGGCTCATCGCGATGTCGAGGCGACGGCGCATCCCGCCCGAGTAGGTCGCCACTCTGCGGCCGCCGCGTCGGTCAGATCGAACCGTGCAAGTAGGCTGCCCGCGATTGCGCCGGGATCCTTGAGGTGTCGCAATTCGGCGACGAGTACCAGGTTCTCCCGGCCGGTGAGGATCTCGTCGACGGCGGCGAACTGTCCGGTCAGGCTGATCGATTCGCGTACCTTCGCGGGCTGGGTGGCGACGTCATAACCGTTGACGGAGGCGGCCCCGCCGTCGGCCCTGAGCAGGGTGGACAGAATCTTCACCGCCGTGGTCTTGCCGGCGCCGTTGGAGCCGAGCAGGGCGAAGATGGTGCCCGAGCGGACGCTCAGATCGACGCCCTTGAGCACCGCGTGGTCGCCGTAGGACTTGGTGAGTCCGGCGATCTCGATGGCTTGTGCGGTAGTCATGGCACAAGCCTGCAATCCTGACCCTGCGTCAAGGTCAAGCCCTGATTGTGGGCGGCGCTCGACGAGTGCGCCCGACGCGTTGTGTAAGACATGGAGGACAAGTACTGTCATACAGGTGAGGACGGGTCGTGCGGATCACCGAGATTGAGATCGACGACCGCAACGAAGTACATCTGACCAGCCACGGCATCTCGATCGCGGAGGTGCAGCAGGTCTTCGCGAACCACCCCGACGTCCGGCAAAATCGCAAGAATCGGGCTGGGACGCACGTAGCACGAGGCCGGACGAGCGGTGGACGGACCGTGGTCATCCCGTTCATCGATCAAGGCGCGGGCCGGGTTCGGCCGATCACTGCATGGGAAATGGGCACATGAACGACTACGACACCGCTGAGAAGCGGCGCGGCGTGGAGGCGGACCTCGAGTTGCTTCCGGTAGAGACGAGCGTGGTCGAGGATGTCTCGACGGTCGTGTCGGTGCGGCTGCGCGGGGACGAACTCGCCGCGGTGGAGCGGGCTGCCAGGGCAGCTGACATGCCGCTGAGCACCTTCATTCGGCAGGCCGCCCTCCAAGCTGCAAGCCCGCTCGATGTTCGGGCCGTCAGCGCACGTGCGGAAGCGATCCAGATAGAAGCTCGGAAACTCGTCGCCCTGCTGCACGGCGACGTCGCGCTGGAGCAAGGCCGATGACGCGGTCGCGGCGTATCGCCACCGGTCAGGTAGCTGCGGTCACCGGTTGGCGCAGGATGGTCTTCAGCGTGGCGGGTTCGGTCTTGCGAGGATCGGAGAGGTAGATCTCGTGGTGGCGCCCGGTCGGCGCGAGTCCGTTGTCGGGCAGGTATTCGTTGTGCAGCCGGGCGAGCGTGGGGCCCTCGTCGTCATAGGAGCCGACGTGCAGGATCTGCACGCTGCGGCCTTCGGTGTAGCGATCGAAGCGAAGCCGGTCGAGTGCGGGTAGCTGCTTCTTCTGTGCGGTGGCCAGCGCTTCGTTGACGATCTCGGGGGTGGTCCAGTCTGGTTGAACGATCATCATCGTCCAGTCCCACGCACTCTTGTCGCGGGTATGGAACACCTCTGGGTCCTCCGCCGACCACAATCCCTCGAGGGGCGCAACGGTGTGCACCCTGTTCAGGAGCCTCTTCGCCACGGCGCGGACTGCGTAAGAGGCGGCGTAGAGCGCCTCGACTGCCTCGCGGTAGGCCGATGAGGTGTTGGGGTCGCCGTGTCCGTCGATCATGAAAAGCGCCATCCCAGGTACGTCGACGATCTCGAACCCGCCGGGCTTGGGCGCATAGAGAGTCTTGAGTTCCTTCTTGATGTCGTAGGTCTGCATCGTGTTCTCCTGCAGGTGTGACAGCGTGTCTTCGAGCCAAGTCCGCTCGGAAGGGTGGCCCGGTTCATCGGGTCCGGCGTTCGGCCATCCCGCGCACGTATTCGGCCTGGCCGACGTGGTCGGTGCAATCGTTGATGACGCTGACCAGCCGCGCCGACGCCGTCACCGGCGGATCCCAGTGGCGATCCACGATCCGGTCGAGCTCGGCCAGCGTCAGCTGGTCGATGTACCTGGCGGTCGCCGCGTGGACGGCCTGGTGGTAGGCGGCGAGGTCGGCCGGCGGCGTGCGCACCTGTGCGACCTCCGTGCTGCTGTGCCCGTACCCGTGCGCGTCACGGTCGAACGGCAGCGCGAACCGATCGGACCAGCCTTCGCTGGTCCACACCTGCTCGGTGCCGGCCAGGTCGGCGACGTGATCGTCCTGCACCCTGGTCAGGTGCCAGACCAGCCAAGCGATCGAGTTGGCGTGTGGGTCCGGTCGCCAGGTCGCATCGTCGTCGCCGAGAGTGCCGGTCACCCGCTGTACCTGTTCGGCGACTCGGTCGAAGGAATCGCCGAGAATGGTGCGCACCGCGTCGATTTCGGTCATCGCTCCATTCTGCACGCGCCGCGTCCGGTTCCAGAATTCCTGCGGCCCATACTGTTCGGTCCGCTCAGGTGCAACGCGGCAGTGGCGACCTGGTCGGGCGATTACCCTCGCGAGGGTGAACACCGTGATCGACGCCATCGAGTCGTGGCTCGCCGGGCAATCGTTCTGGGTTCAGGTTCCGATTCTGCTGCTGGTCGGCATCCCGATCTGTTGGCTGATCGCCGGCATCGTCGACCGGGTCGTCGAGCTGACGCTGCGCCGGCACACCCGCCGGGAAGCCATCAAGCACACGCAGACCGACCCGGGCCCGACGGAGTGAGGTCATGAAGGCGCGGTTTTCAGCACCGTCGGCGAACCGGTGGAGCGCCGGGTGAGCCGTCCACTGCCGGAGATCACCAGACGCTGGATGTCGCTCGCGTTGATCGCGCTGGTGCTGATCGCCGTCGGCTTCGCGATCTGGGGCTGATCCAGGCATCAGGAGATCGTGGTCCGGTGATGATCGATCGGATCAACCGAGCCATGCCGCAGGACGTTTCTCGGCGAACGAACGAGCACCCTCTCGAGCTTCGGCCGAGGAGAACTGCCGGGCGGACAACTCCAGCAGTCCGGCGAAACGCTCGTCCGAATCGTCATAGTCCTGGCGCAGCAACGACTTCGTTCCGGCCAGAGCGCTGGGGCCCCCCTTGAGCAGATCGGTGACGAATTCGGAGACCACGTCATCGAGGGCGGCGAGGGCATCGTCCGGTGCGTCCGACCCGTCCCGATGATCGATCGGCGCCAGGGCGTTGACCAGTCCCGCCTGCAAGGCTCGGTGGGCGTCGAAGATCGCGCCGGTGAGCAACAGCTCGCGGGCTGCCACCGGGTCCATCCGGTGCAGGACCGGCACGCTGATCACCGCGGGGATCAACCCGATCCGCACCTCGGAGAAAGCGAACGTCGCCGTCGGAACCGCCACCGCGATGTCGGCCGCGGCCATCATCCCGATTCCGCCGGCCCGAGCCGGGCCGCCGATCCTGGCGATCACCGGTTTCGGGCAACGAGCGATCAGTTGCAGGATGCGCGGCAGTTCGCGGACCCCCTCTGCGCCCGGCTTCTCGACCGCCGATTCCTTCAGATCCATTCCGGCGCAGAACACCGGACCGGCGTGGGTCAGCACCACCACCCGGGCGGCCCCGTCGGTGGACGCGCGCTCCAGGGCTGCCGTCAGCTCACCGCGCAGCTGCCGGGACAGCGCGTTGCGATTGTGCGGCGAATCCAGGGTGATCGTGGCGACTGCGCCCGTCACCTGGTAGCGCACCACCGAGTTCATCGACACCGAGTTCATCAACACCGCTCCCTGCGTGGACGACACGGCGATCCTGCCATCGCAGCCGCCGGTACTGCAGCGAACAGCGCCCTACGGTCTGCCGCCCGGTCCGCCGCGGGGAGAATGGGTGGCGTGCCATCGACCCTGCCGGACGGCGATCCAGTGCCGGATGACGGGTCGCTGCCCCCGTCAGCAGCGGTCGGTCTCGGCGACCGGGCGCTGGCGATGTACCTGCACGTCCCGTTCTGCCTGACCCGGTGCGGCTACTGCGATTTCAACACCTACACCCGCGGCGAACTGGGTAGCTCCTCTTCACCGGAGTCCTGGCTCGACGCGGCGCTGGCCGAGGTGGCGCTGGCCGGCCGGACGCTGCGCAATCTCGGGGACAACAGGAAGGTGAGCAGCATCTTCGTCGGAGGGGGCACTCCGTCGCTGGTCGGCGCCGGGCCTCTGGTCAGCGTGGTCGATGCGATCGGCGCCGAGTTCGGCCTGGTCGCCGACGCCGAGGTGAGCACCGAGGCCAACCCGGAGAGCACCGATCCGGAGTTTCTGGCCGGCATCCGCGCCGGGGGATTCACCCGGCTGTCCCTGGGGATGCAGTCGACGGCGCCGCGGGTGCTGGCCACCCTGGACAGGACTCATACGCCCGGACGGCCGGCCGAGGTGGTCGGCTGGGCCCACGATGCCGGCTTCCGGCACGTGAACCTCGACCTCATCTACGGCACCCCCGGCGAGACCGACGCCGAGTTCGCCGCCTCGCTGGAAGCTGCCGTGGCCGCCGGGGCGGACCACGTCTCCGCCTACTCGCTGATCGTCGAGCCCGGGACCAGACTGGCCAGACAGGTCGCGGGCGGGCAGCTGCCGATGCCGGATGACGACCTGCTCGCCGACCGCTACCTGCTGGCGGAGAACACCCTCGCAGCAGCGGGTTTCAGCTGGTACGAGGTGTCGAACTGGGCTACGTCGCAGGCCGCGCGCTGTCGGCACAACCTGGGGTACTGGCGCGGCGACGACTGGTGGGGGATCGGCCCCGGCGCGCATTCCCACGTCGGAGGCGTCCGCTGGTGGAACGTGAAACATCCGGCCGGATACGCCCAGCGACTGGCGTCCGGCCGCACCCCAGCCCATGCCCGCGAGATCCTGGACGACGCCGCCCGACGGGTCGAGGACGTGTTGCTCCGGCTCCGGCTGGTGGAGGGTCTCCCGGCCGGGACCCTGGACGGCGCCGGCCGGCATCAGGCCCAGAAGGAGGCCGCCGCCGGCCTGCTGGACACCGCGGCCCTGCGGACCGGGCAGCTGGTCCTGACCCTGCGCGGACGGCTACTGGCGGACGGGCTGGCGCTGCGGCTGCTGGGCTGAACCGTGCGATCGGATGGACGGCTCGAACCGGACCGCCGGGCGATCGGCGGTGACCCCGTCGGCCGGTGGTCTGCTGGATACAGCGGCTCAGCCGGTGGCGCCGCGCAGGCCGTCGAGGTCGAGCAACCGCACATGGATCACGTTCCGTTGCTGCAGCGCGGCTCTCAGCGCCCGATGCAGCCCGTCTTCGAGGTACTTCTCGCCCTGCCAGAGCACGGCGTGGGGGAACAGATCCCCGTAGAAGGTGGAGTCCTCGTCGAGCAGGGTGTCCAACCGCAGTTCCCGCTTGGTAGCGATCAGCTCGTCGAGCCGGACCTGGCGCGGCGGAACTCTGCCCCAATCCTTGACCGACATCTGGTGATCGGGGTACGGGCGCCCGTCACGGACGTCCTTGAAGATCATCTGGAACCTCTCGTGCGCCGGCGATGAAAGCTTAGCGCGAACGCCGCCGACTACACTTGGCAGACGGCAACCGGAGTGCCAGGCCGGCGATCAGCAGGGCCGCGGCGGCTCCATCGCACCGACAGCCGGCAGGAGGTGAACCAGTTGAGCGGGGATGATCGGCGCTTCGAGGTGCTGCGGGCCATCGTGGCGGACTACGTCGCCACCCACGAGCCGGTGGGCTCGAAGGCCCTCGTCGAACGTCATCACCTCGGTGTCTCCTCCGCCACCATCCGCAGCGACATGGCGATCCTGGAGGACGAGGGTTACATCACCCAGCCGCACACCTCGGCCGGCCGGATCCCCACCGACAAGGGGTACCGTCTGTTCGTCGACCGGCTGTCGCAGGTCAAGCCGTTGTCGGCGGGCGAAAGGAGGGCGATCCATTCGTTCCTGTCGGAGGCGGTCGATCTGGACGACGTGCTCCACCGATCCGTCCGGCTGCTGGCCCAGCTCACCCATCAGGTGGCCGTGGTGCAGTACCCGACGCTGAGCCATGCCGTGGTCCGCCATGTCGAGCTCATCGGGCTGGCGCCCAGCCGACTGCTGGCGGTGGTGATCACCGACACCGGGCGGGTCGAGCAGCGCATCATCGAGGTGTCCGAACCCGTCGCCGACCAGGCCATCGCCGAATTGCGTGCGGTGCTCGCCGAAAACATCACCGGAAGGCGGCTGTCGGAGGCGGCCGCGGCGATCGGCCAGTTGCCCCGCCGTGCGGACCCGGCCGCCGAACGGGTGCTCGTCGAGGTGGTGACAGCGTTGCTGGACATGCTGGTCGACCGCCCGGAGGAGCGGCTGGTGCTGTCGGGCACCCCCAACATCACGGGGGCATTCGCCGACCGCCCATCGCTGCGAGGGGTGTTGGAGGCCCTGGACGAGCAGGTGACCCTGCTCAAGTTGCTGGCCGTCCTCAAACACCCCGAGGCGATGTGGGTGTCCATCGGGGAGGAGAATCATGACGCGAATCTGGCGGCGTCCGCGCTGGTGGCCGGTGGCTACGGCAGAGGTGAGGTGTTGATGGGCGGACTGGCGGTGGTCGGCCCGACCCGGATGGACTACCCGGGCACCATCGCCGCCGTACGCGCCGTCGCGCAGTACGTCGGCGAGATCGTCGCCGGACCGTAGGCCACTGGGCAATTCCTGACCAGCAATCGGCCCGACCAGCGATCGGCCCGACCAGCAATCTGCTCGGCAAGCAATCGGATCGGCAAGCAATCGGATCGGCAACCAGAAGGGCAATCGGTGCAGCAGGTGGCACGTGACTACTACGGCATGCTCGGCGTGTCGAAGAACGCCGGAGCGGACGAGATCAAGCGGGCTTATCGCAAGCTCGCCCGTGAATTGCACCCGGATGTCAACTCCGACCCGGCAGACCAGCAGAGGTTCAAGGAAGTCACCGCCGCCTACGAAGTGCTGTCCGACCCGGCCAAGCGGCAGATCGTCGACCTCGGCGGTGACCCGCTGTCCGGCGGCGGCAATGGCAGCGCGGGAGGCGGCGACCCGTTCGGCGGGATGGGTCTCGGGGACATCATGGACGCCTTCTTCGGTGGCAGCGGCGGTGGCGGCGGCCGGGGTCGGGGACCGCGTTCTCGAGTCCGGCAGGGCGATGACGCGCTGATCGGCGTCGAGGTGACCCTCGAGGAGTGCGCCACCGGGGTGGCGAAGGATCTGGTGGTCGACACCGCGACGCTGTGCAGTACGTGCACCGGATCCGGCTGCGCGCCGGGCACCTCGCCCATCCGCTGCGACACCTGCCGCGGGTCCGGCGAGATCCAGCAGGTGCAGCGTTCGCTGCTCGGCCAGGTGATGACCTCCCGTCCGTGCCCGGTCTGTCGGGGCTTCGGCGAAATCATCGCCGAACCGTGTCAGCAGTGCCAGGGTGACGGCCGGGTACGTTCCCGGCGCACCGTCCGGGTGGTGATTCCGGCGGGTGTGGGGGACGGTGTCCGGGTGCGGATGGCCGGCCAGGGCGAGGTCGGCCCCGGTGGCGGCCCTCCGGGCGATCTCTACGTGGAGGTCCAGGAGATCCCGCACGGGACGTTCACCAGGGACGGCATCGACCTGCATTGCACGGTCCACGTGCCGATGACGGCCGCCGCGCTGGGCACCTCGATGAATCTGAGGGCGCTGCAGACCAGCCAGAACCTGGACATACAGGCCGGCACCCAGTCGGGCACCGTGCTGACTCTGCGCGGGCTGGGTATGCCGCGGCTGCGCGGATCCGGCTCGGGAAACCTGATGGTGCACATCGACGTGGTGACCCCGACCAGGGTCGACGGACGCCAGGCCGAGCTGCTGCGCGAGCTGGCCACTGTGCGCGGCGAGGAGATACCGCAGCTGGCTGATCGGACATCTGGCGGCTTCTTCTCCCGGATCCGTGACTCTTTCGTCGGACGGTGATCTCACCGGCGCCCCGCGGCCGGTGACCGGCGAAGCCTGGTACCTGGTGGACACGGTGCCGTCGTCCGCCGAGTACGTGCTGGACGGATCCGAGGGCAGGCATGCGGCCACGGTCCGCCGGACCAGGGTGGGGGAGCGGATCGTCCTCACGGATGGGAATGGGTCCTGTTGCTCGGCAACGGTTTCCGGGGTCGGCAGACAGTCGCTGACACTCACCGTCGGGGCGACGATGCCGGTCCGCAGGCCCGATCTGCTGGTCACGGTGGTGCAGGCGTTGCCCAAGGGCGAACGCAGCGATCTGGCGGTCGACCTGTTGACCGAGGCGGGTGCGGACGGCATCGTGCCGTGGCAGGCGGCGCGCTGTGTCGCCAGGTGGACCGGTGATCGGGCAGCCCGCGGGGTGGGAAAGTGGCGGACGGTGGCCAGAGAGGCCGCGAAGCAGTCGCGCCGAGCGTGGACGCCGCAGGTGCACGACCTGGCGACCACTGGGTGCGTCACCGAACGGATCGCCGCCGCCGATGCCGCACTGGTGCTGCACGAGGCGGAATCCCGGCAGCTGGGCGAGGTTCCGCTGCCCACCGCCGGCGAACTGCTGCTGATCGTGGGGCCGGAGGGTGGGGTGGCGCCGGAGGAGATCGACGCCTTCTCGGCGGCCGGCGCCGTTCCGGTCCGCTTGGGCCACCAGGTGCTGCGCACCTCCACTGCCGGCGCCGTCGCCCTCGGCGCCCTTGGCGTGCTCACCGGCCGCTGGACCTGACCCTTCCGCCCTGCCCGTACCCGCTGACCGCCCGGCGAGGATCAACTTCGCCTACGCGGATGTAATTGTTGACGACCGTCACAACAGTCACAGACCAGTCGATGTTGATCCTCGCCAGCGGAAGTTGATCCTCGCCAGCGGCGAAAGAGATCAGCGGCGGATGGAACGATGAGTTCCGTGTCCGGATCCGCCGCTCCGCCGCCGCTGGACTACCGGTACGGCGATCATCCGAGCCAGTTCGTCCGGCTGCACCTACCCGCCCGCGGCGCGGAACTCCCAGTGGTGATCGTGATCCACGGCGGATTCTGGCGGCAGGCCTACGGCATCGAGTACGCGGATCCGCTGTGCCGGAACCTGATCGAGTTCGGGGTGGCCGCCGCGGCCGTCGAATACCGCAGGGTGGGACGGTCTTCCGACGAGTCCGAGCGCGCCGATCCGGCCGGCGGCGGCTGGCCGATGACGCTGATCGACATCTGCTCGGCGGTGGACTCGCTGGACTCCATGGGGCAGGCGTCCGCCGGCGGCCGGTTGGACTGGTCCCGA
>JAABUT010000778.1_pt1 | contig 43931 bp, 46 predicted proteins | sample 5559281 | NCBI WGS metagenome assembly JAABUT01 (sample SAMN10711880, study PRJNA513359) | rock metagenome | isolation source: Antarctica rocks | place: Antarctica: Victoria Land, Ricker Hills nord | collected 2016-01-04
GATCGAGGCGGCAATCAAGGCCGTGCGCGACTCGCTCGAGTCCGACGACCCCGCCGACATCCAGGCCAGGACGAACGAGCTGCAGACCGCGTTCCACCGGGTCTCGGAGGCGATGTACCAGCGGGCGCAGGCCGACGCCCCGGCGAACGGCGACGGGGCCGGCGGGGCGTCCTCCGAGGAGGACGTCGTGGACGCCGAGGTCGTGGACGAGGGGCGCTAGGTGGAGGCCCATCCGTCCGAGGGCCCGGTCAAGGAGGAGGGGGACGCGCTGCTCGACGAGCAGCCGTCCCCCGAGCCCGAGCCGCCCACCGAGACCGAGGCTCCGGTCGATCCGGAGGCTCCTCCCGTAGAGCCCTCCGACGCGGAGCGCGCGGGGCAGTACCTCGCGCTCGCCCAGCGCACGCAGGCGGACTTCGAGAACTTCCGCAAGCGGGCGGCCCGGGAGGTCCGGGCCGCCGAGGCGCGCGGCGTGTCCAGGGCGGCCCGCGAGCTGCTGCCCGCGCTCGACCATCTCGCGCTCGCCCTCGACAACCTCGACGGTCCCGCGCTCGAGGGCATCTCACTCGTCCAGCGCGAGCTGCTCGGCGTGCTCGGGCGGCTGGGGATCGAGGCCTACTCACCCAAGGGCGAGGCGTTCGACCCGCAGGTCCACGAGGCCGTGTCGCAGGTCGCCGTCGAGGGCGTCGAGCCTGGCACGGTCTTCGAGGTCATGCAGAACGGCTACAAGCACGGCGAGACGGTCCTGCGCCCCGCCCGCGTGGTGGTGGCGGGGTAGTCATGGCCGCGAAGGACCCGTATGCGGCGCTCGGGGTCAACAAGGGCGCGTCGGCCGAGGAGGTCAAGAAGGCCTACCGCAGGCTCGCGCGCCAGTACCACCCCGATCGCAACCAGGGCGACGAGAAGGCGGAGGAGCGCTTCAAGGAGGTCCAGGGCGCCTACGACATTCTCGGCGACCCCGACAAGCGCAAGGCCCACGACCGGGGCGGATTCCGCGCGCCCAACGGCTTCCCGGGCGGCGTGCCCACCGACGCCGGGGGGTTCTCGGACATCCTCTCCGACCTCGCCTCCCAGTTCGGCGGGCGCGTGCGCTCGCGGGGTCGTGGGGACACCGGGATGCCCCAGGCGCACCGCGGCCGCGACCTCGAGACGGAGGTCGCCCTCTCCTTCGCCCAGGCGGTCGACGGCACGGAGATGCAGCTCTCGATCCCCACGTCCTCGCCCTGCCAGACGTGCTCCGGTACCGGCGCGAAGCCCGGTACGTCACCCCGCGTCTGCCCGCGCTGCCATGGGCGAGGCGTCGAGAGCGAGGGCCAGGGGCTCTTCTCGATCACGCAGCCGTGCTCGGAGTGCGGCGGCTCGGGCGCGGTCATCGACGACCCGTGCCCGACCTGCCACGGCGCCGGCTCCCTGCGCCAGACCAAGCGCATCCGGGTCCGCGTCCCCGCCGGGGTGCGCGAGGGCTCGCGGATCCGCCTGGCCGGCAAGGGCGAGGCGGGCACGCGGGGAGGGGAGCCCGGGGACCTGTACGTGGTCACCCACGTCGCCGACTCCCCCGTGTTCAAGCGCAAGGGGGAGGACGTCGAGGTGGAGGTGCCGCTCACGATCGTCGAGGCGATCCGCGGGGCGACCGTCGAGGTCCCCACCCTGCACGGGCGCAAGAAGCTCCGCGTCAAGCCGGGGACGCAGCACGGCACGGTCCAGCGCCTGCGCGGTGAGGGCCCGGCGAAGCTGTCGGGCTCGGGCCGCGGCGACATCTTCTACCGGTTCGGGATCGACGTCCCGGCGACCCTCTCCACGGAGGCGAGCCGGAAGGTGGACGAGCTCGCGCAGGCCCTCGACGGCGCCGATCCCCGCGCCGGGCTGTTCGTCTGATGGCCATCTCCCGTCGCGTACGCACGACCCGGATCGAGGTCTCCTCGGACCGCGGCGTGTTCATGATCTCCGTGGCCGCCGAGCTCGCCGACATGCATCCCCAGACCCTGCGGATGTACGAGCAGCGCGGGCTCATCGAGCCCAAGCGCTCGGCCAAGGGCACGCGGCTCTACTCCCACGAGGACGTCGAGCGTCTCCGCCGCATCCAGCAGATGACCGTCGAGCTCGGGATGAACCTCGCCGGGGTCGAGCGGGTCTTCGAGCTCGAGGAGCAGCTCGAGCGGATGCGGCGGCGGCTCGCCGCGCTCGAGCGCCGCGCGGGCGAGCTCGAGGGCGAGGTCGCGCGGCTGGAGGAGCTCCGGGCCGCCCTGCGGGCCGAGATCGTGCCGTACGTGCGCGGCGGTGCGCTGGTGCGCCGTTCCGACGTGGGCTGAGCGCAGTTCCGGCGCTCATTCGGCGCAAACCGCGCCCGTCTGGGCAGGGAAGGGCGACGAAACTGGTCGGCATGCTCGACGTGGTCAACGTTTCGCTCGCTCAGCGAGACAAACCGCAACCACGTCCCTCGACGCTGGCGGAGTTGGCGGCTCGGCAGCATGGTGTCGTGTTGGCGGCGCAGCTCTGTGAGCTTGGCCTGACCCGCGCTGCGGTCGGCCGTTGGGCCGCGTCCGGAAGGCTGCACCGCCTTCATCGAGGGGTGTACGCCGTCGGTCACCCTTCCCTGCCCGAGCACGGCCCGGCTCTCGCCGCCGTCCTGGCTTGTGGCTCGGGCGCACTGCTCAGCCACGCCGCCGCCACGCAACTCTGGGGACTCCGGCGGTCAGCCAAGGCACGCTTCGACGTCACCACGACGAGCGGCCGGCCCAGGCCGGGCATCCAAGTCCACCGCGCCCGCCACCTCGCCCCGCAGGACCGCGCCGAGCTCTACGGCATCTCGGTCACCTCCGTCCCCCGGACGCTCCTCGACCTCGCCGCCGTCGCCCCACCGCGGATCGTCACACGAGCCTGGGAGGAGGCCGACCGCCTCCGCCTGCTCGACCTCACGACGATCAGCGCCACGATCGCCCGGACCCCCGGCCACCACGGCCTCCCCACCATCCTCTCCCTCATAGCCCGAGCCGAAGAAGCCCCCCGCACCCGCTCAGAGCTCGAAGACACATTCCTCGACTTCTGTAAGCAGCACCACCTCCCACGCCCCGAGCTCAACGTCATCGTCCACGGCTACGAGGTCGACGCCTACTTCCGAACCGCCCACCTCGCCGTCGAGCTCGACTCCTTCGCCTTCCACCACACCCGCCGCTCCTTCGAGAGCGACCGAGCGCGGGACATCGCCCGTCACCTCGCCGGCCTCCGCCCCATACGACTGACCCACCGCCGGCTCGTCGACGAGCCGGGCGCGGTCGTCGGAGAGCTGCGGGCGTTGCTGAGCTCCGGGCGCTCGTGGAAGGGCCTTGTAGATCTCAGTGCGAAAGACTAAGATCTACAACAGCCATGAGCCCCGACCGCTTCACCACGAACACCACCGCCGCGCTCCAGTCCGCCCAGGCCCTCGCCGAGGAGCGGCGCAACCCGCAGGTCGCGCCGGAGCATGTGCTCGCCGTGCTGCTCGAGCAGGAGGGCACGCTCACGAAGGCCGTTCTCGGCAAGCTCGGCATCCCCTTCGAGCCGCTCCGCGCCGACGCCCTCGTCGCCGTCGCCGCTCTTCCCACCGTCTCCGGCCCCACGGGCGCCGACCTGGCGCCGATCGCGCCGTTGATGCGCGCGGCCGAGCGCGAGATGAAGGCCCTCGGCGACGAGTACGTCTCCGTCGAGCACCTGCTCCCCGTCCTGGCCGAGCGCCTCGACGTGCTGCCCCACCACGGGGCGACCGCCAAGGCGCTGCGCGACGCCATCGCGCAGGTCCGCGGAGGCCACAAGGTCACCGACCCCACCCCCGAGGACACCTTCCAGGCGCTCGAGAAGTTCGGCCGCGATCTCACCGCGGCCGCCGAGGAGGGCCTCCTCGACCCGGTCATCGGCCGCGACGACGAGGTCCGCCGCGTCATCCAGGTCCTCTCCCGGCGCACGAAGAACAACCCCGTGCTCATCGGGGAGCCCGGCGTGGGCAAGACGGCGATCGTCGAGGGGCTGGCCCAGCGGATCGTCTCCGGCGACGTGCCCGAGTCCCTCCGCGACCGGCGCCTCGTGTCCCTGGACATCGGCGCGATGGTCGCCGGCGCGAAGTACCGCGGGGAGTTCGAGGAGCGCCTGAAGGCGGTCCTCAAGGAGATCGCCGACGCCCGCGGCGAGGTCGTGGTGTTCATCGACGAGCTCCACACGATCGTCGGCGCCGGCGGGGCCGAGGGCGCGGTGGACGCCGGCAACATGCTCAAGCCGATGCTCGCCCGGGGCGAGCTGCGCTGCATCGGCGCGACGACCCTCGACGAGTACCGCAAGCACATCGAGAAGGACCCGGCGCTCGAGCGGCGCTTCCAGCCCACCTACGTCGGCGAGCCGAGCGTCGAGGACACGATCGCGATCCTCCGCGGGCTCAAGGAGCGCTACGAGACCCACCACAAGGTCCGCATCCAGGATGCCGCGCTCGTGGCCGCCGCCACCCTGTCGCACCGCTATATCGCCGACCGCTTCCTGCCCGACAAGGCCATCGACCTCGTCGACGAGTCCGCCTCGCGGATCCGCATGGAGATCGATTCCAAGCCGACGGAAATCGACGAGGTGGACCGGCGCGTGATGCAGCTCGAGATCGAGCTCGCGTCGCTCGGCGAGGAGGCCTCGGCGGCCCGCGAGGGCCTCGAGCGCGAGCTCGCGGACCAGAAGGAGCGCTCCGCGGTGATGACCGCCGAGTGGCAGGCCGAGAAGGAGGCGATCCAGGGGACCGCCGAGCTCAAGGAGCAGCTCGAGCGCGCCCGCCACGACTTCGAGCGCGCCGAGCGCGAGTCCGACCTCCAGCCGCGCCGCCGAGCTGCGCTACGGGGTGATGCCCGAGCTCGAGCAGAAGATCGCTCAAGGTGAGACGGGCGAGCAGCACGTCACTCCCGTACCTCAAGGAGGAGGTCGATCCGGAGGACATCGCCGAGGTCGTCGGGCGCTGGACGGGCATCCCCGTCTCCCGCCTCATGGAGGGCGAGGTCGAGAAGCTCATCCACCTCGAGGACCGCCTGCACGAGCGCGTGGTCGGCCAGGACGAGGCCGTCGACGCGGTGGCCAACGCGCTGCGACGGTCGCGGGCCGGTCTCCAGGACCCCGACCGACCCATCGGCACGTTCCTCTTCCTCGGCCCCACCGGCGTGGGCAAGACGGAGCTCGCCCGGGCGCTCGCGGAGTTCATGTTCGACTCCTCCGACGCGATGGTCCGCATCGACATGTCGGAGTACATGGAGAAGCACGCGGTGTCGCGGCTCGTGGGCGCGCCCCCGGGCTACGTCGGCTACGACGAGGGCGGGCAGCTCACCGAGGCCGTCCGCCGCCGCCCGTACTCCGTGGTCCTGCTCGACGAGGTCGAGAAGGCACACCCCGACGTGTTCGGGGTCCTGCTCCAGGTCATGGACGACGGGCGGCTGACCGACGGGCAGGGGCGCACGGTGGACTTCAAGAACGTCGTGCTGATCATGACCTCGAACATCCCGGGAGGCCGCGCGGGCGCGGAGCTGCACTTCAAGCCCGAGTTCATCAACCGGTTGGACGACATCGTGGAGTTCGACGCCCTGACCCGCGAGCAGATCGGCGTGATCGTGGACATCCAGGTCGCGCGGCTCGCGCGGCGGGTGGAGGAGCGCGGGATCGCGATCTCACTGAGCCACGACGCGCGGGTGCTGATCGCAAGCCTCGGCTACGACCCGACCTACGGCGCGCGCCCGCTGAAGCGCGTCATCCAGAAGAAGCTCGTGGACCCGCTGGCCATGGCGCTGCTGCGCGGGAAGTTCGCCGAGGGCGACGCGGTGCGGGTGGAGACGGTCGGCGGGGAGCTCGTCTTCTCGCGAGCCGACGTGACGAAGGCCGTCGCCGCGGCGTAGTAGGGGCATGGCCCCGCTCCTGCTCCTGGCCCTGCTCGCCCTCGGCTGCGGGGGCTCCGCGCCCACCCCGCGCACCCCGCCCTCGCCGCCGCCCGCGCGCGACCAGGTCGGCGTGCAGGGCGTCGGGCCGCCGGTGGGCGCCGCGCTCGTGGCGATCTGCTCGTCCTACGAACCCTGCCGGCGGCCGCGGGTCGGGCGCCTCCCGCGGGTGCTCGCCCCCTCGGGCGGCTTCGTCCTCGTGAGCGTCCCGGCGCGGGCGGGGACGGTCTACGGCGTGGTGCGCGTCGGGCGGCGGATCCTGCGCGCGGGGAACGCGGAGCTGCGCGACCGTACGCGGACGCGGTGGCGCGTCCGGATGCCCGTGGGGATCCCGGCCGGCGCCGTGCTCGACCTCCGCGTCTCCCCGTTGCGGACGGACTCGGGCGGGATGGTGCTCCGCGTGCGGCTCATGCCGGTGCGGGAGATCCTGTAGCGGGCGGACGGTTCTGCCCGCGTCACCCTCCATCCCGGGGGACGGCGCAACCCTAACGTCCGACCCGCCCCGTGCTCGTCCTCGCCGCGATCCTCCACGTCCCCGAGAACCTCGGCTACATCGGGCTCGTGGCTCTCATCGCGCTCGAGTCCGGCGGGCTGCCCGTTCCGGGCGAGACCGCGCTCATCGCCGCCGGCGTCCTGGCCAGCCAGGGCAAGCTCTCGATCGAGCTCGTCGTCGTGCTCGCCGCCGCGGCGGCGATCGTCGGCGACAACGCGGGCTACCTGCTCGGCCGCCGCTTCGGCCGCCGCCTCCTCGTACGCCCCGGTGGCCGCTATGCGGCGCGCCGCCGCCGGGCCCTCGAGCAGGGCGAGCGCTTCTTCGAGCGCCACGGCCCCAAGGCCGTGTTCTTCGGGCGCTGGATCACCGGCCTGCGGGTCTGGGCCTCGTGGCTGTCGGGGATGACCCTCATGCGCTGGCCCACCTTCCTCGCCTGGAACGCCTTGGGCGGAACCGCCTGGGCGCTGACCGTCGGCCTGGGGGCCTACGCTCTCGGCGAGGCGTTCACGCACGCGCTCGAGACCGCCGGACCGATCCTCGCGGGGCTGATCGTCGCCGCCCTCGCCGCGGGCTGGTTCGTCCTGCACCGCCGCCGCCACGCATAGGATCGACCGCATGCCGACCTTCATCATGCTCTCGACGCTCTCGCCGGAGGGCGTCCAGACCGTCAAGAACAACCCCCAGCGGATCCGCGAGGTCAACTCGGAGCTCGAGCAGCTCGGGGCGACGGTGAAGGCGCAGTGGTCGACCCTCGGCCGCTTCGACTTCATCAACGTCGTCGAGGCGCCCGACGAGAAGACGATGGCCCGGGTCTCGCTCGAGCTCGGATCGCGGGGCACCGCGAAGTACGAGACGCTCACGGCGATCCCCATCGACGAGTTCATCGCGAGCATTTGAGGGCGGTCCTCCCGGGCGCGGGGGCGCGCGGATGACCCGCGTCCTCGTGGTCGGCGGGGGCGGGCGCGAGCACGCGCTCGTCCGCGCCCTCGCGCTCTCACCACGGGCCCCGGAGATCCTCTGCGCGCCGGGCAACGCGGGCATCGCCGCCGACGCCCGCATCGTCCAGGCCGACGACGTGCACGCGCTCGCGTCCGCGGCCCGCTATCACGAGGTCGACCTCGTCGTCGTCGGGCCGGAGGCGCCGCTCGTCGAGGGCCTCGTCGACCTCCTCGACGTCCCTGTGTTCGGCCCCACCGCGGCCGCCGCGAAGCTCGAGGCATCGAAGGCCTACGCGAAGGAGGTCATGGCCGCGGCGGGTGTGCCCACGGGGGGCTTCGCCGTCGCCACCGAGGTCGCGGAGGCCATGGCCGCCGTCGCGGGCTACCCCGTGGTGATCAAGGCGGACGGCCTCGCCGCCGGCAAGGGCGTGATCGTCTGCGCCGACGAGACCGAGGCGCAGGCCGCGCTCCATGCCCTGCTCGTCGAGCGCCGCTTCGACACCCGGACCGTCGTCGTCGAGGAGCTCCTCCGCGGCCCGGAGCTCTCCCTGCTCGCCCTGTGCGACGGGGAGCGCGCCGTCCCCATGGCGCCCGCGCGCGACTTCAAGCGGATCGGCGACGGGGACACGGGCCCGAACACGGGCGGGATGGGCTCGTTCTCGCCCGTGGCGGAGATCGACTCACACCGGATCTGCGCCGAGATCCACCAGCCCGTCGTCGACGAGCTCGCGCGCCGCGGCACGCCCTTCCACGGCGTCCTCTACGCCGGGCTCATGCTCACTCCAGACGGCCCGCGCGTCCTCGAGTTCAATGTGCGCTTCGGCGATCCCGAGGCCCAGGCCGTCCTGCCGCGCCTGCGGACCGACCTCCTCGACGTTCTCGAGCGCGCCACGCACCCGGGCGGCCTCGCCGGGGTCGACCTCGAGTGGGACGAGCGATCGGCGGTGACCGTCGTCCTCGCCTCGGGCGGCTACCCCGGCTCCTCCTCCTCCGGGGACGTGATCTCCGGCCTGGACCGGGTGGCCGAGGGCGTCGAGGTCACCCATGCGGGCACGGCCGCGCGGAACGGGGACGTGGTCACCGCGGGTGGCCGCGTGCTCAACGTGACCGGGCTCGGGGCGGACCTCGTCGCCGCCCGGGCCGCGGCTTATGCTGGCGCTGAGGTGATCGACTTCGCGGGCAAGCAGATGCGCCACGACATCGCCGCGCAGAGCGCATGAGTGAGGCCCTGCCCGAAGCGGCGACCGAGGTCGAGACCGACGTCGAGGAGGCGCTCGACGAGCTCCCCGCCGACACTCCACGCGTGGGGATCCTCATGGGGTCCCAGTCGGATCTCGAGCGCATGCAGCCCGCCTCGGACGAGCTGACCGAGCGGGGCATCCTCCACGAGGTCCGCGTCATGTCGGCCCACCGCGACCCCGACCAGGTGGCCGACTACGCGCGGAACGCGCGCATGCGCGGGATCCGCGTGATCATCGCCGGGGCCGGCCTCGCGGCCGCGCTGCCCGGGGTCGTCGCCGCCCACACCGACCTCCCCGTGGTGGGGGTGCCGCTCACGAGCCGGACGTCGGTCGCGGGTGGGCTCGACGCGCTGCTGGCCATCGCCCAGATGCCTCCCGGTGTCCCGGTGGGTTGCGTCGGCGTCGACAACCCTCGCAACGGCGCCGTCCTCGCCGCCCGGATCCTCTCGGCGTGACGCCAGAGCGAGCGGGGGGGCGATGATCGCACGCTACACCCGCCCCGAGCTCGGCGCCATCTGGAGCGACGAGTCGCGGATGACCGCCTGGCGGGACGTCGAGGTCGCCGCCTGCGAGGAGATGGAGGGGCCGACCGAGGAGGATCGTGCCGCGATCCGGGCCGCCTCCTTCTCGGTCACCGAGGTCGACGAGCGCGAGCGCGTGACCGACCACGATGTCGCCGCCTTCGTCGACGTGCTCGCCGCCTCCGCCGGCCCGGCCGGCCGCTGGGTCCACTTCGGTCTCACCTCGTCCGACGTCCTCGATACCGCGCTCGCGCTCCAGCTCCGCCGCGCGGGGGAGGTCATCCTGCCCGCGGCGCGCGAGCTCGTCCGGGTGCTCGCCGGCCGCGCGCGCGAGCACGTCCACACCCTCGCCGTGGGCCGGACGCACGGGGTCCACGCCGAGCCGACGACCTTCGGGATCAAGCTCGCCGGCTTCGCCTGCGAGGCCCACCGCAACGCCGAGCGCCTCGCGCGCGCGTGGCACGGGGTGGCGGTGAGCGCGCTCTCCGGCGCGGTGGGCACCTACTCGGCGACCTCGCCGGACTTCGAGCGCCGGGTGCTCGGGCGGCTCGACCTGCGGGCCGAGGACGTCTCCACCCAGGTCGTCCCGCGTGACCGTCACGCCGAGTTGCTGAACGCGATCGCCCTCGCCGGCGCGGGGCTCGAGCGCCTCGCGATCGAGGTGCGCCACCTCCAGCGCACGGAGGTCCGCGAGGTCCAGGAGCCGTTCCGCGCCGGCCAGAAGGGCTCGAGCGCGATGCCCCACAAGCGCAACCCCATCACCGCGGAGCGCATCGCCGGCCTCGCCCGGGTCCTGCGCGGCAACGCCCTGGCCGGGATGGAGGACGTCGCGCTGTGGCACGAGCGCGACATCTCGCACTCCTCGGTGGAGCGCGTGATCCTCCCGGACTCGACCATCCTGCTCGACTACCTCCTGCAGCTCGGCGTGCGGCTGGTGGAGGGCCTGACCGTCTTCGAGGAGCGCATGCGTGAGAACGTCGCCCTCACCCACGGGGCGCTGTTCTCCCAGCGCGCGCTGCTGGCCCTCGTCGAGCGGGGGGAGAGCCGCGACGAGGCCTACCGGGTCGTGCAGACCCTGGCCCAGCGCGCGTGGGACGAGGGGATCGAGCTGCGCGGGCTGCTGGAGGCCGAGCACCCCGAGCTCCCCCTGGACGAGATCTTCGACCCCATGCCCTTCGTGCGCCACGCGGACGAGATCGTCGCCCGGCTCGACGCGATCGCCTAGCCCCCGCCTCCGGGACGTCAGCCCCGGCCGGTAGGTTGGCTGACGTGACGCCCGCCCTGGATCTACCCCTGCTGGTCACGGGCAAGGTCCGCGAGATGTACGCGCTCTCAGACGACCTGCTCATGGTCGCCTCGGACCGCATCTCCACGTACGACGTGGTCCACCCGACGCCGATTCCCGGCAAGGGAGCGGTGCTCACGGGGCTGTCGGTGTTCTGGTTCGGCCTCCTCTCGGAGATCGTCCCCAACCACCTCCTCTCGGCGACGGACGGCGTGCCGGAGGAGGTCCGCGGCCGGGCGCTCCGGGTGCGGCGGCTGGAGATGCTGGGAGTCGAGTGCGTGGTGCGCGGCTACATCACGGGGTCGGGCTGGAAGGACTACGGGCGCACGGGGTCGATCAGCGGCATCGCCCTGCCGGACGGGCTCGAGGAGTCCCAGGAGCTGCCCGAGCCGCTCTTCACGCCCTCCACCAAGGCGGAGGAGGGCCACGACGAGACGATCGGGTTCGCCGAGGTCGAGCGCCTCGTGGGCGCCGAGCGCGCGCGGGAGCTGCGCGACGTCTCCCTCGCGCTCTACGGGCGCGCCGCGGAACACGCGCGCACACAGGGGATCATCCTCGCCGACACGAAGTTCGAGTTCGGGCTGGGGGAGGACGGTGGGCTCGTGCTCGGCGACGAGGTGCTCACGCCGGACTCCTCGCGCTTCTGGCCGGTCGCGGAGTACGCGCCGGGGCGGGGCCAGCCGAGCTTCGACAAGCAGCCCGTGCGCAACTGGGCGGCGGGGACGGGCTGGGACAAGCAGCCGCCGGCGCCCGCGATTCCCGACGCGGTCGTGGAGGAGACGCGGGCGCGCTACGTGCGGGCCTACGAGCTGATCGCGGGCGAGCCGTTCTCCGCCTGGCGGGAGCGCGCCGGGGCATGAGGGCGCGGGTCCTCGTCCGCCCCAAGGCCGGCATCCTGGACCCCCAGGGCCAGGCCGTGGAGCGCGCGCTTCCCGCGCTCGGCTTCTCGGGGGTGGGCAACGTGCGCGTGGGGCGGCTCATCGAGCTCGACGTGGAGGATCCCGCGCGCCTGCCCGAGCTGTGCGAGCGGCTGCTGACCAACCCGCTCATCGAGGACTACGAGATCGTGCACGAGGATCCGGTGCTGGCCGCTCCCCCCGTGGGGGACGAGGAGGGCCTGCATTGAGGTTCGGCGTCGTCCGCTTCCCGGGCTCGTGCGACGATGTCGACGCGTTGCTCGCGTGCGAGCGCGTCGGCGAGGCGGAGATCCTCTGGCACGCCGATCCGTCGCTGCACGGCGCCGACGCGGTCGTCATCCCGGGGGGGTTCTCCTACGGGGACTACCTGCGGGTGGGGGCGATCGCCCGCTTCGCGCCCGTGATGGAGTCCGTCGCGCGGTTCGCGGCCGAGGGTGGCCCGGTGCTGGGGATCTGCAACGGCTTCCAGGTGCTCTGCGAGGCGGGGCTGCTGCCGGGCGCGCTGCTGCCCAACGGGTCCCTGCGCTTCGTCTGCCGCCAGGTGGGCGTGGAGGTGATCGACGCGGCGACGGCGTGGACGGCGCCCTGCTCGCCCGGGGATGTGCTCTCCATCCCCGCCAAGCACCAGAGCGGCCGCTACGTCGTCCCGCCCGAGCAGGCCGAGGACGTGCGCGTCGCCCTGCGCTACGTGAGCGGGGTGAACCCCAACGGCTCCTGGCAGGACGTCGCCGGGGTGGTCAACGCCGCCGGGAACGTCCTCGGGCTCATGCCCCATCCCGAGCACGCCGTCGACCCGCTGACGGGCTCCGTGGACGGCCTGCGGATCTTCGAGTCGGTCGCGCGCGCTGCCGTCGGTGTCTAGCCGCCACTCGGAGCTCGGGCTCTCGGACTCCGAGTACGAGCTCATCGTCGAGAAGCTGGGGCGGGAGCCCGGGGGGGTCGAGCTCGCGATGTTCTCGCTCATGTGGAGCGAGCACTGCGCCTACAAGCACTCGAGGAAGTTGCTGCGCCGCCTGCCCACGGAGGGCCCGCGGGTGCTCCTGGGGCCGGGGGAGAACGCGGGCGCGATCGACGTGGGCGGCGGGCTCGCGGTCGCCTTCAAGGTGGAGTCGCATAACCACCCGAGCGCGGTGGAGCCCTTCCAGGGCGCGGCCACGGGGGTCGGGGGGATCCTGCGCGACGTCTTCGCGGTGGGCGCCCGCCCGATCGCGGTGCTCGACTCCCTGCGCTTCGGCGAGCCCGACTCGCCGCGCTCGCGCTACCTGCTCGACCGCGTGGTGGCGGGGGTCGGTCACTACGGGAACTCCATCGGGGTCCCCACCGTCGGCGGCGAGGTGTACTTCGAGGCCGCGTACGAGCAGAACTGCCTCGTCAACGCGATGTGCCTGGGGATCGCCGAGCACGACCAGCTCATCCGCTCCGCCGCGAACGGGCCGGGGAACGTGCTCGTGCTCTTCGGCGCGCTGACGGGGCGCGACGGGATCGGCGGCGCGTCCGTGCTCGCGTCGGCGGAGCTCGGGGAGGGCGACGAGGCCAAGCGCCCCTCCGTGCAGATCGGCGATCCGTTCGCCGAGAAGAAGCTCCTCGAGTGCTCGCTCGAGCTCCTGGACCGGGGGCTGCTCGTGTCGCTGCAGGACCTCGGGGCCGCGGGACTGACCTCCTCCGCGAGCGAGATGGCCTCGGGGGGCGGGCTGGGGATCGACCTCGACGTCGACCGGGTGCCGCTGCGCGAGGCCGACATGGAGCCCTTCGAGATCATGGTCTCCGAGTCCCAGGAGCGGATGCTCTGCGTGGTCGAGCCTGCCCGGATGAAAGAGGTGCTTGCCGTGTGCGCGAAGTGGGAGACCACGGCGACGGCGATCGGGACGGTCACCGACACGACGCGCCTGCGCGTTCTGCGCGGGGAGGAGGTCGTCGGGGACATGCCGGTGGCGGCGCTCGTGGACGACTGCCCGCTGTACGACCTGGACCCGGTCGCGCCGGCGTCGCCGATCTATCCCGCCCCGCCCGCCATCCTGCGCGGTGACGAGCCCGCGGGGGAGGTCCTGCTCGCCCTCCTCGGCTCCGCGAACCTCGCCGACCGCCGGCCGCTCTTCGAGCAGTACGACTGGCTCGTGCAGTCGCGCACCATGCGCCGCCCCGACGAGGCGGACGCCGCGGTCCTGCTGTTGCCCGGCGGTGGGGCCCTCGGGGTGTCCATCGACGGCAACGGGCGCCGGGTGGCCTGCGACCCCGAGCGCGGCGCGGCCGAGGCGGTGTACGAGTGCGCGGCGAACCTCGCCTGCGTGGGCGCGCAGCCCGAGGGCCTGACGAACTGCCTGAACTTCGGCAACCCCGAGAAGCCGCACATCGCCTGGCAGCTCTCGCGCGCGGTGGAGGGGATGGCGACGGCGTGCGAGGCGCTCGGCGTGCCGGTGGTCGGCGGAAACGTTTCGCTCTACAACGAGGGGCCGGAGGGGCCGATCCTCCCCACCCCCGTGGTGGGGATGGTCGGGCGGATGCCCGACGTGGCCCGGGCCGGCCGCGCGGGCTGGACCCGTGAGGGGGATGCGATCGCCCTGATCGGCTCATTCACTCCCGCCCCGGCCGGCTCGGAGCTGGCCAAGCTCCGCGGGGAGGCTCCGGCCGGGCCGCTGCCCGAGGCCGATCCGGAAGCGATCCGCGACGCCCACGGCACCGTCCGCTCCGCCGTCCGCGCGGGGACCCTTGTCTCGGCGCACGACATCGCGGAGGGCGGCCTCGCGGTGGCGCTCGCCGAGGCGTGCGTCCTCGGCGGGCTGGGCGCGCGGGTCGAGCCGCCGGGTGACACCATCGACCTCCTCTTCGGCGAGGCCCCCGGCCGCGCCTTCGTCGTCTCCGGGGCCCGCGACGCGCTCGGAGCGCTCGACGGCGCCGTCGTCATCGGCGAGGTCGGCGGCGACCGGCTCATCTGCGGCCCGATTGACGTTCCCGTGGCCGAGCTGCGCGCGGTCCGCGAGGGTTGTCTCCGTGCTGCGTTCCCCTAGGGGTGCCGGAGGCGGCCACGTGGCCGCCGGAGGTGGGTCCCCGGTCGCGACAAGCGACACATTCTCCTGGGCCACCGCTATCGTCAGTCCGGTCGACACGTCCCCGTGACCGGCCTCCTCACCGATACCCGCGACGGACCGCGCGACGAGTGTGGTGTCTTCGGCGTCTACGCGCCCGGGCACGACGTCGCCCGCCTCGCCTACTTCGCCCTCTACGCCCTCCAGCACCGCGGGCAGGAGTCCGCGGGCATCGCCACCGCCGAGCGCGGCGAGGGGATGCTCACGATCCGCGACACCGGGCTCGTCTCCCAGGTGTTCGATGAGCAGAAGCTCCGCACCCTCGTCGGGGACCTCGGCATCGGCCACGTGCGCTACTCGACCACGGGCTCGAGCGGGTGGGAGAACTCCCAGCCGATCTACCGCGGCTCGGATCCGCGCGAGCTCGCCCTCGCCCACAACGGCAACCTCATCAACGCGGTCGAGCTCCACGCCGAGCTGCGCTCCCGCGGCGTCGCCTTCCACTCGACCTCGGACTCCGAGATCATCGCCGCGCTGCTGGCCAACCAGCCCGCCGACACCCTCGAGGACGCGGTGGCCGAGGTGCTTCCTCGTCTCCAGGGGGCGTTCTCGGCGGTGGTGATGACCCGTGACCGCGTCGTCGCCTTCCGGGACCCACTCGGGCTGCGGCCGCTCGCCCTCGGGATGCTCGGCGATCGCTATTGCGTGGCGTCGGAGTCCTGTGCGTTCGACATCATCGGGGCGAAGTTCCTGCGGGAGGTCGAGCCGGGGGAGTGCGTCACCCTCACCGAGGGCGGCCTGCGGGTGCGCCAGGTCGTCGAGGGTGAGCGGCGCGCGTTCTGCGTCTTCGAGCACATCTACTTCGCCCGCCCCGACTCGCGCATGGCCGGGAAGGTCAACCAGGTCGTCCGCGGGCGCATGGGGGAGCTCCTGTGGGGCGAGGCGCCGGTGGACGCCGACCTCGTCGTGGCCGTGCCCGACTCGGGCAACGCCGCGGCGCGCGGGCTGGCCCGGGCGAGCGGCCTGCCCCAGGACGACGGCTTCGTGAAGAACCGCTACGTCGCGCGCACGTTCATCCAGCCCGGCCAGGAGCTGCGCAAGCACGGCCTGCGGCTCAAGTTCAACCCGCTGCCCGAGGTGGTGGCGGGGCAGCGGCTCGTCGTCGTCGACGACTCCATCGTCCGCGGCAACACGACCCGCCAGATCGTGCAGATGCTCCGCGACGCGGGCGCCGCCGAGGTCCACCTGCGCATCTCCGCGCCGCCGATCCGCCACCCCTGCCACTACGGGGTCGACATGTCCACCCGCGAGGAGATGATCGCCCACAACCGCACGCCGGCCGAGGTCGCGGCCGAGGTCGGCTGCGACTCGCTGCACTACCTCTCCCTCGCGGGCGTCTACGCCGCGATCGGCAACCCCCGCACCGACTACTGCGACGCCTGCTTCTCGGGCGAGTACCCCCTGGCGGGCACGGAGGACGCCGAGGGCAAGTGGGCGCTCGAGGAGCTCCCGCTCGTCAAGGCGTGACGACTCTGCGAATCCTCGCGTAGACCTCCGGGCTCCCCGGTAGCTTCGGACGGGTGGACCCACGGACCGCCCTGCGCGAGCGCTTCGGCTTCGACGACTTCCGTCCTGGGCAGGAGGAGGCCGTCCGTGCGGCGCTCGCCGGCCGCGACGCGCTCGTGGTCATGCCCACGGGGTCGGGCAAGTCGCTCTGCTACCAGCTTCCGGCGCTGCTCCGTGACGACCTGGCGCTCGTCGTCTCGCCCCTTGTGTCGCTCATGCAGGACCAGGTCCAGGCGCTGCGGCGGGTGGCGGGAGACGCGGTCGCGCTCGTCAACGGGCAGCAGGGCGCGGCGGCGAACCGCGAGGCGCTGCGCCGTGCCGTGGCGGGCGAGGTCCGGCTGCTCTACGTCGCGCCGGAGCGCTTCGCCTCGCCGGGCTTCGCCGAGGAGCTGCGGGCGGCGAGCATCGGGCTGTTCGTCGTCGACGAGGCGCACTGCGTCTCGCAGTGGGGGCACGACTTCCGCCCGGACTACTTCCGGCTCGCCGACGCGGCGCGGTGGCTCGGCGCGCGGGCCATGATCGCCACCACCGCGACCGCCACCCCGCGGGTGGCGCGCGACATCGAGCAGCGGCTCGGCCTCCGCGACCCGGTGCGCGTGAGCACGGGGTTCGACCGCCCGAACCTCTCGTTCTGCGTGGTGCCGTGCGGGAGTCAGACGGACAAGCGGCGGCGGATCGCGGCGGCGCTGGGGGAGCCGGGCGCGCTGCCGGCCATCGTCTACGCGGGAACGCGCGCGGGCGCCGAGACCCTGGCCGGTGACCTCACGGGAGCCCTCGGGGAGGAGGTCCTGCCCTATCACGCCGGCCTCGGGCGCGAGGAGCGCGCGCAGGCGCAGGACCGCTTCATGGGCGGCGAGGTGCCGGTCGTGGTGGCCACGAACGCGTTCGGGATGGGCGTCGACAAGGCCGACGTGCGCACGGTGGTCCACGAAACGGTCCCCGGCTCGCTCGAGGCCTACTACCAGGAGGCCGGGCGCGCCGGCCGCGACGGCGCCCCGGCCCGGTGCCTGCTCTTCGCCGAGCCGCGCGACAAGGGCCTGCACGTGTGGTTCATCCAGCGCGCGCAGGTGAGCGACGACGACCTGCGCCGGGCGGCGCGGCGCATCGAGTCGCGCGCCGAGGGCGGGCGCTACGACGTCGCGCTCTCAGAGCTCATGGGCGGCCGGGACGAGGGACCGTCGGGCGACGACCGCGCGCGGTCCCTGGTCGGGCACCTCGCGCGGGCCGGCGTCCTGCGCCCGGCCCCGGCGCCACCCGACCGCGCGGTGGGGCGCCTGCTCGAGCCCTGCGACGGGCGCGCGCTCGCGACGTGCCGGGCGTCGGCGCGGGAGGCGGAGAAGGTGCGCTGGGCGCAGTACCGGTCGGTGTGGAACTGGGTGGAGGGCGGCGCCTGCCGGCGCGAGGGGCTGCTGCGGCACTTCGGCGACGGGGGGTCCGGCGCGCCGGAGGTCGACTGCTGCGACGTCTGCGTTCCCGAGTCGGTGCCCGCCGCGCCGGTACGGGCCGTGCGTGCCGTGGCGGGCGGAGAGGCGGCTGGGGTGGGTGGGGCCGAATCACTCGACGGCGCCATCCTCGAGATCGTCGAGAGCGCGGAGCCCTCCGTGGGGCGCACGCGCGCGGTGGAGATCCTCCGCGGCGGGCGCTCCAAGGTCGTCCGCGAGCACTCGTACGACGGGCTGCCCGGCTACGGCGCCTACGCGCACATGCGCTCCGAGCAGGTGCTCGCCCGGGTGGACGCGCTGCTCGAGACGGGGACGCTGCGCTCCACGGGCGGGCGCTTCCCGAAGCTCGAGGCGGCGTAGTGCCCGCCGCTCGCGCTCCTCGCCGGCCTCGATCCGGCGGCCGGGGCGCGTAGCCGTGCGCGTCGGCGTACTGGCCTCCGGCGCCGGTACGAACCTCCAGGCGCTGCTCGACGCCGAGGACGTCGACGTCGCGGCCGTCGCCTCGGACGTCCCCGAGGCGCCCGCACTCGCGCGTGCGCAACGAGCGGGGGTGCCCACCCACGTGTTCTCCCTCGCGCCCTCGCTCGAGCCCACGGGCGCCGAGGAGGCCATCGGGCTCGTGCTCGCCCGGCCGGCCGAGCGTCCCCCCCGCGACGGGCGGATGGCCGCCTGGCTGCGCGAGCAGGGCGCCGAGCTCGCCGTCCTCGCCGGCTACATGAAGCTCCTCGATCCCGCCTTTCTCGCCGCCTTCCCCGCCGGCGTGATCAACGTCCACCCCGCGCTGCTGCCGGCCTTCCCCGGGCTGCACGCCGTCGAGCAGGCGCTGGCCTACGGGGTGAAGGTCTTCGGGGTCACCGTCCACTTCGTCGACGAGGGCGTGGACACCGGCCCGATCGTCCTTCAGCGGGCCGTGGAGCTGCCCGGCGCGCACGAGCCCGGAGAGGTCATGGCTGCGCTGCGTCCCCTCGAGCACGCGCTGCTTCCCGAGGCCGTCCGCCTCATCGCGCACGGCGCCGTCCACCGGGATCCCGAGCACCCCCGGCGCGTCCTCGTCTCCCACTAACCTCGCCCGCCCATGAGCTCCGAGCCGGTCGCTCCCGGCCAGGTCCGTGTCGCCCGCGCGCTGGTGTCCGTCTCGGACAAGACGGGTGTGGAGGACTTCGCCCGGGGCCTGGTGGACCTCGGCATCGAGGTCGTCTCCACGGGCGGGACGGCGAGCACCCTCGAAGCCGCCGGGATCCCCGTCCGCTCGATCGCGAACCTCACCGGCTTCCCGGAGATCATGGACGGGCGCGTCAAGACGCTCCATCCCAAGCTCCACGCGGGGATCCTCGCCCGTCGCGACGATGCCGCCCACCTCGAGCAGGCCGCCGAGCACGGCGTGGAGTGGGTCGACCTCGTGTGCGTGAACCTCTACCCGTTCGAGTCGACGGCCGCCCGCCGCGGCGCCTCCGACGACGAGGTCATCGAGGACATCGACATCGGCGGCCCCACGCTCATCCGCGCCGCGGCGAAGAACCACGCCTTCACCGCGCCGGTCGTCTCCCCCGAGTCCTACGACGCGGTGCTCGACGAGCTCGGCTCCTCGGACCGGCGCCTCTCCCCCGTGACCCGCGAGTGGCTCGCGGCCGAGGCCTTCGCCTACACCGCCCGTTACGACACCGCGATCGCCCGCTGGTTCGCCGAGAAGGGCGAGGACTTCCCCCCGCTCTTCGTACGCGCCTTCGAGAAGGTCCTCGACCTCTCCTACGGCGAGAACCCCCACCAGCGCGCGGCCTACTACGCGCAGGTCGGCGAGCGCATGCACGTGCTCTCGATGGTCCGGCAGATCGCGGGCAAGCAGCTCTCGTTCAACAACCTGCTCGACCTCGACGCGGCCCGGCGCCTCGGCCGGGAGTTCTCGGTGCCCGCGTGCGTGATCGTCAAGCACAACAACCCCTGCGGCGTGGCCGTCGGGGAGGACGAGCTCGTCGCGTACCGCCGCGCGTTCGCCGCGGACCCGCTGTCGGCCTTCGGGGGGGTGATCGTGGTCAACCGGCCCGTGGGACGGGAGCTCGCCGAGGCGCTCCTGGAGCAGTTCGTCGAGGTGCTGTTCGCGCCGGCCTACACCGAGGAGGGCCTCGAGGCGCTGTCGGCGAAGCCGAACCTGCGGATCCTCGAGGACAACGAGCGCCGCACGATGAGTTTGAGCGAGTTCGAGCTCAAGCAGGTTGTCGGGGGCCTGCTCGTGCAGGACCGCGACCGCGGCCTCGAGGAGCGCTCGGAGATGGAGGTTGTCACCGAGCGGGCACCGAGTGAGGCCGAGTGGAGCGAGCTGCTCTTCGCCTGGAAGGTGTGCAAGCACGTGCGCTCCAACGCGATCGTGCTGGCCAGGGATCTGGCCACCGCGGGGATCGGCGCGGGGCAGATGAGCCGGGTGGACTCCGTGCGGTTGGCCGTCGAGAAGGCGAGGGCGCCCCTCGAGGGCGCCGCGCTGGCCTCCGACGCCTTCTTCTCCCACGCCGACGGGCCTGAGCTGGCGATCGCGGCAGGGGTGCGGGCGATCATCCAGCCCGGCGGGTCCGTCCGCGACCACGAGGTGGTCGAGGCCGCCGACCGCGCCGGGGTGGCCATGGTCTTCACCGGCCGCCGCCACTTCCGACATTGACCGGAGAGCGCCGGCGGGTCGACGGGGGGAACGCCTGGGCCGAGGCCGGCGCCTACTCCCGCGCGGTACGCGTGGGGGACACGATCTGGGTCGCGGGGACGACCGCGGCCACCGCGGACGGGGTGGTCCTCGGCGTGGGTGATCCCTACGAGCAGGCGCGCGAGGCCATCGCCGCCATCGCGCACGCCCTGGCCGAGCTAGGGGCGGGCCTCGACGACGTGGTCAGCACGCGGATGTACGTGACCGACATCTCGCGCTCGGCGGACGTGCTGCGCGCCCACGGCGAGGTGTTCGCGACCGCCCGCCCGGCGACCGCGATGGTCGAGGTCGCGGCGCTCATCGACCCCCGCATGCTCGTGGAGATCGAGGCCGTCGCCGTCGCGCGGTAACCGGGGCGATGGGCCGCCCGGGACTCGAACCCGGAACCCCAGGGTTAAAAGCCCTTTGCGCTACCAATTGCGCCAGCGGCCCCGATCTGAGCCTACGCAGTAGCCCCGAGGGGAATTGAACCCCTACTCCGAGGACGAAAACCTCGTGTGCTGTTCCGTTACACCACGGGGCCGTGATGTCCGACGACGAGCGTACATCGAGGAGGGGCGACAACAGGCGCGCACTGGCGACGCGCTCCATCAGGCGGGGTGCATGCTCTACTGGGCCGAGGGCGCGAAGACCCGCAACACGGCGAAGCTCACGAACTCCGACCCACACCTGGTCCGGTTCTTCGTCAGCTTTCTCCGGCGCTGCTTCCCCGTTCGCCACGAGGACTTCGCCCTCAGCCTCAACGTCTACACGACGAACGACTTGTCCGTCGCCGAGATCCAGGCCTACTGGCTTGGTCTTCTCACCCTGCCCGCCACCTGCTGCCGCAAGCACACGCTCGACCACTTCCCCACGTCCAGCAGCGGCCGGAAAGTGAACCGCCTCCCCTACGGCGTGTGCACCGTGGGCATCTCCCAGACGCGCATCGTCCAGCACATCTACGGGGCGATCCAGGAGTACGGCGGGTTCGACGAGCCGCGGTCGCTCGACTGATCAGGCCGAGCGGGTCAGGCCGCCGTCGATGTGTCGTGCACCTAGCGGCGGCCGCCGATCGCGGCCACGGCGCCCGCGCGTTCCGCGCTGCGCGAGGCCACCGCGTCCTCACCCGCCAGGGCCCGCGCAACCCTGGCGCCGAGACCCTTCGATCCGCCCGTGACAAGCGCGACCCGTCCCGCGAGCCCGAGGTCCATCAGGCGCCGGCCTCGCGCAGCGCGGTGGCCGGCGTCGAGGCGCACCACACCGCGAAGAGCGCGACGGCCACGAGTGCGCCGAGCCAGTGCACCCCCGCCAGCACGGCGAGCAGGCTCGGCCCGCCCGCCAGGGCCGCGCCCAGGAGCGTCCGCCGGCGCGGCAGTCCCAGTACGTCCGCGGTCACCAGCGCGCACAGCACCCAGGCCGCCGGCCCCGCCAGCCACCCCCAGCTCATGAAGAAGGAGTGCGGCAGCGCGAGCCCGAGGGCCAGGCTCAACACGGCCACCCCCGCGAGCTGGACGAGCGCGGCACGCCAGAGGAGCGAGCGGTCGAGGTCCACGTCCCCCATGATGCCGCGTAGCCTCCCACCACGGGCGGTTAGCTCAGCTGGTCAGAGCGCCACGCTTACACCGTGGAAGTCGCTGGTTCGAGCCCAGCACCGCCCATCCCCCTCCCTTTCGTAGGGTGCTCCCCCGTGATTTCCGGCGAGCAGGGCATCGAGGTCGAGGGGCTGGTCCGCGAGTTCAAGGGCGGGGTGCGCGCCGTGGACGGGATCGACCTCCAGGTCGCCCCGGGCGAGATCTACGGGTTCCTCGGCCCCAACGGCGCGGGGAAGTCGACCACCGTCCTCGTGCTCACCACCCTCCTGCCGCCCACCGCCGGCCGGGCGCGGGTCGCCGGCTTCGACGTCGAGCGCCAGGGCGCGCAGGTCCGCCAGGCGATCGGCGCCGCCCTCCAGGAGGCGGCGCTCGACCCGTTCCTGACCGGGCGGGAGCACATGCGCCTGCAGACCTCGCTGCACGGCCTGCCCAAGGCGGAGCGCACGCGCCGCGGCGACGAGCTGCTCGACCGCGTGGGCCTCATGGACGCGGCCGACCGCAGGGTGGGGGGCTACTCGGGCGGCATGAAGCGGCGGCTCGACCTCGGGCTCGCCCTCGTGCACGGCCCGCGGATCCTCTTCCTCGACGAGCCCACCACCGGCCTCGACCCCCAGAGCCGCGCCGCGCTGTGGGACGAGGTGCGTCGTCTGGCGCACGACGAGGGCGTGACCGTCTTTCTCACCACCCAGTACCTCGAGGAGGCCGACGTCCTCGCCGACCGGGTGGGGATCATCGACCGGGGCAGGATCGCCGCCGAGGGCACGCCGCAGGCGCTCAAGCAGGAGGTCTCCCGGCCGTCGGTGGAGATCGTCCCCCAAGACCCCACGCAGCGCGAGCGCCTGCGCGAGGTGCTCTCGCGCTTCGGAGCGCCCGCCTCCGCGACCGCGGACGGGGAGGCGGTCTACCTGTCCGAGGGCGCCGAGGAGCTCACGGACGTCGTCCGCGCGCTGGACGCCGAGGACGTCGGCGTCGGCGACCTGCGCCTCCACCAGCCCTCGCTCGACGACGTGTTCCTGGCCAAGACCGGGCGCTCGCTCGAGGGGGCCGGCGGGGAGGAGGAGCCCGACCCCACGGCCGCGACCGCGCAGCCGGCATGAGCCCGGGATCCTCCCTGGGCGTCCAGGTCGGGATCCTCGCCCGCCGGTCAATCGCCAAGACCCTCCGCCAGCCCTTCCAGCTCTTCCCGGTCCTGTTCTTCCCCGCGATGCTCCTCGCGGTCAACGCGAGCGGCCTCGCGGCGGCGACGAGGATCCCCGGGTTCCCGACCGACTCCTACATCACATTCGCCCTGGCGGTGGCGTTCATGCAGGGCGCCCTGTTCTCGCTCATCAACACGGGCACGAACGTCGCGGCGGACATCGAGACCGGGTTTCTCAACCGCCTCGCGCTCACGCCGCTGCGCCGCGTCTCGCTGCTCGGCGGGCTGCTCGCGGGGGTGGCCGTGCTCGGCGCGCTGCAGTCGCTGGCCTACGTGGGGATGGGCCTCGTGGGTGGCGCGCACATCGCGGCCGGCGTGCTCGGGGTGGTGGTGATTGTCGTGCTCGGGATGCTCGTGGCCGTGGCCTTCGGGGCGCTCGGGGTGTTCGCCGCCGTGCGCACCGGGTCGGGGGAGGCGGTCCAGGGCCTGTTCCCGCTGTTCTTCGTACTGCTCTTCCTCTCGTCGAGCAACCTCCCGCGGAATCTGATCAAGACAGGCTGGTTCCACACCGTCGCGGACTGGAATCCGATCTCCTACATCCTCGAGGGCTTCCGCTCGCTGCTCATCGACGGCTGGCAGGCGACCCCGCTGCTGCGAGGCTTCGGGATGACCCTCGTGCTCGGCGCGGCTGCGCTCGCCCTCGCCGCGGCGGGCCTCCGGGGACGGATGGAGCGCACGTGAGGGGCGTCGTCCGCGCGGTGACGTGGCGGGGGGTGCACTCGTACTTCACGAACCCCGCGCTGCTCGTCCCCTCCACGATCTTCCCGCTCATCTTCCTCGCGGCCTTCGCGGGCGGGCTCTCCGCCGTGGGGGACGTCCCGGGCTTCGATTTCCCCGCGGGCTACACGGCGTTCCAGTTCGTGTTCGTCCTGCTCCAGTCCGCGGCGTTCGGCGGGGTGTTCACGGGGTTCTCGATGGCGATGGACTTCGAGGGCGGCTTCGCGCGGCGGCTGCTGCTCTCCTCGCCCAACCGTCGCGGGATCCTCGTCGGCTACGCGCTCGTCGCGCTGGCCCGGATGGCCTTCACCGTCGTCTTCATCACCCTCGTCGCCCTGCTGGCCGGGATGAACGTGACGGGCTCGGGGGTGGATCTCGTCGGACTCTTCGGGCTCGCCGTGCTCACGAACCTCGCCGCCGTCGGGTGGTCGCTGGGCGTCGCCCTGCGCTTCCGCTCCATCCAGGCGGGCCCGCTCATGCAGACGCCGATCTTCCTCATCCTCTTCCTCGCGCCGGTCTACGTCCCGCTCGACCTGCTCTCGGGCTGGATCAAAGCGGTGGCGAAGGTCAACCCCGCCTCCCTGCTGCTCGAGGCGGGCCGCGGGCTCATCGCGGGGGTGGAGCAGCACACCGCGCTCGCCTTCGGCTGCGTCGCCGGGTTGATCGCGCTCACCGCGCTCTGGGCGCTCACCGGGCTGCGGTCGGCCGAGCGCGCGGGCTGACCACCCGCGCCGCTCCGGGCGCCGTCACGGACACGGAGCTTCAACGCGTAGAGGCGCCCGGACGGGGGTAGCCGCTGGGATATGAGAGCCAAACTCCGCACTCCCTCCACCCGCCGGGCCCACCGCTGGGGCAAGGGCCTCGGCACGCTGGGCACCTTCGTCGGCACGGTCGCCGGCTCGCTGCCGATCGGGGCCACCGCCCGCAAGCGCCGCGGTCCGAACCCGGCCAAGCTCGTCCTCCCGATCACGGGCGGCGCGGCGCTCGTGGGCGTCCTGGCCAAGCGCCGGCGCTCCTCGGGCTCCGGCGCCGACCCGGGCTTCACCGCGCCTGAGCCGGTCGGGGCGCCCTCCGTGACCGCTCCCGCCGCCGATCCGCCCGTCCCCACCGACGCGATGGACACGGCGACCGAGCAGGCGAGGGTCGAGACGGTCGGCGGGCCGGGCGTCGAGGGCATCGCCGCGCCCCCGCGCGACGCCGCGGGCGGGACACCGGCCTCCTCCGGTGCCGGGGCGGTGTCGGGCTCATGAGCGCCGTGCTCGAGATCACCCCGCCCATCGACCCCGGTGGCCCCTCGCCCTCCCCGGGCGGTCCCACCATCCCCCAGCCCGCGCCGCCCACGGTGCCCGCTCCGAGCCCGCCCACCGGGCCCGAGACCCCGCCGGCACCCGAGCAGCCCGTCCCGGCGCCCGAGCCCGTGCCGCAGCCCTCGCCCGGCGGCCCGGAGATCCCGGGAACGCCGGAGCCCGTGCCCGGGCCCGCCGGCCCGCAGACGATCTAACCCACGTAGGACGACGAGGGGCCCCGGTCTCCCGGGGCCCCTCGCGCTGCGCGCCGGACCGATGGCGGCCGCGGCGTGACAGATCGGTGTGCTACTCGCTGTCGGGAGGAGTCTCCGTCGAGTTCTCGGTCGACTCGTCCGAGGCCGAGGGCGCGGTCACCGCGGCGCGGTCGACGTGCTCGCAGTCCTTGGACACGGCGTCCTTGTAGTCGGCGATGACGGTGTCCTCGCCGGGGCCGCAGTGGATGACGTCGCGCTCACCGTCGCGAGTGTGGAACGTGTCGTTCCCCTTCCCGCCGTAGAGCCGGTCGCCGTGCATGTCGTGCTTCGAGTGGCGGTCGCCCCGCGCCAGCGCCCACAGGACGTCGTTGCCGTCGCCCCCGTAGGAGATGTCACGGCCCCGGTTGGCGAAGATCGTGTCGTCGCCCTGGTTGCCGAACTGGACATCGTTGCCCCGTCCACCGGCCATGAGGTCGTTGCCGGCGCCGCCGAAGGACACGTCGTTGCCGTCGACGCCGTAGACGGCGTCGTTGCCGTTGCCGCCGAACAGGATGTCGTTGCCGCGTCCGCCGAACAACTTGTCGTCGCCGGTGTTGCCGCGGATCAGGTCACGACCGGCGTGCCCGCGGGCGACGTCGTCGCCGCCCTTGGCGAAGATGCGGTCAGGACCCTTCGTCCCGATGAGCGTGTCGTTGCCGTCGGTACCGCTGATCGTCTTCGCGATCGCCGTCGCCGCGAAAAGCGCGAACAGGGCGGCCACCATCGTCACCAGGCCCATCGAGAGCCTCGAGTTGCGTCGAACCATCTGGTCCCTCCTCCTTGGAATGGGGGATGCTTGTCTGCCCCTACGAACACACCCCCCCGCCGGGGAGTTGCGGTGCCTTTGCCATACTCGCCTAGGACCCTTTCTGGGGGCGTAGCTCAGTTGGTTAGAGCGCCGGCCTGTCACGCCGGAGGTCGCGGGTTCGAGTCCCGTCGCTCCCGTACTTCGTCGCGCCTGCAAGCGGGCGGTTTTCTCGCTCACAGGTCGATTCCTCGCTCGTGACCCGTGGCCGAATAGTGGCCGAAACGTATTTCGGCGTATCGGTCGAGCTTCTCGCGCACTGCTTGCTCGGAGCCCCGCACGAGGTGCCCGTAGGTGCGGTCGATCATCCGCACCGAGGTGCCCATGAAGCGGGCGAGCTCGAAGATCGGAACCCCGGCGGCCAATGCGTGGCTGGCAAACGTGTGGCGCAGGTCGTAGATCCGCCGGTGGGAGATGCCCGCGGACTCGAGCGCGGGCTTCCATTCCCGGGCGCGGAAGTTCGAGAGGTCGATGTACTCCCCGGTCGGGGAGGGGAACAGCAGCGGCGTGTCCAGGCGCGCGGGGATCTGATCCAGCGCTGCTTGCGCGCGAGTCGAGAGCGGGACGCGCCGGCGGGTGGCCTTGGTCTTGCCGTAGGTCTTCACGCGGCCGTCGGCATAGGTGCGCTCGACGCTGACCGCCGCGCCGGGCCGGTCTATGTCACGACGCTCGACGGCCATCCACTCGGATGGCCGCAGGCCGGTCTCGGCGGCGAAGACGATGAGCGGGCCGTAGGGGCCGAGCTCGACCGCGAGCCGGTCGACTTCGGCGTGCTCGAACGGGTCGACGTGCTCGCGACGCGGTTCGGGGTTGCGGCCGGCGAGCTTGGCGGGGTTCTCGGAGATCATCCGCCACCGGATCGCCGTCTCCAGTGTCTGGCGCAGCGCCTGGACGATTCCGTAGCGCGAGCCGCCCGGCAGGGTCCGCATCCAGGTGGCGATGAGCCGCGGGTTGCGTTCGAGGTCGGTGAGCTTGACGTCCCCGAAGCGGTCGGTCGCGTACTTCAAGCGCTCGCGCAGCGTGCGGATCGTGCGCGGCTCGCGCCCGACCGCGTGCGCGTCGAGGTAGGCGTCGACGAGTTCAGTGAGCGTGAGGTCGGGCGAGCCCCCCAGGAGGCGGGGCCTGACCTGCTCGTCGAAGTAGCGGCGCGCCTCGGTCTTGGTGACGAAGCCGGCGCGGCGCACCCGGGTGCCGTCGAGCTCATACCAGCGGATGCCCCAGCCCTTGGCCGTGCGGTACGGCACGCCGCGCTGGTCAGCCGGCATCGCCCGACCGGTCCGAAGACGTAAGCATTGCCTCAACGCGGTGCGCGTCCAGCCACGCATCGATGTCCGAACGACGAAATCGCAGGACGTTGGAGCTCAGCCGGAAACCGGGCAGCTCCCCCGCCCGCCAGCGCCGCAGCACGCTGGCGATCGACAACCCCAACAGACCGGCGACGTCGCGGGCGGTGAGGAGAGGATCGGTATCGACAGCCACAGCAAGAGCACCGCGTGAAGCGAGAGCAACGCGTGAAGCATAAGTGAGCCAGAGGACGTATGCAAGTCCTTCCTGCCTAGACTCTGCGCGTGCGGTCCGACACCGTCCGCAGCGCAGCGCTGATCCGTGAGGCACGACTCCGCGCGGGGCTCAGCCAGCACGAGCTCGCCGAACGGTCGGGCAAGGAGCGCACGGTCATCGCCCGATGGGAACAAGGCACCAACGCCCCCAGCCTCGACACGCTCATCGACGTCATCCGCGCCTGCGGGTTCGACGTCCCGCTCAACCTCGTCGCCTACGACCCCGAACCCGATGAGCGCATGGCCGAGCTGCAGATGCTTTCCCCCGAACGCCGCCTCGACCGCTTCCTGGGCCACGAACGCTGATGGCCGACGCGGACTTCGACCCACGGGGGATCCTCGCCGCGCTCGAACGCGAATACGTCACCTACGTCCTCATCGGCGGCCTCGCCCGCATCCTCCGCGGCGCCGACGAAACCACCAGGGGGATCGACATCTCCCCGTCCCTACGAGCCTCCAACATGCCACGCGTACAGCGGGCGCTCGAAGACCTGGACGCGGCCCCTGCCACGGGCAGGCGGAAAACCTTCGACCTCGCGCAACTCGACCAACAGCCCGTCGTCTCGCTCACGACGCCCGCCGGCGAATTCCAGCTCATCGCCGCCCCTGCCGGCACCCGCAACGGCTACGACGACCTACGCCGCGGCGCCACCCGCGAACACATCGGCCAAGGCCTCCGCCCCAACGTCGCCTCCACACCCGACCTCGCCCGCATGGCCGCCGCCCTCGGCCGCGACCAAGACCTCCAACGCCTCAGCCAGCTCCGCCGCATCATGGAGCTCGAAGTCGGACTGCACCGACGCCTCGAACGCGACCGGTAGCTCGACGGGCGAGGGACGAGCCGCATGCAGATCGTCTCGCCGCCGTAGGAGTCCAGGCTCCCTCGCGTGACGCTCGGCTCCGCTCCGATGGCGCGTAGCGTCTCTCGCGATGCACGGCCTGTTCCCGTCCCTCGAAAAGGTCCGGCTCGACGATGTCCGCACGTTCCTCGCGGATGCGGGGGAGGAGGGCGTCACGTGGGAGGCCAAGGCCGACGACGACGAGCTACGGAAGCGGCCCGAAGGTCAAGAGCCCGGCCGCCTCGGCAAGAACACGATCCGGAAGGCCGTGTGCGGACTCGCCAACCAAATCGGCGGATACCTCATCGCCGGTGCTCGCGCGAACAAGAAGATGTCGACCTGGGAGCTACCCGGCATCGTTATCGATCACGACGAGCCGATGCTTTGGCTTGGGCAGGTGATCGAGGGAGGCGTGCAGCCGGTTCCTCGCTACGGGCTGAAGACGTGGCGGCTCGATGACGCTCGGACCGTCGCGCTGATCGAGGTGGAGCCCGTCGCGCAGGCGCCGTGCATGACGAGTCAGGGGCACGTCTACGAGAGGGTGTCGGGCGAGACGCGCCGAGTCGGTGACCCGGCTCATCTCGACGCCCTGTTTAGCCGCGGGCGCGCTGCGCGGGAGATGGCGGAGCGACGGGCCGATCAGGCCGCTGCGGAGCTCGCCAGAGCGCTTGATCTCGGCGACGGCCACGGTGCAGTCGTCCTCGGGATGGCTCCTATCGCCCGAGAGACCGACGACATCAGCGCTCGACTGTTCGTCCCAAGTTTCGGCGACGCCGCCGAGAAGGCACTGCGGCGCCTCCTACCGCGTCACGGCAGTCCGGATCAACTGTTCCCGAGCATGGCGCAGGCCGCAGCGGTTTCCCAGGCCAACTACTACGCGCCTCTCGAGCCAGACCAGCCCTTCGACACGCCGCTCCACGAGCGCGACGTCCACAACGTCTGGGCGATCGTAGGACGCTGGGACGGCTCGGTCGCCGCGGGCGCGGGATTCGCCCACGAGGTCGCGGACCATCCCTCGATCTTCGACGAAGTCATCGCGCCGGCGTGGGGTCAGCTGAATGCGCTCGTTGAACGTCTCGGCGGCTACGGGCCAACACGGCTGACGATCCACATTGTCGGAGCAGGACCGCGTAAGACTGACGGGCTTGGAGGCAACTCCGTCCTGCTCCGCCTCAGCGAGACGGTCGTCGTCAGGCGCCACCCGACCCTCGCACCCGCTACTACCGAAGAGATCGGAAGCATCCAGCGCGAAGTCCTCCGCGAGACCGGCATTCTGAGCTACGAGCCTGAGCCCTGAGCAGAGAACCCGGCGTGCTGGCATCGCTGTCCAGCCAAGGTTCACGAGCGCTGGTCGGAGCTTGCGTGCTTCATTGTTAGAGCTGGCGTGTCGCTCAACGGCAACGAGGCCAAGCGTCACTGCGCCGGCGGCCAGGGGGCCCCAGCCACCGTGCTCAAACACGCTGATGGAGGTCACGCGCGGAGGTTGTCCGGATCGTCGTGGAACTTCGACGGCGATCTCCTGGGTTGATGGTCAGACGGTAACGGGCTCGGCGACCTCCTGACGGACGCGGCCGTTCGGGGCAGTGAGGATGGCGTGGCGCTCGACGGCGATGACGAGTTTGGCGAGGTCGCGGTAGCCGATGATCCGCCGGAACTGCTGCTCGGCGACGAGCATGCCGGCGGCGGTCCAGCGCTTGCGCATGTCGCCATCGCGCCAGCGCTTGACGTTGCGCTGGGTGTAGCGGACGATCTCGATCATCGACTCGCACGGGTTGGTCGAGCACAGCGTCTTGGCGAGCTGCCCGCTGATCCCGAGACGCATCAGCGTCAGCGTGTCGTCGAGGCCTTCCCGCAGCGAGCCGGCCGCGTCGGGCCACGTGCGGTCCAACTCGCCAGCGAGCAGTTCGAGCCGCTGCTTGGCGAGGTCGGCGTCGGTCAGCGACCACGCTGTGCGCAGCCGGGCACGCACCTGGTCGCGGCCGCGTTCGGGCAGCAGGTCGATGACGTTTCTCTCCTTGTGCCTGTGGCAGCGATGCACGAGCGCGCTGGCCCCAAAGACGTCCTTGATCGCCTTGCGCAGGGCCTTGCCGCCGTCGATGACGAACAGGATCGCCTGCTCGGGGTCCAGACCGCGGTCGACGAGGTCTGCGAGCAGTGTCCTGGCGAGCGTCGCGTTCTCCGTCGAGCCTTCCCACAGTCCGAGCGGGATCTTGACGCCCTCCGTCGTGATGCCGAGCGCGACGACATGGGTGCGGTCAGCGATTTGCAGGCCGTCGAGCATCATCACCGCCAGGCGCACATCCTCCAGTCGGCGCGACATGAGCTCGCCCAGAGCGGTGCGGGTGCGTTCGATAAACAGCTCCGACACCGAGGTCTTCGACGTCGCCGACGAGCCGTCCTCGACCTCGCTGCCGATGGGCTCGCCGACCCGCGCGAACTTGCGCGTGGAGACGCCGGCGAGCATCCGGTCCATCACCGCCCGGGTCAGCGGGTCGCGGTCGGCGAAGTACCCGTAGGTCCTGACCGGCAGCTCGTGCTCGTCGTCGACGGTCCGCATCCGCGGCCGGCGGACCGGCACGCGCCGCCCGCCGAGCGTCATCGACCCGTCCTCGTGGCCGTGACGGACCGCGTCACGATCAGGGTTGTGCTTGCTCTTGGGCCCGACGACCTCATCGACCTCGAGCTCCATCAGTTCGTGCACGACACCGAGCCCGACGCCTACGCTGAGCGCGAGCAAGCCCTCCCTCGCTGCCCCGACGAGCTCGCCGAGCGCCTCCTGGATTCGCGGTGGCAGCGGACTCTCCGTCGCCTCCAACGTCGTGACGACCTTGGCCGCGGGTACCTTCTTCATGGCGGTTCCTCCTGTCCTCTCGGACTTGGTTGGCGCCGGTCACGCTCGCAACACGAGCGGACAGGGGCGGGAGGACCGCCGTTCAAAGTTCTACGAAATCTCGGACAACCTCCACGCGCGCGGCGCGAGGGACAGGGGACAGCGTGTCGAGGAGCGTGAACCACCTCACGTCGACGTGGCCTAGATGTCTGGAACCCCCAGTTGCCGGCAGATCGCCCGCGCTGTCCCGCGCGGGATCTGGCGGTGGCGAGGCATCGTCGCGCGCCGGCCCGACGTGTGGCGCCAGACGGCATGACGAGCGCCCTCGCGGAGAAGCGCGCATCCATGACCGCGCAGGTGGCGCTCAAGATCGCGGCGACTGATCACGACGACGGCCCGCGGTGGGCCCGGCGGCCCTTAGGCCCGAAGGGCGCTTGCAGGGTGTAGGAGTATTCCCAGGTGTGCCCCTCTGGGGCCAGCGGGGCGACCTTCTGGTCGCGCCGGACCGTGAGCAGATCCTGGCGGCGCAGCCCGGCCAGGCCCTTGGTCAGCGTCGAGGAGGAGATCCCGTACCAGTTCTGCACCTGGTCGTGCGGAAGTACGAAGCCGTCGTTGAGCGAGAGGCCGATGAGTAGCACCGTCGTGCTCGCCAGGTCAAGGTGGCGGTGCCAGTCCTCGCGCCAGAAGGCGTAGGACAGCTTGAGGTAGGGCTCGCTGCGCTCGTGGGGATGCGCCTCGTAAGGCTTCCCCGAGGCGTCGTCGCGTAGCAAGGTGATCTCGCTCAGCCGCGCTCGGCGCCCTCGGGCGACAAGGCGGGCGTCCGCGAGCCACGCGAAGTTCTTGGAGATCGCGCTCCGAGAGCTCGCCCGCTCGGGATCCAGGAACATCGCGCGTGCCCAGACCCGCGAGTCGCGCGCGACCGACCAGGGCGCGGCGCTCGCCACGGCATGAACGAGCAGGTACTGCTGCAGGGCGCGCCCGTGGCCCGCCGCCACGAAGTCGGCAAGCGGCCCGGGCACGGGCTTGTCGCGCCCCTCGCGGCCCTGTACAAAGGATCGGGCCAACGGCAAGTCCTCGCGGCCCGACAAGGCGAGAAGCTTCTCGATGGTCTGTTGAGGGCTGGCCGTCGGGGCGGGCATCTGCTGCCAAGCATGCCACCGGCTACCGACCCTGATCGTCTAGTAGCGGCCCCGTCGTTTACCGCCAGGCGGCAGCCTATAAAAGATCACTCGTAGCACTGGTGCTAGGCCAGATGAAAGATCAGATGCAAGACCCGAGAACCGTTGGCGCTCGCCAGGGCGCGTGGCGAGCCGCCACGAGAAGGTGCTGCCAACCGCCGGCGCTCATCCTCCTTCCACTTCGTGGCCGAGCCCAAGCCTTACCCTTCGAGCCATGAGCACGCCCCTGACGCTGACCGCGCTCTACGAACCCGTCGAAGGCGGCTGGGTACAGGCCCGCGTGCGCGAACTGCCGGCCGTCATCACCGCGGCCCCTACCCGCGACCAAGCCCGCACGATGCTCGAAGATGCCGTCCGCGAGTACCTGCTCACGCTGCTCGACGAAGAAGCGGGCGATCAAACGCCCGTCGACAGCGACCGCGAGCAGCTCGCCGTCATCATCGGCGGCGACTAAGTCTGCGCACTCCCCCCAGCTCGTCTGTGGGGTGCCGCAGGAGCACTGGCGGCGGGATCGGGGCGAGCCTCTCCCCGACGAGGCTTGCCTTTGAGTCGGAGGCTCAGGCAAAGAGGTAGTGCCCCGACCTGCCGCTGCATCCCTGACTTTCAGGAACACCTAAACTATCGTTGTGGCAACGCGAACGACAGTGCTGGGGAGGTCGTTATGGACAAGTTCCAGCAGGTGCAGCAGGCCAATGCCCTCGCGCTCCAGAAGGCCATGGCGGAGGAGGCGGTGAAGGCGCAGAACGAGGCGGATCGCCAGAGCGCCCGCCAGGAGGCGGAGCGCCAGGCGAACATCGCGAAGAACCTCGGCAACGCCTGACGAGGCTCCTCCAAGGGGGACGCAGGGAGGGGCCCGGGTTTCCGGGTCCCTCGTCGTGGCGGGTGCCGCATCCGTCCTTGCTCCGCTTGCGGTCTCAGGAGCACATCCAGCAAGATCATGGAGCCGGAAGTTCCAAGTTCGCCCTCTCGTCGATCCCGCCCGCCGCCACCCTCGGCCGCGCTCGAGACCTCGCCCTCCCGAGCGCCCGCGCATCATCGAGCTCGAAACCACCCCTTCGAGCGTCGCGTCGGCCACGATCGCTACGGCCCAGATGCCGGGTACTCGAGGCTCTCGCGGACGCCTCCCGGTCGGCGTTTCCGCCAACGGCCAACAGCGAGATACACGTTACGCACTCGGTGCTAGAGGTACGCTTACACCTTGGGGAACCGGCGCGGCAAGCGCTCGCCATCAAGTAGCTCAGTTCGGGTAAGAGGCCAGGAAGGAGCGCAGCGGCTAAGGGTCGTGCTTGCACCGTGTCGCGAGCGTCTGCTCGATACCCGCGACGCGCACCGTTGCGGCCAATCGCGGTTGCGTAGCGTCGCACCGCCGCCCGAGATACCACCGTCATGAGCGTCCGCATCCGATACATGGGCAACAAGCGAGAGATGGCCGACGATGTCGCCGCGGTCATCGACGACCTCAAGCCCGGCCGCCCCGTGCTGGACCTGTTCTGTGGCATGTGCTCGGTCGCCGGCGCGCTCGCGCCCACCGGCCGGCCGGTGTGGGTCAACGACATTCAGCGCTACGCCGCCCTGGCGGCTCACTGCCTCGTCTGTGCGGACGGCCCCCCGCCCGACGCGGCCGCCGCGGTGGAGCTGCTACGCGATGCGGCCGACCGCAACCGCAGCCGGCTGCTCGCACGGTTCGCCGAAGACGTCGAGATCGAGCGCCTCGTCCTAGCCGACCCGTCCGTCGCCGCGTACGCCGACGCCTACGAACGGTTCCGGCACGCCGCCGTCGACGCGGAGGTGGCGGCCGAGGTCGCCGGGCTTAAGGCCTCGCCGCGGAGCGTCCCGTACCGCCTGGCAACCTTGACGTTCGCGTGGGGTTATCTCGGACTTCGGCAGAGCGTCGACCTCGACAGCCTGCGCTATGCGATCGTTGCTCACCGACGCCGCGGCGACCTGTCCACCGACCAGACGCGCTGGCTGGTGCTTGCGCTCGTCCAGGTCGCGAGCCGCCTCGCGACCGGCTCCGGGCACACTGCCCAGTACCTGCACGCTGAGAACCCTTCGAGCCTGTCGCGCGTCGTCGCGCTGCGTCGACGCGACGCGGTCGAGCAGTTCCGCACGGAGCTGGGGCTCCTGGGCCCGTACGGCAACCCTCACTGGCGGGCCGGAAATCGTGTGATGCGGTCCGACGCCCTGGGCGTCTGGCCGGCGCTCCGGCGGCGAGGGTTTCGCAACGCGGTGGTGTATGCCGATCCGCCGTACTCCAAGAACCAGTATTCGCGCTTCTACCACGTCCTCGAAACGCTGACGCGCTACGACTACCCGCAAGCGGCTGGCCGTGGCCGGTATCGCCCCGATCGCTTCATCACGCCGTTCTCCACCCGCCGCGGCGTCGCCGACGCCTTCGACCGCCTTGCGCGGGGAGTTGCGAACACCGACTCCACCCTCGTGCTGTCCTACCCCTCCCAAGGCATGCTCTCCCAATGGGCGGGCACCGACCCGATGGCCGTCCTGCGTCGCCGGTTCACGTCAGTCGACGTGGCGATCAGACGACCCGCACGGCACTCGACGCTCGGCGCCCGCCACGGCGACGTGACCGCCTCCGTCGAGGAATTGGTGTACGTCGCGCGATGACCCGCGTCGCACGACCTCGGGTACACGCCGAGCGCCCCAGCGACCTCGCTCAAGCACCATCTCGCGGACGTCGAGTCTCTGCAAATGCTGCGTATCGGCACTCGCACCGCCCGGTGCGGACGCGCGCTCGGGTCGGCGTCGACCGCAACAGCACTAGAGTCTTCGCTGCGCGCATGGCCGACAGCTCAGTTCCCACACGACGCCACGGTGTCGCAGCTCTCGTGACGGGCAAGGCGAAGGGCAAGCTGGGCGTGCACGTCAAGGTCACGCGCGTCGACGCTGCGACGACGAGTTCGTCGCGCGACGCGTGGGCGAAGCACGCGCGGATGGCGGTCATCCTGGGCGGCGTCCCGGAGACCGTCGTGCTGCGCGCCGAGAAGTACGGCGAGGTCGACTGGCGTCCCCTCGCAGGGGAAACCGACGGGTTGTCAATGGCCGGCGGCCATCTCGACCTCAAGCGCTTCTGGCGCACCCCGCATCCTGACCTCGCAGGTCGCACACCGCTCGACGCGCTAGACGGCCCTGCTGCCGCTCGCCGCGTCGCCGGGCTGGTGCGGGACCGCACCTGGGCGATCAATCGCGCACGCGTCGGCGTCTGACTGCGCTCGATCTGGTGGCGTGGGGGTGCGCCAGACCGTGATGCCGCACACGTTGCCATCCGCCGACTGGCGCGACGCTCTCTGCCGCTCGAGGAATGAGGCCCGCCACACGGTCACGCGCGGATGGTGCACTGCCGCTGCCAGGCACGCGCAGGCAGCGAAGATCTTCGGTCCGAGCGGCACAAGCAGCGGCGTGCTGCCCTGTGCACGACCCGCGTTAATGGTCCCGTCAAGCATGGAGAAGCAGCCAGCCTGGTCCGCGACCTGGTAGTCGATGACGTGCGGGGCGTGCGGCCCGGTCAGCAGGCCGCGATTCGCGCGCTGCATGGCGCCGTAGAACCGCGGGTCAAAGCCGTTAGGCGCGAAGGCGATTGCATGGTCAACCTCGAGGCTGAGCAGCGCACCGGCAGCCTTCCACGGCTCGTAGCCCAGCCCGACGAGCGCGACTGGGTTCTCGGCCCGCGTGCTGATCTGGCCGGTGAAATATGGCGAGACGCACGTCAGCGACAGGGCACCCGAAGGCAGGTCGCGCGGAGGTTGGTAGCGGCCCGGGGCGTAGAGCATGTCGACCTGCACGTCGGCGTCGTCAGGCAGGGCGGCGATCAGCTCGACCACGGCGGCGATCCTCGGCCGCTCCATGCTGCTGACGTCGACAGCGATGCGCGCGCGGCCAGCCGAGGCGACGTCCGCGAATAGCTCGCGCACCAGCCCGGGGAACTCGCCCTCCCATCTTTCGCTGACCTTGTAGCCGTGCCGTCGGTACCACCGCTCGTTCGAGCCGTAAGCAAGCTCCTGCTGCGTCGGAAAGCCGACCGCGACGCCGCGCGGCGTCGAACCCAGCGCCTTCGCGATCGCGGTCGACCTGGCCTCGTAGCCCAGGCTCGTCAGGACCGCGTCGTAGTGCTCTGCGGCGAGTTCGTCGAGCCGTCGCGCCGGCCACGGCTGAATGGCGACGCGTCGGCGCTCGTCGGTGACCAGCGCGTGGGCGCGCCTCACCGGTGTTGGCGCCCGAAGCTGGTCTGGCCGGGTGCAACCGTGCGTCGACGCGAGGCGCCCCGGCCTCGAGTGGAGTGTGTGTCGCGTTCGCGCAACGCGATGCGTAGCGAACGCTCCTTGCCCTTACGCGGAAGCAATCTGAAGATGGGTGCCCACATGTGCGCGAGGCGGACGACGTCCACGTCGTGCTCAGCGGGCCGCGCCGGCTCGTAAACAAGCGCGCCCAGGAAGACGAGCGAGTTGACCACGTCCTCCACCCACGGGTCGTCGACGTCCACGCGGAACGCTCCAGGGAGATCCGGCGTGAACCTCACCGCGTGGGTGCGGCGCTCCACGTACTCCCCGAGCGCCCCAGTCAGCTCAAAGGGACTGAGTGAGTCGCCGATGAACGTGAACTCTGTGCCGTCAGACTCGCGGTGGTCGACCGGCACCGCTTTGAGCGTGTTGTACAGCTCGTCCGCGGTAGCATATATCGACGCCGCCTGACGTGAGCGGCGGATCTTTCTCGAGCCGCTCCAGTGCTCAAGCAGAGCGTGCGTCAGCGCCTTGATCCATCGAGGGTTGCCTTCGGCCATCGCATAAATGTTCTCCTTGCCGGCATACAGATCGGGTATCCGATGGCGTGAGCGACGTGTTACGGCCGCGGCCCTTTGCGACAGCTTGCGGTACTCGAGGCGCAGGCGAATGAGGGGCATTGCCTTACGAATCAGGCTGTACGAGGGGGAGCGGGTGATGCCGCTCAGTCGCGACTGACCGACTTTGGCGTCGAACCACTCAGCGAAGCCGGCGTCGAGCCGGAGCAAGTTAGCGATGTCGTGCGCATTCTGGCTGCCTTCGGCGTAACTCTCGTCCTCGCGCGCCTCGAAGCCGCCCGGTCCGAACAGCTCCGCCGGAGTCGGCGCCTTCGCGGGATCCCTGCCGAGTTCCGTAGTCGCGAGGGCGATCTGCCGAGTAACAATCCGCTCGGTGAAGGCGTGCGACTGTTCGCGCTTGGGGTGCGTCAGGCGGACCTTTGACCAGTCGTTAAGGGGCATGCCCTTGAACGGGTCCAGCCCGGTGTACGGCGCGATGGACATCTTGTAGCTGAGGATCGGGCTGCGTCCTTGGAAGGCGGCCCCGAGCTGCAAGCGACTTGCTGCGGGCAAGAACTCGAACTCGTCGATCAAAATGACCCAGGGGTGGTCTCGCTCATCGACGGCCTTGTTGAACTGCTGAATAAACAGCAGCGCAGCCGAGAACAGCTCGACATCGAGCACCTGGTCGCGGACGACCTCCTCGACCTCCTCCTCGCTGAGGTCCGGGTTTGCTACGTGCTGCATCAGCTGACCGACGTAGGCGACGTTGGCGGCCGCCTGGTCTTCGAGTCCCGAGATGGAGCCGGTCGCCGGATGCGTATTCCACCTCGCGGCCACCGTCTGGGCCAGATGTTCTTCGAAGGCCGCGGACAGCTCGACGCGGCCGTGCGGATGGACACCCGCTCGCGCATCGACGCGTCGTAGCGCTGACTGAGCGAGCGCGCCGAGCGTCATATACGTCAGCGCGGCGACGCCGAAGCGCGAGCGGTGCTGGGCGGGCACGCCGATCTCGAGTTGGTCGAGTTGACCAGCCCACATTCGATCGGCCGCGACGAAGGCGCCGGTGAAGCGCACCGCTTTGCGTGCGCGGTCGGCGTCCGCGCCGTCCCAGGCCTCCAGCGCCTCACCGACCAGCATCTTTAGCAGCGTCGTCTTGCCGATTCCCCGAGGACCGATCAGCAGCTGTGGGTCGGTGCTACCGGCGAGCGCCCAGTACTCGTACGGCGCGACGAAGTCCGCTGCGACCTGCGCAGGAGACGCGCGGCGCGCATTGAAGCGGCTGAAAGGACCCTCGTCAGGCTTGGTAAGCAGCAAAGCTAATGCTCGTGATGGTGGGCGCGTCGACGTTATCCGGCACGACGCTGTGGCCTTGCGCCTGCAGCAGGCGCCGCAGCTGGCGGATGTCGGCCGGGGCGACGTACGCGAAGCCAGTCTCGGCGGCTAGCAGCTGCTCCCAGGTGACGGTGCGCAGACCGGGTGCGCAGGCCTCGCGGGCGAGCTTTGCCAGTTCATGTCGCGTCCGCCGGAAGCCGAATCCACCGCTGGAAGGCAGGTCGGAAGTGTTCGACGCCGGCGTCATGCCGACGCCGAAGTTGAAGTCCCAGGCGCGGAAGCGCCCGCCACCTTGGAGGCTCAGCCGCTCGAGCCGGTCGAGGTCGAACTCAAGAATGTAGAACTGGTTGCGGGCGTGGCCACGCGCCTCGGCGTGCAGGTTAACGGCCAGGCTTCCCGCGCTGAAGCGCACCGGCCCGGAGGTGGACTCGCCCTCGTAGCCGAGGGCGGGGACGTGGCGATGGCCGTGCAGGACCAGCCACTCGGCGGCATCTTCGCGCTGCTCGAGCATGGCGAGCAGCTCCGTGCCTCCGTCCATCTCGCTAGTGTCTGCTGGTGCCAAGTGGCGCCACCGGATCGGGTGATGATGACAGAGCACGATGTTCAGAGGACGAGTGCTTGTCGCGATTAACGCCTTGATGTCGTTGCGGGTGCGTTCGCTGATCGATCCCCGGGTGTACTCGCCGGTGGCGCCGTGGCGGGCGCAGGAGTTGAGAACCACCAGCTGCATGAGGGGCTCGACGACGACCGTGAAGTCGACCATGAAGTACGTGTCGCTGCAGTCGCCGCCTGGGTCGGGAAACGGTGGTTCAAGATCACGTAGCGCCTGGACCCACGCGTCTTCGTCTGCGTCTGCCGGCACCTCCTCACCGCGGACGACGTCGTGGTTGCCGGCTGTCGCGACGACTCGTCGGGCACCGAGGCCCTCGGCGATCTCGTGAAGCGAGTCCCACGCGTACCGCAACCCCGGCACGTCGATTTTGTTCGTCAAATCGCCCGGACATAACAGGTAGTCGGCTCGCACCGTCTCGTCGCGCTCGACCAGGGTGCGCAGGGCGGTCAGCGGGTTGAACTTCTCGCTGTCTTTGGAGACGGTAGTGGCGTATGTCTGGTCCCGATGGGCGACAGCGGCGCTGGCATGTACGTCGCTGACTACCGCCAGTCTAAGCGTCCGCTGTTCGAAGCTCGCCTTGTTGCGGCACCCAGGAGCCTCGCCTGTGCGAGGCGGCTGCGAAGTGCTCGATGCGACGGTCACCGCGAGCGATCGTATCCCGCTTTCCGGTCGATGCCTCTACAGCGAGCATCGCGCGCCTCGTCGTCGTCGACGCGCTACAACGGTTGCCGGCCGCCGAGGTAAAGCGCGATGCCTTGCGCCCGGTCTGCGACGACCGCCCAGGCGCGGGCGTCACGTACTCCGCACCGCCCACCGTCGCCGCCTTTCTCGGTCGCCAAACGCTGGTGCAAGGTGGCGCTTGGATGCCGTTCACGTCGGCGTTAACGTCGGGCGCCGGGGGCGAATGCCCCGCTGACGAAGACCGTGGTGTGGCCCTGCGGTGGTCGGGACGTCGAAGTGCTCGGCTGCCTGCTGCATCGTCAGCTCGAGCAGCGCGGGCGAGCCGAGCGAGACGGTCCGGGTCGACCGGACTGCGGGCAAATCGAGGCTGTCGCGGATAGCGCCGGCGACGGCGCGGGCGAGCAGGGGCGGGACGGCGTTGCCGACCTGGCGGAAGCCGTGCCACTTTGTCGCGTGCAAGCGAAACCAATCCGGCATTGAATGCAACCTTGCCGCCTCGCGCACGGAGACCACGCGCGGCCATCGGTAGTGCAGTGGTCGTGGCGCGTTGAACGAACCGCGGTCGTAACCGGTTCCCGCTCGCAGCGTGACACTTAGCCCGTCGGGGTGCAGGCGATAGAACCGGCTTACGGGGTCGATCGCGCCCCGGGCGGTTGCCCCGAATCGGGCGACTACGCCGGGCGCGTGGGTCGTACGCTGCGACGAGGTCAGGAGGGCCGGGTCGTAGGGGCGCCGGTGGCTGAGGTCGTCGACGTCGCGCCACGGATCACGCATGCTCCACGCGTAGCGGGATGCCGCCGCCGCGGAGCGTCTCGTCGTGGCGGACGCCAGGGCGACGTGGTCGCGGTCGAGCAGCTCGGCGAAGCCATCGAGGTCGGGAAGGTCGGCGAGCGCGTCACCGACGCACGGACCGAGGTCGGGAGCTTGACCGCCCATGCCTGTCGCCTGCCCGCGTGGCCGCTTGGGGACCGGCTCAACTGTTGGCACAGGGCATGCTGGCGCCTGCGACGCGAGGTCGCTGCGGACGCCGATCACGATCAGCCGGCGGCGATCCTGCGGTACGCCGAAGTCGGCGGCGTTGAGGACACGCGGTGCAGCGACGCGGTAGCCGGCGCGCCGCATCCGGGCAACGACCTGGCTGAGCAGTGGCCGTCCGGTTGGGCCGGGGACGGTCGGCATCCCGGGGACGTTCTCAAAGACGAACACGCGCGGGCGCAGCTCCCTGACGATCCGCGCGAATGCGAACGAGAGTGCGTTGCGCAGGTCGTCGGTGTGCCGCTGGCCGATCACCGAGAATCCTTGGCAGGGCGGTCCGCCGAATAGCAGGTCGACCTCGCCGTCCCACGACCCTCGGTGGCCATGACGGCGCCGCCCGAGCTCGACGGCGGCCTGGAGTCGCTCGAGCGTCAGCGCGAGGACGTCGGCGCAGACCACGGCCGTGTCCGGGAAGTTGTACTCGTGCGCCGCAGCGTGGATCGGGTCGTAGTCGACGGCGGCGACCACGTCGAAGCCGGCCTGTTCGACGCCCAGCGCGAACCCTCCGGCCCCGCAGAACACGTCCACGGCCAGCGGTCGGCGAGGCATGTCCGAGGCGGCAATCACCGGAGTATTGAAACGCACGGGGCGGACGCACGCCCGACGGGGAATCGCCACGGCCACGGCGCCTCGCCGCAACGGCATGGCGCCGCGGACCTACTAAGCCTGGATCCACCGATGGGTGGGGGGGTTCTGTCCGGCCGGGGGTGAAGGATGAGTAAGCGTTCAGTTGGTCGGGGGGACATAAGCTCGTGGCGGCGAATCCTGCGGTGTGGAGCGAGCCGAGGCGGAGGCGATCTACGAGCAGGGGCGCGACGCCGTGGTGGGGGTGTTGTTGGAGCTCTCGGCGCAGAACGAGCGGTTGATCGGGCAGGTTGAGCGGTTGGCGGCGCGGGTTGCGCGTCAGGAGGAGCGGATCGCTCAGCTTGAGCGTCAAGCCAAGCGTTCGTCGCGTAACTCGTCGCAGCCACCGAGTCAGGACACTCCGAGCGTGCCCCCGCGGCGCGGCAAGGATTCGTCGGGGCGCAAGCCCGGCGCTCAGCCCGGGCACGGGGGGAAGGGCCGGCCGTTGCTGGCGGTCGACGAGGTCGTCGAGCACTGGCCGGATCGCTGCGCGTGCGGGCACATGTTCTCAGCCGCCGAGCGCGTCGCGGCCGGCGAGCCGGCGCGTCATCAAGTCGAGGAGCTGCCGGTGATGGCCGTCCGGGTGACCGAGCATCGCTGCCAGCGGGTGCGCTGCCCGGGCTGCGCCAGGCGGCAGACGGGTGCGTTGCCGGCCGAAGTCGCCGCCAGCGCGTTCGGGCCACGGCTTCAGGCGGCGGTCGTGACGCTGGCGGTGCGCAACCGGATCTCGCGCCGCGACACCGTCGAGTTGTGCGAGCAGCTGTTTAGCTCGCGGATCAGCACCGGCACGGTCGACGCGATCCTTCAGCGCGCCGCCGACGCGCTGAGCGAGCCGTGCGCGGACCTGCTCGAGCGGGTGCGTGGTGCCGCGGCGCTCAACATGGACGAGACCGGCTGGCGGCTGCGCGGCGGCCAGCGCGCATTGTGGGGCGCGTTCACCGACCGCCACGCGATCCTCAAAGTCGAGCCCGACCGCCACGAGGACCGCGCCAAGGACCTGCTCGCCGACACGAACGCGATCGTCACCTCAGACCGCTGGTGGGCCTACAGCCACCTGCCCGTCCGGCGACGACAGGTCTGCTGGTCGCACCTGCAGCGCGACTTCGCCTTCCATGCCGAAGGCCGCGGCATCGAGAAGCAGCTCGGCGAGCACGGACTCAGGATCTGCGACGAGGTCTTCTGGGCATGGGAGATCTTCCAACACACCGGCGAGCGGGCAGAGCTCAAGCGGCGCATCCGAGCGCTGCAGCGCGACCTCAAGCCGATCCTGCGCGAGCACGCCGGCACCAAGGCCCGCTACCGCCAGGGCCGACGCTTCGCCCGCAACCTGCTCAAGATCTGGCCCGCGCTGTGGACATTCGCCGCACACCCCGGCGTGCAGCCCACCAACAACCACGCCGAACGCGCGCTACGCGGCGCCGTCATCTACCGCAAGCTCTGGAGTGGACCCGGTTTGGAGTGGACCCGGTTTGGTGGACTCGTGATGGCTTGCGGTGCTTGGCCGCGAAAGGATGGTGTCCACCGTGCCGAGAACCCGCCCCGCTTACCCACCGGAGTTCCGTCGTGAGGCCGTCGAGCTGCTGCGTGCCGGCCGTGCTCTGAGTGACCTCTCCGAGAGCCTCGGCGTGTCGCAGCAGACGCTGCGCAATTGGCGCCGCCAGGATGAGCTTGATCGCCATGAGCGCGGCGACGGGCTGCGCAGCGACGAGCGTGAGGAGCTCGCCCGTCTGCGGCGTGAGAACCTGCGTCTTCGGCAGGAGCGCGACTTGCTCAAGCGAGCCGCGGCCTTCTTCGCAGTGGAGAGCGGGACCCGGTGATGGCCTACCGAATCGTCCTGGCGGAGAAGGCCCGAACCCCGATCTCCGTCGCGTGCGACCTGCTTGGCGTGTCCCGGTCGGGCTTTCACGCCTGGTCGTCTCGGCCGCCGTCTGACCGGGCGCTCTCCGATGCCTGGCTACTCGAGCGCATCCGGCGCGTCCATGCCGAGAATCGGCAGGTCTACGGGTCGCGGCGGGTGCAGGCCGAACTGCGTCTGGGAGAGGGGATCGTGGTGTCGCGCAAGCGCATCCAGCGCCTCATGCGCGACGCCGAGATCTCTGGGCTGGTCGCCCGCAAGCGCGGCCGCACCACGATCCGCGTGCCCGGCGTGCGCGTCGCGGACGACCTCGTCAAGCGCCGCTTTCGCCCCGACCGCCCCGACGTGCTCTGGGTCGCCGACCTCTCCTACCTGCGGACCTGGGAGGGGTGGCTCTACCTCGCCGCCGTCCAAGACGCCTTCTCGCGCCGGATCGTGGGGTGGTCGATGGCCGACCACATGCGCACCGAGATCGTCGTCGACGCGCTCGAGATGGCGCTGCACCGCCGGCGCCCCGGGCCCGGCCTCGTGCATCACTCAGACCAGGGCAGCCAGCCCGGACTCAACCGGTCGTCGCAACAGCGTGTACTTGAGTGGAACCTAGACGCTGAGGCCGACGACTGCGCTGCGCGTGGCGGCTTGCTGGTTGGGTGACGCGGCTGTCGCCGCGGAGGCTCGCCCGGAGGGCGGGCCGTAGCGGCGATGGCCGCGCGTCGCCTGTCTGCG
>JAABUT010000779.1_pt1 | contig 43915 bp, 44 predicted proteins | sample 5559281 | NCBI WGS metagenome assembly JAABUT01 (sample SAMN10711880, study PRJNA513359) | rock metagenome | isolation source: Antarctica rocks | place: Antarctica: Victoria Land, Ricker Hills nord | collected 2016-01-04
CCTCCAAAGCCAGGGGCATGCTTTTCTACCGGCTGCTCCAACAAGCCGTCGACACCGACCCCCACCCCCTCAGAGACCTCATCGGCGGCGGCTAAGCAACCACTGCACTCAAGCAGATATGCAGGACTGATGTTCGATCCTACCGCACCAGACGCCTGCTCACCAGGGTTGTCCACCGCACACCCGCGTTGTGGGACAACAGGATCCGTCAGGGATGCAGGGCGTCGAACTCGGCCTCGGAGACGACTTCGTCGTCGGCGTCGAGTCTCAGGTGGGCGAGCACCGACTGCAGCACGCGCAGCGAGCTGGCCGCCCGGTCGCCCCACGTCGAGAGGTAGGAGAACTGCCACCACCACAGCGCCTCGACTGGCCGCCCGTCGTCGTAGTGGGTCAGCGCGTGGGTCAGCGCGGCGACGATGTCGACGATGTCGTTCGACAGGGAGCCTCGCGTCAGCTCGGCCCGGGTCACGGGGTCGACCACGTCGGCGTAGTCGTCGAGGCCCTCTAGGAGGTTGCTCAGGCTGTCGCGGAGCGGGTCGAGGTCAGGGTCGGGCCCGGGGTCGTTCTCGAACCGTTCGACGAGCACGATGTCCTGGATCGCCCCCAGCCGGGACCCGGTCAGCAGGAGCTGAGCCGTGGCCAGGAGCAGCAACGGGATGGCGGTGTCGGCGACCTGTCCAGATGCCACCTCCGTCACGGTCGTCAGGTAGCTGCGGGCGTCTCGGGCGGACTCGGCCGCGATGGCCAGCAGCTCCTCACGCTCGCTGTCGTCGCCGACGGCCACGGCGTCGGTATGCGCGTGCACGTCGGTGTCGCCGACGAGGTCATCGTGCGTCTGAGTCTCGTCAGTCTCGTCAGTCTCGTCAGTCATGCATCGGCCGCCGTCCTTCGAATGCCCGGCCCAGGGTCACCTCGTCAGCGTATTCGAGGTCGCCCCCGACCGGCAGACCAGAAGCCAGCCGAGTGATGACGAGGCCGGTGCCCCGCAGCGACCGGGACAGGTAGGTGGCCGTCGCCTCGCCCTGGATGTTGGGGTCGGTGGCGATGATGAGCTCGGTCACCGTGCCGTCGGCGAGCCGCAGGAGCAGCTCGCGGATCCGCAGGTCCTCGGGGCCGATGCCGTCCATCGGCGAGATCGCGCCACCGAGCACGTGGTAGGTGCCGCGGAACTCCCGGGTGCGCTCGACGGCGACGACGTCCTTGGGCTCCTCGACGACACAGATCGCGGTCTGGTCGCGCCGCGGGTCGGCGCAGATGCGGCACAGCTCGGCCTGGGCGACGTTGCCGCACCGGTCGCAGAACCGCATCTTGGCCTTGACCTCGGTGAGAACATCGACCAGCCGGGTGACGTCGGCCGGATCGGCGCGGAGCAGGTGGAAGGCGATGCGCTGCGCGGACTTGGGCCCGACGCCGGGAAGCCGGCCGAGCTCGTCGATGAGGTCCTGGACCACGCCTTCGTACACGGCCGTCAGCCTATGCGTCGCGGCCGACGCCCCTGGTCAGCCGGGCCCACCGGGGCAGGGGTCCGGCGTCAGTCCCTGACGGGCACCGTCTCACGCGGCGGTTCGCCCCACCGCTCCTCGATGCGGCCGAGCCGCCACACGGCGAGGGCCAACACCCACGTGACGACGAACAGACCGACGATCCAGAACCCCACGTCCTGCAGGTCGAGCGCACCGACCGCGGCCAGCGGTCCGCCGGTGATGTCGAGCTTCGCCGTGAGGATCGACATCAGCTCGATGACCCCGATGACGAGCGCGACCGCGACCGAGAGGGAGGTGACGGTGATGTTGTAGTAGATCTTGCGCACCGGGTTGGCGAACGCCCACCCGTAGGCGAAGTTCATGAACGAGCCGTCGATCGAGTCGAGCAGTGACATCCCCGCCGCGAAGAGCACCGGCAGCGTGAGGATCGCCCACCACGGCAGCGCCGCCGCGGCCGCTCCACCGGCGACAACGAGCAGCCCCACCTCGGTGACGGTGTCGAAGCCCAGGCCGAACAGCAGCCCGACGGGGTACATGTGCCACGGCTTGGTGACCGCGCGCGTGGCTCGCCCCAGGATTCGGATGAGGAACCCACGCTGGTCGAGCTGCTTCTCGAGCTCTTGCTCGTCGTAGCGGCCGGACCGCATCCTCCGGAACACCTTGAGGATGCCGATGAGGGCCGCGAGGTTGACCAGGCCGATGAGGATGAGGAACACCCCTGACACCGCCGTGCCCCAGACCCCGGTGACCTGCTGCAGCGACGACTGGTCGTCCTCGATGGCGCCGGCCAGCGCGCGGATGCCGAACGCCAGCAGCGCCACCATGACGAACACCACCGAGCTGTGGCCCAGGCTGAACCAGAACCCGACGCTCATGGGCCGCTGGCCCTCCGTCATGAGCTTGCGCGTCGTGTTGTCGATGGCGGCGATGTGGTCGGCGTCGAACGCGTGCCGGAGGCCCAACGTGTAAGCGGTGACGCCGAGGCCGATGCCGAACAGCTGTCCCCCGACCTGGTAGCCCGCGGGCGCGACGAGCGCGACCAGCGAGCCCCAGCCGAGCAGGTGCAGCAGCAGGACGAACGTGGCCATCCCGACCAGCGAACGCCGCTCGCCCTCCCGCAGGGCCAGCCGCTGCGTCAGTGTCACCACGACCGTCACCCTAGGCCGGGGTCAGCCCTTATTGCAAGGAGATCGCAATAAGGGCTCAGGTCCCCAGAGCCGGGCCCGACTCCGACGGGATCTCGTTGTAGCCGGACGCCCGCCGTTGACCCGAGAGACCGGCGATGGCGTCCATGATCTCGTCGGTCACCTCCCGGCGCGCCCGCCCCTGCGGCACACCGGCATACCGCTCCGTGAAGTGCAGCGCCGGGCCGAAGGTGACGCTGACCTTCGCCAGCCGCGGGAAGCGCGCCTCGACGGGCTGGATGTCCTGCGTGCCGGCCAGGGCGACCGGGACGACGGGCACCTTGGCGGTGAGGGCGAGGTAGCCGACCCCGGTGCGGCCGCGGTAGAGCCGGCCGTCCCGCGACCGGGTGCCCTCCGGGTAGATCCCGAACGCCTCGCCCTGCCCCAGGACCGCGAGCGCCGCCTCGAGCGACTCCTGGGCCGCCCGCGAGGAGTGCCGGTCCACCGGGATCGCCCCAAGGGACTCGAACATCTCGCGGGTGACCCGACCCCGCGCGCCGGTCCTGGTGAAGTAGTCGTCCTTGGCCAGGAAGCGCACCTGCCGCGGCGCCGCGAGGGGGATGGCGAAGGAGTCGATGAACGACAGGTGGTTGCTCGCGAGGATGACCCCGCCGGTCGGGGGGACGTTCTCGGTGCCCTGGATGGTCGGCCGGTAGAGCACGCGGGTGAGTGGCTTCAGCACTGTGTGCCCGAGCCGGTAGAACATGCCGTCGACCCTAGTGCGCACGTCTGGCGGCGCGTCGCGTCGTCTTAACGGACCGCCGAAGGTATGCCGCGTGTGCCCCCTCCGTGCGACGCTGCCGGTGGGGTCCTGCCCACCTCGCCGACACCCACCGACATTCACCACCACTGGTCGCCGCAAAGGAGGTCTTCATGTCCGGCCCACCCCCCTCGTCGGTCATCGTGTCCCGGCTCCTCTGTGCCAGCCCGGGACAGCCGACGACCCAGGTCGAGATCCTCGGTGAGCTGCGACGCGTGATCCTCGCCGGCGACGCCCCACCCGGCACCCCCATCCCGCTCGACCTCGTCGCGCAGTTCTTCGTTGTCAGCCCCATCCCGGTGCGCGAGGCGCTCAAGACGCTGATCGGTGAGGGCCTCGTCGACCACGAGCCACGGGGCGGTTACCGGGTGGCGGAGGTCACCCACGACGAGCTGCGCGAGTTCTACCTCATCCGCGAGGTGCTCGAGGCCGCGCCGCTCCGCAGCGCCGTCGCTCGCGCCGCCCCCGCCGACGACGAGCAGGCGGCGGCGATCCACGCCGGGCTGGGTGAGGCCCTGGCCGACCACGACTACCGGCTCTACCACCGCGACAGCCGTCGGTTCCACCTCGCGCTGCTCGCGCCCTCCGGGATGCACCGGCTGCTGCACATGTTCGAGCTGGCCTGGAACGTCACGGAACCCGCGCAGACGATGTCGTCGGTGACCGACGTGGGCCGGCGAGAGATGCACGCCGACCACGAGGCCATGCTCGCGGCGTTCGTGGCTCGCGACGCCGAGGAGCTCGTCCGCCGGTCCGGCGCGCACTACCAGCGGCTGGAGCGCGCGGTGACCCCCGACAGCCGCCTGCTCTGACGTACACCTCGTCGTTCGCGCCGCCGGTTCGAAGAGCGAGTCCGCATATATCTCAGGCCCGCTGAGCACGGACGACGACCGCCGCGGCGAATATATCCGTGCGGAAACCCGCCGGAAATGGTTGCAGGACTATGTTCTCGCCATTCTCAGGGAGCGCGCCCGGCCTCCCGAGCGTCCGAGAGGCCCTCCCGGGACCGACACCATCGACGCACCCGCGCCGCCGAGCTCGGAGCATCCCGCCGGCGTCGGCGTGATCAAACCGACCTACCACCCGCGCCTCACGACGACCTCGCGCCGCTGAAGGACCAGAACTGGTCCTGGTACAACATTTTCGCGTTCTGGATGTCGGACGTGCACAGCGTCGGCGGATACGTCACGGCCGGAAGCCTTTTCGCCCTCGGACTGACCAGTTGGCAGGTCTTCATCTGCCTCATCGTCGGCATCTCCATCGTCCTGTTCTTCTGCAACCTCGTCGCCAAGCCGAGCCAGCGCACCGGAGTGCCGTTCCCGGTGATCTGCCGCTCCGTCTTCGGCGTCCTGGGCGCCAATGTGCCCGCTGTGATCCGTGGCCTCATCGCGGTGGCCTGGTACGGCATCCAGACCTACCTCGCGTCGGCGGCCCTCGACATCCTCCTGGTCCGCGTGTGGCCGGGCCTCGCACCGTACGGCGATGTCGCCCAGCACGGGTTCCTTGGTCTGTCGACGCTGGGGTACTTCACCTTCGCGCTCCTCTGGGTGCTACAGGCCGCGGTGTTCTGGACGGGCATGGACACCATCCGCCGGTTTATCGACTTCTGCGGACCGGCCGTCTACGTCGTCATGGTCGTCCTGTGCGGCTACCTGTTGGCCAAGGCCGGCTGGTCGGTCAACCTCGACCTGTCGACCAACTATCTGAGCGGCGGAGCGGTCATCTCCACGATGTGTGCAGTCACCGCGCTGGTCGTGTCGTATTTCTCGGGGCCGATGCTCAACTTTGGCGACTTCTCGCGTTATGGCCGCACGTTCGCCGACGTCAAGAAGGGCAACTTCTGGGGTCTGCCGGTCAACGTCACGATGTTCTCGGTGCTCACCGTGCTCACCGCGGCGGCGACCCTTCCCGTCTACGGCGAGCTCATCACTGACCCGGTCAAGACGGTCGGAAGGATCGACAACACCTTCGCCATCGTGCTGGCCGCATTGACCTTCACGACGGCCACCATCGGCATCAACATCGTCGCGAACTTTGTCTCCCCCGCGTTCGACTTCTCCCACGTCAACCCGCAGAAGATCTCATGGCGCACCGGCGGCATGATCGCCGCGGTCGGGTCCGTCCTCATCACGCCCTGGAACCGCTACAAGAACCCCGACACCATCCACTACACGCTCGACACGCTCGGCGCGTTCATCGGCCCGCTGTTCGGCGTGCTGATCTGCCACTACTACCTCGTGCACAAGCAGAAGGTCGCCATCGACGACATGTTCACGATGGCGGAGTCGGGGGTCTACCACTACCGCAAGGGCGTCAACCTCGCCGCGGTCGGAGCCACCGCCATCGCCGCGGTCATCGCTATCGCCTGCGTGTTCGTGCCGGGGATCAACCAGGCCACCGACTACAGCTGGTTCATCGGCTGCGGCATCGGCTTCGTCGCCTATTTCCTGCTCGCCCGCGCCACCGGTGTCGCGTCGCTCCTCGACGACCGTGAGGGCGACGACGTCGTGGTGGGGTGAGGTCGTGAGGATCCGCGTTGTCAACCCCAACACGACCTCGTCGATGACCGACCTCATCGGTGCCTGTGCCCGCAGTGTGGCGGGGGGCCCGGGTGTCGAGGTCGACGCAGTCACCTCCACCATGGGACCGGCCTCCATCGAGAGCCACTACGACGAGGCTCTCGCGGTGCCCGGCATCCTCGCCGAGATCGCGCGGGGCGACGCCGAGGGCGTGGACGGCTATGTCCTGGCCTGCTTCGGGGACCCCGGTCTCGAGGCAGCCCGGGAGCTGGCCCAGGGCCCGGTCGTGGGGATCGCCGAGGCCGCCATGCGCACCGCGGCATACCTCGGTCGCTCGTTCAGCGTGGTTACCACGCTTGGCCGCACCCGTGGCCGGGCGTGGGACCTCGCCGAGACCTACGGCGTGGCCCGCGCGTGCCGGGGCGTCCACGCCTGCGAGATAGCGGTGCTCGACCTCGAGACCTCATCCGACGCCCGGGAACGCATCACGCAGGCCTGTCGGGAGGCCCTGGCGCTCGACGAGTCCGACGTGATCGTGCTGGGCTGTGCGGGCATGGCCGACCTGTGCGAGGACATCTCCCGGGCCATCGGGGCACCGGTGGTCGACGGCGTCGCCGCGGCGACGGTCATCGTCGAGGGCCTGGTGCGCCTGGGCCTGCGCACCAGTGCGGTCGGGGAGTATGCGTCGCCGCCACCCAAGGCCTACACGGGCCTGCTCGCGGGCTTCGCCCTCGACCGGCGCGTCGGTTCCAGCCCTCGCCTTGGCCCGCTTAGTGCCTGACGGCCAGCTGATCGGGCCTAACGGCCCCGACCGGCCCCTTGAATGGCCCGGCTGAGTGGTCAGCGCGGTGGATTGCACCCACTCCAGGGGTCGAACCCACCGCGTTGACAGTCAGACCCGATCACACCCCGAACAGTCCCGGACGGATCCGGTCAGTCCTCGAGCTCGCCGATGAGCTGGCCGCCAAGAACGCGCTCGATCACCTGGCGGCCCGAGGAACCGGACGCGGCGATCTCCTCGTCGTCGTCACTCACCGAGTCGTCCGGCCCCGTGGCTGCGGCCGGGCTTGCCGTCGCGGCAGCGGCCGCCCGGCTGCGGGGCGTGCTCCGGGGTGGGGCCGGTCCCTGGTCCGTTGCTGCTCGGTCCGTTGGTGCCCGGCCCGAGGAGGCCCGATCCGGCGACGACCGGCCCGACGCTGCCGGGGCCGCCGGTGTGCGCGATGACCGCGCGACGGGGCGGCCGTCGTCGTCGGGGGGCGGCGGTTCGTCGTCCGGCGGGGGCTCCGGACCGAAGTCCGGTTCGTGTTCTGGGGCGGGAGGGCGGTCCGCCACCCGACCTGACGGCCCGGCCGCGCCCCGGCTCGTCGCTCCGTCGCGCGACCGGTCCGACGGCGGCGCGGGGGACTCGTCGCGCTCGGTCCGGGCGTGGCCGGTGCGGCCGGCCGCCTCGCCCGCCCCGGCGCGTGAAGCGGCGCCCGCGTCGGCCATGGGGATGCCCTCGACGGGGACGTCGATGCCGATCTCGTCGATGAGAGCCTGTCGGACCCAGTCGCCGTGCTTGCCCTGCCGGAACGTCTGGGCCAGGCCTTCCGTAGCGATGCCCAGCACCAGCCGGGACCCGTCATAGTCGACGACCTGCGCGTGCTGGGACAGGAAGGTCCAGGTGAACCGGCGCATGGTGAACACCCGGGCCAGCACGTCGGGCCAGACGCGCCGCAGGGTGGCCGTGTCGACCGTGCCGGAGGCCGCACCGGGCCCGCCCGAGGGGGTGGTCGCGCCTGACGGTGGAGAACCCGGGGAGCCCGCTGACGCCGCAGGTCCCCGCGCCTCGGTCGGGACCGAGGCGCTGGTCTCGCGCGGTGAGCCGGCCGACGTCGGGCCGACCGCGGACGTCTGCGGCGGCACGGCTGGACGTGACGACGGGTCCTCCCGGGTGGAGGTCGGAGCCGGCTCGACCAGGGCCGACCGGCTGGCCGAGGCGATGGACGGCTGGGTCGGCGCAGCGGCGGACGGCGCGGCGGGGGACGGCGCGACTGCCGATGTGGGACGTGCTGCGGAGGGGGTGCCGCCGAGCTCGAGGCGCCGTTCGAGGCGGTCGAGCCGAGCAGCATACCCGCTGGACCCCGAGGCGGCCGGAAGCAGGATCCGCGCGCAGATCAGCTCGAGCTGCATCCGGGGAGCGGTGGCACCGGTCATCTCGGTGAGCCCGGCGTTGACGATGTCGGCGGCCCGCGACAGCGCCCCCGGGCCGAAATGGGCCTGCTGTCCACGCATCCGTTCGAGCTGGTCCTCGGGGACGCCCCGCAGCACCGACGCGGCACCCTCGGGCACCGCGGCGACGATGATGAGGTCGCGCAGCCGCTCGAGGAGGTCTTCGACGAACCGGCGCGGGTCGTGACCCGACTCGATGACCTTGTCGATCTGGGAGAAGACGGCCGCCCCGTCACCGGCCGCGAGCGCGTCGATCGTCGCGTCGAGCAGCTCCCCGTCGGTGAACCCGAGCAGCGTCGCAGCCCCCTCGTAGGTGAGGCCCTCGTCGCCCGACCCGGCGATGAGCTGGTCGAGCACCGACAGCGAGTCGCGCACGGAGCCACCCCCCGCGCGGGTGACGAACCCCAGGACGCCCGGCGCCACGCTGACCTGCTCCTGTTCGCAGAGCTGCTCCATGTAGGCGGTGAGCCGGGCGGGCGGGACAAGGCGGAACGGGTAGTGGTGGGTGCGGGAGCGGATGGTGCCGATGACCTTGTCGGGCTCGGTCGTTGCGAAGACGAACTTCACGTGCGCCGGCGGCTCCTCGACGATTTTGAGCAGCGCGTTGAAGCCCTGCGGCGTCACCATGTGCGCCTCGTCGATGATGTAGACCTTGAACCGGCTCTGAGCCGGGCCGTAGGACGCGCGTTCGCGCAGGTCACGGGCGTCGTCGACGCCACCGTGCGACGCCGCGTCGATCTCGATGACGTCGACCGTGCCCGGCCCGCCACGCGCGAGGGCCACGCACGACTCGCATACCCCGCACGGCTCGGGGGTCGGCCCCTGCTCGCAGTTGAGGCACCGGGCGAGGATGCGCGCGCTCGTCGTCTTGCCGCAGCCACGGGGACCGCTGAACAGGTAGGCGTGGTTCACCCGGCCGGTGCGCAGGGCCTGCATGAGCGGCTCGGTGACGTGCTCCTGGCCGATGACGTCGCGGAAGGTCTCCGGTCGGTAGCGGCGGTAGAGAGCGATGGTCACCCACGGAACCCTAGCCGCGCCTCACGACAGGCCGGTAGGCCCGCGCACAGCACCTCGGCGGGCCTGGACGAGGCAGGCGGGAGCCGACGAAAGACACCCCACGTACCTGGAAGAGCCCACCTGCCCTTGCTGCATTCCTGCCCTGGGGGAGTTCGGTGAGGTACCACCACGCGGGGTGCCGGAACCAGTGTAACCAGGGCGGTGCGGTCAGCCCGTACCTCGAGACGCCCCGACGGGCTCGGCCTCCCGGACGCCGTTGACGTGCGGTGACAGGCGCCGTTCGGCCAGCAGGGCCAGCCACCCGACGAGGGCGATCCCGCCGACGAGCATGACGATGTAGGCGGTGGACCAGCCGTGCCCGATCAGAACGCCCGCGACCGCGGGCCCCACCACCGAGGCGCCCTGCCAGGCGAAGCTGGTCACCGCGTTGTAACGGCCCCGCAGGTGGTCGGGGGCCAGGTCGTTGACCATGGCCGGCAGCGTCGGCTGGAACAGGGTCTCCCCGAGGCCGAAGATGCTGGCGCAGGCTCCGAAGAGGAGAGCGGCGGCGACGGTGCCCGGCACCAGACCGGTGGCTCCGAGGACGAGGAACGCGGTGCCCCAGATAGCGGCCATGAGCACGATGAGCCGGGTGCGGCGGCGGCCTTCGATGCGCTGCAGCACGAACAGCTGGAGCAAGACGATGACGACGGTGTTGGCGGCGAACGCCCAGCCGAGGGCCCGGATGGAGATGCCGCCGACCTCGCGCCCGAACGCAGGTATGCCGGTGTTGAGCTGACCGTAGCCGACGAACGACGCGGTGAAGGTGAGCACGACGATGACGAGCAGCGACCGGTCGCGCAGGATCGCCCGGTAGCCCTGGGGCGTCACGGTCGTCGCGGTCGACCCGGCCGGAGTGGCGGACCCGTCGACAACGGCCGCGGGCGCGTCGCCGGGGTGGGCCACCCGGCCGGTGACGTGCCGCAGCGGGCCGATCAGGATGGCGAGCGGCGCGAGGTAGGTAGCGGCGTCGAAGAGGTAGATCGCGGTGAAGGTCTCCGGCCGGCTGACCTCAACGAACACCCCGCCGAGAATCCCGCCCACCCCGATGCCGAGGTTGAGCAGGGTGAAGTTCAGCCCGAAGTAGCGCTGGCGAAGCGGGCCCGGGATGATCACGGCGATGAGCGCGTTGATCGCCGGCCAGATGATCCCGCTGGAGAACCCCAGCAGGACGCAGGCGATGGCGGCCCGCGGCTCGGTGCTGCTGAACGCCATCAGCACGTTCGACGCCACCTGTAGCAGCAGCGCGCTGACGACGACGACCTTCGCTCCGATCTGGTCGATGAGGGCCCCGACCGGGCCGACGATGACGAGCCCGACCAGAGCGGGGACGGCCAGAAGCAGGCCGACGTGCGTCAGCTCGAACCCGCGCACCTCGTGTAGGTAGACGACGTTGAACGGCATGACGAGCCCGGTGCCGATGAAGTCGACGATGACGGTCGACAGCAGCAGCTTGCCCTCACGCGGGAGGTCGCTCCAGAAGGAGGCGAGGGAGGGCTGTTCGGTCGGCGACATCCGGCCAGTCTGAGGTCCCCCGCCGACGGGCCCAACCGATTTCGGGGCCGGGCCCGACCTCGGATAGCCTGCCCGGCGGAGGATTCGCATAGTGGCCTAGTGCGCACGCTTGGAAAGCGTGTTGAGTGAAAGCTCTCAGGGGTTCGAATCCCCTATCCTCCGCCAAGTTTTGAGCACAAATCAGCCCCTCGCCGGATGTCCAGTCGAGGGGCTGCTGCGTGCCTAGTCTCATTTGTAGTCTCAGTTGCGGGTCCCAGCGGATCGGGGCGGGGGCGACGTCGGCCGAGTCCGCTCCCGCCTGGTGCTTGGCGCTGGAGAGCGCTCTAGCTCGTCTCATGGTGTCTGGCGATCACGAGGACATCGAGACACGGACGTCATCGGCGTTGGCTTCGGGGCTACGCCACCAGGGGGTTTCGAGGAATCCTCGTTTGATGGTGAGCAGCTCGACGTTGGCCTGCCAGTCGCGCACACCTTCGATCTTGCCCAGGCCACGGGTGAGGAAGGCGTAGACGTCGTCGGTCGTCGGCATGATGACCTCGCAGATCAGGGTGCAGTTGACCGACACGGCGAGGTAGCGCACCCCGACGTAGGTGGCCAGCTCGTGCGCGACGTCGTCGATGCGGGAGGGGTCCAGGGAGATGTTGAGGATGATCTCCGACTCGAAGCCCAGGGCTGAGGCTGCGACCAGGGTGAGCACCCAGGCACAGCCCCGCTCCCGCATCGCCTCGAACCGGCGCCGCACGGTGCTCTCGTTGACGCCGAGCACGTCGGCGACCGCCCGCAGGCTGGACCGCCCGTCTGCGCGCAGCTCCGACAGGATCAGCAGGTCGACCTCGTCGAAGTGAGTAGGTGAGCAGACGTGTGGCTCAGCGTCGGCCTTTTGATGCTCGCCTGCGCCGCTGATCAGGCGCTGCGCCCAGCCTTGGCTGACCTTGTAGGTGTGCAGCACGAGGTCGGAGACGCAGGTCTCGACGCCTGCGACGGCCTGGATCTCGTTGATCAGCCGCACGTGCAGCGACTCCGACTTCTGGCAGACGAGTTCGGCCAGCAGGTCGTACGCACCGGTGACCAGGCACAGGAAGCGCAGGTCGTCTCGTTCGGCCAGTGCGGTGGCTACCTGCATCTGCGTACCGGGTGTGCAGGTGATCCGCAGCAGGAACAGGTCCGCGGCTCCCGGCGAGTTGATGTCGCTGCTCACCCCCACCCGGACGGCTCCGGTCGCGAAGAGGTTCTGGCCGCGGCGGGTCGCCGTCGCGACGGAGGTCCCGGCCCGCTCGGCGATCTCGGTCCAGCTCGCGCGGCCGTCGGCCTGTAGGGCGGCGATGATCCGGCGGTCGAGCTGTCCGAACTGGGCCAGCGGGACGGACACCTAAGCTGCGTCCCCCCGGGCGATTGCCCCGGCGAGGAAGTCCCGCACCAACCGCTGGAAACGCTCTGCCTCCTCGATCTGCGGTGAGTGGCCGGACTTCTCGAACACCTCCAACCGGGAGCCGTCGATGAGCGACGCGATCTTCTCGCTGCAGGCCACCGGGGTGATCCAGTCGTCGCGGCCGACGGTGACCAGGGTCGGGCAGGTGACTGCGGGGAGGTCTGCGGTGATGTCGTAGCGGGGCATGTTCTGGGTGAAGGCCCAGTTGTGCGTCTGGTACCGGTAGGTCGTCGACTCCACCTTGCGTTGCACCGCCTTCGGGTCGTAGACGTGGTCGTAGAGCGGCAGGATCTCCGCCCAGCATGCCCGCAGGTCGGCGTCGTCGTGGGTCTTCCCGTCCATGATTCTCTCGAACCGGCCCATATCCAGCTCGACGCGGGCGCTGGACAGGGCGTTCGACCGGGCCATCGCTTCGTTCTCGTGGTCGGGCGAGGTGTCCCGCAGCACCATGGCCAGTAGCCGCTGCGGGTGCGCGATGGCGTACTCCATCGCGATGAAGCCTCCGTAGGAGCCGCCGGCGACGATGAACCGCTCGGCTCCGGCCCACTCGCGTAGGGCGTCGACGTCGGCCACCCACTGCTCGTGGGTGAACGGTCCCTTGCCATCGCTCTGCCCTGACCCTCGCGCGTCGAAGACGAGGACCTTGTACGTGTCGCTGAGCGGTCCGAACGTCGACCGCGGCTCCGCCATCGTGCCGAGGCCGGGGGCGCCGTGGTGGGCGATGAGTAGGGTCCCGTGCTCGGGTCCCATCACCTCGACGTTGAGCCGGTTGCCGTTGATGGTGACGAACATCGTTGCTCCTTCTATGATTTCGGGCGGAGGCCGGTCAGGCCGCGATGACGATGTCGTCGAGCGACTTGGGGTAGCTGGTCAGCGGGACCGCTGCGTCCGCGGTGATGTGCATCGAGTCGGAGACTCGGTAGCCGGCGTGGCCGGGGATGTAGATGCCGGGCTCGTACGAGACCACGAAACCCTCCTGGAGCACCGTGTCGTCGCCGTCCTCCAGCCAAGGCGGCTCGTGCATACCGACGCCGATCCCATGACCCTGCCGGTGCTGCAGGTATGCGCCGAAGCCCGCCTGCCGGATGACGTCGAGGCAGAGGGCGTTGGACTGCGCGCAGGTCAGGCCGGGTCGCAGCGAGTCCACCCCCAGCTGCTGGGCGGCTCGGACGGCCTCGTAGTACGCCGTCTGCTGCGTTGAGGGCTCCCCGAGGATGAACGTGCGTTCGCCTTCGACGAACCGGCCCCCCACCGCGCAGCCGAGCGACAGCATGAACGTGTCGCCGGGTTGCAGCCGGTAGGACGACGGCAGCCCGTGCGGCTTGGCGCTGTTGGCCCCGGCGTACACCAGCCCACCGGCCAGGAACCCGATGACCACGACGTCGTCGTGCTCCGCGTACATCGTCCCCGTGCCGACCCGCCCGACGTGGGCTGCGAGCTCGGACTCGCTCGGGAGCTGCGTGCCCGCACCGAGCGCGTCCCGAACCAGCCCGATTCCCGCCTCGAGCATGACGTCCGTGATCCGGGCGGCCTCCTGGTGCAGGGCCAGCTCTTCCGGCTGCTGACGTAGCGCGCGACCGTTACCGCCTCGGAGGCCACCAGGACGGCGTCGGGCAGGGCGGCCTGGAGCAGCGCGAGACGGGCCACGCTCATGCTGGGCCCGAAGCCCACCCGGCCGTCGGAGCGCACGAGACCGGTGAGCTTCGACAGCGGCTCGACGACCCCTGGGTACTCCGGGTAGGTGAGCACGTCCGCGGCTGCGTCCTGCCACCGGGCGTGCTCCTCCTCCAGGCGGGGTACGAGCAGGGTCGCCGGTCCGTCGACCGCGAGGTGCACGACGACGGGTCGCTCGCCTGGGTGGTGGAAGAACCCGGTCAGGTAGGCGACGTCGTCGGGGTGGTCGACGATGACCGCGTCCAGCTTCTGGGCCTGGAGCCGGACCCGGACCAGGTCTTGGACTCGAGAGTAGAAGGCCGGGTCGAGTCGCTGTCGGAAGCCCATCTCAGTCCCGTCTGGTGCGCGGGTTGCGCGCGTCGTTGTAGGCGATGGCGATCAGGGTCGCGGCCACCACCAGGGCGAGGATGGCGAGCGACGGGAAGAAGGCCGTCCACCAGGCACTCGTCATCGATCCCGACTGCTGGGACTCGTAGAGGATCCGTCCCCAGGACCAGCTGTTGGGGTCACCCAGTCCGAGGAAGGAGAGCCCGGCCTCGGAAAGGACTGCGCGCGAGGCCGTCAGGACCACGGTCACCGTGATGATCGGGGCGACCGCGGGCAGCAGGTGCCGGCGCAGGATCCACGCGTGCCCGCCGCCGAGCACCCGGGCCGCGTCCATGTACGGCAGCCCGACCACTGACAGGGCCTGCGAGCGAACCACTCTGGCGACCTCGGGCCAGGAGAACACCGAGATGACCAGGATGATGGTCGTCACCGACGGACCGGCCAACGCGGCGACGAGGATCATCAGCGGCAAGACTGGCAGTGACAGCGAGAGGTCGACGACCACGCTCAGGAACGCGTCGACCTTGGGGAAGTACGCGCTGAGCATGCCCACGAGCACCCCGATGGTGATGGCCAGCAGGGACGCGCAGACTCCGACGACCATGGAGATGCGGGTGCCCCACACCACCTCGGCGAAGACGTCGCGTCCGAGGTTGTCGGTGCCGAACCAGTGCTGGGCCGACGGCGCCTGCAGGACGTCCTGGCTGAATCCCGACGGGTAGGGCGCTAACAGCGGGGCGGCGACGCCGACGAGCACGAGAAGCAGCAGGACCACCGCGGCGACGACGCCCATCGGGTTGTGCCGGAACGCGTACCACGTGGCTGCAGCCGCGCCCTCCTGCTGTCCTACGGGTTCGGGCTCGGCCTCGGTGGTGAGGATCGCGGTCATGCGGTGCGCACCCGCGGGTCGAGGAACCCGTAGGCCAGGTCGGTAAGCATGTTGGCCGCGACGACGGTGGCGGCGAGGATGACGAAGGCGCCCTGCAGGACCGGGAAGTCCAACCGGATGACCGAGTCGTAGATCGCCCGCCCCACGCCCGGGTAGGCGAAGATCGTCTCGGTCAAGACGGCTCCGCCGACCATGAAGCCGAGCTGGAGCCCCAGCAGCGTCGTCGTCGGCAGCAGCGCGTTGCGCAGGCCGTGCTTCCACACGACGACCCGTTCCGGGGTGCCCTTGGCGCGGGCGAGCATGCAGAAGTCCTCACCAAGGGCGTCGATCAGCGTGGACCGCAGAGTCAGGACGTAACTGCCCAGGGCGATCAGCACCAAGCTGACGCACGGCAGGATCAGGTGTCGCAACACATCGAGGTACCACTGCACTCCGTAGACACCGTCCTGGTAGGCACCGCCGATCGGCAGCAGCCCCAGCCGAAGACCGAAGACGTAGAGGAAGAAGATCCCGACACTCGGTACGAACAGGGACTGCCCGATGACGCCGACGACTTGGACCATCCGGTCGACAGCGCCACCTGCGTGGGTTGCCGCGAGCACCCCGAGCGGGATGCCCACGGCAACCGTGAGGAGCACGGCCGAACCGGTCAGTAGCAGGGTCCACGGCAGCCGCGCCATCAGCACGGCCGTCACCGGTTCCGATTGGCTGAACGAGGTGCCGAGGTTGCCCTGGACCAGCTGAAGCAGGTACTTGCCGTACTGCACCGGCAGCGGGTCGGTCAGGCCGAACTTGGTGAGCAGATCCTGGCGCATTGCCGCGTCCATGTTGGTCGAGGCAATGGCCTGGGCAGGGTCGCCGGGAAGCAGCCGCAGGAGCAGGAACGTGATGGTGACCGCGAACCAGAGCGTCACAAACCCGTGCGCGACCCGGCGCAGCACGAACCAGGCGAGTGGGGCCACGGCGGCTACTTCTTCTTTACGTTGGCCAGGGACTGCGGGTCGATGATCGACAGCAGCTCGCTGGGCTTGACCACGAACCCGTCCCACGCGCTGCTGTGCGCGACGTTGAGGTTCTGCACGTACATGATGTTGTCGATCATGTTTGCGTGGACGTAGGCGGCGGCCTTTTGCACCAGGGCCTTCTGTTCGGCGGGCTGGACGGTGCCCTGGGCCTTTTCGATCGCCGCGGTGAGGGCCGGATCACTCACCTGGGAGTAGTTGATCGCCCCCTTGGGCAGGTACTGCAGCGACATGTTCGAGACCGGCTCGTCCATGATCGCGAACGACCCGGCGTAGATGTCGTAGTCGCCGGCGTTGGTCTTGGCGAGGTAGGTGTTGCGGTCCAGACCCTGCAGGTTGATGGTGATGCCAGCCTGGGCTGCGCTCTCCTTGACCAGGGTGGCCCACGAGGAGATCACTGGGTCCTGCAGCGAATAGATCATCGTGAGGGAGAGGTTGGAGACTCCCGCCTGGGCGAGCAGCTGCTTCGATAGAGCGGTGTCGAACGTGTACTCCTTGAGCGACGGGTCGGCGAACTGTTTCAGGGTGTCGGTGATCGGACTGTTGTTCGCCGTCACCGCCTGGCCCTGGACTGCCACCGAGCGGATCGAGGTGTAGTCGACCGCGTGGGCCAGCGCCTGGCGCACCAAGGGGTTATCGAGCGGCTTGCGCGTCATGTTGTAGGTCATGTGCGTGAACCCGAGGCCAGGCACCTCAGTCACGGTGATTCCGTTGGTGCTCTTGAGGTTGGCGACCTGCGCCGGTGGCAGGGCGTTGGCGATGACGTCGACGTCGCCCTTCTTGAGGGCGAGGATCTCGGTATTGACGTCGGGGTAGACCTTGAACACGACCTTGGACAGCGTGGGCGTCCCGCCGGGGGCCATGGGGTACGGGGTGACCCGGTCCAGGGTGTAGCTCTGCCCCTTGGCGACCGAGGTCAGTTTGTAGGGGCCGGCGCTGACCCAGTCGGAGCTGTTGGGGAAGTCGTCCACCTTCGCGTGCTTGCTGAAGACGTGCTCGGGCACGACGGTCATCCAGAAACCGACTTCCGGGATGATGACGCTATCGGGCTGCTTCAGGGTGAGCTCGACTCGCGTGGGTGAGACGGCGGTGGCCTTGTCGAGGTTGGTCATGAACCCGTTGACGACGCCGCCCTTGGGGTTCTGGGTCTTGATCGTGTTGATCGTGTATGCCACGTCGGTGGCGGTCAGCTTGGTCCCGTTGCTCCAGGTGAAATCGTCTCGCAGGTCGAAGAACCCGGTCTTGCCGTCGTCGCTGTAACCCCATTTCGTCGCGAGGTAGGGCTGTTTGGACCCGTCGTCCTTGATGCTGAGCAGGCGGGGGTACATCAGGTCGGTCACCCAGCTGTCGGTGCGGCTGTTGCCGAGCATCGGGTTGAGGTTGACGACGTCCGTGGTCGTCGCGATGTTGAGCACGTCGGAGCCGGCACCGGCGCCCCCGCTCGCGCCGCCGCTGCTGGACGGGGGTGCGCTCGGGGCGCATGCCGCGACGAGCGCGACCAGGGCACCGACGGCCGTCAGGCGGGCCAGCTGCATTACACGAGATGGATGCATCAGACCCACACTTCCTCAAGAACCCGCACGATGTTGCCGCCGACGACCGCGGTGATCTCACTGTCGGAGTAGTCGTGCTGGACCAGCCAGCCGATGATGTTGTAGAAGCACTCGGCGGGGTTCTCCAAACCGTCGACGTAGGGCTGCTTCTCGAACTTGACGCTGCCGTGCGCCTGCCCGATCGACAGGTTGCCGCTGAAGGCGTCGTGGAGGCCGACGTGGTCACCGAAGAGGGTGTCTGGACCGAAGGCGACATGGTCGATGCCGACGACGTCGACCAGGTGCGTGAAGTGGTCCATGACCGACTCGAGAGAGTGTGCCGGGTGGGCCTTCGACAAGGTCGTGTGCGGGGCGGCTTCGAGGCCGATCACCCCGCCGCGCTCGGTCATCGCCTTGATCACAGCGTCAGGTTTCATCCGGTTGATCGGCCACACTTCGCGCGACCCGCAGTGGGTCATGAAGATCGGCTTGTTCGACGCCTTGACGACGTCCATCGCGGTGACGTCACCCGAGTGTGAGACATCGATGGCCAGGCCCAGCTTGTTCATCCGCGCCACCGCGCGTTCGCCGAAGTAGGTGAGGCCGCCGTCACCGCGTTCCTTCAGGCCGCTGCCGAGGTAGTTGGCTTCTGAGTAGGCGATGCCGATCTGACGTACGCCGAAACCGTAGAGGATGTCGAGCCGGTCGACCTCGTTCTCGATCATCGTCGCCGCCTCGAGGCCGAAGACCAGCGCCATCCGACCCTGCTCGTGGGCGTCCCTGATGTCTTGGAGCGACTCGGCCTTGACCAGGTAGTCCTGGTGGGCGAGGTCCGACATCCGCATGCCGAGGTCGTGCAGGACGTCGACCCACTTCCAGCCGCCCTCACTGCTGATGCAGCACGTGCCGTCCATGACGTTGTCGAAGACCGCGGTCATCCCCGACCGGGACAACCCCTCGTAGCCGGTCAGCTCGCGCCCCGTGCGGATGTAGGCCCGCATGTCCCTCTCGAGGTTTTCCGGGAAGACGCTCGGGTGGTCGTGAAGTGAGATCACCAGGTTGTCGCGCAGCACCCGCTCGGTGCGGGCGGCCTGCTCCGGTGACAGGTCCAGACCCGCATACGCCGGGACCCGCCCGATTTCCTTAGCCATGGCGATGTCGGGGAAGTCGACCCCGGCCTCGAGGTAGGAGTAGGAGCGGTACTGCTTGTACTGCCTGGCTGGTTCGAGCACGAGTTCTCTCCTTCGGAAGGCCCAGGGCGGCGTCTGCGACCGGGGGCGCGACGACTGGTAAGGCCCTGGGAAGTCAGGAGTCTTGCGGATTTCCGGCGTAAAAGTCAAGGGGATGCGCAGTTTTCGGCTTTGGGCTACCGTTGTTGAGATATTCCGGGCGCGAATCACGATCAGTTGAACCCCAAGGAGACAGGTGGCCGTTCGACAGGCACGACGCGAGCACGCCTCCGCCCAGCCCGGCGGTGCCGCGCCGGCGCTGCGGTTGCGCGGGTTGTCGGTGAGCTTCGACACCCGGCGGGGCCCCGTGCCCGCCGTGCGCGATGTCGATCTCGAGGTCGCGCAAGGTCAGCTACTAGCCCTGCTCGGTGAGTCCGGTTCGGGCAAGTCGGTGACCGCCCGCGCGGTGATGGGCCTGCACGACGAGCGTTCCAGCGTCACCGCGGACGCGATCGAAGTGGCCGGCCACGACCTGCTGGCCACCTCTTCCGACGGCTTACGGCGGCTCCGCGGGGCGACGATGAGCCTGGTCTTCCAGGACGCCCTGTCCGCGCTCAACCCCGTGCTGACGATCGGTGACCAGATCGGGGAGCTCTTCCGCCAGCACGAAGGGGCCAGCCGCAAGCTGGCTCGAGCCCGCTCCATCGAGATGCTTGAGCTGGTCGGGATACCAGGAGCCCGCGGACGCGTCGACAGCTACCCCCACCAATTCTCCGGAGGGATGCGCCAGCGGCTGCTCATCGCCATGGCGATCGCCCTGGAGCCGCAGCTGCTCATCGCCGACGAGCCGACCACTGCGCTTGACGTGACGGTGCAGGCTCAGATCCTCGAGCTCCTCGACCGGCTGCGCCGCGACCTCGACATGGGAGTCCTACTCATCACCCATGACCTCGGTGTCGTGTGCGAGGTCGCCGACACCGTCGCCGTCATGTACGCCGGCAGGATCGTCGAGACATCCAGCGCTGACGAGTTGTTCGACCACCCTGCACATCCTTACACCGAGGCCCTACTTGCCTCAGTCCCGACCGTCGGCCAGGTCGGAGCTCGGCTGCCGGTCATCCCCGGCAGCCCGCCGGTGCCGACCGCGCTCCCCACCGGGTGCCCGTTCCACCCACGCTGCTCCTGGGCGGTCGACGAGTGCCGCATTACCCGCCCTGAGCTGCTCCCGGTGACCGTGGGGCGGACGGCAGCATGTCTACGCAGTCAGGAGGTCCTCCATGGCCGAACCTGAGGTCGTCCTTCAGGCCAACCACCTGACGAAAACCTTTCACGTGGGTCGCGCGGGGTTCGGGCGCACCAGAGTCAGTGCCGTCGACGACGTCAGCCTGGAGCTCCACAGCGGCGAGTCCCTCGGGGTCGTCGGTGAGTCAGGTTGCGGAAAAACCACGCTGGCACGGATGCTCGTCGGCCTGGAGAAGCCGGACTCCGGCTCTATCGAGGTGGCCGGGCGCGACGTCGGCTCGGCGCACGGCCCTGGCCGACGAGCGCTGAGCCGTGACATCCAGATGGTCTTCCAGGATCCCTACACCTCGCTCAACCCGCGGCTGACCGTGTACGACCTGGTCGCGGAACCGTTGGTGGTCCACCGGGTCGGCGGAGGTGCCGCGGCCCGACGCGAACGTGTCGCCGAGCTGCTGACCCTCGTCAACCTCTCCCCCGACATGATGTCCCGCTTCCCCCACCAGTTTTCAGGAGGCCAGCGACAACGAATCGGCATCGCCCGCGCGATCGCCCTGGAACCGAAAGTGCTGGTGTGTGACGAGCCGGTCTCCGCACTCGACGTCTCGGTTCAGGCGCAGGTCATCAACCTGCTCCGATCACTACAAGAGAGACTGCACATCGGACTGGTCTTCATCGCACACGACCTCGGCGTCGTCCGGCACGTCGCCGATCGAACCGCCGTGATGTACCTCGGCCGCCTCGCCGAAACCGCCTCCACCGCAGACATGTTCACCTTCCCATCGCATCCCTACACCCAGGCCCTGCTCTCCGCGTCCCCCTCGGTCGATCGCCAGCGCCGGCGGCGGATGGGACAGCGAATCGTCCTCGCCGGGGACCCACCATCTCCCACCGACCCGCCCAGCGGCTGCCGCTTCCACACCAGATGTCCCCTGTCGACCGAGGTGTGTGTGCAGGACCAGCCACCGCTGGCCGACGTCGATATCGACCATGCCGTCGCGTGCCACCATGTGCAGGAGGCACGCAAGTCCGTCCGGCAGCTCACGACCTGACCTGGTGTGACGGCGGCCAACAGGGGCCCTGACGGGCGTTGTTGGGCCGCCGGGTTCCATGGCAAGGGAGTGACACTCACCGCCAGCACGACTACAGAGGGCGGCAGCCTACTGATGGAGTGCCGCTTAGCCCGGACGTGGCACGGCCTCCCCTGCCGGTTACTGGTCTCAACTTTGCTGTCAACGGCGGGTCTCGCCGCCCTCGTTGGGCTCCCAGAGGAGTCCGCTGAGCCGGTTCGCGATGTCCTTGCGGATGGGCTCGACGACGTGGGCGTAACGCAGCGTCATCGCTGAGTTCGACCAGCCCATGATCCCCATCATCGAACGCTGGTCGACGCCAAGAAGGAGCAGGACGGTGGCGGCCGTATGCCGGGCGTCATGAAGTCTGCCGTCACGCATGCCGGCCGCCCTGAGAAGGGACTTCCAGTGGCTCGTGTCGGTGCTCGGGTTGATCGGGGCGCCGGTTTCGCTGGCAAAGAGCCAGCCGCCATCGGTCCACAGCTGCGCGGCCTTTTGGCGCTCGACCTCCTGTCGGGTTTGGTGGGTGCGCAGAAGATCGACGAGTTCGGCAGGCAACCCAATCAGGCGGCGACCGGCCTTGGACTTCGTCGAGTCTGTGTCTGGCCGCGTCTTGATCCGGTCGGGACAGTCGCCAGCGCGCCTGTGTGTGCAGGTACCGCCGCAGCCGTGAGCGTACGTCGGCCTAAGCCGGGTCCTGCTCACCGTGAGGGTGTGGGTCTGCCAGTCCACGTCGCTCCACTTGAGCCCGAGCGCCTCCCCTTGGCGCAGGCCGAGAGCGAGAGCGATGACCCATCGGGCGCCGTTGCGTGACTGAGCGGCGGCAGCGAAGAGTTGTTTGACCTCCTCCACGGTGTACGGCACGATCTCCTCGTCCTCGATCCGAGGCGTACGGGCCAGGAGCGCCGGGTTCTTGCTGACGAAGCCGCGCCGGACGGCTTCGTTGAGCGCGGTCCTAACGGTTCGGTGCACCTGGTGCGCCGTTGCTGGCCGGGTGAGGGTGCCGCGGTTGGTAGTCGTGGCGAGGAGCCCGACGTAGAGCCGTTCCAGGTGCTCGGGCTGAAGCGCGGTGAGGCGGTGCTTGCCGATGCCTGGGATGAGATGGTGGTTGACCGCAACCCGATAACCGGCCAGCGTGTTGACCTTGACGTAGGGAGCGGTCAGGTCTTCTAGCCAGTAGGTCAGCCACTGCTCGACCGTCCAGTTCTCGCCGACGCGGGTGAGCTGGCCGGCGTCCCGCTCCTTCTCCAAGGCGCGGACCTTGGCGGTGACGGTGGCCTTACTGGCGGCCATGACGTGGCGACGGTCGGGTCGTCCGTCGTCGCGAAGGCCGACAGTGACTCGTCCGTGCCAGTAGCCATCGTTGCCCTGGTAGATGCTCGACTGTCCGTTGCGTTGCCTGCCCATCAGGCAACGTCGTGGTCAGCCCTGCGCAGCGAGGCGACGAATGTTTCGAGCGCGTCGGTGGGGATGCGGCGAAGGCGGCCGATGGTCACAGACTCGACAGCCCCGCTCTTGACGAGGGCGTACATCAGGGTCCGGCCGACTCCGAGCCGGTCGGCGGCTGCCTCGACGGTCAGGACGAGCGGGGTGACGTTGGTGGTCGTTGTGGTCATGGTCCTGTCTCCTTCGAACTGGGCGGCGTTGGGAAAGATGTCGAGCGGGTTCATGGCGAGCGGGCTCACTTCCCGTTGGAGGTTGGAATCGCTCAAAGGTCTGGTCAGACAGTCACCGGGGTTCGAGATTCTCTCCGTGTGCTTGTCTACGAGGTGGTCGGGTCACTATTGGCTCGGATCCGCCTAGAGCCTGAGCCCGCTGGCGGTGATCGGCTGGTCGGCCTCGAGTAGGCCGAACAGGGGCGGTGCCAGATCTCTCATCCGAGGCGAGAGGCCCGCAACCCGCTCCCGCGCCTCGCGGGTCGTGTGGACCAGCTGCGGTACGTCTTGCGGTCGGGCGACGACGAGGCGGCCCTTCACGCGGTCATGGATGATGGCGCCCCGCGGCTGGATCGCACGGGCGCGGATGAACAGTAGGTGCGAGCCGAGCAGCTGGCGGGACAGCGCGCCGATGGTCACCATTTGCGCGGCGAGGTGGTCGGTGGCGAGGGACAGGTTGCGGATAGCAACATCAACGTCGACGTGGTCGAGGGCCGGCGTGGGCGACCGGAGAGTCGCTTGAACGTTGACAAGAACACTGAACGTCTCTCTGCTTGCGGCGGTGTAGCGGAGCGACGGAGGCATGGCCGTGGTCAGGGGTTCCCAAGCGGCCCCCGCCGCATGCAGTGCCAGCGCGGTGCCTCTGATCTGCTCACGCAGTCTGGCCATCGTCTCCACCCGTGCCGGCTGTTGCTCTCCCATCAGCTTGAAGGCGGCGTCGGAGGTCGCCAGAATGTGTACGCCGGTAGTCATGATGTTGCGCAGCACGTCGACGCTCGGGACTGACTGTCTGAGGTCGTCTCGGGCGGCGCGGGTCCATCCCTGGAGCGCGACCTCGAGCCGCTCATCGACGGTGGTGTAGATGGTCGGGCGTGGGTGGGTGGGTGTGACGTGCCCGAGCTGCGGGTTTGCGTCCTGACCGGCGAGGGCGTCGACGGCTCGCTCCGTGTACTGCGCGATCCGTAGCGCCCGAGCGGCTTCGGTGATCGGCAGGTGGGTGAGGGCGTGCCGGGCGGCAACGGAGGCGACGGCCAGGACGTGGCGTAGTGCGACGGCGGTTTGCTGGTCGTCCGTGGGCCGGCCACTGATGCCGTCGCCGTCAACCATGGTGAGCACGTCCGCGAGACCGCCGAAAGCCACGGACAGTCGCGCGAGCGGGTTCGGGTCGCCGGCGGCGGCGGGTGTGACGTCGGGTCGGGTGTCGAGTTCGTCGGCGTCGATAAGCCACCCGCGCTTGACGATCTGAGCGTCCAGTTCGCCCCCGCGCAGAGCCTTGGTGACCCGGTGGACGGAAGTGCCGAGGAGACGGGCTGCTTCGACGGCGCTGTAGATCTCGCCGCGGACGGGTCGGAGCGGCTGGGGGTAGGCCTTGAACGTGGCGATGACGGCTCGGGTGATTCCCGGATCGGAGCCGGTGAGCTGACGGCCCGGTCCGACCATGACGTGCAGAGCCCGGTAGAGGGTGTCGTCGAACGCCTCCCACTGCGCGAGCGTGATCGCCGCGTCGCTGGCGATGAGGACCCGGGCGCGTCGGTCGGCGACAGCCAGGAGCTCCGCCGCGGTCGCGGTGGTCACGGCAGCGTCGTCAGTTGGCCGGCGAGTCGTCGCAGCTCGCCGACCTGCCAGACCCAGATCAGCACGTCAGGTTCGGCGGAAGCCTCGTCAAGGGCGTCGATGGCCCGGGTGAGGCAGTTGTGAACTGACGAGGTCGAGGGTCGCTGGAGGGGGTAGACGGTGGGATCGATGACGCCGGCGACGAGTCGGATCTGGCCGGCAAGAGCGCTCCAAGCCGAGAAGATGTCGCCGCCAGCGAGGGCCTCGGCTCTGTCGGCTGCGGTATGCAGGTGGGTCAGCGCCAGAACAACAGGAACCTGAGGAACGGGGAGGAGGCTCACAGGCCCTCCGAGAGGGAAGGTGGCAGTTGGAGACCTCGCTCGTCGGAAACCGGTGTCATAGGACGCTCATGCCGTGGTCGCGACCGGGGCCTTGGGGGGGAAGGTCCAGCGGTCTCGCCGACCCGGCATACGCCGCATGGGTCTCGGGGTAGCGGCGCAGGGACGCGGTGAAGGCGCCGTTGTCGTTCCATCCCTGCCGGGTCATCTCGCGTTCGGCCTGGTTGACCAGTTGGTGCGCGGCGGTGGGGGAGATCTGTTCGATGAGCGGGACAAGGTGCTGGCACGCGCTGCTTACGGGGTCGCCATTGCCGTTGACCGCGATTCGGGCGAGCTCCCGGCCGGGGAGCGTCGGGGTGATGCCTCCGACGGGCCGGGGGGTGGCTGAGTTGCTGAAGGCGCGTAGGCCTGAGGTTCCGTGGCGGCGGATCCAGTCCGCTGGGTCGTGTCCGCCGGGCAGGTGGGTGACGTAGGCGATCCGGTGGCGTTCGACGACGAGCTCGGTGAGCCACCGGTTGGTCCCCTCTGTTCCGGCCGGGTCTGCGTCGAGGGCGATGACCAGGTGCGCCTTGCGGGATATCGCAAGTACCTGGGCGGCCTGGGCGGGGGTGACGGCGACACCGCTGGCGGTGACGGGTGCGAGGTCCGCAGTTCGTCCGGCGACGGCCGCGGTGGCGGCGAGCGCGAGGGCGTCGAGGACTCCTTCGACGACGACGACGGTCCCGGACGGGTTGAGGGTGTGGTGGGTTGGTCGGTAGAGGACCTGGGACTTGTCGAAGGTGGGGGTGCGGGTCGGGTTGCGGTACTTGGGGGCTCGGGGGTCGCCGGTGGTGTCGCGGCCGATGAAGCCGCGAATCCGCCGGTCGGGATCGGTGACGGGGATAATGATTCGGTCGCGCAGCGTGTCGATGAGGTGTCCGCCCCGGGTCGCTTGGGCGAGGTCCATGGCGAGCAGCTCGTCACCTGTCACCCCGCGCTCACGCATAGCGTCGACGAGGCTCGTCCAGCCGTGGCCCGCGTGGCCGACGATGGCGATGGTTTGCGGCGCTCGAAGTGGCCGCACGTCGATTCCTCGGTGGTGCAGCAGGTAGTGCTCCGCGAAACCGTTGCTGACTGGCGTCGAGAAGTGCTGCCAGGCGGACGCATTGATCTCGAACCCGCGCTCCGCGGACACGGTGAAAACGTCACGATGCCGAGCTGGGAGCGGCCGGGGCGTTGGCGTGCCATAAAGAAGTTTTGGTGCCCCCGCGACGCCGGTGGTGAGGCTGCGGGCTGCCTCGATGAACGTCATCCCGTGCAGGCGGCGCACGAAGTCGATGACGTCGCCGTGGGCGCCGCAGCCGAAGCAGGTGAACCGGTCGGGGACGCCCGCGACCGACATCGAGGGCGTGGTGTCTTCGTGGAACGGGCAGCAGCCGACGAAACCGTGACCGGCTGGTCGCAGCTCGACCCCGCAGTCGCGGACGACCTCCTCGATCGGGTGCTCCCGGCGGATCGACGCTACGTCGATCTGGCGGAGCTGGCCCGTGTGGACGCTCACAGCTCCGGCCCGCCGGTTTGCGGTGCGAGCGGCGGTGTCATCTCATGGCCACCCACCAGGGAGGCGAAGTCGGTGATGGACATGTGGATGTTGGTTCCGACGGCCTGGGTGAAGGCCGAACGAACTGCCTGGACGGTGGCGTCCTGGGACAGGACCGTGTACTCGTCCCAGGTCGGGTGGTATGCGTACAGCAGGCCATGGTCACCGGCCACCGGGTGACGCAGGGAGATGCGCTGTTCGCCTGCTGGGCCCCAGCGCATGCCGTAGTCGTGGTCGACTCCGGGCAACGGTCCGAACTGGGCGGCGAACGCTATCGGGCCGAGCCAGGTCGGGGACTGGGCGAGGCCGGATGTTGTGGTCTCACCCAGGGCGGTGGATCGAAGCGGTCGAAGGTCGGTGACCCTGTCCTCGAGCGCAGCGGTGAGGCGTTCGGAGATGGCGAAGGCGGTGGAGTCGACTCCGCGGGCGATGACGATGCCTGCGGCGTGGGCGTCCGCGTTGCGTTGTCCCAGCCGGTACCAGTAGTCGATGTCGTCGCGCTGGTCAACGCTTCGGTGGGCGTTGCGGGCCAACGCGATCATCCGTTCGGCGGCCGGGTCCCAGTGCAGGCGGTGGAACCCTGAAGTGTCATCTGGTGCCATGGTTGCCTCTCCCTCACCGGGTGCCTTGCGTTCGATTTGGCTACGTGCGGTGGGGGGCACCATCGATGGCGGTGTCAGGCGGTGGGCGTCATGGCGTTTCTGTGGGAGTCGGTTCCACCGGGCGTCCCGCTCGGGGCAGCTCGGGCCGGTGGATCTGCGCGGTGCACTGGGTCTTGCCGGCGAGGTCCCGCAGCAGGGACTCGACATCGCGTAGCGCGCGGATCCAGTCGATGGCAGCCGTCGCAGGCGCGGAGTTTGCGTAGGAGGCGCGCTCGTGGTCCCGCAGGGCCGACAGGGTTTCGACCATGCCGTTGTGTCGCAGCCAACAGGGTGGGATGGCTCGAGTGTCGAGGGCGAAACGGGCAACAAGTTGGTCGACCCAATCCCGCAGTTCGCCAGTCCGACTCTCGCGTTCCGCTTCGGTGAGGGACGGCCAGTGCACCGGGCTGGCAAGCTCACCGAACCCCGGACCGTAGAGCTGGCCGTCGATATCCAGGGGCGGCTGGCTCGTCACGACACGCGCTCGGCGGTGGCCTGGAGTTGGCGGCGCAACATCGCGATAATCCCGAAGGTGGCCGCGGTCCGCCCCAGCCGCCGCCAACCGGCGGAGCCGTCCCACACCTCGTGGAGGCGAGCGTGGTGCCGTGGACAGAGCGCGATGAGGTCCTCGGGCTCCTCGGCACCAAGCCGCATGTAGGTCAGGTGGTGCAGCTGCCCGGAGCGCAGCGACCACCGGCAGCCGCAGACCGTGCAGGCGGGGGCGCAGGACTGGGTCGATGTCCAGTGCTGGTACCACTCACGACGTTTGTCCCGCCACGCGACCGAGTCCAGGTAGGCGGCATACTGCGCCCGCCGGGTGATCCGGCCGTTGGACCAGCGGCTACCGGCCCTGGGCATGCGCATCCTGGATCATCTTCTCCAGGCGGTGCCGGCCCGCCCGCAGGGACTCCGCGTCTCGTCGCGCGGTCCACGGCGTCATGGCGAGCACGATGGGTCTGGCCGACCGCAGCAGCAGCACAGCAGTCCCAAACGGCAGGGTCCGCAACTGGTGCGGCTCGAGGACAGGAACCCGGATGGTGGACGTCGAGGTGGACCGGTGCCCGTTGCCGCCGGTGCTGGTGGAGGTCTGGGTCTTCTCGCGCTGGCCGAGGAGCCGGGACAGGTCCTCCAGGTCCCTGGCCGTCGAACCTCCGCCGAGGATGACCTTGACGATCGCGGCGTCCCACACCGCGGAGGCGGCATGGTCGCTCCAGACATGCCGGGCCTGGGCGAGCGACTGCAGCACCACCACCGTCGAGATCCCGGTGCCGCCGCCCTCCGACATCAGCGACGGCAGAGACGGCAGCGGGTAGTTCGCGGCCTCGTCGAGGATCAGCGACAGCGGCGGGTCAAGCCGCGCCCCGGGTGACGCCGCCGCGAGGTGGCGGGCGGTAGCGACGACGTCCTCAACGAAGGCGCCGACGAGCCGGCCGGTGGCCGACGCGCCGCTGGCGGTGCCGAGCAGGTAGAGGGTGCCCCGGTCGCGGAGGAACGCCTCAGGGTCGAACCCCTCACCGTCGTCTGGTGAGAGGGCTTGCAGCACTCGCGGGTCGGCCAGCGCCGCGAACGCGATCGAGACCATCGCCCAAACCGAGTCCCGCTGGCGCTGGTCGGCGGTGACAATCGCATCGAGGGCCTGGTCCCACGCCAGTGCGGTACGCGGATCCATGGCCAGGATCGCGACCGCCTCCTGCGCCTGGACCGGTGACAGCGACCACCGGTAAAGGTCGGTCACGGTCCGCTCGCCGAGGGCGGCAGCATGCATCAGGCATCTAACCGCCTGCTCCGCGGACGCCTGCCAGAAGTTCGCGTCCGTCGTTCCCGTAGCGGTCCCGGTGGTGAGCGCCCTGGCGCGAAGCAGCGCGGTCTGTGGATCCTCGCATCCGCGGATCGGGGACCACCGAGTGGCGGACGGGACACCAGGCGCCAGGTGCTGAGGGTCAAACACGGCGACCGGACCGGCTTTACGCCGCGCGCGCAGAGTGATGGTCAGGTTGTCCGGCCGGGTGCTGGTGGTGATCACCGCACCAGGGGCGTCAAGGATCGTCGGGATCACCAAATGCAGCCCCTTGCCGGCGCGAGGCGGTCCGAGGATGACAACCGAGTCCTCCACCGAGCAGTAGCACTCCACGCCACGGGAGTGGCCCAGCAGGTAGCCGACATCCCGCGCGGACGGCGTTGAGATTGACGGTCTGAGGGTTCCACCCCGACGAACAAGCTCACGACGTCCGGCGACCCTGGTGACCTCACCGCGGGCTGCCATCCCGGGAACGGAGCGCACCAGGTCATCCGGGTCGCCCTTCCGGGCATGGCTACGACGCCAAACGAACAGGGCCGGCCCCATGCCTAGGAGTAGGACGACGACCGTGATCGACCAGTAGAGCGCCGGCGGACCTACCCGCTGACCCCAGGCTGCCGATGGGTCGCCGAGGTTCCCGAACGCCAACATCGGCGCGAGCAACGAGGCCGGGACGCCAGAGGTGCCCGTCAGGACGCTAGACAGCCAAGCAGCCACCCAGAGAAGGATCAGAACGTAGCCTGCGATCAGCACGATTGCCGCTGATGACCGGTCGCCAGACGGACGACCGCTCAGTGACGCTCGGAAGGGCGGACCGGCTTTGCTACCCATGCCTTCGACAACCGACCGCGGGGGTCACCATTCGTTGCCAGACGTGACTCCACTCGGCCATCAGGGTTGGTGTCGGTCAACGCATCTACCCTCCGCGACCCAGCGTCACCGCCGATTGACACGGGCCAAGCCCGGATCTCGGCCCACCTCCAGATTCGCTCATTCGATCAGTGACCTGCGCGAACGGATGGGAGTGGACCCACGCCAAGGGTGCGCCCTTTCGCGGTGGCAGGACGCAGATCAAAGGCGGTCTCGGGCCTACGGGCGCACTCTGTCTCCCCGTGCGCGTTACCCCTTGGTCAACCGACACGGTCGAGGCAGATGTGCGCGGTCAGCGGCTAGGTTCGGAACATGGGGCTCGCAGAAGTAACTGATCCGGAAGCCGTCCTTAGGGCAATCGCTGAGTTCGACGAACGAGGGCGGCGTGCCTTTCTCAACGAGTACGGGTTCGCTCCCGCCCGCGACTACTTCATCGTGGTCGACGACAAGAAATACGACTCCAAGGCCATCACGGGCGGCCGGAGATCTGAGGCTTGAGGCCGGGCATCGACGCGTCCCTTTTACTGAAGACCCAATGGACACTTCAGCCACTTTTGTCAAACGCCCGATGCTGGTCCAGCAAACACGCGCTGATCGGGCACGATGAGCCCATGCCCAAGCCCATCGCAATCGGACGAAAACGTCACTACAGCAAACGCCTCCGCGCACACGCGGGAACCCACTGGCCGGCCCTGACCCCCGGTGGACGCGCGATTCCGCGGGACCTTCGCCTACATCGACACCCACCTACCAAGACGGGGAAACGCTTCCCCTGATACGGCTGCGCTATGGCGGGCTCAGCCAGCCGCTGGGGCTTCGCCCTGTACCTCGCCAGCAAAGGACGGCTACTAAAGACCACGTGTGGTCCTCCTGAAGTGGGCGTCGGTGGCCGGACGCGGACGTTTGACGAAAGGTTGACGAGGTCGACAACGATCGCTACTCTACATCACAGATAGATGTGTTCGCATCTAGAGGGAGATCGTTGTGAAGCTTGAGATGCCGCTGCTGAGCTTGTTGGCGTCGCGCCGGATGAGCGGGTACGAGATCAAGAAGTGGCTGGTCACCGAGGGCCAGTTCGCGGGGCTGGACCGGCATTCCAGCCAGATCTACCGGGAGCTGAACCGGCTACAGACGGAGGGCTGGATCGAGTTCGACGTCGAGACCGGGGGCTTCGGCCCGGACGCGAAGATCTACCGGGTCACTGACAGCGGGATGGAGCGCCTGCAGCGGTGGGTGCAGTCGCCGTACGAGCCGCCCCGGCGCTTCCAGGAGCCGGAGTTCATCGTCCGGCTGCAGGCGGCGGCGATGACCGCCCCGGTGCGGGCGGTCGAGCTGGTCCGGCAGGAGCTGGACTTCCGGGTCCTGCAGGTGCTGGCCAACCGGGGCCGGGACCGGTCCATCCCGGACCGTGGAGCCCGACCGGACGTCCTGGTTGACAACCTGCGGCTGATCGACCAGCGGCTGCACGAACACGGCATGAGTGCTATCGACAGCTGGATCGACTGGCTGCGGCACCTGCTCGACGAGCTTGACGCTCGGGTCGACGCGGCCAGCGGGAAGGCCCGGCGATGAGGGCGGTCATGGTGCTGTTCGACAGCCTGAACCGCAGGTTCCTGCCGCCCTACGGTTCGGACTGGGTGCACGCCCCGAACTTCGAACGCCTCGCCACCAAGACCGTCACCTTTGACACCTGCTACGCCGGCAGCATGCCGTGCATGCCCGCCCGGCGTGAGATGCACACCGGCCGCTACAACTTCCTGCACCGCTCGTGGGGCCCGTTGGAGCCGTTCGACGACTCGGTTCCGGAGATGCTGAAGAACGCCGGCGTCTACACCCATCTGGTCACCGACCACCAGCACTACTGGGAGGACGGCGGCGCGACCTACCACAACCGGTTCAACACCTACGAGTTCTTCCGCGGCCAGGAGGGCGACGCGTGGAAGGGGCAGGTCGCAGACCCGGAGATCCCCGACGGACCGCGGCGGATGCGGGGCGGGCTGTGGCGGCAGGACTGGGTCAACCGGCAGTACCTCCAAGACCAGGCCGACCACCCGCAAACCCTGGTCTTCGACGCCGGCATCGAGTTCCTGGCCACCAACCGGGACCAGGACAACTGGTTCGTCCAGATCGAGTGCTTCGACCCGCACGAGCCGTTCTTCTCCTACCAGGACCACAAGAAGCACTACGCCAACGACTACAAGGGGCCGCACTTCGACTGGCCCGACTACAAGCGCGTCGAGGAGCAGCCCGACGTCGTCGACCACGCCCGGAACGAGTACGCCGCCCTGCTGACCATGTGCGACGCCTCCCTGGGGCGGGTGCTGGACTTCATGGACGAGCACCAGATGTGGGACGACACCCTGCTCATGGTCTGCACCGACCACGGCTTCCTGCTCGGCGAACACGGCTGGTGGGGCAAGAACGTGCAGCCCTGGTACGACGAGAACATCCACACCCCCCTGTTCATCTGGGACCCCCGCAGCCGCAGGGCCGGCGAACGCCGAGACACCCTCGTGCAGACAATCGACTTCGGACCCACGCTGCTCGACCTGTTCGGCCTCGAACCGACCCCCCGGATGCAGGGCCACTCCCTAGCCGCGACGGTCGCCGACAACGCACCGGTCCGGGAGGCAGCCCTGTTCGGTGTCTTCGGTGGCCACGTCAACGTTACCGACGGCCGGTACGTCTACATGCGGGCCTGCGCGAACCCCGACAACACGCCACTGTTCGACCACACCCTGATGCCGACGCACATGAACGCCCGGTTCGCCCCGGGCGAGCTCGCACAGGCGGAGCTGATCCCGGCCCTGTCATTCACGCAAGGGGCGCCGGTGCTGCGGGTCCCCGGCTTCGCCTTCGGCAACCCGTACACCTTCGGGTCGCTGCTGTTCGACCTGCAGGCCGACCCGGACCAGGAGAACCCGCTGGTCGACGACGATCTCGAGCTGCGGCTGGCCACCCTCATGGTGCAGCTGATGCGCGACACCGACGCGCCGCCGTCCCAGTTCCAACGGATGGGCCTGCCGCAGACCGGCCCGGTCGACGCCAGCCACCTGCTGGTCCGGCGCCAGTACGACCAGGTCGTCGCCTCACAGCGTCCTCTCCCGGACCCGGACGACTACCGCCACAACGACCCCAGCGTCAACACCACGCTCGGGACGTTGATGGCGGACCCGGCCAGCCGCGCCGTCCTGCAGGCCCGTCTCGGGCCGCTGGCCGACCGTCTCATGCCCGCCCTGGCCGAGACCCCGCTGACCGGGCTGGCCGCCTTCTTCCCCCCATTGGCCGACAACCTGGCCCAGCTGGACCACGACCTCGCCCAGACCTAACCAGCGCCATACCGCCCGCCACCGCCACATGCATCGCTCGACCCCGCCCGCTTCTCAAAGGAGAGAACCATGTCCACCCCCGCCGACGCCTCCAGTTCGTCAGGCCCGTCCCCCTCGACCACCGCGCAGGCGAACGAGCCGGTCATCATCCCCGGCCGCTGGCGCAAGCTGGCCGCGGTCGCCGGCGCGCTGCTGGCCGACAACAACGAGATCGGGGTGCTCAGCACGGCAGCTGAGGTGACCACTGACCCAACCGCGGTAGCCCCCACCCGGGATGTCCCGGGTGGGGCCGCACCAGCCGGCTGCTGCGGCCCCGCCCGTCCCGGCAGCCTCCCCCAGACGGCGGCGGTCGCGGCGAGCACCATGCGGCCGGTTGGGATCGCCGGCCACAATGCCATCCCGACGTTGGTCGAGATTCCTGCAGGGACCTTCCGGATGGGTTCGGAATCGGCAGCCGCCTTCCCCGGCGACGGTGAAGGACCGGTCCGGGAGGTGACCCTGACCGGCTACCGCATCGGCGTCCACACCGTCACCAACGCCGAATACGCGACATTCGTGCAAACCAGCGGATACGTCACCGAAGCAGAACGGTACGGCTGGTCATACGTCTTTGACGGTCACATCAACCCGGAGGCGCGCGCGTCAGTCATGGCCGGCAGTCCACCGGCGACGCCGTGGTGGCGCGGAGTGCAAGGAGCCAGCTGGCGCGCCCCGTGCGGCCCCGGCAGCAGCATCGACGCCATCCTCGACCACCCCGTGGTGCACGTCTCGCACCATGACGCCGTCGCGTACAGCCACTGGTGCGGGGCCCGGCTGCCGACCGAAGCGGAGTGGGAGATGGCCGCCCGCGGCGGCCTGGACCAGGCGACCTATCCGTGGGGTGACCAGCTGACACCGCGAGGCGAACACCGGTGCAACATCTGGCAGGGCCAGTTCCCGTTCCGCAACACCGCCGCAGACGGATACCACTCCACCGCCCCAGCGAGCAGCTTCCAACCCAACGGGTCCGGCCTGTACAACTGCGCCGGCAACGTGTGGGAATGGACCGCCGACTGGTTCTCCGCCGACTGGCATCTCACCAGCGACGATCGCAGCCGGACCCAGCCCACCGGACCCGAGACCGGCACCGACCGGGTCACCAAAGGCGGCTCATTCTTGTGCCACGCCTCGTACTGCAACCGGTACCGCCCCGCAGCGCGCACCCACAACACCCCCGACACCTCCCTCAGCCACACCGGCTTCCGGATCGCCGCCGACCTGTGACCACCCAGCAAACCCGCACCAATGGTGCCGCCAGGTATCCACGCGCTGGGCCGCCCCGCCCTCGCGGAGAGGGGATTGCTGACTGGCCCTGTACTTCGACTTGCGTCGGGCCCGTCCGTGCGGCACGAGAGGCAGACGCCAGAGTACGGTTTGCGCGCCTAGACTACGTACTGAGCCGAGCCACATCGACGGTCAGCGCGGAGCCTGCGTCGACGTCGGCGACGGCTTCCCCCCGTAGCCAGGTCGGCAGCGCCACGTGGAAGCCTTTATCGAAGCGACAGTCGGGCTGGCACGAGGGGAACGGAATTGCCACAGCCCCCGGCGAAGAGGGTCCACCCGAAATCCGGCGCTCCCGGAGTCGCCACCAGGACACGGACGACCGCACGGCGAAGAGCCCCTCGGATCGGAGTGAGGAACGACGGTGAGCGAAGATCGCCGCCCCCGGGGCGTGTACGGAGTCGGGGAAGAGCCCGACCCTCGGTTCTCCCTCGCCAACGAACGGACCTCCTTGGCGTGGATGCGCACCGGCTTGGGCCTGGTCGGAGGCGGCGTCGCCATTGTCTCCCTATCCAGCCTCACTGGGCTTCCTCGATGATCAGCGCTCATCGGCGCCGCTGCCTGTCTCGGCGGAGGCGCAGTCGCCCTGCGCTCCATACGCGGCTGGGCCCAGGTCGAACGAGCCCTACGACTGAAGCAACCGCTGCCCGCTCCCCGCGCCCTGATCATCCTGGCCGGCGGTGTCGTTGCCCTCGCGCTGCTGACCCTTACACTCGCTGTCGTTGAGATCCTCCGCCGATGACCAGCTTCCCCGAGCGAGCCGGTCTTCAACCCGAACGGACCGCCCTGGCCTGGCAGCGCACCAGCATCACCGCCACAGTCGCGCTGATACCCCTCATCGTGGTCGATGCCAGGCTCGGTCAGTGGTGGCTGGTGGGCCTCGGCTCAGTCGGCGCCATCACCGCAGCTGCCCTCCTCGCCGGACTTCAGCACCGATTCCGACAGCTCCTCGACGATGGCCAGTCCCCCTCACCCTTCAACCCGATGCTCCGGGTCGGCGCCGTAACCGGCATCTGCAGCATCGTCGGATCAGTAACCGGCATCCTCCTTTGGCGCCACTAATAGGCAACAGCACACGACCCGGCCGTCGGATACGTCCCGCACGTCGCAGACTCAGCACCCACCGCCCCCGTCTGTGCGCCGTCGAATCGGGTGTTTCCGCGACGCCGGTGTCCCTCTGCGACGGTGGGGTCGGGTGCTCCTATGGGATGCCAAGGGGTGAGCTTCCCGGTAGTGGTCTGCGAGTTGGTTGAAGCGCCATGCTGATTCGCTCGGGTCGCGGGGCGGGCGCTGAGGACAGCGTCGTCAAGGATCACCTGTTCCCAACACGGCCCGCAGCCCAGGCCGCAGATGATGGTGCGGGTCTGCCGGTGTTCGGTGGTGCAGGCGGCACGCACGAGGGCGGCGAGCTGATGCTGCGGGCCAAACCAGCTGTTCTTGCGGCCGAGTCGGACATTCGCGATCTTGTGGTCGGTGACCGCGTGCGCCAGCTGACCGGCGTCGTGCAACGTCAGCTGACGCTCCTGGACCAGTTGCTGTTGGGCGACCGGCAGATCCAACAGTGTCAGTCGTTGGCTGATCAGCGTCAGGGAGTATCCGGTGACCCGGGCGATTACGGAGCGGGAGACCCCGGCCTGGGTCAACCGAAGGAAGGCGCGAGCCCGCTCGAGCGGCGACAACTGCTGGTGCATGGATGCGGCGAGCATGGTGGCCAGCACGGTCCGCTCGTCGGAGTCGGTGGAGACCAGGCACGGCAGGTGGTCGCGTCCGGCCCGGCGGGCGGCCTCGAGGCGGCGGTGTCCGTCGGTGACCAGGTATGTACCGGCGACGTCGTTGACGATAAGCGGCTGCAACACTCCGGTGGCACGGATCGAGGCGGCCAGGTCATCGATCTCCTCGAGCTGTCCCCGGATGTTGGCTGGGCTCGCCATCAGGTCGCGGGTCGCGATGGTGCGCAGCTGGAGTCTCATGAGCGTGCTCCTTGCTCGGCGCTGGTGCGCAACGTCCCAGAACAACGCGAAGCGGTGAGCGTCGTGAGCCCCACCGGCCGGCACGGTGGTCGCCGTGCAGGCATTTGAGGTTGTCCAACCGGTTGTTCAGCTGGTTGTCGTCGTGGTGGTCAACCTGGTGCTCCTCGCTGGGGGGCGGGCCGATGAACGCCAAGGCGACGAGCCGGTGCACGTACTCCTGGCGGCCGCGGCCCAGACAGACCTTGAGGTAGCCCTTGTCGTTGCGGCTCTGGCGCAGCAGCCGCCAGGTGCCGTCAGGGCGCAGCCGAGCGACCCGGCCAAGGTCGGACGCCAGGTAGGACGGCGCGTCCTCGATTGAGCGCCAGTACTCCTCCAGGGGCGCCGCGTGGACGATGCGGCATCCAGCGGTGGCAGTGGTGGTCATGGACCTACCACCTGGCCGGGTGGCGCGACGGTGTGCTGACCGACCACGTCGAGGCAGCTCGAGCACAAGTCCAACGCCACCCACCAGCAACCTCCGGGGCATGCGAGGTCGTCGGTGCATCCGCAGACAAGACAGCGCTGCTCAGGGACGGGGATCGCGTCTACCCCCTGGAGGGGGCTGGTGTGCCAGGGGATAACGCTGACGTCTGCACGTTCAAGCGCGCCTGGGCGGCATTCCTCGAGGCTGGCCCCGGGGGCGAGGTGGATGACGGCACCGTCGACGGCATCGACGACAACCCCGGGGTGCGCCCAGACTGTGGCGCCTACCCCGGCGCGCACCACGCCGGGGTAGGCCCGCACCTCCACCTCGGCGTCCTCCACGAATAGGTCCTCGACGCACAGGGCGGCGCCGGTGCCGTAACCGGTCGGCAGGTCGACGGCGGTGGCTCTACGGGTCGGTTGGGCGTTCACGGGATCGTCGTCGTTTCGGCGTCGGCGGCGGTCCGGATCTCGGCCTGCCGGCGCAACTGGTGGTGCAGGTCCTCGACGTCGTCGACGTGGACCTCCAGGCCGGGTCGGGTGCTGAGCTCGATCCGGTGATGAGGCATGAGCCGGACGACGGCGAGCGCGAGGCCGAAGGGGTCCGCGTGGACCAGCAGGACACCGGGCCGGGTTGCCGGCGCGGGTGCCAGTGACCGAAGGACCCAGGCGAGTAACAACAGCTGCAGGGCCAGACCGTCGAGGTCCTCGGCGAAGGGGTGCGCCAGCTGGGGCCGGGCGACGGTGCTCACGAGGCCCACCCGACTGGGCGGCATGCCCGGGCCGGCGCCAGGACCTCGATGGCGACGATCTCCTCGGTGCCACAGGCGAAGCAGCGCCGGGACGCCAGCTCGGCGTCATCGCCAGCGGCATCCCACGGACCCGGCTGCTGATGCTGGTAGAGGCAAGGCAGGTCGTCGAGCCGGGTCAGCGACCGCAGCAACGGTGCGATCACCCGCTCGGCAAGCACGGACGGGTCGGCGTCGACGATGAGGGTGCCGTCTGCCCACCGGGCGTTGGTGAGCGCGTCCAGCAGCTGCTGACCCAGCCGGTCGCAGGCGGTTGGCGCGGCCGGTTGGGCGGTTACGGGGGCCGTCGGATGCTGGGGCCGAGACTGGCTCACTGGACACCTCGCTGGGCGTTGTGGCTGCGCTGGTGCTGTGTGAGGGCGACCGAGGCGGCCGCCACGGCGATGAGGAACAGGGCGGCGCCGGCGATGCGCCGGCCGTCGAGTCCGGCTTGGGCGGAGGGGATGGTCCATGAGGCGTCGGCTACGGGGACGAGCACGCCGTGTTCGAGCGCCCAGGCGATGACTTTCGTCCAGAACGCCCAGAGCAGGGCCGGGCCGGCCACGAGCGCGCCGATGATGACGGCGAACAGGGCGAGCGGCTCGTCGCCCAGCTCGTCGACGAGGGCGCTGACGGGGTTGTTCTGTCGGCGGAAGTTGCTCATGCGACACCTCTTGCGCAGTTAGTGGGTTTCGGGTGGTGCGTGTAGAGGAGCTCTTGGCGCTCCTCTGCGGTGAGCCCGCCCCACGTGCCGTACTGCTCGTCCCACTCCAGCGAGGTGAGCCGGCATTTTCGCAGCCACGGGCATTGAGCGCAGAGCGCCTTGGCCTGCTCCACCCGGGCCGGGGCCAGGGAGAAGAACAGGTCAGGGTGACGGCGGCAAGGCGGGTCGACGTGGATCAGGCCGCGGATGGCTGGCACGGGTCTTCCCTCCTTGGTCACGGGGTCACTCATCCGTAGGTGCGTTTTCCGGCGCAGGTGTGACAGCGGAGGGCAGGCAGCGACAACAGACGCCGAAGATCTCGACGACACCCACGACGACATCGCCGGCGACGACAGCACTGCTCGAGCAGCTGCTGGCGAAGACGACCGGATAAAGCTCGGCGACCTGCCCGCAGGACTCGCAGCACAGGACCGGCGGCCCGGCGGCCGGCAGTAAGGCGGCAGCGAAAGATCTCGTCGACCCGTTCATGCGCTCACCGGCAGCTCAAGGTCATCGAGAAGCCCGCACTCGTCCTAGGCCTCGAGCTCGGCGAGGACAGCCGGATCGGCGAGGTAGGCCAGGACGTCCTTGCAGTCCCGGCACAGCAGGGGCCGCGGCCGATCGGGCTTGGTGGCCTTGACGATGCCGCAGCGCAGGCAGGTGTATCGGGCCGGGTCGGGCTGCGCCACCGGGACCCTGACGGCCGGCAGGGCCGGCATCAGTGCCCACCGCCCGGGTTGGCGGCGAAGGTGGCGCCGGCGAACTCGGCCGCGTCATCGGCCTCGCCGGCACTGTTGAGCTGAAGGTCGACGCGGTACTGCGCCCCGCCGCGGCCGACCATCGACCGCAACGCGGTGACCCGCCCGGGTAGCGGCAGCTGCGCGATCGTCAAGAACTGCCGGGCCAGGGCGTACCCGGCGGGCACCCACCGGTTGTAGTGGGGCCCGGGGGTCTTGATCTGCACGGTGTTTCCCCGCCGGCGCAGCACCTCTGGTGTTCGCTCAGGTCCGGTCGGGCTGTGGAGGTACCGCAGCTCGCTGGTCTTGGGGTCGTAGTGCAGCTGGTACCACTGCCCCGCGCCGGCGACGGCCGCGACGACGGCCGCGTGGGGCAGCAGCTGGTGGACCGGCAGCAGCTCGTCGTCGATCTCGACCACGAGCAGGGGCGGAGTGATCGGCGACATCAGTTCTCCTACAGGGTGTGGGTCCGGATCCAGGCCAAGTCCTCGGCGGGCAAGTCGGCACGGTCGTCGTGGATCGACAGCAGGCCGCTAGCCGTCAACCCCTCAAGGCAGGCGTAGGCCGCGCGGGCGGTCAGACCGAGCCGGCGCAGGAGCCGGCCCACGGCGTCGCGGTCGACCCCGAATGGGCTGGTGGCCACCAGGGCGAGGACCTCGCGGTCCCGGGGAGCCAGTGCATCAGCGGCTGGGCTGTTATTCCCTATAGAGTTTCTGTCAATCCCTACTGAACCGTAGGTCGGGTCGGAGCCGGCCACGACAGGTCACTCGCGCAGCTCGCGCAGCGGCTTGCGGACCTGGACGGTCTCCCCCGAGGCGAAGGACTGGGCGCCCTCGTCATGGTCGAAGTCACCCCAGAAGATGACGACCCGGTCAGGGTCGAGAGTATCGATCTCCACCGGCAGCTGTACGACGCCCCAGTGATCCCCTTCCGCGTCTACCTGGACGAGATCTCCGACCTCGACGTCGTCGATCTCGAGCTCCACGACGTCGGCGTACATCTCCCAGGGGTCGGTGGTGTCGACCGGGTCTGCCGAGTGGGCATCGACCGGCGCGTCCTGGATGGCCGCTGTTGCGGTTGTGAGGCGTGTACGGCGCCGAGGCAGGTCCGCAGGGCCTTGTCCGTCGAGGCCAAGCATGGACATGGTCGAGGACAGCCGGCGACCTTCGACCGGGTCCGCGGACTGGGCAACCTTCAAGGGGTCAATGTCGGGACGGTCTGCGGCCCGGACCCACTCGGCCTGGGCGTAGTCGCTGAACGTTAGAAGCTCTTCCGCGTCCTCCGGGACGTCCTCCTCCTTCTCGCGCAGCGCTTTACGAGTCGCCAGCTCCGCCGGCGGGATGATCAGCAGCCGCTCCCAGCGGGACGACTTCGGCCGCAGCTGATGCAGCAGCTCCCACTCAGGGCTGCCCTCCTCGGAGTACGGGTCCGGGAACCGGTAGAACTGCGCCTCGACCGGGTGGCCCGCGGCGTTCAGAGCCGTCCCTCGACCTGGAGTGCCCCGCGGGATGGTGACCCCAACCGCCGGGTTGCCCCACATCATCTGGGCGCCCTGCGGGTCGATCGCACCGAGGGTGGCGCGCATGCCGAAGTTGGACCGCACCTCGCCTCCCTGCCCGGGGCCTCCCATCAGCGCCACGTCCGGGCGCTGCATCAACTTGACCAAGTGAACGCGGGCCGTCCGCGCCAACCGGGCCAGAGACGCCTCGTCCCGCAACGTCGGCGGCCTGGTCGGCTCCCCCTTGCGCTTCACCGCGTCGTACCAGTCACTGAGGCCGGCGACGAACTCCGCCCACTCGTCAAGGACCACCACGAGCGGCTCGAAGTCTTCCTTCCGCGCCCGGCCCTCCACCACCAGCCGGTACCGGTAGTCGACCAGCTGCTTCACCCGGTGAATCAACGCCACCTGCTGCTCCACCGTGGTGGCCACGACCTGGACGTTGGGCCAGTCCCGGAACGCCAGGAACTCGACCGCCTTGCCGTCCAGGATCCACACCGGCCAGTCGTGCTGCCAGATCTTCGCCACCACCGCGGTCGAGGTTGAAGTCTTCCCAGTTCCAGTCCCCCCGGTCATCAGAAATTGAGGGACCACCGCCGGCCGCCACACCAGCTCCTCGCCGTCCTCATCGACCGCGAACGGAATCTCGACAGATCGGTAGTCGTGTAGGAGATCCTCGCTGCTGCGCGGATGCACCGGCGGCAACCACACCTGGCCAGGCAAGGAAGGCCGCAGCTCAAAGACCACCCGATCGTTCTCCAGATCCCACAAGCCACGCCACCGGCCTGGAGTCACCGTGGAGAAAGAGCGTTCCAGCCGCCGCTGATGCCCGACGTTGGCGTACCTCACCGCCTCCGCAACGGTCGCGTGAACCCGCTTGACCAGCTGCCCATCGTCAGTCAGCTCGACCCGCTCGACCCTGGAGCCCGCGCCCAGCAGGGTCAGCGCAGCACGCTTCGCATGCTCTTGACGAAACGAGCCAGGAACCTCCGGCCCGGCAGGACTGGTGCGCCGAAGCTCCAGCACACAATGGGCCGCGTCATGCCGGTGCACGCCGTACTCCCCACGAAGGCCAGTCCGGCACACCTCCAACACCGCCGGCAGCCACTTCGGATCACTCGTCCGCGCGCCCGGGTCGTAACCGAACCTCAAGCATTCGGGGAAACCCACGAACCCCAACCGCCACCGGGAGGCACGCATCGTCACCCGGCCAGGTGGACCAAGCAGCGCTGCCAGCCCCTGAGCCAAATTCGTCAGCAGCGCCTCGCGCTGCCCTCGGCGAGCAGACGCCAGCGCGGCCACCGCCGACACAGACACCAGGCCAGTACCGGCGATCCCACTCGACCCCGCGAATGCCGTCCCCGAACCCAGCACCACCGTCGCGGCACCCAGCGCCGCCCCACACATGGGCCCGGCAAAGCGGGACGGCGCTAAACCCGGACGGCCAACAATCGATAACGAACTCACCAGCGCTCCTTCGGAAGAGGTGTTCTCTCCCACTCCGTAGGTGCGTTTTTGGGCTCAGGTGTGACAACGGATCGTCAGCGGCTGGACGGTGTGAGGGTGGGTCACACCCCCACCAGCGTTGACCCCCCGGATAGACTCGGCCCGAGACGCGCGGCACGCCCACGGGGCTGCCGCCCAGCGGCACTACGGGCCGGTCATCCCGGGATGCTGATTCCTAGTCGACTAGCAAGATTGCTAGCAGGAACCTCCCGCCCGGACACGAGCAGGAACCTCCCGCCCGCACACGAGCAGGTTGGCTAGCTGTAGACATCCCGCCCGGATGACTCACCGCCGTCATCCGGGCGGAGAGCCACGTTGTTGCAGCAGACTATTGGGACAGGCGCCTGAGCAGATCGGCGTCCCGACGTAGCGCACCACCTGGGCCGCCAACCCCAGTGTTCCGCGGTCTCGGCGGCGATCGACGGATCGTCCCACCTCGACAGACACTCGGCGGTACTGCCGTACACCACTCGGGGGTGGGTCAAGAGGACCCAAGGATTTGGGCCTCGCTGTAGACCAGCGGGCGCGGAAATCCGTAGTGGGCGAATGCGTCACTGTCCATCTCTTCGAGAGCCCCGCTCGCCCGCCGATCCAGTGCGTCCCCAACTTGTCTGTGAAGCCGATCTCGGCCCCCGGGTACCGAAACATACCTCGCCAACCACCTTCTGTAGTGATTTCCCACGCGCCGGGAGCGAGGACCGATAGGACGCAAGCGTTCGACCAGACTTGTTCCGGGAAGGTCGTCATGACCGACTCGCCCGTATCCGGAGCAGCGCCCTGCACGAACACCAAGAAAACCGCGACGTTGTACACGAGTTCGTCTGATCGGTTGGTCAGAGCGATGCGGCTCCGCGGTGTTACCTCCGGAGCCTCTCCCATGTCGCCGGCGTACCAAGCAGCCAACCCCTCCCTGTCAGGCTGTAGTGAGACACCCGGGAGCCCCCGGGCCACCGTGGAGGGTGGTGACAGGAGACAGTTTCGTGATTAGCGACCGTCCAGTTCTTCCCGGTGCCGGTGACCATCCGAGTGCCGGCTCGGTCGAGGCAGTTGATCCGGCGCCCCGCCCGGTCCGGCGCGCGTTCACCGCGGCTTATCGGGCCAGGGTGGTCGCCGAGTACGAGGCGGCACCGCACGGCAGCAAGGCTGCGGTGTTGCGCCGCCAGGGCCTGTACCAGTCTCAGATCCGGGAGTGGACACGGGCACGTGACGCGGTGACCCGTGGCGCGGTGACCCGTGGCGCGGCGGTGGCTCCTCGCCGGTCGCATCGAGCAGCGCAGGGATCGGCGGGTGGGAAGGACGATCCTGCCCGCTTGCGGGCGGAGAACCAGCGGCTGGCCCGTGAGTTGGCCACGTCGGCGGCGGTGGTGGAGATCATGGGAAAACTGCAAGGGCTCTTGGAGCACATCTGCGAGAGCACGGACACGCCACCGTCGTCGAAGACGCGATGACCGCGACGTTCACCGAGCTGCGTGCCGCGGCGGTGCCGGTCAGCCGGTCCTGCTCGCTGCTCGGCCGGGCCAGAGCCACCTACTACCGCCATGCCCGCGGGCCGGTGCACGGTCGAGCAGCGTGCACGACCGGCGCGGCTGGTGCCCGAGAACGGGCAGGCGCTCTCGGGTGCTGAGCGGCCAAGGTCAAACCCGAGCTGCTGGCCGACGGCCCGTCGCAGGTGTGGACCTGGGACATCACCTGGACATCACCAAGCTGCGTGGACCGGCCAAGGGGATCTTCTACCAGCTGTACGTGCTGATCGACATCTACTCCCGGTTCAACCCGTCCTGGATCATCTCCGGACCATCTCCCGGTCGAGGACTCCGCACTGGCAGCCGACTTCATCGCCGAGGCCATCGACCGCAACGGCACCGCCCCGCACACCGTGCACGCCGACCGAGGCACCTCGATGACCTCCAAACCCGTCTCGGCGCTGCTCGCCGACCTGGGCGTAACCCGCTCCCACTCACGACCCCACGTCAGCAACGACTGCGAGTATGGACATGTCGCCACCGGACGGGCCTGGCCCTTGTAACGACCGGCCCCTCGGGTGCCTTCGGGTTGATCTGCCGGTCCGCACCGGTGGCGACGACCAG
>JAABUT010000781.1_pt1 | contig 43864 bp, 50 predicted proteins | sample 5559281 | NCBI WGS metagenome assembly JAABUT01 (sample SAMN10711880, study PRJNA513359) | rock metagenome | isolation source: Antarctica rocks | place: Antarctica: Victoria Land, Ricker Hills nord | collected 2016-01-04
CCGTCAGGAACAAACTGGTCCTGCGCATTTTCGCTTGTGTCAACCAAAACAGGGTGTACGAAAATAATTATCAAAAAGCAGTTGCTTGAATCATAGAAATCGACCAAAGGGAGAAATCCTCATCAAAAAATAAAGATCTGGATGCTTTGAAGAAGATTCCTCCTATCTTCGGAATGACAGAAAATGGTGATGCTGAACTTGCTTCAGCATCACCATTTCATTCCCGCCGATAATTCATGCCCGGTTTTGATGCTTCTTTTACCACCTCTTTTTTGGGTTTCAGGATATTAAAACTGGGCTGCACAATTTTGATACTTTGTTTGGATAGATCGATGCTGGCATTCAGCTCAAAACCCAGCAAAACAATCAGCGAGTTGAGGTAAAGCCAGATCATCGTAACAATCAACGTCCCGATAGAGCCATAAACTTTATTGTAGGATGAAAAATGATTAATGTAATAACTAAACCCAAGCGAAGTGAGCACCGCCAAAATGGTGGCCAGGATAGAACCTGCACTTAAAAACTTCCACTTTTGCGTATGTGTTGGCCCATATCGGTACAAAATGGAAACAGTTACAAAAAATAGTAAAATCACCATCATCCAGCGGGTAACGATGATCAGAAAGACCCAGAAAAGCCCGCTGCCATGTAATTGGTGGCGCGCAAAACCGATTATTTTTTGCCCCATAATCATGATGGTAATCCCGATGATAAACGCAAAAACAAGCAGCAAAGTCAGGACCAATGCAACCCAGCGGCGGTGCAACCAGCTTCGTGTTTCTTTGGTGAGGGCTGATTTATTAAAAGCAGCCATCAGATTGCTCACACCGTTCGTAGCAAAAATTACGGCCGAGAAAAACCCGAAGGACAGCAATTGCCCGTTCTGGTTTTTGATAATGTCCACGATCGTTCCCTGAAAAGCCAAAAATGTGTTCGTTGGCATCACCGTTTCCAGAACAGACAATAATTTGTCCTGAAAATGTTTGATCGGAATGTATGGGATGACGGTGAACAGAAAGATGATCCCCGGAAAAATGGCCAGCATCAGGTTGTAAGCTAAGGCAGAAGCTTTGTTTACCAAGGATTCTTTTTTGATTTCTCCGAAGAAAAAAGCCCCAATAGTATAAAGCGGGAGCGAACAAAAACCGGGCAGGATGAGTACCTTGGTCCAATTCAGAAAATACTCGTAAAATTTAAAGCGAAGCAGAAAACCGTGCAGCCAGAACATGCTGCAAATCTATACGAAAAAAGGTTTTAAACGTTCCAGAAAATCCGCAGAAGGCAAACACGGCCGGTTGGTTTTTTGGTTAACAAAGACTAAAAGTGTTTCGCCAACGTGGATCAGTTCCTGCTTCTCATTAAACAGTTCGTACAAAAAATGAATGCGGATGCCAGGCATCTTTGCCATAATTACTTTAATGCTGATTTCCTCATCATATAACGCCGGTTTCAGGTATTTAGACTTCATTTCCAGCACCGGCATGATGATGCCATCAGCTTCCATTCCGCTGTACGTCATGCCCAAACTACGCAGCATTTCTACCCGGCCAACTTCGTAAAACTCGGCATAATTACCATAATACATGTAGCCCATCTGGTCAGTTTCGCCATAGCGCACGCGGATTTTGGTGGTGTGGGTAAACATCAGCGTTTGATATTGCGGTCATTCAAAGCCTGCTGAAATTTGTGCGCATTCACCAAATGATCGGCCATATTGGTTGCAAAATTATGGTAGCCGGAAAAGTCATCTTTGGCGCACATATAAATATAATTGTGCTTTTTGTAGTTCAAAACCGCTTTTACGGCGTTAACAGACGGCATCATGATTGGTCCCGGCGGCAAACCAGTATTTAAATAAGTGTTGTAAGGCGAACTGAAAACCAGGTATTTGTTCAATACTCTTTTTATGGTGAAATCTTTCAGGGCGAAAATTACGGTTGGGTCAGCTTCCAGTTTCATGCCGCGGTTGAGGCGGTTTAAATACAAACCGGCGATGGCTGGCATTTCGTTATCATGCAAAGCTTCTGCATCCACAATCGAGGCCAAAATACTCACTTGTACCGGCGTTAACCCGGCTGCTTTGGCTTGTTCTTTTCGTTCCGGTGTCCAAAATTTCTGGTATTCATCATTCATCCGGGCAAAAAATTTCTCCGCAGAACCGTTCCAATACATTTTGTAGGAATTGGGCATAAACATCACATAAACATCATCCGGCGTAAAACCAAAAGGCTTTAAATACGCCGCAGAATCCAGCAGATGAATGATTGAAGCAGAATCCGCTTCTAATTTTTTGCCAACCATTCCGGCAAAAGTTTCTTTCAGGCGCACGTTTTGGAAAGCTATTTTTACGGGTTCCTGTTCGCCCAAAGCCAGCATCCGGATAAACTTTTTATTGCCCATGCCTTTGTGCAAACGGTATTTGCCAGGCTTCACGCGGTTCTCATATTTCTCGCTGTAAGCCACCTGCATAAAAGTAGTTGTATCTTTTACGATGCCTTGCTGCTCAATTGTTTTCAAAACATCTGCAAAGCCGGAACCAGTTTTGATGTACAGATAATCCCGATTATCAGTTACATTCGGGCCGTAATATTTAAAATAATAATTGAACCCGGTAAAAGCCAGCAGCAGGAAAAACAAGATGCCGAGTGCAATCAAAAACTTTTTTAACAGGCCGGATTTTTGGGTGTTTTGTTCAGACATTTCAAAAATAAATTTAATGGATTTTGTGCAAAGCCAGCAAGCCGTCTTCCAGGTTGCGTACGTTGGTAAAACCGTGCCGCCGCAACAATTGCTGTCCGGTTTTGCTGCGTAAACCCATTTTGCAAATAACAATAATTTCTTCGTTTTTAGTATAATCCAGGCTGTTTATTGCCTGCGGAAGTTTGCTGAGCGGGATATTTTTTCCGCCGATATTAAAAGTGGAAAATTCTATCGGTTCGCGCACGTCCGGCAGATTTAATTTTTCCTGATTTTTAAGGTGTAAAAGAAGCACTTGCGCTTGGATTTCCGGTTGCATCGGTTTAGTTTGCCTGAGAAACCGTTAGATTGATCCGTGTGCCGATACTGGTTTTGGTAGTTGAATCCGTTTTCATCGGCATTTGCGATTTTACCGTAACTTTGGTTGAATCCGTAATCGTACCTTCATAAGTAATCGTTCCAACTGTTAAACCGGCACCGCTGATGGCAAATTTTGCAGCGTCCAGCTCCTGAGTGGTCAGATCCGGAATATCTACTTCACTGGCACCTTTTCCATCACCCAAAACCAGATCGATGCGCGAACCTTTGGGCAGTTTGGCACCGGCCTTGATTTTTTCTCCTGCAAAACGAACTTCCAGCACGTGGTTCAAAGCAATATCCGAGCGGTAAGTGGTATCGCCCAGCTTTAAACCAGCGTTGGAAATGGTGGCGGTAGCTTCGCGAAAAGTAGTGTTTTCCAGATCCGGCAAACCCACGTTCGGGGCCAGTTTAGTAATGACTGTCAGATAGATCGTCCTGTTTTCTTTTACGTTCGTGGTTGGGTCAGGATCTTGCTGCACCACCGTTCCCGGTTCCCTGTCAGGCAGGTAAACTGAGTCAATTTTATATTCAAAACCTTGCTCGTCAAGCAGGGCAGAAGCGCGGCTGATTTGCATCCCGATTAGCTTTGGCACCGGGATGCCGCTGCCATGGCGTGTGTAATAATTCAGGCTGAAAACGATAATCAATACGACAACGAGAACGGTCAGGGCTGCCAAAAAAAGGTTGGTAATAAAAGATTTACTTTTGAGGTAGGCGAAAAAAGAACTCATTTACAGATAGTTGTAAGCATCAGCTTTGGTTTTTTTGTTGATTCAAACATAATCAAAACCTGTTTAAAATTTTGTGGATTGCATAATATTCTGATGGATTGCAGTTAATCCTGTAAATCCTATTTTTAAATCCTGTAAATTCTGATAAAACGATACTTCTTTTACACCACATTTTTTCAGTTATCTTTGGCTCCATGACTGCCAAAAATATTGCCCTGATGGCCGGAGGTTACTCCGGAGAATATGAAGTTTCGATTAATAGTGCGCGCAATATTTTCTCCAACTTAGACCCGGAAAAATACAAGGTTTATACAATTTTGGTGGGCTGCAACAGCTGGTTTTACAATTCATCAAACGGAGAAAGTATTGAGGTTGATAAAAACGATTTTAGCCTGATGATCAAGGGAGAAAAAATCCGGTTTGATGCCGCTTTTATCACCATTCATGGCACACCCGGCGAAGATGGAAAAATGCAAGGTTACCTGGACATGCTGGGCATTCCGTACAATAATTGTGATGCGGCCACTTCGGCCATCACCATGAACAAAGCTTACACCAAAGCCGTTGTAAAAAACATTCCGAATTTGCATGTGGCAGGTTCAGTGCAGGTTTTTCGGCGCGATCAGGAATTGGTGGCACAGCAGGTTTCGCATCTGAAATTACCCTGGTTTATCAAACCAAACAATGGCGGCAGCAGTGTAGGCATGTCCAAAGTGAATGCAAAAGAAGCCTTGCCGGAAGCTTTGAAAAAGGCTTTTGCAGAAGACGAGCAGGTTTTGGTAGAAGAATTTATCAAAGGCCGGGAGTTTAGCATTGGCATCGTAAAGTTTGAAGGAGAAATTATGGTTTTACCGGCTTCAGAGATCATCAGCTCTAAAGAATTTTTTGATTATGAAGCCAAGTACACGCCCGGTGTTTCGCAGGAAATTACACCGGCCAAACTCAGCGAAGCACAAAACAACCGCATAAAAAGTATTGTAAAAGAAGCATACCTTTTATTAAACTGTAAAGGCATGACGCGTGTTGACTTTATTTTGGAAGACCAGACCGACAATTTTTATTTTATCGAGATCAACACTACGCCGGGCCAATCGGACAACAGCCTGGTCCCGCAGCAAGTGCGCGCCGCCGGGATGGATTTGAGCGATTTTTACGGAAAACTGATTGAAGAAAGTTTGAGGTAGAAAGGCGAAAGGTAAAATATAAAGGGTAAAAAGACAAAGATTTTTATCCTATAAAAGAAGCATCCTAAATAAAACAATCAGGTTCTTAACCTTTTGCACTTTAAGATTTCGAGATAAAAAATTTCTGCTAAAAGTAATGAACACGTTAAAGTCTTTGATTAATGCTATGGTTTCAATGTCTGAGACGGACTTTGAACTATTAGATAAGATAACTTTGGCGATGCAGGTGAAAAAAGGGGCTTACCTGCTGGAGCAGGGGCAAATATGCAGACATATATTTTTCCTGGAAAAAGGCTTTTTCAGGATGTATTATGTTGACCCGAAAGGTAACCAGATCAATTATCGTTTTACCAATGAAGGTAATTTTTTTGTTGACTTCCAAAGTTTTCTAACACAAAAACCATCCGGATATTTTTGGCAAGCCATGCAGGATGCACAGGTTTTGGCTTTTAAATATAAAGATGTTCAAACTATTTATCAGCAATCGTGCAACTGGGAGCGTTTTGGCCGGTTAATGGCCGAGCAAGTGTATCAGCAAATGAACTTACGCGTAGAAATGATGCAGTTTTTAACCCCCGAACAACGTTATGTGCGCTTGTTGGAAACGCAGCCCGAATTATTTAACCAGGTTTCAAATTTCCACCTTTCCTCATACCTGGGTATCAAGCCCGAATCGCTTAGCCGCATTAGAAAAAGACTGCTCAAAAAATAGTTTTTATACTTAACCATAGTCAACGTTTTGCAGATCTGCTTTGCTGTATCTTTGTGAGATCAAAAACATAACTTCTTCACAATAAATTAATTGAGATGGTTTTTGTTCAATCAATATTAAAATTCAGATCATGATAAAATTTACAATTTTGCTGGTAAGGCGAAAAGATTTAAGCCACGAAGATTTTGTGTCGTATCACAAAAACAACCACGCGCCATTATTTATTTCCCTGCCCGAAGTGCAGCAATATGTCCGCCGTTATGTACAGTGCCATTCGTTTCAGGTAACGATGCCTGGTTTGCCGCCGCCGATTTATGATGGCATTACCGAACTTTGGTTTGATACGGTAGAAGATATCGCAAAAGTTTTTACTGCTGAAAGTTATATGGTAACCATCCGCCCTGACGAGGAAAAGTTTCTGGACTTACATGCTTGCAGCTTTTTGGTCTCAACAGAAAACGTAGTAATTTAAAAAAAAGGTGAAGGGTTGAAAGGTAAAAGGTATAAAACCTGCTTTGCCTTTCCGCCTTTTACCTTTCCGCCTTAAATTGTGTATTTCGCAATCATTTCATCACTAACTTTCATGCCGCGGCCGGTAGCCAAATCAATCAAAATATAATCAAACCAGCCGTCGCAGCATGTTTTTTTGGTTTTTTTGTTGATGATCTCGAACTTAACGCGGCAACCTTTGTCTGCAAAACTCTCGATGCCGGTGCGCACAATAAATTCATCACCCATTGCCAAAGCGCGTTTATAATCCACATAAGCCGTGCGTACCACCCAGCCAAAACCCTGGTCCATAAACTGTTCCATCGGCATATCGTAAAAGCGTTCCATCTGATCGTAGCGGGCGGCAAGCACATAATCAAAATATTTGCTGTTGTGCACATGCTGAAACATATCAATATCATCCGGCCTGACTTTAAATTCACTTTCAAATATGCTGTAGGGGATATTCATGCGCTAATTTTTTAGGAGAAAAGCAAAGATAAAAGCGAAATGTTTAGCTGCAGAACAAGGGATGCTTCTTTTACAGGCATAAATTGCGGATACTTTATAGGTAATCCTTACCTTTGCATTCAGAAAAACATAAATATGGCAGCAACAAAATTAACCATCAATAACAATGGTTCTGTAAAAATAGAAGGCGATTTTGAGATCGTGGATATGCAAGGCAACAATTACGGTTTGCAAGGGCGAACGGTTGTTTCGGTTTGCCGCTGCGGGTTATCAGCAAATAAACCGTTTTGCGATGGTGCACACAAAGGGCATTTTGAGCATAATGCTGTAGCTTTTGATCTGCCACCACGTAAAGTTTAATTTAGCAGTTTTAAATTATCCATTATTTATGCTTTTAATAAATTATCATTAAAATTAATATAATTTAACCGGATCGTGATTATATTCGCATAAACAACATCAAACAAAATGATACAATCCACTTATCTAAAAACTAAAAAAGTTTGTAAAGTAAAGTTCAGCTACAATGGTGCTTTGGCAGAAAAAGTAGAATTATTTGGTTTGAACAATGATTGGCAAACGCCGATAGAAATGGCAAAGAAAAAAGACGGTTCTTATGTAGCCGAAGTTTCTTTGCCAATTTATTCTAAGCAGGAGTTTAAATATTTGGTAAATGGTACTGAATGGACTACCGAACCGGAAACAGAACAGAGTTGGAATGAATTTGGAACAACCAACAGCGTGATCAACTTGTAATTATTTGGTTATTTTTAGGATGGGCTGATACTGTTTTTATGCGGATAAAAACAGCATTTAGTCAAATGTTTGGAAACGTTTCAATTCCACCGTTTTCCAGTCGATCATTTTATAGTAATCAGCCACGGATTGGTCCTGTAAAAATTCTTTCATCCCGGCATCTGCGTCGGCAATGGTTTTCCAAAAAATCATCATCAGGCGCTGGCCGTTTTCTGCAGTTCCGATTCTTCGGGTAATGTACCCGGTTTGCCTGCTTATGTAGTCTGCTTCTACCTGCAAATCTCTTTTTTCAAATGTATCGCGCTGTACCTGAGGTTTTTCTCTAAAAGTGGCCAGTTCAATTACATAGGGCTTTGCGTCTTTCAGAGAACCGCTGTGGTCGTCTTTAACAAAAAACTGCTTTCTATCAATCGTAGAAGTATCTATAATTTGCTGTACACTTTTCCATAATGGGTTAATTTTTAGTGCTTTCTGATCTGCATTGGCATGTGCAACATTGTCCCATGATAAAACTACCAACCAGTTGCCTTGCTGGTCTTTGCCGCTTTCCCTGCTGATAAAGCCAGGTTGTTTTTGCGTATAACGTTGCTGTACGATAGAATCCAAACGGGTATATTCTGATTGTTTAACGCCTTTTTTTATTTTGTAAGTGATGATTTCGATCACATAATTGGCGTAGTTTATAGGTTGTCTTTTTTTGCTTTTTTTACTGGTATGATTGCCGGGCGTTTGATTGCATCCGGCAAAAATCAAAGCAAAGGCAAGCAAAAAAATGTAAGCGTTTTTCATGTAAAAATATTGATGGTTTAAAGCTAATGTTATTTTTAATCGTTTGATTAATAAATGCTGTTTCCAATCATTAATTGAAAATGAAATGACACGTTTGCCAGGCAGGTAATTTTTATAAAAATACACTGATACTGAAAAAGCACTCTTAAAAACAGCATGTCAGCGCGAAGTATAATCTCAAAATATCCACATCGTACTTACCAAAAATCCTCCGGAAACAACTTACTTTGCTTTCAATGTCTCTATTTATTGCCTCATTAAATTCCGGAAGCAACGGCAACTGCTACTACGTGGGCAACCGGCAGGAAGCTGTTTTGGTAGATGCCGGGATCTCTTGCCTGGAAACTGAAAAGCGGATGAAAAGGCTCGGTTTATCTTTAACAAAAGTAAAAGCCATTTTTATCTCGCACGAACATTCTGATCATATCCGCGGTGTAGAAGTGCTTTCCCGGAAACATCAGCTGCCGGTTTATATCAGTCCAAAAACCCACATATATAGTCGGTTGCACTGGAAACGCATCTGCAAAAACCATTTCAAACCGAAGAAACAGTTAAAATTGGTGGTTTACAGATCAAGGCTTTTTCCAAGCTGCATGATGCTGCCGATCCGCACAGTTTTATTATTGCTTGCAACAATATCAATGTTGGCGTTTTTACAGATATTGGCTTGGCCTGCAAAAACGTAATCCGGTATTTTAAGCAGTGCCATGCTGTTTTTATGGAGGCAAATTATGATGATGAAATGCTGATGAAAGGCCGCTATCCGTATCATCTCAAAAACCGGATCCGCGGCGGCAAAGGGCATTTATCCAACGCACAAGCTTTAAAGGTTTTTGCAGATCATCGTGCCTCTTTTATGAGCCATTTATTGTTGTCGCATTTATCAAAAGATAATAATTGCCCTGATCTGGTGCAGCAATTGTTTAATGCTGAAGCCGGCGGAACGGAAATTGTCGTGGCTTCGCGATATCAGGAATCAGGAGTTTATTATATCGACGGGCAGTTTGATCGATCTTCCAAAACAAAAAACCAAGCTGAAGTGCCTTTGCAATTGTCTTTATTCTGATCTCTAAATCAGTCCGGTACTTCTTTTATCATACCTTTTTAAGTGGAAATCTACGCTTGAATTGCGTTAATATATCAAAAAAAACCTATTTATTTGCTTAACCATTTTAGGCTGATTTAACCTGATCTTTATGAAAATTTTTCACTTGCTTTTGGCGGTTGTGCAATTGGCACCACTTGCAATATTCGCACAAAATAATCCTGCCAAGCTGGTGCAGGTAAAAGCGCAGAACGGCGTTTTGGAAGGGACCGAAACTTCCGGTATCCGAAGTTTCAAAGGCATTCCGTTTGCCAAAGCACCCGTTAGCGATCTGCGCTGGAAAGAACCGCAGCCGCCCGAAAATTGGGTTGGTGTGCGCAAAGCAGATCATTTTGGTGCCAACGCCATGCAGAAAAAGATTTTTGGCGATATGATTTTCCGCTCGTCCGGCATGAGCGAGGATTGCCTGTTTTTAAATGTTTGGACGCCGGCAAAATCATCCGCAAAAAAAATGCCGGTGCTGGTTTATTTTTTCGGGGGAGGATTTGTGGCCGGAGACGGATCGGAAGCGCGGTATGACGGAGAAAGTATGGCTAAACAAGGCATCGTTACGCTCACGGTAAATTATAGGCTGGGCGTTTTCGGTTTTATGGCACACCCGGAGCTGACGAAAGAATCGCCGTATCATGCTTCCGGAAACTATGGTTTGATGGACCAAAACGCGGCTTTAAAATGGGTGCAGCAAAATATTGCGGCTTTTGGCGGCGATCCGAAACGGGTGACAATTGCCGGAGAATCTGCCGGTTCCATTTCAGTTTTTGCGCAAATGGCTTCTCCTTTATCCAAAAACCTGATTGCCGGTGCCATCGGCGAAAGCGGCGCAATGATCAACCCAACTGCTGCTCCGGTTTCGTTGGAACAAGCTGAAAATAAAGGCGTTGCCTTCGCCCAAAAAGTAAACGTAACTTCCCTTTCGGCTTTGCGTGCACTGTCTGCAAATGATTTGCTGGATGCCGCTTCCCAGCCCGGTGCTTTTAGCGTGAGTGCTGTGGTAGACGGTTATTTTTTCCCGAAGCTGCCGGTTAAAATTTTTGAGGCAGGCGAGCAGGCAAAAGTTCCGTTGCTGGCCGGTTGGAATTCTACTGAAGTATCCTATCAGGCTTTGCTGGGCGGAGATGCGCCAACGCCGGAGAATTATGCCAACAAATTGAAACAGCTTTATGCAGATAAAAGCGATGAAGTTTTGAAATTATATCCGGGGAAAACGCAGGAAGAAGTGATCCAATCGGCCACGGCTTTGGCCAGCGACCGCTTCATTGTTTACAGCACCTGGAAATGGTTGGATCTGCAGGCCAAAACAAGCGGACAGCCAACTTATCGTTATATTTTTTCCAAAGCAAAACCACCGATGACGAGTGAATTTGCCAATGCCACGCCAGGTTTGGCAGGCGGGATCACTAAAAATGCTGCTCCGCCAGTTGTAAAGCCACCGGTTGCAGCAATTGGTGCACCACATGCTTTTGAAATTGAATATGCCATGGGAAACCTGGCTACAAATAAAGTATATGCCTGGACAGCAGATGATTACAAAATATCAGCAACGATGTTGCAATACTTTGCCAATTTTATAAAAACCGGCAATCCAAATAGTGGAAGTTTGCCAGCCTGGCCTTCTCTTAATAAAAACGTGAATTTCCCGTACATGAATATTGGTTTGCAAATACAGCAGGAAAAAGAACAGCATCGTGGACGGTATTTGTTTCTGGACCAGATTTATCAAAAATAGCAACAGGTTTAAAATGAAAATGCTTCTTTTATCAGCCTAAATTTGGGTGGATAAAAGAAGCATTTTTCTAATAAGTCATTTTTAAAAAATTCCGATAAACTTTGTGGATTTATAAATCCCGTGCAAATCCTTTTCAAACAAAGTATAAGGATCGTTATAAGACTGAATAAAATTTGGTGCAGATTTTTGGTCGGGAAAAGGCGCATAAAAGTGTGTTTGGCTGCTGCGTTCGTCTCGCCAAAAGAATACATAAAATAAATTCATCTTACTGGTTTTCATGGTTTTAAGTAAGGTTTCCGTCCACCAGGTTGGGTTTGGGATAGTTTCCAACAAGAAGCTTCGGTTTTTTGTGTGATAAAAGAAGTATCTGCTCGAATAAAAATTTTTCGGTCTTGTAGAAATCTTGTCATAATCCGGCTAAAAACCGGTATCGATATAAACCAAACTCCGGTTTGTCAATCCAAAAAAATCTATGAAAAAAATAAAAATTATTCTTTCAGTTCTGATTGTAGGCTGGCATTTTGCTTCGGCACAAACCGTTCAAAAAGATGTAGCTTACGGCGATGACCCGAAGCAGAAAATGGATGTTTTCCTGCCGAAACAAACTAAAGGCAAAACGCCGGCAATTATCCTGATCCATGGTGGCAGCTGGATCGGCGGCGACAAAATTAACATGACGCACTGGCTGAAACCTTTGCAGGCAGCTTTTCCGGATGATGCTATTTTTACCCTGAATTATCGTTTGGCAAGCAGGCAAAACAATGCCAATCCCTGGCCTGCGCAAATTGATGATGTGGATGAAGCGGTAGATTTCATCAAAAAAAGTGCAAAAGATTACAACATCAACAAAAAGCAATTGATTTTGCTGGGCGAAAGTGCCGGTGCGCAATTGGCTTTGGTTGAGGCTTTTAACCATGATCCGGAGCATAATGTAAAAGTAGTTGTTGACCTTTTCGGGCCAACAGATATGGCTGATCTGTACACGGCGCACCACGAACTGGCGGTTTTGATGAAAGGCACTCCAGAAACGCTTCCGCAGGTTTATGCTGATGCCAGCGTCTTAAACCACGTCAGCAAAAAAAGCCCGCCAACCATTATTTTCCATGGCACGGCAGATCCGATTGTTCCGATCCGAGAAAGTGACAGTTTGAATGTGAATTTGAAACGGGCAAAGGTGCCGGTCAGTTACATTACTTATCCGGGAAAAGGGCACGGCTGGCGCGGCAATGCCATGCAGGATACATACAGCAAAGCCATCGCTTTTATCAAAGAAAACATGAAATAAATTGCTGATCAGGCAAAGAAACAGGTGATAAAAGAAGCATTCCTGTTTCCGGCAAGAACCGTTTTAAACGTATAATTGTAAAAATTACTGGTTCTCTTACTTTAATTTTTTGAATAATTTTTGATCCTGAAACGCATGAGAACGTATTTAATTCCGACAGATTTTTCATCTTCTTCTGTAGCGGCGGCACATTATGCGGCACAACTGAGTATCCAAACCGGCGCAACAAGGCTGGTATTGCTGCACGCTTACTACGTTTCTACGTTTGAAAGCGCGCTGCCATCCACAGAATTTATGCAGATAATGCCTGAAGATATGGATGAAACGGCCAGGCTGAAAAAGCAAGAACTTCGGGACATCCGGCAGGAATTGCTGAAGATCGTGGACGAAAAAACGGAAGTAGAAATCAGGATAAGCCGCTTGCCGCTTTTGCGTGCTGTTTTGGAAGTACAGGAAGAAACGCACATCGATTTGCTGGTTTTGTGCAGCAAAAGCAGCTCAAAAGAAGATACCAGCGTGGGCATGAACATCATTCAGATTTCTAAAATCAGCCCTGCACCGGTGCTTGTGGTTCCGGCCGGAGCCATCGCCAAGCCTTTGAAAAAGATTGTATTAGCTTGCGATTTTAAAAAAGTAACCGAGGTCATCCCGCTAAAACAATTGAAAAAAGTTTGGGATATGCTGCAAGCTGAGTTGATGGTGGTGAATGTAGATGCCAAAGGTTTACATCAAAATAAAGACCCGAAAATGCTGGCCGAAGAATCTGCGCTGGCCGAAATGCTGACGGAATATAATCCGCAATATTTTTACATCAATCATGCGGATACGGTGCAAGGGATTGTAGATTTTGCTTCTGAAAATGAAGCGCAGCTAATTATTTCGCTTCCCAGAAAATACAGTTTTTTCCAGTCGCTTTGGCGCAACAGTTTTTCAAACAACTTAACTATTAAATCTACTTTGCCGGTTTTATTGCTGAAGTAGATTTTGTCGATGCTTCTTTTATCGGGGTAAATTTGGTGGATTTTGGGTGGATAAAAGGAGCATCAACCTAAATTTTATTATTCTTCCACCTTACTCACCATAAAAACCATCAGTATGCCCAAAGCAGCCATCAACGCAAAAGACCAGCGCAAACCTGCTGCCTGCGCGATAAAACCAACTAGGGGCGGCACCATCAAAAAACCCAGATAGCCAACTGTAGAAACCGAAGCAATGGCCGAACCACTGCTTAGCGTTTTGGATTTCCCGGCGATGCTGAACACCAGCGGAACGACACAAGCTACGCCAAAACCAATCAAAATAAACCCGAAACCGGCCAGCAGCGGAAAAGGAAATAAGGCCGATAAAAGCATCCCCGCAAAAATCAAAATGCCGCTGTACCGCAGCATTGGTTTGATACCAATCCTGTTCACCAGCCAGTCGCCGAAGAAGCGGCCGGTCGTCATGGCGATCATGTAAACCACAAAACCTGCCGTGGCAATGCTTGCGCTGGCGTGCACTTCTTTTTGAAAATAAATGCCGCTCCAATCGTACATTGTACCTTCGCAAGCCATTGATGCAAAACATATTAAGCCAAATTTGACCAATGATTTATCGGGCAGTGCAAAAGCTGGTTTTCGTTCCCGTTGCTGCACCGGTTTCTGGTTGAGCGTGTCGGAAAAAAAGTAAAAAGCAAAAGCAATCAGCATTATACCAACAACTAAAAAGTGGTATGATGGCGGGATTTTGCCTGAAACCATTAGATAACCTACGGCGGCGGCGGCAAAACCGGCCATGCTCCAAATGCCGTGAAAAGTAGTAATGATGGATTTTTTATAAAATGCCTGCACGCTGACGGATTGCGCGTTGACAGAAATATTCATCAGATTTCGTGAGGAGCCGAAGCAAAAAAGTACGAGCACTAATTGCCAAACCTGCGTAGTAAAACCGAGTAAAGCCAGCATCAGGTTGAAGGCAACCGTGCCTGCAAACATTACGTTCCGGCTGCTAAAACGGCTGAGCAAATTGCCGGTGACGGGAAGCGTGAGCATCAAACCAACCGGCAGCGCAAATAATACAGCACCCAATTGTGCTTCATTTAAGTGCAGTTTTTGCTGAAGTGCCGGGATGCGGGAAGCCCAGGTAGCGTAGCCAAAACCGGAAATAAAAAAGAAAACGGCTGTTGCAATCCGGTAGGTTTTGGGAGATTTGGCTGCGAAAGTATCAATCATCAACAAAAAATTTAACACAAAAAAATAAGCCCGGACAAAGCTTAAAATAGCTTTGTGGCCGGACTGTTCAAAAGCATTTTTGGATGCTTATTTTTTAGGGTCTGGAGGTGTGGAAGTGATTTCGCCAAATTCGTTTACGTATGCCATCATGCTTTCCAAATTGCCACTGCCTGCGTTTTGCTGGCGTTCCTGTTTGCGTTGTTCTTTCTCTTCCCTCTTTTTCAACCTGTTTTTTTCAAGTTGCTTTTTCATAAACGTTGCCTGAGATTTTGCCATGTTTTTTCTTTTTAAACTATACGCCCGTTTACCTGTCTGGCCGTGTTTTGAGAATTTTTAAACTGATAAAAATACTCAATTCGGGTGCTTAAAAATTCAATTTCCTGCGGAGAACGGTTAGCTTTTGCAGGGGAAAATTGAATCCTGATCAGGTTGAAATGCAGATCAGCAGGTGATTACTGGAGGATAGTATTGTGTATAATCCGTCGTACAAAAGTATAAAATAAAGGCATAAAAACAGTAGGGTTTCAGGAGGAAATTTTTGAAAAGCGTTGCTGAATTGTCAAAAAAACATAACCAATATTGTGGCAACGGCAGGAAGGAATGCTTCTTTTATCGCCCAAAATTCAAACAAAAAATACTAAAACAGCTTTTATATCGAAACAAAACACAGCACATGAACACGCCTGAAAATATGCCAGACAACGATCCGCAGCAAACTAATGATGACGGACCGGACCAAACCACACCAAATGATAACCCCGAATTGGATAAGATAAATGATGCCGTGCAAGCTGCCGAACCATCTTTTACGCTGAATTTAGGAACCGAGCGCGAAATTCAAAAAGAAGCCGGGGAAGACGACAGCCTTAAACATTAAGATTTCGGTTTTTTTGTGAAAAATAAAAAGCTTCATCGAGACAAAATCTTGTCCGGATGAAGCTTTTTTAGCATCAATATTTTTGATTTTAATGCGGTACAGAAGAATATATGGAGTACCAAACTACCGCAATAGCAATGGCAATCAATAGAATAATACTTGGGACTAAACCGATGATGTGATGTTCTTCTTCGTGGTGTTGCTGATCGTGGGTTTCCATAATGCAAACGTAATATTTATTTTGTTTAAAATGTTTGAGGTTAAAGGTCAAATCACTAATAAAATTTTTCCTTTTAAACTTAAAGCCTGTTTAAATTTGTAATGCTTCTTTTATGCCTGTAAATTTTGTTTTGCATTTTGTACCGATAAAAGAAGCATCGAAAACGATTGAACAAAATTTAAACAGGCTTTTAGTTTTTAACAATCATTTCATCAGTTATTAAAAACCAATTTACTTTGCGTATGTACAAATTTATACTTTTAATTTTCCTGTCTGCTTCTGCTTTTGCCCAGGAGGTGCTGAAACCGACAAACAGTGTTTCAATCAGCGGAAAAATAAATAAATCCGTTGTGATCACGATGGATTCATTAAAGCAATATCCGCTGAAGGAAATGGGCGATTTCAAGATCACCAATCATTTGGGCGCATTCAAACATGAAGACGAGCACCTGAAAGGCGTGTTGCTGAAAGATGTTTTGAGCCATACTGTTTTTACTGTCAGCAACCCCAAATTATTGAGCCAGCTTTATTTTGTTTGTGTTGCTGCGGATGGCTACGAAGTGGTTTATTCCTGGAACGAGTTGTACAATACGCCGGTTGGCGATCAGGTTTTTATCCTGATGGAAAAGAACGGTGTAAAAGCAGCACAAATGCCGGAAAATATCCAGATGGCTTCGATGCTGGATTTTAAAACGGGACGGAGATATATGCACAATCTAAGTAAAATTGTGGTTGGGCAGGCACAGTAATTTAACCATTTTCTTCTTCACCAATAAAAATTTCCTGGCCGGGAAGCGGTTCCAGTTCGTGCAGATTGTGGGAAACGATGATCGTGCTGATGCTGTTTTTATCGAGTAAAAATTGGAGTTCGCTGATGAGTGCGGTTTTGGTTTTGATATCCAGTGCCGAAAAAGGTTCGTCCATCAGCAGCAGTTTTGGTTTGATGGCCAATGCACGCAAAATAGCCAGCCGTTGCTGTTGGCCGCCCGAAAGCTGCTCAGGTTTGTGTTTGATGAAAGGTCCTAATCTTCCAAAAGCCAGCAGATCTTTAATCCAATCCTGATCTTTTGTGGCGTATTCCAGCTGCTGCTGCACGTTCATATTCGGGAAAAGCGCGTAATTCTGGAACACAAATCCGGTTTTTCTTTGCTGCGGAGAAAGATTGGTTTTGGAAGAAGTATCTATCCAAACCAAATCATCCACCACAATTTTGCCAAAATCTGGCTGAATTAAACCTGCCAGGATTTTTAAAAAAGTAGTTTTCCCGGCACCGGACGGCCCGGAGATTTTGAGTAAACTGCCGCTGTCCATCTCAGCAGAAACTTTTAATAATTGCCTGCCCTGATAATTGCTTAGTTTTTTTTTGATGTCGATAGAAATCATTCCGGAAGGTTTTTGGCCGCCACTTTATTGATGATAAAAACAGTAGTCACCAGCACAAAAGTAAGCCCGATCAAAACCAGCGAATACAGGTTGGCCGTTGGATAATCCATGTTTTCCACCGAATTGTAAATGGCGATTGAAGCAACTCTGGTCAGACCCGGAATGTTGCCGCCGATCATCAGCACGACACCAAATTCGCCCAAAGTATGTGCAAAAGTCATGACAGCGGCAGTTAATAACGAAGCCCGGATATTTGGCAGTAATACCCGGAAAAAAGTTTCCGATTCTGATTTTCCCATGGTAAAAGAAGCATGGGTCAGCGATGGCGGCAGTTGCTGCAAAGCGGATTTTACCGGGCTGATCATGAACGGCAAACTGTAAATAACGGAAGCCAAAACCAATCCTTCAAAAGAAAAAACCAACTGCAAATTGAAGTGCTGCAACAGCCATTTGCCCAAACCATGCTGCGGACTAAATGCCAGCAACAGATAAAACCCTAAAACCGATGGCGGCAAAACAAGTGGCATTGTTAAAATGGCTTCCAAAATTACTTTAAAAACCGAGTGCCCTTTGGAAAGCCAGTAAGCTATTGGCAAGCCGAACAACAGCAGGATTATGGTACTGATAGAGGCGAGTTTGAGTGTAAGAAAAATGGGCGACCAGTCTGTCAAGGTTGGTTTGGGTTTTGGTTGATGCTTCTTTTATTGAGGTATTTTTGGTTACCGGTAACCAAATTTTTTCAGGATGTTTTTGGCTGATGCGCTTTGCATGTATTTGAAAAACTGCCGGGATTGCGGGTTGTTTGCAGCATGTTTCAGAATAACGATTCCTTGCTGAATGGGTTGATAATCAGTAGTGTTAATTTTTTTCCAGTATAGTTTTTGTTTGTTGGCAACATCGCTAATCAAAGCTTCGGTAGTAAAACCAACTTCCACAACGCCGGTGCTGATATAAGTGTTTACCTGTGAGATGCTTTCGCCGTAAACAAGCTTAGATTGGATTTTTTGCATCAGATTTTTTCGCTCCAAAACCTCTTTCGCTGCTTTGCCGTACGGTGCAGTTGCCGGATTGGCAATCGCAATTTTTTTGATTGAATTGCTTTGTAAAAGTTGTTCCCAATGGTTCAAATCTAAGTTTTGGCTGCTGCAGATAATTAAACTTCCTAAAGCGTAAACTACTGGTTTTGAGGCTGTAAACCCGGTTTTTTCCAGCTCTTCCGGAAAAGACATATCTGCAGAAAGAAAAATATCAAATGGCGCGCCGTTTTTAATTTGATTGGTTAGGTTTCCGGAAGCACCAATAATCGGTTGAATATTGATTTTTGTTTTTCTGGCAAAATCCTCGCCCAAAACTTTAATTACACCTTGCAAATTTGCGGCTACGGCAACTTTTAAATCCTGGGCAAACGTGCAAAACGGCAGCAGGAGCAAGGCCAAAACCGATACTGTTTTTAGCAGGTATTTTTGGGGTTGAGGTTGAGTTTTTTTCATTTTTTACGCGGATCAAATTAGCGGAAATCTGTTAATCTTCAGTTTAAAACAGTATCAGTTTTAAAGGATTTTTAATTTCGATAAAAATCAGTATTTTCTGGCTGAAAAAATATCTTTGCAGCACATGGCGTACAAGTTTGTGGATAATTACCGGGAAAAAGGGGCGAGGAAGCAGTTGGTACGGTTTCTGGAAGACGTGAAAAAGATTGGCGACAAGCGTGTGCTGGATGCGATAGCGAAAGTGCCGCGGCATTATTTTTTTGACGAGACTTTTTGGGTGCAGGCTTACAAAGATATTGCTTTCCCGATTGGCGACGGACAAACGATTTCACAGCCTTATACCGTAGCTTATCAAACCGAATTGCTGCACATCCAGAAGCGTGATAAAGTGCTGGAAATTGGTACTGGTTCCGGCTATCAAACTTGTATTTTACTGGAACTTGGAGCCGAAGTTTTCAGTATCGAGCGGCAGGAAAAACTGTATGAACGCACCTGCAAAGTGCTGCCGTTTATGGGTTATAATGCGCATTTTTTCTGCGGAGACGGCTCGAATGGCATTCCAGAACATGCACCTTTTGATAAAATCCTGGTTACGGCCGGTGCTCCTTTTATCCCCGAAATTTTGTTGAAACAGCTTAAAATCGGCGGTTTATTAGTGATTCCGGTTGGAGATGAAAAAAGCCAGTTGATGACTACTATTCTCCGTGTAAGCGAAAAAGACTACGAAAAAGTAAGTTTGGATACCTTTCGGTTTGTGCCTCTGGTTGGCGATCAGGCCTGGTGAGTAGATTAGCAGGTGTCATATTTTACTTTTTTTTATCAAGTTACTCTTTATAATTTCAATCTTAATATTTTGCAATTCAGAGTTGTTTTTCTTAAGCAATTCAGTTTGATTGTTTTTCCAAGTTGTGTCAGAACCTTGAGAATTTTTAGAATCTGTGATAGTCAAAAACCCAAGGAAAACAGTAATTATAGCAAGTGCTATTGTTATAATTGATAACCAGAAGTTTCTTTTGCTAGACACTTTGTTGTCTTCTTTCAGTAAACTGATTTCGGTTGTTAATTTTTCGATTTGAGTAAAAAGGTTCTTCTGAATTCTATTATTGATTTCAGATTGCCCAATATCTACCATTTCTTTATAATAGCTTGGCCCTACACTGTAACCTGTCGAACGTCCTGCATCTGTTGCTTCTTTTGAATATTCTCTGATTAGGTTTAATAAATCCTCATCATTTAATTCTGTTGGATATTCTTTTGGTATATTTCTCATGCGCAGTTCTGTTAAATATATTTGAATTTGTAAATTCGTTTAACTTATCACTAACAGCTTTCTTCCTACCTTTTCATCACCCGGTCCATTTCAATTTTAGAATCGCGTTCTTTCATGGTTTCGCGCTTGTCAAAGGTTTTTTTACCTTGGGCGAGGCCGATTTCTACCTTGGCAAAACCACGGCCGCTGATAAAAATAGTAAGCGGAACGATGGTAAAACCTTTTTCTTCTGTTCTGGATTTCAGCCTTTTCAGTTCCTTCTTTTGCAACAACAAAACCCGATCGCGCTTGGCTTCGTGGTTATAAAACGAGCCGTGCGTGTATTCAGAAATATGCAGGTTGCGGATGTACAGATTGCCATCAATAAACGTGCAGAATGAATCTGTGAGGTTGGCTTTTCCCTGCCGGATCGATTTGATTTCTGTGCCCAAAAGTTTGATGCCAGCCACAAATTTATCATCGATTAAAAAATCAAAATAAGCCCTTTTATTTTTGATATGTATGTTTTGTTCTTTTTCTTCTTTCATGGTTGATCTACCTTTTTTGATCTATCAATACTGTTTTTATCACCTTAAAATTACTGCACAATCAATACCGGCACTTTAATTTTGTGCCGTACCGAATTTACGGTGGTGCCAAAGATAATATCTTTAAAAGCTTTATGGCCATGCGCGCCCATCACCAGCAGTTCCAGGTTTTTCTCGTTCACCACGCTGGCGATGGCTTTGGATACTTTGCCGTAGCCAACATCGTAATAGGATTTGTAGCCTAATTCCGTCAGCCGCTGCTGGTATTTTTGCAGGTTTTCGCGGTCGGTTTGGGTTTCCAAATCCATCACCGCCGCGCCGTGATAGTTTGCTGCAGCGGTTTCTACTACGTGGATCAGAAAGTATTCGGCCGTTTTGCCGCCCTGCATCAGCGCGTGGCGGATCGTGTCGCGGTCATGCCCGGAAAAATCTACCGCAACCCCAATCCGTTTCAAAACTATCGGTGTAATGTTATCAATTTCTAAGGCCGGGCCGTGCGGAATTTGGCTGTGCTGATTTTCTGTATGTGCAAATAGCGGCTTAAAAAACACGTATAAAAGAAGCATGGCGATGGCAAGCGCAAACGGGATTGTGGTGAAATGAATAAGCGTTTGGTGCTGCGGAAAAGCTTTTGACCACTCGGCAATCTGCTCTACAACTAACTTTGCATTCAGGCCAACAATCAAAACAGTCATCGTCCAGGCGGTAATTTTCACCCATAATTTATTGACAAATACACCCATTTTTTCTTTATCGGAAGTAAAATGGATCAGCGGGATCACTGCAAAACCCAGCTGCAAACTCAATATCACCTGACTAAAAACCAGCAAACTTCCCAACGCGCGTTCGCCGGAAAAAAGGATGGTAAAAAAAGCAGGGATGATGGCGAGCAAACGCGTAATCATCCGCCGCAGCCAGGGCTGGATGCGCAGGTTGATGTGGCCTTCCATGATAATTTGCCCGGCTAATGTTCCAGTAACGGTGGAGCTTTGTCCGGCTGCAATCAGCGCAATCGCAAATAAAGCAGGAGCGAGCGAACCAAAAATATGCTGTAGCAACTTATGCGCGTCCTGGATTTCTGCCACCTGATGAAAACCATTCCGGAAAAAAGCTGCGGCGGCCAGGATCAAAATGGCGGCATTAACAAAAAACGCCAGGTTGAGTGCCACGCTGGTATCGATCAAATTCATTTTGATGGATTCGCGGATCCCCGTATCCGTCCGTTCGATTTTTCGGGTTTGCACCAGCGAAGAATGCAGGTACAAATTGTGCGGCATCACCGTGGCGCCAATAATGCCGATGGCAATATATAAGGCACTGCCGTTCAAATTCTGCGGGACCAGCCCCAACCCAATTTGTTTCAGGTTGGGTTCTACAATAAACATCTCCACCAAAAACGATAACCCAACAATAAAAACCATCGAAATAATAAAACCTTCCAGATGGCGCATCCCTTTATTCAGCAGAAAAAGCAGTAAAATTGTGTCCAAAAGCGTCACCGAAACGCCCCAAACCAGCGGCAGGTGAAACAGCAGCTGCAAGCCAATAGCCATCCCGATCACTTCGGCCAGATCACAGGCAATAATGGCAATTTGCGCCAAAATAAACAGCCAAAAGTTTACAAAACGAGGGTAATGCTGCCGCGATGCCTGCGCCAAATCCAAACCCTGCACAATGCCCAACCGTGTAGCCAAGGCCTGCAAAACCAGCGCAATTATGTTGGATAAAAGAAGCACCCAGATCAAGCGGTAGCCAAACTGACTGCCGGCGGCCAAATCGGTTGCCCAGTTTCCGGGGTCCATGTAGCCCACGCTCACCATGTAGGCCGGGCCGAGGAAAGACAAAACCCTTTTCCAGCCAACTTTTCCGGTCGTGTTTACCGAGCCGTGGACTTCGGCCAGGGATTCGTTATAGTTGTTCATACTTGATTAAAATATTTTTTGCAGCCTCTTTGCTGATATTGATTTTTTCTTTGTTTTCTAAGCGGACGATAACTGTTTCATCAAAAGCAATGATTTCCTCGACACAAATTTTCCGTCCGATTGTCAGGTTCATCTTCTCCAGATATTGTAAAAACGTTGCAGAATGTTCTTTTACACCCGAAATAGTCCCGCTATCGCCCAAACTTAAATTAGAAACTGTTTTGGCAGGGCAGTTTTTGATTTGACCTTTTTGATCCGGAATCGGGTCGCCATGCGGATCAAAGGCCGGAAAACCCAGAAATTCCTCCAGCCGGTTGATCAGTTTTAACGATTGGATATGCTCCAACTGTTCGGCCAGTTCGTGCACTTCGTCCCAGCCAAAAGCCAGCTTCTCTACCAAAAAAAACTCCCATAAACGATGCTTACGGATAATTTTCAGCGCAATGATTTTTCCTTTTTCGGTTAAAGAAACGCCTTGATAACGCTCGTAATCGATTAAGTTTTTGGCCGAAAGCTTCTTGATCATATCCGTAACCGATGCTGCTTTCGTACTTAAAACCGAAGCAATCTGGTTGGTGTTCACCGGTTTACTGTTTTCTGCAGATAAATGATAAATCGCTTTTAAGTAATTTTCCTCTGTAAAAGAAGTATCCATTTTGAAAGGCCTAATTATTTATTTAGATCGATCTAAAAATAATAAATTATGTTTGGATTTGCTTCCTGAATTTTAGATATTTTTGCGGCGGGCACAGCTAAAGCTCTTAATTATGGCGGTTGAATTAGATAAAATTGATTTGCAGATCCTGAAAATCCTGCAGCAGAACGGCCGGATCACCAATCTGCAATTGTCCAACGAGATCGGCCTTTCACCGGCACCAACGCTGGAGCGCGTGCGCAAACTTGAAAATTCGGGTTATATTTTGAGTTATCATGCTTTGGTGGATGAGGAAAAGCTGGGTTTGGGCATCAAAACTTTCATCCAGGTTTCGCTTGATTTTCATAAAAACAATACGATCCAGACCTTTTTGGAAGAGGTCCAGGAGATCAAAGAAATTACGGAATGCCACCACGTAACCGGCCAATGTGATTTTTTGCTGAAGGTTTATGTGAAAGATATTAAAGCTTACGAGCAGCTGATTATGCAGAAGATCAGCCGGATCACGGTTTTGAAAACTTTCCAAACGATGATCATCATGTCCACCAATAAAAAAGAACCGACCGTACCGTTGGAATATTAGGTTTTTGGTAAAAAAACAATACTTCTTTTATCGTATGAAAATGCTGCTTTGATGAAGGTTTTCCTCTTGGACGGAATGACAAAAAACAGTCGATAAAAGAAGTATCACCCTGTAATTTAAGAAAAAGGTTTTTGCAGAAACTTACGAATATGAACTATTGATAAAAGCTAAAACCGTTTTACTCTGATGTTTTTGAGCCAAACTTTTTGCCCATGATGTTGAAACATCAAGTGGCCGGTGGTGGCTTTAGCAAATTTGGGGTTGTCTTTATATTTACTGTTCCGAATCAATTCATTCAGGTTTTGCGAACCAACTTCATATTCCACTACTTTTACGCCGTTCAACCAATGTTCTACATGGCCGTTTTTCACCAATAACCTTGCCGTATTATATTCACCAACCGGCTTTAAATGTTTGTTTTCAGGAGCAATCAGATCGTACAAAGAACCGGCAGACCGTTTAGGTTCCTTGTCATTAAAATCTATATCGTCCAAAAGCTGCATTTCAAAATTATCCAGCCAATTCGGACTGTTTCCATTTCCTGATTCATGGCTTGCCGTTTCTTGTACATTATAAAAAACGCCGCTATTGCCTGCCTTTGATACTTTCCAATCAAAAGTTAAATCAAAATTGGTGTAAGTATCCTTTGTAACGAGATCAACATTAGGAACATCCGGTTGGGCTACTAAAGCTCCGTTTTCTACTTTCCAAGCCTGGATAGGAAAAGTGTCCATCTTGTAGCCTCGCAAGTTTGCTACTGATTTTCCGTTAAACAAGTATTTCCAATGTCCGGCAGTTTGGGCATCAACTATTGTGCTTAGACCGATTAGTAATATAAAGAAGAAATAAATTACTTTTTTCATAAGTTTTAACAAAATGACGAATGCGGCGTAAAATTAGAATTTATAAACAAAACTAAGCCTTCTTTCCAATTAGCTGTAATTATTAAGCGGAAGATTTAACTAAAAAGCACCTATTTTATGCTTATAAAAACAGCATCGACATTTTTGGGTAATAGCTATATCAGTTTAGTTTTGATATGGAAACCAGCAGCATATTTTATGAGGTAAACGGGGTTATTTTGCACGCAGCAGTTGCCGGTCCGCCGGAAGGAAAAGTGATGCTGTTTCTGCATGGTTTCCCGGAGTTCTCTTTGGGATGGAAAAAACAGCTCAGTTTTTTTGCTGAAAAAGGTTTTCGGGTAATTGCACCTGACCAGCGCGGATACAACCTCAGCAGCAAACCAAAAGGCATAAAAGCTTACCGGATTGAAAATTTAGTTGCTGATGTTGTCGCATTAATCCGGCAGGTTTCAACCCAAAAAATAATTCTGGTTGGGCATGATTGGGGAGGAGGGATTGCCTGGGAAGTTGCCGGCCAGCATCCGGAGCTGATTGAAAAACTGATTATCCTTAATATGCCGCATTTAAAAGTAATGAACAATACTTTAAAAAGTAACCCAAAGCAATTGTTGCGGAGCTGGTATTTTGGGTTTTTCCAAATTCCGCGTTTGCCGGAATGGCTTCTTAGTTTGTTTAATTTTAGAATGCTGGAAAGAAGTATGATCCGGTCGGCCAATAAAAATACTTTTTCTAAGCTGGAAATGGCTCAATATAAAACGGCCTGGCGCAATCCCGGTGCTGTAAAAGGTATGATCAACTGGTATCGCGCCTACAAATACAGCAAGCCAGCACTCAAACGCATCAGCATTCCAACATTGATTTTGTGGGGCGAAAAAGACAAATTCCTGCTACCCGGAATGGCCGCCAAAAGCAATTTGCTTTGCGCCAAAGGAAAATTAATCATGATTGATGATGCCACGCACTGGCTGCATCATGAAAAAGCTGCAAAAGTAAACCAGCTGATCCTTAACTTTTTGTAGTTCTTAGCGGTGTGATCAATGCTGTTTTTATCGACCTAAAATCAGCATCCGGTTTGAGCGTGTTTAAATTCTTCCTCATTTGGTTTTGCTAATGCAGAATCGAATTTATTTACCGCCTACTAAAGGTTTGCTATAATTAAAAATCAATGGATTTTAACTTACTATTCGGTTTGCAATTGTCTTAATCTTTGCGCCAATGTTTAAAAGGTACACGGCTATATTACTGTTGCTTGCGCTGATAAATTGCGATTTTTCACGTTTCAGGTTATATGCCGGTTTTAAACTCAACCAGAAATACATTGCGAAAACCTTTGCTTAAATAAATCACGTTCCTGGATGCATTGTAACGGCAAATGTTACTTCATGAAAAAGATCAAGCAGGCTTAGGAGAACGAAAAGAAGCAAACGGCAAAAGATAACTTCAACCGTTTGGAAATTTCTTTTTTTCAGGAGCCTTTTCGCTTGACTTTGATTGCTCCTGCAATTCTGGAAAACAACCAATTGTCATTTCCAAGATACACCTATCAGTATGGCAGCCGCTATATTGAAACCATCTTCAGACTACCCAAACAGAATACTTAATCTTGGATTTTCTATTGCCCGGGTTTAATTGGGTTCTGTTCGATTCATTTCCCATGCTTCTTTTATCGGCATAAAATGCGAAGCCCAATTTTAAGTGCATAAAAGAAGCATTTGTGATTTTTACTGATATATTTTAAACAGGCTCCCAAACAAAAATTAAATAGATTTTGTAACGGTTTGTAAAAATTACAATTAACATCGCTATTATTGATCATTAACTCGATTTAAAAGAAGGTTAGTCCCATGATCATACAAAAAAGGATATTGCTGCTGGTTATTTTAGGTTTTTCGATCAGATCTGCATCCGCCCAAAACAAAAATATTTATAAAAACGGCTGGATCGATTTTAACAAAAACGGTGTAAAAGATGTATTTGAAGATCCTGCGGAACCGATAGAAAAGCGGGTAGAAAACTTGCTTTTGCAGATGACATTGGATGAAAAAACCTGCCAAACGGCAACGCTTTATGGCTATGGCCGGGTTTTGAAAGATGAAATGCCGGTAGCGAACTGGAAAAACGAAGTCTGGAAAGACGGAATTGCCAACATCGATGAGGAGTTGAACAACCTAAAATCCAACACGGACAAAGCTTACACCAAATATGCTTATCCGTTTAGCCGCCATGCCGAAGCCATCAACACGGTACAAAAATGGTTTGTGGAGCAAACGCGCCTCGGCATTCCGGTGGATTTTACAAACGAAGGCATCCACGGTTTGTGCCATGAAAAAGCCACGCCGCTGCCCGCGCCAATCGGAATTGGCAGCACCTGGGACAAAAGCTTGGTTTATCAGGCCGGAAAAACTGTTGGAAAAGAAGCAAAAGCGTTAGGTTATACCAACGTTTACGCACCGATTTTAGATCCCGCGCGCGATCAGCGTTGGGGCCGCGTGGTAGAATGTTATGGTGAAGATCCGTTTTTGATCGGTGCGCTGGGTGTGCAAATGGCATCGGGGATACAAGACCAGGGCGTGGCATCAACGCTAAAGCATTTTGCGGTTTACAGTGTGCCAAAGGGCGGCCGCGACGGCAGTGCGCGTACCGATCCGCATGTGGCACCGCGGGAAATGTACGAGCTTTACCTTTATCCATTTAAAAAGGTGATCAAAGAAGTGCATCCGCTCGGCGTGATGAGCAGTTATAACGATTGGAACGGCGAACCGATAACCGGAAGTTACTTCTTTTTGACGGAGCTGCTCCGCCAGAAATTCGGTTTTACAGGTTATGTAGTTTCCGATAGTGAAGCGGTGGAATTTCTCTATTCCAAACATCATGTTGCGGCAACTTATCCGGACGCGGTAAAACAGGCGATAGAAGCTGGTTTAAACGTGCGCACGAACTTTACCATGCCGCAAACCTTTATTTTGCCCTTACGGGAATTGGTGAAAGAAGGAAAACTGAGTATGGAGACGCTTAATTCGCGCGTTGCGGATGTTTTAAGGGTGAAGTTTAAGCTTGGTTTGTTTGACCGGCCTTACGTAATCGACCCAAAAGCGGCCGACAAAATTGTACACACTCCGGCTGACGAGCAAATGGCCTTGCAACTGAACCGCGAATCTATGGTGCTGCTCAAAAATGAAAAAAACCTGCTGCCTTTGGACAAACATCAGCTTAAAAATATTTTGGTGACCGGCCCGCTTGCTGCCGAAAAAGGCTATGCGACCAGCCGTTACGGCCCGTCCTACAATCCGGTGACGTCGGTTTTGGAAGGGATCCGAAATTATGTCGGTAAAAACAGCACGGTTGATTACGCCAAAGGTTGTGATATAATTGATGCAACCTGGCCGGAAAGTGAAATCATCCCGACGCCGCTTACTGCCGAAGAGCAAGCCGATATTGCCGATGCCGTAACGAAGGCAAAAAACGCAGACGTGATTATTGCCGTTGTGGGTGAAGATGAGAAGCGTGTCGGCGAAAGTCTTTCAAGATCGGGACTGAACCTGCCAGGCAGGCAATTGCAACTGGTCCAGGCTTTGCAGGCAACCGGAAAACCTGTTGTGATGGTGATGATCAACGGGCAGCCACTCACGATTAATTGGGAAAATAAATATGTGCCGGCAATTTTGGAAGCCTGGTTCCCGGGGCCGGAATCCGGTAAAGTTGTGGCAGAAACTTTGTTCGGCGACAACAATCCCGGAGGAAAACTTACCATTACGTTTCCTAAAACTATCGGGCAAATAGAGTTGAACTTCCCTTTCAAGCCAGCCTCGCAATCCGGGCAACCTGGTTCCGGGCCAAACGGTTACGGCAGCACACGTGTGTCTGGCGCATTGTACCCGTTTGGTTATGGCCTTAGTTATACCACATTTGCCTACAGTAATTTAAAAATCGACCGGTCAACTACACACAGTCAAAATGATATCACGGTTAGCGTTGATGTTGCCAATACCGGCAAAATCAAAGGCGATGAAGTGGTGCAGTTATATTTAAAAGACGAGGTGAGCAGCGTAACGACTTATGAATATGATTTAAGGGGATTTGAACGGGTGCCGCTCTTGCCTGGCGAAAAGAAAACGGTAAAATTTGTCCTCCATCCCGACGATTTAGCTTTACTTGATAAAAACATGAACTGGACCGTTGAACCGGGCAAATTTCAGGTAATGATCGGCAGTTCGTCGGAAGACATTAAACTGAAAGCGGAGTTTGAGGTAGAAAAATAAAGGACTGTTTAAATTTGATTTCAAAACTGTTTTAGATAGAATACTGCCCTTGGCTTCAACCGATGGAACCATGCTTCTTTTACCGGCATAAATTTTCGAAAACAAGATTTTTAGGCGATAAAAGAAGCATTAGCGTTTCCGTACAAAGCCTTTCGTAAAAAATTATTTAGTGACAAAAGGGCCGTTTTTGTTCCATCCAATCGGCACGTTGGACAGGTACCAGGTTTTACCCTTTTCGTTGTTCCCTGAAAACAAGGCTCGGAAATAAACGGGTATAATTTAAACAAGCACTTAACCCGAATTACCTGCGACATCAGAAATAATTTCATTGCCATTGGCTTCAGCCAACGGAAAAAATAAAAGGAATGGAAGGCTTTAGCCAAAAATACAATGCTTCTTTTATGCCCATAAATCTTGTTTTCCTAATTTATGCCGATAAAAGAAGTATAGGTTTTTCAATTTTTTAGGCGATAAAAGAAGCATACGGAATAAATTTTAAACAGGCTCTCAACTATCAAAACAACATGAAAAGCTACTGACCCTGCTGATACTGTCGGCAATCGCTATCACGATCAGTCCCATCTAAAACCAGCTTTATTTCAACGTACATATGAAGATAAAAAAAGCAGTGATAACTACTGCGGCCCGCTGCAAACGCCTTTATCCGGTTGCAGATACGATACAAAAAGCCATGCTGCCGCGTTTATTTACCTTTCCCCATCCAGCCTAAGTTGGTATGCTTAAAATCATCGGGAAATTTTAGGCCATAACCCAACATACGGTCGAAAGATGAATGCGCCAACAGCAGCAGCCCTCCAGCGGTCAGTATATCCATGTGCATCAAAAAGCCTGTAGCTACAAGGGCCAATGCTATCGCACGGTGATGAAATAAATTATAGGTGAAGGCACCCACGCGGGTGTTTACGAGGTAGCCCAGCATAGACAGGTCGGGGACAAAAAATAGCAATGCCCACACCCAAAAGGGCATACCGAGGTTATATTTTGATAAAAAATAAATGGAAACTACAGTTATTGCCGCTTCTTCAATTTTGATGATGCTATCCATCTTTTTTTCCTGTTTCATGACACTAATTTTTTGTTAGGCCAAAGGTGGGTCCTAAAACAGGGCTTTGCTCTTGACAAAAATCAAGAAACCATTTTCCTTCGTATCCGGCTAAAGGTCTCGGGGGCCATGCCCAGCATGGAGGCCAGGTATTGCAGGGGCACCTGGTTAAAAAGTTCGCGGTTTTGGTCAAACAGTTTTTTGTAACGCTCTTCGGCAGGCATAGAGATCAGGTCGAAAACGCGGTTCTCCAGCATCACAAAACATTTACCGATAAATAGTTATTCCATTTTGGTATCAGTTTCCCCATCGTCAGGTACCCTTCATAATCAATAGTAAACAGGCGTGTATCTGTTAGTGCATGAATATTGAACCGCGCGGGATTGCGATACATAAAAGCGTAAATATCTGTCATAAAATATCCGCCGGTGCCTATCCATTGCGTAACCTCCCTATCGGGCAGGTTAACGTACACCCTCAAAATGCCATCCTGGATAAAACTAAGCTTGTTGCAATATTTCCCTGATCGTAAAAAATAGCCGCCCTTTTCGATTGTCTCGGTTTTAAACAATCCGACCACTTTTGTACAGTCATCCAGACTGATGCTGAAATGGTGATGAATATAACTTTCAAGCTCAGTCATCGTGGGTTTGTTAAATCAGCGGTGGACAAAATCAAAGCTATTAAATTTATAGAAATCCGGTAATTGCATGATGATGCGGTCTCTTTTTATTTTTGCTGATTCTACCAAACCTCAGATACTTCTTTTATCACCTAAAAATCATAACAATAAAGCTTTAAAAGATTCTTTGGCATAATCGCCCCAGTCTTTTAAAGCTGCTTGCAAAGTAGTGCGTAATTGCTTGTTGTTTACAGGTTTTCCTTTGGTTGGCGGATTGAGGTTTTTCGGATCAACCGCTACTTCATTCACTTTGGTGGCAAACCAGCTGATGTTTTCGTGCGGCAAGGCAACGCCGAGAATCATTCCTGGTAAACCGGCAAAAGATTCCGGCCCGCCGGAAACCGCAATTTCATCGGTATAAAAAGCAACTACATAAATCGAATCCAGCACTATAGCATTTGCGCGCCTGCAGGTGTAGCCGGCAATATCCCGCGTTTCGTCCGTAATTTTCCAGTTGATGTTGCGGATGCTGTCTTTCACCAAAAACGTTTCTTCAAACACTTTTTTCTGATCGACAAATGTTCCGGCTCCCAAATCTGTGCGGATAATATTGTTCTGCGTAGTTTGTGCGCCGCTGAAAAATCCGCCTGCACTTTCATCCGCGTCCGGCTTAAACATCGTTTTATTGTTGGCAAAGTAAAGCGTGCTTTTCAGTTTTTTAAATTGCGGCTGCGTTTTTTTAAACTGATCGTACGCTTGCTGCATATAACTCTCATTGTATTTGTTGATCTGCTTTTTCATCATCGCAAACATGTTGATGGTTTTTTCAAACTCAATAGAACCAACCGTTGTAAAATGTGTGTTTTGCGCTTGGATTTGACTGTAAACTAACAAACAAACCATTATCGAGATAAATTTTTTCATCTTTTTATTTTTTTGAGGCACCGCCCATTTGGCTAAAATCATACACAACAGAAAACATAAAATACCGGCGTATCGTGGTGTAAGTGCTTTGCGTAAGGAACGTGCTGGTTGCGCTCCTGCTAAAGCCTGTATTTTGGTTTAGTAAATCATTTACGCTTGCTTTTAGCTTTAAGCTTTCGTCTTTAAAAAAAGCTTTGCTTAGGCTGGCATTCACAATAAAACGCTGAAAATCCTGATTAAAAGAAGCTGTTTTGCCTTGATATTGATAATCTCCATCTGTGCTAACTTGAAATTTCTTCGGCAGATAAAAATCTAAACCTCCTCTGGAACTAAAACCTGTTCCATTATTGTTAACCGATGTTAGCAGTGATGACTGGCTTCTGGTAAAAGTTGGACCTCCAATTAAGTACAGATCATATTTTTTTTCTTTGAATTTGGATAACCTACCTGAAATGCCGTATGTATAAGACTGAGTTTTGTTTAGTGCACTGTTAACAATGCTGTAATAAATATTGCCATTGCCATTTATATTTAACCCGACGTTAATATCTAAAAACTTAACCTTTTGATTATAGCCACCATACATATAGAAATTAGCAGTTTGTTTATCACGGAGATTAGTGAATTGATAAATGCTTTTTCCGGCAGAATCAGTCATTGTATTGCTGATGATCGGATTTGAAGTAGTTGAATAGCCACCACTTACATAAATGGATTGTCCGCTTAAAACCTTATAAGAATTGTAATAAGTATTGAAACGGTTGGTAAAAGATGGCCGCAGATCAGGATTGCCGATAGTAATATTCAATGGATCTGTATTTACGCGAACTGGCTGGATCTGATCCAGATTTGGCTGCGTATTATTTCCGTTATAATCAATGCGGACTGAACGTTGCGCGGAAAACCGATACTGGTAACTGGCTTGCGGGTTGTAATTGATGAAGCTTCTTTTAAGCACATTATTTGTATAAAGATCTGTTTGATCAAAGTTTACATCAGCTATTTTCGACCCGAAGTTAAATATGGTTTTGTTTTTTTTATAGTTAAAAACAGCACCGGCCTGATTGCTTGTTTGGTTTAATTTGTAGTTGCTGCTCAGCGTGTTGTCCATCTGGTCATATTCTCCCGGAAGCGATTGGTTGTAAGATAAACGGTTGATGCTGCTGTTGTTAAAAACAAAACGATAATTGCCAGTCAGCGTAACAGTTTTGGATAGCGGCTCCGAAAAAGTAAAATTTGAATTGAATACACTGCTTTTCAGGTCGTTGGTTTTGTATTGATTAACGCGTTGCGTACTATCTAATCGCCCCAAATTGTTATAGTAATCAATTTCGGTATTTAAATAACCTTTCGTGTTGTTTTGATTGAGTGCTTCAGTAAAGTTTGCCGTAAATGTTCGGCCTTTTTTCTTAAATTTTTTGGTGTAAAAAAGGCTGGCGTTTAAAATTTGCTCGTCGCCATTGTTGGTCAATACGCGATTGCTCTGGTTTAGCAAAACATCGTTTCCGCGCAAACTGGTGGCCAAAAAATTATTGCGGGTTTTGTTGCTTTTGATCGTACCGTCAACCGTTATTTTTAAGGTTGAAGTTGTATCCAATTTAACCGTATAAGCCGCATCCAGTTTTTGCCGGAAGATTGAATTATTAAAATCCTGATTAGTATTACTTTTAATCAATCCGGTTGGTAAAGTATTCTGTGTCAGGTTTTCACGGTTGCCGGTTACATTTAAAAATCCAGTTTTATAATTGGTGTTGATACTTTCTTTATCGCCATTAAATTTATTGTCAAAGTGCAAGCCGCCGGTCCGCGCCGTCGGGATGCCTTCGCCATTGTATCTTCCGTCAAAAGAATCCAAATCATCTCCGCCACTAAAATAAATGCTGATGCTGCCATCATCTCCAATTTCTGTATTACTATTTGATGCACCATATTTTTCGCTGTCTCTCCAGCCTAAACCGGTTTTACCAGTATTGGCCAGCGTACCATAAGCCGAAAACTTCTTTTTGCCCCAAAATTTGTTAAATAATAACTGTTCCTGGTAGAAACCATTTGTGCCTGCGCCAGCATCAACTTTACCAAAATAGCCATTCTTTTTATCTTCTTTTAGTTTGATGTTGATGGTTTTCGTTTTCTTGCCATCGTCCACACCGGTGAAGGCCGCCTGATCGCTGCTTTTATCATAAAGCTGTACTTTATCAACCATATCGCTGCGGATATTTTTGGTCACTAAAGTTGGGTCATCACCAAAAAACTCTTCGCCATCCACCAAAACCTTGTTTACGGTTTGGCCCTGAGCCGTAATTTTTCCGTCTTTATCAACTTGTATGCCAGGCAGTTGCTTGAGCAAATCTTCTACTTTGGCATTTGGCTGAACTTTAAAACTGCTGGCATCAAACTCCGTTGTGTCACCTTTTATTTTGATGGCTGCCTTGGTTCCTTTAATAATCACACCGGCCAGCAAACGCGTTTTCAGCAGCATCGAAATCCGCTTAAAGTCATGTTCCTTATTAACGGAATCGAGTGTAAAATCTTCCACGTAATCAGCGTAGTTCGGATACGAAACCAGCAAAATATACTTGCCTTTACTTAAGCCATTAATGGTAAAAGTTCCGTCTTCGGCAGCCCGCGTAAACTTTTTGAGCGTAGAATCTTTAGCGTTTAAAACGACCACGCTGGTATGCTGGAGTTTTACATTTGTAACCGTATCTGCAACGCTGCCCTTGATACGGTATCCATTTTGGGCCGATAAAAATTGAGTTGCAAAACAAAAAATCAGAGTAAAAATTATGCCTTTCATACGCAAATGTTTATGGCGATCAAGATATAACTAATTTTTTAATGATGTTTTATTCAAAAGCAAAAAAATATTTTTTTAACCTTTTTTAACAACTATCGATTGGAGTAATCATTTGGTATGCAGCCTGATGCTGTTTTTATCGGCATAAAAACAGTATCGTGATTTTTAGGATTGTTCCGAAAATAGATTTTGTCATGCTGAATTTATTTCAGCATCCCAGAGGCAAGGTTTAAAAATTTAGTTTAGTGCTTACTTTTTCGCTGGGATGCCGAAATAAATTCGGCATGACAACATAAACACAATTAACAATTCAGCCTTTTTGATACTGTTTTTATGCCGATAAAAACAGTATCGTTATTTTGGAAATTGTTCCGAAAATAGATTTTGTCATGCTGAATTTGTTTCAGCATTCCACAGGCAAGGTTTTAAAAATTTAGTTTTAGTGGTTAATTTCCTGTGGGATGCCGAAATAAATTCGGCATGACAACGTGAACATAATTAACAATTCTGCCTTGTTGATACTGTTTTTATGCCGATAAAAACAGTATCGTGATTTTGGAAATTGTTCCGAAAAAAGCTATTGTCATGCTGAATTTGTTTCAGTATCCCACGGGCAAGGTTTAAACTTGCTTGCTGGTTACTTTTTCTGTGAGATGCCGAAATAAATTCGGCATGACAACGTAAACATAATTAATAGTTCAGCCTTTTTGATACTGTTTTTATGCTGATAAAAACTGGATCAGCTTTTGTTGCCCCGCACGATCAGTAAAATCAAACTATCATGCGGGATGCCCAACGTTTTGCCGGGCGTAATTTGGAGATAGTGAGCCAAGTAGCCATCCATAATCCCTTTCATTATTTTGATGGTATGTTCCTGTTCGCCCGGCAGCATCATTTCCATCGGCTCCACAAAGTGCAATTGTCCTTTTGCATTCACTCGAACGGCAAAACTATGGTAAAAATCTGCATACGCTTTGTTGATCGTAACGCTGTATTCCGGGTAAAATAACGTTTCCGGAATGTAATAACTGTCCAGGTCTTTTGCTTTTAGTTTGGCGTTGGTAATCAGCGCATGATCACTTTTGCTTTGCAAAACAACAGATTGTTGGGCAGCAAATATTTTGGCAGAATCTTTGGCTGATGCTTTGGCTAAAGATTGGATATAAGCCGTATCTTTTGCAGTAGTTCCGCGGAGTTTTTCTACCTCGAAATGCTGTTTCTTTAAAAAATCCTCCGCATAAAAAGTAACATATACGTTGGAGTTTTTCCAGTTAATTTGCTTGTTTTTGACCTCCAGCACCTGAAAACGAAGACTGTCTTTGCTGATTTTTCTGGCTTTAAAATAGGCACCCGCCATCGAGAAAATAGAATCATGGTCCAGCGTTACCGGCAATTTATAATATCGGTTTTTGATGTCGCTGTAAAGGCTAACGGTTGTATCGGCCACAAAATAAAATTTCCAGGAAGGTTTTAATTGATAACCTTGCGCGTTGAAGGAAACGCCGTTGGCAAAACGACGATAAACTTCTATATAATGAATGCCTAAAACGGATTTAAAAGAAGTTTTGGTGCGCGCAATCCTGCTGGAATCGCTTTCTTCTAATTGCTGCGATTGGATTTTTCGTTTGCAGGAAAAGCAGAAAACACAAATCAGGATTACTATCGGGAAACAAAATTTTGCCATGTAAAAACAGTATTGATATTATTGTTACAATTATAAATCGTTTTGATTATCTTTTCGCTGTAAATAACTTAAATAAAATATGCCAAGCCAGCAATTACCTCAAGTAAATAGTGAAAGTATTTATACAGAATTTCAAGAGCATTTAGCAGATGAATATAATGAACGAATCTTGTTTTCTGCACCTTTTGGAGCAGGAAAATCTACTTTTTTAAAGAGTTTTTTTGATAAGCATACTGAGTATATAACTCTTAAACTTTATCCTGTTAATTATTCAATAGCACCAAATCAGGATGTTTTTGAACTTATTAAGTATGATTTATTATATGAGTTGTTGAATAATTATCCACACGAAATCGAACTCAATAAAGATCAATTTTCTATGCTTTTGATCAGTCAAATGTTTGTGTTGCATAAAATGAAGATTGCTTTGCCCCTGAAATTATTATCAAAAGCTGCTTCTTTGATTTCAGGTACAGAAGCTACAATTGAAGAAACGGCTAGTTCTATAATAGAAAATTACAAAGCTTTTTCAGATTATAAAAATGATATTAATGAAAATGAACTTAATATATTGGAAAAATATATTAAATCTTTCAAAAGCAAAAAAGGTCACGCTTATGAGTTAGATGATATTTCTGAGTTAATAATAAGCATGCTTGATAGAATTAAGCATGCAAAATTAAAATCAGATCCTGAGAAGAGCTTTAAAACTGTATTATTAATTGATGACTTAGATAGACTTGATCCTGAACACATATTCCGACTGTTTAACTTGTTTTCTGCGCATTATGATGAAGTTACAGAAACAAATAAATTTGGATTCGATAAAATCATTTTTGTTTGTGATGTGAACAACATTCAGCAAATGTTTAATCATCGTTATGGTTTAAACGTTGAATTTGGAGGATATATCGATAAATTCTATTCTTCTGAAGTGTTCAAGTTCGATATTGTGAAGTATTTGAAGGAGTCTTTAAGAAGACTGTTTTTATCAAAAGATCAATCATTAAAGTTTTTTTCTGAAGACAATAGTATCGATCGTTCGTTTGTTGAACGTTTTGATTTACAAAGAAGTGATGGCTTCTATAGTATAATTGAATATATTTTGTATGATATGATTGAAGATAATCTTATTCGTATTAGAAGCTTCCGACGGTTTAACTATTTCGCACTGCCAAACTATAAGTTTCAAACTAAAACGGGTAAGACTGCTCATCCAGTATTTTATCCAATCTTAGTGTTGTTTTCAAACATGGAAAGATTCTTTTCAAGACCGGCTGATCTCGAAAAAGCTTTTATAACGTTATGTCAAAAATATCAAAGTAACTATTTGCCTCTGCAAGAAAACTCATTAGAAAGAAATCAGGAAGAGCATACTATTATTCAGTATTCTCTACAATTCGTGATTGACGAAGAAAAAGTTTTTGGCTCCTACGGTTTTGTCGATAGGGAGTTATGCTTCCAATTTAAGAACGAAGAAGGTAAAGACTTTTATGTTATATATAAAGTTCTCAGAAATCAAGGAGATCATAACTATACCCGTATTGATTATATTAAATGCACTTTACATGATGAAACAGTCAATGGAGTAAATCAAGAAGCACCGTTAATAAGACCTAATCCTTATTGGTTTTTGTATAATGCTTATAAAAATTGCAGAGACAAGAAATATCTCAATTGAATTTAATAAATATTATTATTTCTAATTCTAACCTACCACGTCAGTTTCCCCTGATAATAATCCAAAATTTTCATCCGCAAAATATAATCATAACGCGCAGAAATGAGGTTGATATTGGCGGCGTCCAGTTTGTTTTTGGCTATAGTATAATCTACCGAGTTGCCCACGCCGGCATTAAATTTCACTTCTGTAGCTTTAAAAGATTCGGAATAGGAGCGGACCTGACTTTGCAGCGTGCGATAACGGGATGCAGAAGCCGAAGTATTAAAAAAAGCTTGTTCCACAGATTGTTTGAGCTGGATGCGCGTAGTTTGCTCTATCAATTCGGCATTTTTGAAATCAATTTTGGCCAAAGCAATGCGGTTTCGGGCAACCCAATTGGTAAAAATCGGAACCTGCAAACCCAAAGTGATCGCAGAATTATAATTGTTTTTGAACTGATTGCCGTAACTGATTTTTTCCGACCGGTAATCGCTCTGGTTCGTCATCACATACGATTTGCTGCCGTTTTGCAGCGTTACGTAATCATTGCTGGCCACTCTGGCACTATCCACAAAAATACTTCTACTGCCCGCGCTGGAATACCTGGTGTATAAATAAGCGTTCAGCGAAAGCGTTGGATACAAATATCCGCGTGCCGAACCCACGCTTTTTGCTGCACTTTTGGTACGCAGCGAACTGGCTTTCACCAAAGAAAGCTGTTCTAAAGCGGCTTCATAAATCGCATCCGGACTGTTGTTAAAAGAGGTAGAAAGCTGCTCGGCGTTGAGCGGCGCATAGCTTTGCTGTTTTTGATAAGGCACATTCATCAGCTGTACCAACGCCACTTTTGCGGCTTCTAAATTATTTTGATTGTTGATGATGGAAAGGCTGTCGTTGCTTAATTGTCCGCGCAAATCTGATAATTGGTAAGGTGCAATGGCTCCGTCTTTATTCAAAATCTCAGAACGGCGTATTTGTTCCTGCGAAACAGCGGCTTGGTTTTTAGATTGGTTCACCAATTCCTGATTATTCAAAATTTGAAGGTAAGCCAAAATCACGTTTAGCGTCAGGTTATCTTTTTGCTGCTGCAGCTCCAGTTTGCTGGCCTGAAAAGCGAACAGGTTTTGCTTAATCGTATTCCACAGCAAAAAACCATTAAAAAGTACCACGCTGCTGCCAACCGAATAATTAGTGTAGTTAATTTGCTGGTTCAAATAAGCGTTTGTGGTTGGGTCAACGCTGCGGCCCTGGTTCAAACCCTGCGTTACATTGCCGCTCAGGTTGGGCAGCAGGTTCAATTTTGCCTGATTGTAGTTGATAGCCGAACGCTGCGTGGCCAGTTCGTTTTGTTTTACGCTGAGGTTGTTGCTGATGGCGGTTTCCACACATTGCTGCAAGGTTAAGGCCGAACTGCGGAATGTGCTGTCCTGGGCACTAACTTTTGTGGCATAAAAGAAGCATATGAGCAAGCAGGGAAAAAGGGATTTCATAAGTTGTTGATTTGCTATCAACCGTCAGCAATAAGCTTTCAGGCGTAGCGTAGTATATTGTTGATTTGTTCTCAGCCATCAGCAATCAGCTTTCAGTTGTGGCATGGACACATTATTTTGTTAAGGCAGAAGCTTTATTTTAAGCTGATTGCCGACAGCTTTTCCTTTTCTCATTCAATCCTGCCGTCAAGCAAATTGATAATCCGTGAACCGTAAGCCGCGTTTTTTTCTGAATGTGTTACTTGTATGATCGTAACACCTTGCTGGTTAAGGGTTTTAAACAGTTCCATAATTTCTTCGGCTTGCTTAGAGTTGAGGTTTCCGGTCGGTTCATCGGCCAAAATAACTTTCGGATTGGCGGCCAAAGCACGCGCGATGCCAACCAATTGCTGTTGCCCGCCCGAAAGCTGGTTCGGGAACAAATCCTTTTTACCCACAATCTGGAAACGGTCCAAAATATCGGCTACAATTGATTTCCGTTCTGATGATTTCATGTCCTGATAGATCAGCGGCGTTTCAATGTTTTCGTAAACCGTCAGTTCATCAATTAAATGATAAGCCTGAAAAACGAAGCCGATATGTTGCTTGTACAAAGTTGAACGTTGCTTTTCTTTCAACTTAAAAACCGATTGCTCCAGGAAAATATATTCGCCTTCAGAGGGTTCATCGATCATGCCCAAAATGTGCAGCAAGGTTGATTTCCCGGAACCGGACGGCCCCATGATCGAAATAAATTCACCTTCGTTGATCGTCAGGTTGATATCTTTTAATAAAAAAGTGCGGTTTGGGCCGGTGGAAACCCATTTGTAAATATGTTTTAGTTCGATCATGGTTGCTAGTATTTTTTATGCTAAAGTTATCAGGTTATAGCTTTGCCTGGCTACTTCATACAAAATCTGATACCAAACACATGACGTTTTGATATACAGCAGATTAAGGAAAAACGGAGAGCGGGCAGTGTCCGGTATCGATACACGTATTGTTTCTTTATGATACAATTTTATGCCGATAAAAGAAGCATCGCCCCTAAACCTGATCCTGATAAATCAGCTCTGTAATAAAATTAGTTCAATATCAATATGGTAAAAATTACTCGCATAGGTATTTTAATTTTGCATTACAAACCATCATTTTTTAAAAATATGCTTGTAATTTTTCTTTTAAAATGAGAAATCCTTATCCTGCAGCCTTCTCTTTATTTCGACCAAAAAACAATTCTTTTAATTTTTTATTTAAGTTATTGTCAATCGGCAAATGCTTCTTGCCTTTTGATTAAAAATATCATAATAAAATGGCTGAATTCAGTAAAACATCAAGCGGGCAAAACATAGATCAGGAAGAAGTGCTGACTTCTAAAATTGCTTTGGTTGAAGAGCGTTTGAAAATTGATGTGCGGCAGGTAGAAACCGGCACCGTTCAGGTTCATAAAAAAGTAGTTTCTGAGGAAGTAACGCAGGAAGTGCCTGTTGTTTCCGAAGAAATCAAGGTAGAACACAAATCCATCAATCAATATGTTGAAAGTGCGCCGGCCGTTCGTGTGGAAGGCGACACCACGATAATTTCGGTGGTAAAAGAAGTATTGGTAGTAGAGAAGCGATTGATGCTGGTTGAGGAACTGCACATCACAAAAACACAAATTGCTTCCACTACAACCGTTACAGAAACTTTACGGAAAGAGACGATTGAAATCAACCGGCTCAACTCAACACAAGAAAACACAACAACAAATCAATAAATTAATTAACCTTAAAAACAAAAATCATGTCACAAACAGTAATTGGAATTTTCGACTACACTAGCGAGGCTCAGGAAGCCGTAAGCTATTTAACAAGCAATGGTTTCAGCAGGGATAATATTGATATTTCTTCCCAGGGAGCTGAAACACAAGGCAGCACAACAGCCGATGATTATGAAGATGACGGCCACAGCAGCGTTGGCGGTTTTTTCAGTAATTTATTTGGGACCGGCGAAGAATCAGATAAATATACAGAAGTTGGCCGTAAAGGTTCTATCGTAACCGTTCATGCGAAATCTACAGAAGAAGCAGAAAAAGCAGCCAGGATTTTGGACAATTATGGTGCAATAGATGTAAACGACCGTGCGGAATCTTACAAAGCAACAGGTACTGCAACAACTGCAAAAGCCACAGATGCTGATTCCATCAAGATCATCGAAGAAAAAATGCAAGTTGGCAAACGCGAAGTAGAAACTGGCGGTGTGCGTTTGCGCAGCCGTATCGTAGAACAAGCGGTAAGTGAAGATATACGTTTACGTACAGAACGTGTGCGCGTAGAACGTACAAACGTAAGTCGTCCGGCTACCGAAGCTGATCTGGCTGCATTTAAAGATGCTTCTATTGAAATGAAAGAAACTGCAGAAGTGCCTGTGGTAAGCAAGGAAGCTTTCGTTACAGGTGAAGTTTCTTTAGAAAAAGAAGCAGAAGAAAAAAACCAGACTGTACAGGGAACTGTCCGCAAAACTGAAGTAGATACTGAAAACTTTACAGATCAGGACACCAAATTGTCTTCCGGCGATACCAAAACTAATGGTGAAAAAGGCGGTTTTTACAAATAAGGATTTACCAACCCTGGTAATTTAACTACAAAGGCACCAGTTAGGAATCTACTGGTGCTTTTTTTTGAAAACTTAAATCAATATTTAAAAAAATCATGGCAGAATTAGATGTTCAACCGAAAAAAAATAATCCCTGGTGGCTTTGGCTTTTGTTATTGCTGGTTGCTTTGGCCTTATTATTTTTCTTTTTACGCGGATGCAATAATAAAAATGCAAATCAAACCGGCGCAGATTCGACTGCTGCAAACAGTGCCGATAAAACCCAAACCGTTGCTGCAACTACTCCAGCTGCAGCCAATTCAATAGATTTTAATTCGCCAAAAGCTTCTTATGAAGAAATAACAGACACGAGTATCAGTGTCCGCGGCAATAACAATTATACAATCTATGGTTTGGGCGAGGATATTTTATTTGATAAAGACAAAAGTACCCTTAAAAGCAGTTCTGAAGCACAATTAAAAATGATTGCAGGTTCATTAAATAAACGTTTTAAAGGAGCAAGCCTTAGTGTTTATGGCCATACAGATTCTACCGGAACAGCTGCTCATAACAAACAGGTAGGTGCGGAACGTGCAGAAGCTGTACGTAAATGGCTTGTCAAAAATGAAAACATGCCGGATAGTTCCATTTCTGTCCACTCTTTTGGCGAAAGCAATCCGGTAGCATCCAATGCAACTGCAAAAGGCAGACAGGAAAACAGGAGTGTGGCAATTGTGGCTACACCAAAAACTGGCAGTAAATAATTGTTTAACCTTTTAAAATAAAAAACGATGTCAACTAACGAAAACAACAACACTTCGGGCCTGATAGAATTGGGTGAAAGTGATTATGAAATTGTAGATGGCCAGCCAAACATTAAAGGTTGGGATGTAAAAGATGTGAATGGAAAACAGTTTGGAGAAGTAGATGAACTGATTTTCCATCCTGGAAACAATAAAGTTTTGTATCTGATTGTGGATTTGGACGACAATGATTTTGATCTGAAAGATGATAAAAAAGTATTGGTTCCGATTGGTTTGGCAGAACTGCATGAAAAAGACGATGAAGTAATTCTGCCTGGTGTAACGGCTGCACAATTAAGTTCATTGCCTGCTTACGAAAAGGATAATATTACATCTCAAACAGAATCAGCTATACGGACAGTTTTTGCGGGTGGAGCAGTTGCAGCAGCTGTGTCGCCGGATTTTTATCAGCATGAAACCTTTAATGACAATAAGTTTTATGGTAAACGCCAGGCAGAAACTACTGATGCAAAGGCGATCCCGATCATTGAAGAAAAAATGGAAGTTGGCAAACGTGAAGTAGAAACCGGAGGTGTGCGTTTAAAAAGCCGTGTGGTGCAGGAAAAGGTAGAAGAAAATGTAAACCTGCGTTCAGAACATGTGCACGTAGAACAAACTTTCGTTGACCGGCCAGCTACGACAGCAGACATGGAAGCTTTTAAAGAAGGCACAATCGAGATGAAAGAATACGCAGAAGTGCCGGTGGTAAGTAAAGAAGCTTTTGTAACCGGAGAAGTTTCCCTGGAAAAAGAAGTGCATGAAAACACAGAAACTGTACAAGGAACGATCCGGAAAACAGAAGTAGAAACGGAGAACTTTACTGATGAAACTTCTAAACTGACTGATGAAAAAAAGCTTCCCGGTAAATAAGGTGAAAGCTTTTACAAATAGTTAAGCTATACTTTTACTATAAAGCCATCATAATTTAAGTGGTGGTTTTATCGTAAAGGTAAAAAAATAAAAGATTTTGTCAGGTGTACTTAAACTCCCTTAGTATCATAACTGATAAATAACCTAATTATCAAATAATAAATCTACTATTACTTTACACTAAATCACTTATTTATGGAAACTAATGTACTTGCAAACGAAGGATTTGCATCTTCTTCTGATTTTTCAAGACCATCAGGTTGGTCTCAGCGTATTAGTTGGGCCGCCGTTTTTGCCGGGCTAATCATTGCCGTGTTCATTCAATTGGCACTTACACTGCTTGGCCTGGCCATCGGGCTTGGCACCATTGATGCTACAAATCATGCTACTCCGGGTACGGGTTTGGCTATTGGTTCGGGTATTTGGTATGTAGTAAGTTTACTGATTGCTTTATTTACAGGCGGCTGGGTGGCCGGCCGTTTGGCAAAAGATAAGCATACTTCTGAAAGTGTGATTCACGGTTTACTGGTTTGCGGCCTGATGTTTATCTTAACTTTTTATCTGCTTGGAAGTGCGGTAAGTGGTATTGTTAGCGGAGCAGGATCGGTAGTAGGAAAAGCAATCTCTACGGCAGCACCTTCTTTAAAGGAAGCCGCTCAGGATCGTTATTCTAATGGCAACCAATTGGCAAGTGATAGTGCTAAAGTGGCAGATAAAGTAAATCAAAATAAAGATGAGGCTGAACAAAAAGCCCGGCAAGTTGCAGACGATGCAGCTTCTGCTACTTCTAAAGGTGCTTTATATGCCTTTTTTGGTATTTTATTAGGCGCA
>JAABUT010000782.1_pt1 | contig 43854 bp, 38 predicted proteins | sample 5559281 | NCBI WGS metagenome assembly JAABUT01 (sample SAMN10711880, study PRJNA513359) | rock metagenome | isolation source: Antarctica rocks | place: Antarctica: Victoria Land, Ricker Hills nord | collected 2016-01-04
CCGCGAGGCTGTTGGCGGCGGTGAGTTTCTTGCCTGCGCAGAACTGGCAGTCCGGGTGTTGGATTTGATCGAGCACCCGGGCCGTCCACTCGTGCCCGGCCGCACACCGCCATGCGGCGCGCCTGCTCGAGCGGGGTGCGACGTGGTCGGCACCGACTCCGTCGTTGCGGGCGGTGTCCCACGTCGCGGCGACCTCCGGGAAAACCACTGCCAGATTGTTCGTGGCGCTCGCGCGCCGCCCCGAGCACACCGGGCACCCGGCGCCCTGTCGAGTCCGGCTACTCACCACGGCTTGCCAGTGATGGCCCCGCGCGCAGTGCCACCACACCCGCCTGCTCGATCCTGCCCGGAGCAGGGCCGGGTCCAGAGGTGGGTTGCGGTCGCTGTCCCACTCGGCCAGCAGCACCGGGTGATCCGTGAGCCACTCACCCGAGGTCATCGATCACCCCCACCTCGCCAGCTGCGGCCCGTCCTCGAGAGGAGACACCCACCGTGTATGCGGGGCGTCTTGACCGGTCAGACATCCAGCAACCAGCGCGGGCGGTAGGACAACAAGGCGACCGAGGTGATAGCCAACGCCGCCCCCACTGCCAGGAGCACCGCACACTCCTGCAGCCGGGGCAGATCGCTACACCGTTCTCGTATCACACCGCAGCCGGTGAAATCTGATGCCCGCGGGGGCAACTCACAAACGGGGCACTCACACCGCCAGGGTAAGCCGCTGCGGTGGGCAATTGTTGAGGCGCTGCAATTGGCCACCAGTTCCCGGACCGGGTCCCGGGGCGGTCAGGGTTGGTCGAGCATGTTCGGGGTGAGGGCGGCGGTGGTGTCGGGTATTCCGGTGTGTCGGGCGTAGCGGTCGGCGAGGGCGAGGAGTCGCCGGATGCGTCCGGCGACGGCGTCTTTGGTCATGGGTGGGTCCATCATCCGGCCGAGTGCCTCCAGGGACACCTGGCTGTGGGTCACCCGCAAAGCGGCCGCTGCCGTCAAGTTTTCGGGCACCTGGTCACCGAGGATGAGCAGGGCGCGCTGCACCCGGGCGGCGGCGGCCGCCGCGGCGTGGGTGGCGCGGGTGTGGTTGGCGTCGTCGAAGCTGGACGGGCGGTCGGTCGGGGTGTGCTCCGGCCGGTAGGTGCGCCGGTCCGCCCAGGCCGCCGCGGTATCGGGGGCGCCCATGGTGGTGAGCAGTGCGGTGATGGCGGCGGGGTCGCGGACGGTGACCCGCTCGGTGTCGGGCAGGTGTTTGGTTTTGGCGGTGATGCCCAGGCGGCGGGCGGCACCGACCAGGGCCATCGCAGCCTCCAGGCTGGGGCAGACGACCTGGAGGGCGGGGGAACGGTGAGGTTGGCTCAGCGAGCCGGCCACCAGGAACGCCCCCCGCCAGATCGCCGCGGCGTCGCACACCCCGCCGGCGACGACGGGGGCGGGCAGGCCCCGGATGGGGCGGTGTCGGGGGTCCAGAAGCCCGGTGCGCCGGGCCAGGGCCGCGGCGTCTGCATTGGTGGCCATCCGCAGCCGGTATCGGGCGGGATGCCCACCCAGGTGCAGGAGCTGCACCTGGGTGGGGTAGCCGTACAGGGCCCGGATCGCGGCGCCCAGGCGGCGGGCCACCAGGGGGGTGTCCAGGTCAACCTCGATGCGGATCCGCCCGGCCTCCTGGTGCACCGCACCGGCGAAGCGGAGCAGGGCAATCATCTCCGCGCGCCGACAGCAGGCCTTGGTGTGGGGGAGCCTGCTCAACTCGTCTGTGACCGCGGCCGTCATCAACACGGGTCCACTCTCCTCGGTCGGTGCCGGGCCGGGAGTGCTCACCTCGCGGTCGGGGAGCACCAGCGGGATCGTCAAGCCGGCCGCAGCGGGGGCACGGATGACCAGATATCAACACCCGATGTTTCGTACGGACGCTTCCCGTTGCTCGCGGCACCCGGAAGGTTCTCCGCAGGGTGGTTGGTCGGGACGCGCGGGTGTTTGCGGGTGGTTGTTCTATCGCGCGGCGATTTGGGAGACGCGCCCGGCGGTGATGGCTAGGAGTTCTGCTGCGTCTCGTACGGAGTAGCCCTGCTCGATGAGTGCGTCGATCGTGTGGGCGGTGGAGGCCTGGACGTCGGCTTCGCGGGCGGCGATGGTGCGGCGTTCCTGGCCGAGGCGGGCGGCTGCGGCGAGGGTGGGGTCGTTGACCTCGAAGCGCAGGTTGGTGGTGGGCTCGGCGTCGTCGGGCAGGTCGTCCATCACGATGATGACCTCGCGCACGGACCTCTTGAGTCCGGTCAGGGTCCGGGCGAAGGTGTGGGCCCCGGGCACGGCGGGAACGTCCGCGAGCCAGGCGCCGTCTTCGCGGGTGACGATGACGTCGTAGCTGGTGTTCACAGCAGCCACTTCCTTCCGAGTGCCGGTTCGAGGTCCTTCTGGATTTTGCGCAGGGTGCCGGTGGGGATGTCGCCGGGATGTTGGGGGACGGCGGTGCTGGCGGTGGTGCCGCCGGCGTTGACGCGGTAGCGCTTGTGTGATCCCACCGTCCGCACGTGTTCACCGCCCAGGGTTTCGATGATGCGGTTGACTTCCCGTGCTCTCACCACACTAAGTTTAATCACTAAACAGTGCAACTGTCAAAGCGTTAAACGTAAGTGCCGGAGTGCGTGTGCTGGATGCTGCCCCCCAGATCCCGCCTGATTCTGTCAATCGAAGTTGGCCCCGTTGCGACGTTCACTGGAATCTGCGCGGAGAAAGTTGCCCCCACCCAAGCCGAGGGAGCGACCCGTTCCAACGGCCTGGGGTCGCTTATCCGCCGTGCGGCAGTTCGCCGATCGGTCAGTAAGACGCAGGCGCGCAACTCTGGTGTGGGCGGCTACTTCTTCGTGGTCTTCTTCGTTGCCGTGGACTTCGACGCAGTGGTCTTCACCGGGGCCCTTTTCGCTGTCGCTTTCTTTGGTGCCTTGGTGGTGAGGCTGTCGGCGACTTCCTGTTTGAACGTGGCGCCTACCTTGAATCCCACGGCCCGGGTGGCGGCCAGCTGCAGCTGGGCCCCGGTCGAGGGGTTGTGGGCGGTACGCGCGCCGCGCTCCCGCGGTTCGAACGTGCCGAACCCGGGAAGCTGAACCTTGTCCCCGGACGCCACGGTTCCCCGTACCTGCGCCAGGGTGGCGGTGATTGTGGCCTCGACCTGCGTGCGGGGCAGGTCGGTCGCAGCAGCCACCGCGTCGATCAACTGTCCACGGTTCATCAGTTCCTCCTGGCGGTCGTGGGCCAACTTCCGGTGATCGTGGCACGTCGGGAACAGAGTCGATGCAGTGACATGCCGCAGCGGGCAGCGGTTTTGTCACCGGCCAATGAGTGAGTGTCGGTGGGTTTGCCCCTCACTGCGCGGGGCCCATCGCCGCGGTGCTTATTTGAGGATGTTGACGGCGCGGGCGACGACGAGGGCGACGGTGATCAGGGAGACGGCGGATTGGCCCAGCATGATCATTTTTGCCCAGCGGGTCAGGGGCATGGTGTCGGTGGGGCTGAAGGCGGTGGCGTTGGTGAAGGAGACGTAGAGGTAGTCGGCGAAGCCGGGTTCCCAGTGCGGGTCGGCGATGTGCGGGGTGGCCATCTGGGGGAACAGGAAGTCAGGGTCGGTGCGCAGGGCCAGGGCGCGGGCCGCGGGTCCGCCGCGGTCCAGTTCCCAGTACCAGAGGGCGAAGACGAGGATGTTGGTGAGATAGATCGCCGCCCCGGTGGACAGCAGGGGTCCTGCGGTGTCGCCTTCGGTTCCGTTGACCAGTCCGAGCACGAGCCGGGCGGCGGAGTAGGCGTTGGCCACACTTGCCACGGCGATCAGCGTCAACCCCAGCAGCCGCAGCGGGCGTGAGGCGCGGTCGATGCGTCGGGGGTTCAGTGCGATGAGTACGAGCAGCAGGGCGGCCTCGATGGCCGGCAGCAGGAATCGGGAGGACAGGTTCAGCCGGTCGGGCAGCACCACCTGCAGCCCGATCGCTGCGATCATGGCGATCGACACCGGCCAGCGTGCCTCTCCGGGGGAGACCCGACGCCAGGCCGGGATCACCGTGTCCCCGGACGTGCCCGTCCACCGGTGCTGGGGGTCGAACAGACGCTCCAGTTTCGCAAGTTGATCGCGCATCTCACCCCACGTGCCCACCTGAGCCTCGGCGGAGCATTCCGCCGAAGTGTGCGGTCGGGGGGATTCCATTGGTGAGCGACTGTCGGTATCCATCGCAACAGTGTCCAGCCTGGAGCACCCGTGCGTGGTCCCAGCGACACGGTGCGCCCTGCCTCGGGGTCTGAAGCGGCCGCTACCTCGGTGTGGGGTGCACCTCGTCGACTGCGTATGCCCGTCCGCAGGGTCCACTGCAGTGGGGTGGTGCGGTGCCGGTGGTGTCCCCTGGCCCGTTTAGGACAGGCTCCCTTTCCTGGAATGATCCCAGTTTGTTTGCTTCACTGGGCGGATGAGTGATGCGATGCCGCTGCCGTCCGGGGCGCAGGTGGGGGCCGCGAGTGAGGGCGCGCCAACCCATTCCGGTGAGCCGCATGCCGGGGCGAGCGCCGGGCGGTTGAACTGGTTGCGGGCGGGGGTGCTGGGAGCCAATGACGGCATTGTCTCGGTCGCGGGGATCGTGCTGGGGGTGGCGGGGGCGACCGCCGCGCGGGGGCCGATCTTCACCGCCGGGATCGCCGGACTGGTCGCGGGTGCGGTGTCGATGGCTTTGGGTGAGTACGTGTCGGTGAGTAGCCAACGGGACAGTGAAACCGCCCAGTTGGCGCAGGAGCGTCGCGAGCTCGCGGAGACCCCCGAGGAGGAGTTTGCGGAGTTGATGGCGCTCTATGAGGCCAAGGGGTTGGCGCCGGGCACGGCGCAGCAGGTGGCCGCGGAGCTGACCGAACATGATGCGTTCGCCGCGCATCTGGACGCGGAGTTGCGTATCGACCCCGACGATCTGGCGAATCCGGTGCAAGCCGCGACAGCTTCGGCGTTGGCGTTCACGGTGGGGGCGCTGCTGCCGCTGGTGGCGATCTTGGTGCCACCGACCGGGTGGCGGGTACCGGTGACGTTCATCGCCGTCTTGGCCGCACTCGCCATCGCCGGTGGTGTCAGCGCGCGCATCGGTGCCAGCAGCATCTCCCGCGCCGTCCTCCGCGTCGTTATTGGTGGCGCCGCAGGCCTCTCCTTGACCTATGGCATCGGGCATCTGGTCGGTACTGCGATCAGCTGACACCACGACCGGTTGGCCAACGGCCGAAGCCGAAGTTATTGATTACTGGTGTCCGGCTCGACAGTTCGACGCCTGTGCCAGGCGGCTTGGGGGTGTCCACGTGGGGTACACCCAACCTTGCCCCTGGGTTGCCGTGTTGCATCGTGTGCTCACGGTGGGCGCACGGGGGTTGTGGCACGGTTTTCGGATGGGTGCTGACCGTGGCTCGTGGGGGGTGGTCCGGTGAGCATCACCGGGTTCACCTCCCCGCGGTGGTTCCTGTTGTTGCTGGGTGTGCTGGCGTTGCTGGCGGGTTACCTGATCGTGCTGCGGCTGCGTCGGCGCTATGTGATGCGGTTCGCGAACCTGGGGTTGTTGGAGCGGGTGGCACCGAAGCGGCAGGGGTGGGCCAGGCATGTTCCGACCGGGTTGTTCCTGGTGGCGTCGGCGGGGCTGACGGTGGCGTTGGCCGGCCCGACCGCGCAGCACAAGGTTCCCCGCAACCGGGCGACGGTGATGTTGGCGATCGACGTGTCGCTGTCGATGAATTCCACCGATGTGGCCCCGACCCGGTTGCAGGCCGCCCAGGCGGCGGGCAAGGCGTTCATCGACGGGCTGAGTTCGGGGGTGAATCTGGGTGTCGTGGCTTTCGCCGGCACCGCCACGGTGTTGGTGTCCCCGACGGCTGATCGGGCCGCCCCGAAGGCGGCGATCGACAATCTGAAGTTGGCGGAGCGGACGGCGACGGGGGAGGCGATCTTCACCTGTTTGCAGGCCATCGATACCGTCGCGGCGGTGCTGCCCGGTGGTGGTGGGCCGCCGCCGGCGCGGATCGTGTTGCTATCCGATGGGGCACAAACGGTGCCTGAGTTCACCGACGACCCCCGTGGGTCGTTCACGGCGGCGGCGGAGGCGAAGAAGAAAAGTGTTCCGGTGTCCACGATTTCCTTTGGCACCCGCTATGGCACCGTGAACGTCAATGGGTTGCGGGCGCCGGTGCCGGTCGATGAGCCCTCGATGCGTCAGATCGCCACGATCGCCGGCGGTGATTTCTACACCGCCTCCAGTGTGTCGAATCTGAAGACGATTTACAGCACCCTGGCCGAGCAGATCGGCTACCAAACGGTGTCCGGCGACGCCAGCCGGCCCTGGCTGATCCTGGGTACCCTCCTGGCCCTGACCTCCGCCGGTTCCGCGCTCGTCCTCACCCAACGACTGCCCTGATGGTGATTTTCCCCCGCTCGTGGGGTCAGTCGTCGCGGGCGGATACGAAGCGATGCGGGCGCCCGGGTTCCGGGGCGGGCCGAGCAGCACGGTCCGATCACGACCGGGTTCGAGCAGGGAAGGGCGAGCAAGACTCGGGATGTGGGATGGCTTTCCCCTCGCCGGGCCGGGCAGCGTGTTCTTCGCCGATTTCGGTGGTGCGGCGCATTCGGTGGCGATCACCACGTCGCCACCGAATGTGGCCGGGCCACCGCGGGGAACAGTCTCTTCGCCGTCTGTCGCACCGAGTAGGAGCCCGGCCGCCGATGCGGCGCCGGTTGCGCGGGGTTCGGTGATCCCCGCGGGTGTCTCGCCGTACTCGGCGTGGGCGGTGGCTTTGTCCAGGGTGATCGACGTCCCGGCCCGCGCCCTGCAGGCTTACGGCAACGCCCAGAATTTGGTGGCCCAGCAGCAACCGGGGTGCCACCTGTCCTGGACCACGTTGGCGGGTACCGCGCACATCGAAAGCAACCACAGCCGCTTCGGTGGTCGTAGTCTGCAGCCGGATGGTCGCCCGTCGAGCCCGATCATCGGCATTCCTTTGGACGGCAGTCCGGGGGTGCAGGCCATCAAGGACACCGATGGTGGGGTGCTCGACGGTGACCCGGTGTGGGACAGGGCGGTAGGTCCCTTCCAGTTCATCCCCAGCACCTGGATGCACTGGAAAGCCGATGGCAACGGGGACGGTGTCGCCGACCCGCAGAACATCGACGACGCGGCGTTGGCCGCCGGGCACTACCTGTGCGCCGGGGGCAAGGATCTGGCGACCGGGGCGGGGTGGTGGCAGGCGATCCTGTCCTCCAACAACTCCGTCGCCTATGTGCAGACCGTGTTCACCGGCGCCGAGGCCTACGCCCGCGCCACCGTGCGCTGACAACCAACCGGGCGGGGGTCAGGGGGCCACGGCGGCGTGGATGAGACTGATCAGGACGAAGGCGGCGACGAAGCTGGCGAGCATCCACAGGTACTGGTTGCGGCGCAGTTCGATGGCCACGATCCCCACGGCCACCGCGACGAAGATGGCGCCGATCAGGATGGTCACCGCCCCACCCCCGTGCGGGATGAGGGCGGCTGCGTCGGGGTGCGCCGCTGCCACCGCCACGATCACGGGGGCGTCGATTCGGACTGCGTCTCCGGCCGGGTGCACCGCGGGTGTGTCGCCGTACCGGCGAGCCTATGTGGTGGGGACGGCCCGGATCTCGCCCGATCCAGCGTCAGTCTTTGTCCTCCGGTAACTACGGTGCCACCCGTTCGTAACGCGGGTTGTCGGTGCTCCTTCTCCCGCCTCGCAGAAGGAGCGGGCGCGGGAACTCTGCATTGTCCTACCCGCGCAGGGTCGGCAGGACACTCAGGGCAGCAGGACGGGGGAGGAGCCACCGGGTGGCGGCAGCCAGGTCAGTCGGAGCATCTTCCCTCGCCGCACCCACCAGCCCTGATCCCACTCGCCGAGTTGCGTGTCGGTGTCGAAAACCACCCCGTCCTCGACGTGCCCGCACCGGGAAGGGCCGGTATGCACAGTGCCCCCCCGGTTTCGGCGCCGGGGGGTCAGCCGCCACTCGACCAGCTCAACCGGACGGACAGGGTGCCGCCGCCAGAACGGGCCTGCCACCGACCACACCAGCACGACCCGGGTGACCACGTGCCCCACCAGCTGGAAATCGTCATACACCTCGGCGATCGCCCGACGATACCGGTCCAACCGGGGTCACCGGAGCGGGCCGCGTCGGGTTGACCGCACCGGCGCCGGCCGAGGATCGACCGCCAACCCCGTCGTTGATGCTCGGCCCGGGGCTGGCGTGCGGGGATCGCGGCTGCGCGCCGGGTCACCGTGCGTACCGATGGAGGAGGGGTCTACCAGCCGTCGTCTCCTCCGCCGCCCCAGTCACCGCCGCCGTCGTCACCACCCCAGCCACCACCGCCGTAGTCGCGGTCGCCTCCGCCGCCGAGGAGGTCGCCGAGCATTTCCCCGCCCGCGACGGCTCCGCCGATCATCATGGCTTTCTTCCAGAACGGGGTGCGGTAGTAACCACCGGGTACCGGGGTGCCGGCGACGGTGCCGCCACCGAAGTAGTGCGGCTGGTGAGGGTGGTAGTCGGGGTGGGCGGTGATCTGTTGGTCCCCGACATTCACCGGGGTGGGGGTTTGTACCGTGGCGGGGCTGGTCACCTCGGGCAGGTCCGGTCCCAGGGACAGTCCTTGGTGCTCGCGGACCACCCGGGTGGCGTGCAACCCTTCGACGACGATGCGCAGGCCGACCCGCATCTCCGCCGCGGTACCCGCCCGGGCCAGCAGCCCGCCGGCGGCGTTGTTGCGTTCGCTGGCATCGTTCATGGCTTGGCGGCACAGGGCGCTGTCCCCGGGGTCCAGGGTGGACACGTCCGAGGCCAACCGGCTCTGCAAACTTTCCGCCTCCGCGCGCAGTCCCGCGACCTCGCGGTCTTCCCGTCGCGTAAACATGCCCATGGTCGTTTCTCCCTGACGCTTGGCCACCCGGTGTCCTGCTGTCAGGGTAGGCGTTGGTGACGTGCTGGGGGAGGCGGCCACCGGCGTTTGTCCACGTCGGGGCCTCCTGCGGTGACCGCGCGGCGCGCCGTGCAACCCCAACACCACGGTGGTGCGGTGACCGCGTCAGAGAATGGCGCCATGGACAACGGGCAGTGGCGGCATCTGCACCGGGAGCGCCACGGTGAGGATCCGCCTGTCACACCGCGGGGCGGATCGGGGACCAGCCGAGCTCGGGCGGCGGGACGTCCTCGACGACCATCGTCTGACCGCATGCCACCGTCGGCGGGCGTGCGCCGGCGCAGCAGGGTGGCTCGGCGCAACGCTGAGGGCCGGGGCGCGGTGGTGGCGCGGGTGGTGGCGGTGGTGGCGTCGGCCGCAGTGGTGGTTGCCAGCGGGGTGGCGTGGGCGACGGTGCGGGACCTCACCGGTGGGCTGACCACCTCCAACGCGTTGACCGGTGGTTCAGCCTCCAAGGATGGGTCGGTGAACATCTTGTTGATCGGCTTGGATTCGCGGAAGGACCAGAACGGCAACGACCTGCCGAAGGCGATCTTGGATCAGCTGCACGCCGGGGATGGCAGCGAGGGCGGGTACAACACCAACACCCTGATCCTGGTGCACATCCCGGCTGACGGCGCCCGGGTGAGTGCCTTCTCCATTCCCCGCGATGACTACGTGGCGGTGGCGGGAATCCCGAACAACGACCACGTGAAGATCAAGGAGGCCTACGGGCTGAAGAAAGCGGCCACCGAAGACACCATGAGCAAGTCCGGGGTCACCGATCAACACACCTTGGAGTCCGCCGGGCGCGAAGCCGGTCGCGCCGAGACGGTGCAGACGGTGCAGGACTTCCTCGGGGTGCCCATCGACCACTTCGCCGAGGTCACCCTGGCGGGTTTCTACGATCTGGCCTCCGCCCTGGACGGGGTGCAGGTATGCCTGAACCATCCAGTGAACGACAGCTACTCCGGTGCCGACTTCCCCGCCGGGCAGCAAAGCTTGGACGGGGCGCAGGCGTTGGCCTTCGTCCGTCAGCGGCACGGTTTGCCCAACGGCGACCTGGACCGGACGCACCGCCAGCAGGCATTCCTGGCCTCGGTCACCCACAAACTGGGCAGCGCCGGAACCTTCACCAACTTCAGCGAGCTGGCGTCGTTGCTGGATGTGGCCAAGAAAGATGTGGTGATCTCCGCTGACTGGGACCTTCCCACCTTCATCAAACAAGCCGGCAACCTCACCGGCGGCAACGTGGCGTTCGCCACGCTGCCGGTGCAACGCTTCGACACCGTCGACGGGCAGCAGGTCAACATCGTCGACCCCACCGCGGTGCGCCAGCAGGTGCGAATCGCGTTCGGTCTGCAACCAGCCCCCGCACCCACCACCCCACCACCGTCACCACCAGCTGCGGCTGCGGCGGTGACCGTGAACGTGCTCAACGGTGACGGCGCCCCAGGGTTGGCCTCCACCGTGTCCGCCGCGTTGACCGGGGGTGGTTTCCGGGCGGGAACGGTCAGCAACAGCAGCCAGCACGCCACCGCGGTGACCTACGGGACCGGAGCCCAGGCCCCGGCGACGGCGATCGCGGGACTGCTCGGGGCCCCGGCGGCCACCGCCGACACCGGTCTACCTGCGGCGACCATCAGCGTGGTCCTGGGCACCGGCTTCACCCCACCCACCGACCTCGCCCGCCAAGCGAAGCAGAGGACCACACCCAGTGCGTCCGCGCCGTCCTCGTCCTTGCCGCCCGTACCCGCGGCCGGCGACCCGCAAGGCCTGCCAGTGGGCGGCAACGGCCTTCCCTGCGTCGACTGACCCCGCGTCGCGGTGGGTGGTCAGTCAGTCGGCCGGCGGTGGCAGGGGCGCGGTTCCGACGACGACGCTGTAGGTGATGATGCCACCTTGGATGCGGTCGATGCGCACATGCACCGCGTGCCGCTGCCCGCGGGACAGGTCGGTTTCCGAGCAGTCCTGTTCGGCACCGACTTGGCGGGGTAGGTCATTGGCGCAGTCGAGGACCGGCGGCGCCTCGTGCAACTGGGTGCCCACCTGGTCGCTGGCGCCGCGGGCGACGTCCATTTTGCTGATCACCGCGGGTGGGGCACTGGGTCCGGTGCTCGTGCAGGCCGCCGCGACCACCGCCAGTGCAGCGATCAGGGCGCGGCGATCCATGCCGCTCAGTGTGGCAGAAGTGGTGGTCACGGAGGCAGGCGAGGAGACCGCGTACGCGGTGCCACGGCGCGGGTCAGGCCAGGGGCCAGGTGAATCGCCCCGAGTGCTACCACCGGGGCCGAACTCCAAGGTGCTGCGCGCTACTGCTGGGGTGTGGTGTCCGCTGGGCGTTGTGGTGGCGGATTGTCCGGGGCGAACCGGGACTCGTAGCGGGCGGCGTCCAACACTCTCAGGCCCGGGACGTGCGGCAACTCCAGCGACACCAGCACGAGGACGGTGGCGGTGGCGGCGGTGAGCAGGCGCCCTTCGCCGGCGGCAGCACCGATCGCAGCGGTCGCGAAGATCGCCGCGGCGGTGGTGACCCCGCGGACGACTTCCCCGCGGCCTTCCTTCTGGCGGAACACCAGGCCGGCGCCGATGAACCCGATGCCGGTGACCGCACCGGCCAGCGCGTTCGGGGCCGCTGATTCCGAGAGCAGCCCGATGACCGCGGCCCCAAGCCCGATGAGGGAGAATGTGCGGTTACCGGCGGGGGAACCCCGCAGCTGACGCTCGAAACCCAACACGAACGTCAACCCGAAGGTGACGACCAACCGCAGCACACCCTCGGTTTCGCTGACCACCCCGCTCACCTCCGGCTTGCTGCTGTCCCATTCCACCAGCTGGTGTGTTCATCCTGCCGTGCATCCGGTGCTGTGCGCGGCAGGGGAGCGCCCAGCTGCATCGCGAACCCGGTGCGGCGGGGCTCACCGGTGCTGCAGCAGACGGCGCCGGTTGTGTGCGGCGACGGGCAGCGTCAACACCAGCGCGACCACGAAGGACAGCACCGACGCGCTCATCCACGTCTGGTAGGGGAAATGCACCCATCCGGCCACGTCCTGCCAGGCAGCGGCCCACCCGGGGACGCTGCCGGGGTTGATGAGTTGGTAGGTCACGAACCCGGCGGCCCACGGCGCGAGCATCACCCAGCGGGCGGGGGCGTCGGTGGAGGTGTCCCAGTCGTGGTGACCACCGGCGAGGAAGTAGTCGGCGACGAACACGGCGAACATGGGGACGAACACCGACCCGAGCAGCAGCAGGAAGTTCTGGTAAGCGGTCCCGGTGTCCAGCACAACGCGAGGGTCGTGGTGAGCACACCGAGCGCCACCGCGAGGCGGCGCCGGTCAAGGCGGGGTGCGAGGTTCTGCAGGGACATGACGGTGGAGTAGGTGTCGGCGAAGGACTGATCGAGTTCCCGCAGGGTCAACACCCCGAAAGCGAGCCACCCGAGGGGCAGGGCGATGAACGTGGCGAACATGTCGTGCTGCAGCGTGTCCCGGCCTGCACGACGGTGACCAGGGCAATCAGCCCGAGGGTGTAGTAGGCGATCTGCGTGACCGCGTAGCCGAGGAAGGAGCCGGCGACCGCGGCCCGCACCGTGCGGGAGTGCCTCGAGTAGTCACTCGCCAAGCTCACCCAGGACACCGCGACCGCGACCGCCACATCGGCCCCGCCCCAGAACCCGGTCCACGAGCCTTGGGTCAGCGGGGGCAGGGGATGGCGCAGCAGCTGGACGAACAGGTACACGGTGGCCAGGAGCACTGCGGCGAGGGCGTACTTGCGCAGCACCCGGACGGAGCCGAGGGGGCGCAGGGCCATCACCGTGGTGAGCACCCCCGCCACGAGGACGTAAGGCCACCGCGTTTGGTGCCAGGGTAGGAGTTGCTCGGCGGCTGCGGAGATCACCACGATCTCGAACACGCTCCACCCCACCAGCGCGATGACGTTGACGACGGTCGGTACGTAGGACACGGTGCGCCCGAACAGACCCCGCAGCAACACCATCGACGGTCGACATGGCGAGGGCGGTGATGATCCGCAGACTGGGCCCATGATCGGGGTCATGCTGGGGGGTCCGGGCGGCGATCGGGGTCGGTCGATCGGCGAGTCGCCTGCATGGTTATCGGCCTCCGAGTTGGATGGCCTTGATCAGCAGGAGGATAGCGCCGGCGAGGAGGTAGGCGCGGAGGGCGAGCATTCCGAGTTTGGTGCCTGCCGACCAGCGCACGGGTTCCAGCAGGGCCAGTGGTGGCATCCGCCAGCGCAGCTTCTCTTCGTCATCGACGTCCCGGGGTGTGACGGGCCGGGTGCCGGTCCGGCGGCCCAACCAACGCAGGCCGATCACTGCGGTGGTGGCGAGGGCGATCATCACCGCCGCGAGGTACAGCGACACGGTGACGACATCGATGGTGGGGAACAGGGTGGTGGCCATCAAAATCCCGGAGAGCAGTAGCAGGACCCCGACGATGAACACCGCGAGGACGTTGAGCCAGCGGGGATTGACCCACGGGCCGAGGACCTCTTTGTCGTTGCACAACAACAGCAGGAACACGCTCGCACTCGGGAGCAGCAGCCCAGCCAACGCCTGCACACCGGTCGTGATCAGCCCGAGCGGTGCCCCGGGGATCAGGGTGATCGCCGCGGTCCTCGGGGATGGTGGCTTCCAGGACGTCGTCGACGGTGACGACGCCGAGCACGTGGTCGGTGTCGTCGACGACGGGGATGGTGGCCAGGTTGTAATCGGCCATCAACAGGGCCACATCGGTGAGGTCCGCGTCGGGGCTGATGCGGACGGGGTCGGTGTCCATCAGCTCCGTGATCAGGGCCTCGGGGTCGGCTTGGAGCAGGCGGATCACCGAGATCACCCCGACCAGGTGGGCGTCCTCGCCGAGGACGTGCAGCTTGATCAGCGCCTCGGGCTGCATGGTCGTCGCCGCCGCTAACACGGCCAGGCCTTGCGCCGCGGTGGCGTCGGTGGGGCAGGAGGCGACGTCGACGCTCATCAACCCACCGGCGCTGGCGGGGTTGAACCCCATCAGGGTGATGACCTTGGTGCGCTGGCCCGCGGGCAGCAGCTCCAGGACCCGGCGGCGGCGGGACTGGCGGAGGTCGGCGACAGCATCAGCGGCGTCGTCGGCGCGCATCCGGGCCAGCACACCAGCGACCTCGACGTCGCTCATCTCCCCGAGCAGCTTGGTGGCCTTGTCCGGGTCGAGCTCCTCGAACACATCGGCTTCCAGCTCGGGGTTCGTGTGGACCCGGTCGAGGATCTCCCCACCCTCGTGTTTGTCGGCGTCCTCCAGGAGGTCGGCGATCTGGGCTGCTTTCAGGGTGGACACCCGGCCGCCGGCGCGGCGGGCGAGCATGCTCTGGCGGTGCCCGATCAGCGGCTCGAAGGCCTTCCAATCGCGGCTCGCGTGCCCACCGCGAGTCTTGAGCAACCCGAAGAACCGGGCCGGGCGGCGGGTGTCCAGCCGGGCCAGCACCCACCCGACCCCGGTGTCCGCCAACTCGACGTCATAAGCATGCACCAGCTCCGCGGCGGCAACGTCGATCAGGCGGTGATCGAGCACATCGGCGCGGAGCAGGACCTCACCGTCGCGGCGCTCGAAACCCCGCAGGTCCACCCTGTTATAGGACAACACGACCCGCTCCTCGGTGAGCACCGCGATCTGGGCGGTGGACACGAACACCATGCGCCCACCCACCCCGGCCACCAAGCCGCTCACCGGGGGGTAGGCGTCGGTGCCAGGCAACCGGACGATGACGTCCTCGACCCGGCCCACCGTCTCGGCATTGCGGGCGACGATCGGGCACCCCAGCAACCGCGAAAAATGGATCACCGGGCGCGAGGAACCCGCACTTGCCGGCGACGACATCTCACTGTGGGATGCAAACTCAGTCATGACAGTCACTTTCTGATCAAGGAACGGGTTTCGGTGAGGCGGGAGGCCGGCGCGCCAATAGGCGCAGACCCCGGTGACCGGCAGATGACGTGCGGATGTACCCGGGGAGTGGGGCGCTCAGCCGGCAAACTCGTGCATGGTTGAGCTCCCAACCACCGTCGCACCGGGGCGCGGAGGGTGGGAACACAACGGGGCATCGAGCCGGGACTATGAGATGAACTCACGGTCCCATCCCACCCCGGCACGGCCACCACACCGAAGCGGTAGACCACCCCCTGGACACCGCACCGGCGGGGTGCCGATTCCGGATCGAACGGGTCTCCGACCGGGACAGCGCTGCGCTACCTCACCACCTTGGGCATCGCCCCCCGCTGGGTCCAGATCGCCGGCGCCCGCCACGCCCTGGGCGCCCCGTTGAGCGGGATCCTGCGAGGTTGCGTCGTGACCGGAGCCGACGAGGAGCCCCCCGCCGGCGAGGGTCGAGCGTCGGGGGCCGTTCCGCCTGTTCATGTCGGACTCCTCCTCGCGTAGGTTGCCCCGCCTCTGCACGGTCGCGGCGTCAGGGGTCGTGTTCCGTGGTGGTGTGTTCAGGGCTGCGCCGGAGAAGGTCTGCTGTGTGCTGGAGCAGGGTGTCGCTGGCCTGGGTGATTTCGGTGTGGGTGGCGGCCAGGCGTCGCAGGTAGGTCTCGACCTGCTCGAGGTCGTCGGCGAGAACGGGATGCTGGTCGGCGCGCAGTTGGGCGACCGCGAGGGCGAGGACCGTCCCCGGGTCGAGGATCCGATCGTCCATCAGAGTGCTCCCTTCGTGGGGGTAGACGGGGTCTGTGCGCCCGCTCGTGGTGGTTGTGCGGGTGTGTTGAGCTGCCGGTGCTGGCCTGGATGATTTTCAATACGACCATGACGAAGGCGACGACGAGGTAGGTCCGCAGGGTGATCAGACCGACTCTGCGGGGGGTGGACATGGTGGGGATGGGTAGCGCGGCCAGCGGCGGCATCCGCCAGGTGTCGCGGTCGCTGCGCACGACCTCGGCGGCGCGGTCGTCGCCGCTGGAGCTGCGCTCGCCCGGTTCGCGTCGGGCCTTGATGAGCAGGACGATGCCGCGGGACGCCCAGGGCACTGCCACCGGCGATGACTGCGACGATGGAGGCACTGTTGATGTCGGGAAACAGCACGCTGGTGTTGGTGCTCATGGTGGGGTCTCGCTTTTCGTCTCGGCTCCGCGGGGAACCGGGGAGCGGGGGAGGGGATAAAGGGTCGGAACCCGCCCGCCCGGGGCGGATGGGTCAGGCCACCGCGGTCAACGCTCGGTGGTTTTGGCCCGGGGTGGGTGCGGGATCGGCGGGACGGGCAGGGACCCGGATGGCGGTGCGTGCACCCGAGGCCAGCAGGTTCTTGGTCAGGGTCACCGCCCCGATCACGACGAGCAGTTCAGGAGCCCCGGCGCCCGCGGCCTCAGCCGCGACCATCAGCAACGGCTCAGCAAGCTGCAGAGCGGCCTTCAAGGTGCAGGGTTCAGGCGGCGGTTCCCCGAGTGCGGCCACCGCCCTGCCCAGCTCCGCGGCACGCGCCGAGGGCCCGGTACCCCAGGTGAGGGCGAGTGCCATGGCGGGCGCTCACCGGTACCCGTGGCCGCCGAGGGCGGCGGTGAAGATCGCCGGGCGCGCGGCGTCGTGACGTTGCCCGGCCCGCAGATTTCCTCTCCTGTCCCCGATGGGCCGACAGCGTGCCCGCACCCAGGGCCGACGACCCCCGAAGAGCGTTCCGCTGCGCGCGGGCACACCCCGGTGGATGAACGGGCGCGGAAACGTGGAAATGGTCATGACTACCTCCAAGAAGTAGGCCGCCGACCACGACACCCGCCCATCATCAATGGAATTCCTCATGCGTCGTCAGCCGATGCGCCAACAATGGCGAATCGACGCTCAGCGGAGGAGTTTTTCAGTAAATGACGGTGAATGCCGGGCAGTGACCAAGCAGGGACTCACACAAACTCGGTCTGTGATATGGACTATCACTTGGACTCATCGCGATCCCCACCTCCTCACAGCCACAACGCACAACGACGTCACTTCACGGCACACGGGGGACAACCGCAGCCGACACGGCCGGGCGGGCACCCCTCTCGTCAGAGCTTCGGCACTGCACGGCGTATCCACCACCCCGTAACCGGGGTGGAGAAGCCACTTGGGCTCAACCCTTAATCCGGGAGAAGCTGTCCTGACCCGGGGCGTCTTTCGACGTTCGGGGTCAGTGGCCTGTATCCATGCAGACGCCTCACCTAGCGAGGTGCTAACAAGAAGAATGATGAACCGCGGCATGACAAAAGTCAACCTAAAGCCGCCGCGTCCTTGGCTACGTCGCTCACCTGCTGCTGCAGCGGCTGAGCCTTGTCCATGACCTCGATTGCGGCTTGCTGTTCCTTTTCGCTCGCCGGGATCAGCGCGGCCCCGACGAGGCCGGCACCGAAGGCCACGAGACCCGCGGCGAGGGGGTTGCCCGGTGCTTGCTTGCGCATGGCGGCGGGCGCGGATTGCGCGGTGTCACTCACCGAGGACATCGCCGACTGCCGATCGGGGGAGTTGACGGTGCCGACGACGTTGTCCGCACCGTCGTTCAGTTGGATGTGCGCGACACGTATAGCGGGCCAGGTTAGAGCCCGATTTCGGCGCCCATGCTGATGGATTGGGTGGTGGGGAGGCCGAAGTAGTCGACGGGGTGGGCGGTGTTGTGGGCGATGGTGAGGAAGAGTCGTTTCTGCCAGGCCGGCATGGTGTGTTCGGTGGATCGGACGATCACGATGCGGGAGAGGAAGTAGGTGATGTCTTCTATCTCTTCGGGGTTGAGCAGGCCCTGGTCGACGGCGAGGGCAAGGGTGGTGGGCACGTTGGGTTCGTCGCTGAACCCGAACGCGGCGTGGAGGTGGAGGATGCCGTCGGCGGTGTAGTGGGGGTCGGTGACGGTGAGGCGGTGTTCGGCGGGGACGTGGGGGGTGTTTCCGATGGTGATGTTCAGGATGATCACGTGCTCCTGGAGTACGTGGTTGTGCTCGACGTTGGTGCGTAGCGCCAGTGGTGTGGTGTCGGTGCTGGCGTTGAGGAACACCGCGGTGCCCGGCACCCGGTACAGGGGTGGTTCCAAGGTGTGGAGGTGGTCGAGGAACTCGGTGAGGTCACCTTCTTCGGTGGTGCGGTTGCGGGTGACGATGATCCGGCCGCGTTGCCAGGTCATCAGCACGGTGAACACCACTGCGGCCACCCCCAGCGGCAGCCATCCGCCGTGCGTGATTTTCGTGAGGTTCGCGGCGAAGAAGGTGAGCTCGGCGGTGAGGAACACGACACCGGCCGCGATGACCACGCGGCGGGGTTTGTGCCAGATCCGGCGGACGACGACGAGGAACAGGACGGTGTTCAGCGCGAACGTGCCGGTCACTGCGACCCCGTAGGCCGAGGCGAGTGCCGAGGACGATCCGAACCCGATCACCAGCACGATGACCGCCGCGAACAGGCCCCAGTTGATGGCCGGGGCATATACCTGGCCCACCTCCTCCTCGGAGGTGTGCCGGATCGTCATCCGGGGCAGGAACCCGAGCTGCACTGCTTGGTGGGTGACGCTGAACGCCCCGGAGATCACTGACTGGGAGGCGATGACCGTGGCGATGGTGGCCAGGACGACCATCGGTAGTTGTGCCCAGCCGGGCAGGATGAGGAAGAACGGGTTGGTCACCGCCGCCGGGGTGTGCAGGATCAGCGCCCCCTGCCCCAGGTAGTTCAGCGTCAACGCCGGGAATACCACCAGGAACCAGGCCCGGGTGATGGGCCGACGCCCGAAGTGGCCCATGTCGGCGTAGAGCGCCTCTGCCCCGGTGATGGCGAGCACCACCGATCCGAGGGCGATGAACGCGATCGCCCCGTGGGAGGTGATGAACACCAGCCCGTAGGTCGGGGACAGTGCCCGCAGGATGGCTGGGTCGGTGCGGATCCCGTTCACACCTGCCAACGCCAACGCGCTGAACCACACCACCATCACCGGCCCGAACAGCTTGCCGACCACACCGGTCCCGAACCGTTGGATCACGAACAACACCGCCAGCACCGTCACCGTGATCGGCAGCACCAGGTGACCCAGGCCCGGTACCGCGACCTTGACCCCTTCGACCGCCGAGAGCACTGAGATCGCGGGGGTGATGATGCCATCGCCGTAGAACAGCGCCGCCCCGAACACCCCCAGCGCGACCAGCGTCGCCTTGCCGGCCGCGGTCTTCAACGGGTGGGACCGCAGCAACGCGGTGAGCGCCATGATCCCACCCTCCCCGGCGTTGTCTGCCCGCAGGATGAACGTCACGTACTTGACCGACACGATCAGGGTGATCGCCCAGAACACCAACGAGATGACCCCGTAGACCTCCACCGGGGCGGTCTGCACCGCGTTGTCGTCCGCGGTGAACACCGTCTGCAGGGCGTAGAGCGGGCTCGTCCCGATATCACCGAACACCACCCCGAGTGCCCCCAACGCCAACCCGAGCACCCCGCGGCGTCCCCGATCGGGGCGGGCCCCGTCATAGCGCCCGCGGGCCTTCGCCGACCGCGATCCCGCGGGATCAACCCCCTCCACTCGCACACTCACCACGCCACCCTGCCCGCCACGCACCCCGCCGCCAACACACCCCGACCACCACATCGGGGCGTGAACGAACCCACGGGCGACACCGTCCCCGTGCTCGGGCGCATCGCCCTCACGGTGACTGTCACCGAGGCGACACTATGCCTCGCTCAGGCCCGCAGCGAGCGGGGTCACCACGCCGCGTCATGCACCTGCCCGCGGTCGCGGCGATCGTCGATGACCGGGTGGAACGCGAGGTGCCACTGCCTAACCCAGGACGGTTGGCGCCGCCGCAGGACGTGTCCCGCCCCCCGGTGCCGGTCCCAGCCTGTCGGTGCGCCCACCCACGGTGACCCTGCCGTGCAGGGCGGCACGGTCGGGGGGAAATGGTAGGGCGTGCGGCTGTAGTAGATCCGGGGGGCTTCGCCGGATCCGCAGGAGTGAAGGCAACAGGTTGAGGTGGGAACGGTCGTTGCTCGTCATCGGCGCCACACTGGTGCTCGTGTCCGTCGGTGCTTTTCTTGTTGGGGGGATTCACCCCGCTCACGCGGTTGGGTCTTCATCTCGGTGCGGGGTTCCTCATCTTCGGGGTGACCATCGTCCTCGACGAACACCTGCGGAGGAAATAACCCGGTCCGCGTCGCGTGCCCGGTCGGGTGCGGTCTTCGGGTGCACAGTCCTTCGCTCAGTGACCTACGGAGCCCAGGGTCCGACACTGTTTTCCGTAAGGTGCTGCAGTGACTCTGCTGGGGACGGCTCTGGATCGTTTGCCCGCTCGAGTGCGGGACAAGCCCAGCACCCATCGGGAGATGATCACGTTCGCCGTGGTGGGGGCAATGGCATTCGCCGTGGATACCGTGGATTTTCACCCTCAAGTCGACGGTCCTGCGTTCCACCCCGGTCACGGCCAAAATCATCGCCACACTGCTGGCCACGATCGGCTCCTACGTGTTGAACCGGCGATTTTCCTTCCGGCGTCGAGGTGGCCGGGCCACGCACCACGAGGCTGTGCTGTTCACCTAGGTGTCCTGGTTCAGTTGCACCGAGCGGGGGGGTGCACCTTGTTCGGTGTCACGGCAAGGCTATGGGCGCCGTCCTCGGGTGCGCGCGGCGAGCTCGGGAACGTCCTGCCACCACAGCCGTGTGGGGGGTGTTTCGCCCGGTTGTGTGCCCGCGACCGTCGCGGTGTCCTGCGCGGCGTCCGCGGCATCAAGTTCAGCGTCGATTTCTTCGGCCCGGTGCTCGTCTTCTTTGCTCATCCGGGCGATGATGGTGCCGAGGAACGGTAGGCCGATGATGTCGCCACCGATCCAGAGGATGCCTGCGCCGATGTCTTGGTCGATACGCGGGTTCGGGCCCCAATGGCGAGCGAGACCCAGGTAGTAGCCGGTGGCGATCACCGGTCCCAGCCAGAGCGTGACCCCAAGGACCGCGTCCACCAGCACCTCGGCCAGGGTGATCCACATGGTGACCAGGTAGGAGCCGGCTCGGGGCACCGGGTCGACCCGCAGCCGCGACCAGAAGTACAGGAACCCGGCAGCCACCAGCACGCAGCCGAGCAGGCCGCTGACCAGGGAGCTGCGCAGCGTCTGCTCGTAGAGCGGGCTGAGGTAGAGCACCAACGGTGGGACCACCAGCACCAGCGTCACGACCGGCGGGAACGTCAGCACCCGGGCCGGCAGGCTGTGCAGCACCACACCCGCGGATGCTCGGGCCTTCGGAGGCATCAGCTCACGAAGCATCGTCAGCGGTGCTCCCAAGGCAAGGAACATGGGGGTGAGCATCACTAGCACCAGGTTCTGCAGCGCCCGCACCCAGAACAGGGTGTCGGCGTACACACCGAGGAAGGACAGCCCCACCAGCGCCAGGCTGCCCACACCACCGAGCAGGAAGCACCACGACCGTGCCCGCGGCCAGGGCAGGCCGCGGCGGCGCAGGACACCTACCCCAGCCAGGTACGCCGCTGCCAGCACCACGATCACGACAAGCACGGGCAGGTTGGGCGTCCATGCGCTCAGGACGCGTCCGATCGTCAGAGGAGGTAGACCATCCGTTGCGCTCACTGCACCATTCATACCGACCAGGATGCCCCTGAAGATACCGCCACGATCACCCCAACGAAAGGCCGGCGTCGGTGACCTCGTAGTCGGGGGAGTTGAGCGCGATCTGCCCAGTGGTCCGGCCGAAACCGCGGGCGCTGTAGGTGAGCACGACGAACCCGTCGCGAGCCAGGGTACGAGCCTGATCGGCCACCGAGTCCTTGTTGCCGCCGAAGCCGTGGGCCAGCAGAACGGCGGGCGCCGGAGTGAGGGCGGGGGTGAAGAGGGTGGCATCGATGGCCACCGGCTGGTCGCGCACCGGACCGTCCTTGACGTCGACGGTCAGCGCCCGTTCGGCCACCGGGTCGGCCGCAGCGGATCGGGTGAGCGCGACTGTAGCGAGGGCGGCGAGCAGCAGGAGGACTACGCCGAGCGCAAGCCAGGGGCGCTTCGGGCGTCGGCGGGGCACCCCTCAACAGTAGGTGAGGTGCTGTGCGGCAGACGTTTACGCAGTTGCGACGACCGTTTACGTAGTTGCGACGACGTTGACGTGCTCCACCCGTGGTGGCTCCGCGAAAAAAGGGGCCGACGATTTCTCGCCACCGGGTGAACGCCGGTGAGCCCCGGAAGCCCTCGGTGTGGTCGCCGAGATTTACCCACCGCACCAGCCACGGAGCGCTGGGGGGCAGCACCTTAAACATTTCAATGATGGGCTGGGGCTGGGTGCCGGTGATGCGACCAACCGCTTGCTACAGCACGCACACTTGAGGTTGTCGCATATTCGATCGTTAAAGCAACACTCCAGCAGGTGAGACTGACGCGCACGTCGCTGCGTCGGCCGAGTGTCGCAGAAGCACTGTACGAAACTGGTGTGTCACCGCATGGCTTGTCGGCGGGTTGTGCAACAGTACGTGGTCATGGGCGAGTTTTTGGGTTATGCGAGGGTGTCCACCGCCGAGCAGACCGCAGCGTTGCAGCAGGACGCGCTGAGGGCCGCGGGGTGTTGCCGGATTTGGTCGGACACCGCCAGCGGTACCACGACGGACCGCCCGCAGCTGGCGGCGGTGTTCGATCAGCTGCGGGCGGGGGACACGTTGGTGGTGTGGCGGTTGGACCGGCTGGGTCGGTCGTTGCCGCACCTGATCGAGACCATCGGGCAGCTGGAGGGCAGGGGAGTGGGCTTCAAGTCGGTGCAGGAGAGTATTGACACCACCACCCCCGGCGGACGGCTGGTCTTTCACGTGTTCGGGGCACTGGCCAGCTTCGAACGGGAACTCATCCAGGAGCGCACCCTGGCCGGGCTGGCTGCGGCTCGGGAACGTGGTCGCCTCGGCGGGCGGCCCACTGTGTTGAGTCCGGCGAAGTTGAGGCAGGCCCGGAAGATGATCGGGGAGAAGACCCCGGTGACCGAGGTGGCCCAGGTCCTCGGGGTCAGCCGGGCCACCCTGTACCGCAGGGTGCCCGAACTCGCCGAGGCACGGACCCGGTCGATGATGAACGAGCCGGATGCTGGTGTCAGCTCGCCGCCCTAACTCACCCTGCTTCGCAGGGGGCAAAGATCGTTTAGTAGTAGTGCCTGCGGCCACCGACGGCGCGGCCCATGGAGCCCATCACCACCAGGACCAAGCCGACGATCAGCACGATGATCCCGATCGTCCACAAAATGGGGATCTTGATGAGGAATCCGACGATGAGCAGGATGACACCAAGGGTAATCATGACGCTCCCAGCTGTGTGCTGCAGGTGTGCGAATTGCCCTGCAGATCACAAGGAACGCTACACATTTCGCTGCCCGGCGGATAGAGCCCGTAGACGTCGAGCACCCTCATATGTCGAGCACGGCTGCCGATCGCACCGTGTGGGGCGGTGGTGTTCATCGACGAACCCTCGGCAGGCACCCGTAGGCGAGGCGGCGCAGGGGTGATTTTCGGAACCGTGGGTGCGCTAAGGGGGTCGCCGGCCACCCGAATCTGGGGGCGGGGTGGCCGGCAACCGGCTGCTCGCCAGTCCGGGGGAGGGACTGACGTGCAGGGGAGCAGGCAAGCCCGAACAGTGAGCACCTGCGTCCGCCGCCCAGTCTAGAGTGGCAGCCGGAAGATGCCTTGTAGCGATGGTGTGCGCCGGGTTGTGCCGACGCTGTGTCGTACGGGATACCCTCCGGGTGCGCAGGGCAGGCGGGCCACGGCGGGGTCGTTCAACAGCCCCGTCCGGTCACCACCGTCCCGTCTGGGCGCCGGTAGCCCACCACCGTGCGCCCAGGCGGTCGACGTCCTGGGGTGCACTGTCGGGTCGCAGTGGTTCGCCGTCGTCCAGTTCGTGGTGCCCCCTGCGGTGTCCCCGACCAGTGCGAGCGGCACGGTCACGCAGCAGTCGACAAAGCGTTACGCGCCGAGCTCACCATCACCACCAAAGCATTCGCCGCTTGACGGAGGAGCTAGGGATAGACCCTTAGGCGGCCATCGTCTTTGGGGGTTGCTTCTCGTGTTGTGCTGGGTGGGTGCAGCGTTGATCTGGTGGGGCGTTGAGAGCAGGTCGAGGTGGTGGTGGTGCTCGATGACCTTGTTGTGTTGCCACTGCTGCCACATGGTGGCCCCTGTTTGGAAGGGTTGTCCTGACGGGGGGAGTGCACCGTTGGTGGTGTGGAGGGGACCGGTGTGTGTTCCCCGCCAGATGAGTTCGGTTGCGGTGGTGTCGTCGCTGGTGAGGATCCGCAGGACTTGCCCGGTGACATCTGGTGCGGTTGCTTTCCATTGAGTGAGTGCCTTGATGACTGCCTCGACGCCGACGACTCGACGCCCGGTTTCCAGGTAGAGGCAGTTTTCACTGGTCAGCGCGCGGATCGCGGGCCAGTCGGAGCGGTTGAAGGCGGCTATTGCTCGGCGAGCGAGGTCCTGCAGGTGCGGTTGGGCCACCGTGTAATCCCCTTCTTGGTCAGGGGGTGCGTGTCCTTGACCTGGTTTGTCATTCTCACCCGTAGTGCAACCGTGTGCCCGTTCAGTTTCCTGCTTTGATGATGGTGGTGCCGAGGGTGACCTGCGTGGTGTGGGTGTCGCTGTCGGGGGTTTTCACGGTCAGGGTGACGGTGTCGCCGGGGGTGTGTGCGCGGGTGGCGGCGGTCAGGGAGTCACCGGTGGGGGTGAGTTGGTCGTTGATTTTGCGCACCACAGTGCCTGCGGTGATGCCCGCGGTGTCCGCCGCCCCACCGGGTGTGACGGCGGTGATGGTTGCCCCGTCTGCTGCTGTTGCCGGGGGGGAGGGGGAGGCAAGATTGGTGCTGCTGCTGACGGCGACGTCCAGGGTTGCTTGGGTGGATTGGCCGGTGGTGATCAGTTCGTGGACGATCCGCTGGGCTTGGTCGATGGGGATGGCGAAGCCAAGTCCGATCGACCCTGATTGGATGCCCAAGGAGTTGAAGGCGCCGAGGGAGGCGATCGCGAAGTTGATGCCGATCAGCTGGCCGTTGAGGTTCACCAGGGCGCCCCCGGAGTTGCCGGGGTTGATCGCGGCGTCGGTTTGGATGGCGTCGAGCACCGAGGTTTGCCCGTTGCCCGCGCCACCGGCGTTGACGGGGCGGTTCAGGGCGCTGATGATGCCGGTGGTGACGGTGCCGGCGAGCCCGAGGGGTGCACCGACGGCCACCACGTCCTGGCCGACGGCGAGGGTGGCGGAGCTGCCCAACGCGATGGGGGTGAGGGTGTTTTGGTGGGCCATCTTGATCACGGCGATGTCCGCGGAGGGGTCACGGCCGATGATGCTGGCCGGCGCCGAGGTGTTGTCCTTCAAAGTCACGGTGAGCTGCCCGGCGCCCCCGGCCGCCGCCTCGATGACGTGGTTGTTGGTGAGGATCATTCCGTCCGGGGAGAGCACCACCCCGGATCCTTCCCCGCCTTGGCTGCCCGAGATTTCCTGGATCTGCACGACGCTGGGCAGCACCGTGGCCGCGACCTGTTGCACCGACACGGGGACCATCACCGCGGGTTGGGCTTGCACCGTGGTAATAAACGTTCGCACCGCGTTCCCCGCCGCGGAGTGGGTCTGGGCGCCCAGAAGTTCTCCCACACCACCCCCGAACCCACCGCCCACCACCGCGATTACCAGGGCAGCGGCGAGGACGCGACCATGCCCGGACTGGCGGGGGATCCCCACCGGCGGGCGCACCACCGTGTCGGTGTCGGTGTCGGCGTCGGTGATGGCGGGGCTACCGGCACCGGGGTGTGGGTAGCCCGGCGGGTAACCCGACCACGGTGGTACCTGCTGCTGGTAGTAAGGGCTTCGGTACGGGGTGTGCTGGAGGGGAATTTCGTGGGGTGGATAGTGGGGTGCAGGGGCTTCCCGGCCCCGCCACCACACGGGGGTAGGGGTCCCGGCGGGCCTGGGGGTGGGAGTGGTGATGGGCCCAGTGCGGTTTGGCCCGGGCTGGGATGGGGAGATCTGCTCAGGGAAACGCTCGCCGCCATCGGTCATGAGTTCACCATGCACCCGGTGAGGCAGGAATGCCGCGGCGATTACCCCGTCGCCGAGTCAGGTGTGCGGGGGGTGGCAGGGCAGGCAGTTCCCTTCTGACGCATCCAGGCGAGACCCGCTGCACCGTCCCGTGCTCGGTCCCCAACTCTGCACGCAGGGTCCGAGCCAGCCGAGCCGCAGCGGCGTTCTCCTCCGGGGTGTAACGACGCGTGGGCGCCTGCCCCGGCGTGGCGTCCGTCGGCATGACTTCATCCTCGCTTGCAAGTTCAGGAGCCTCCGCGCAATGAGGACCCCTCGGTGGGACAGCGCGGCTCTTTGGAACTGGACCGCCGTAAGACATGCTCATTGTCGCGGGTCATCAGCACGGACAGCGTGCGCGGGTGTTGTGGTGGTACGGGTGTAGAGGTAGGTGGTGATCCACGCGGTGAAGTCCAGCCCCAGGGACAGATACATCACGGGATAGCTGGACTGGGCGTACATCCCCAGTACAGCAGCACACCGGCACCGAGGGCAGGCACCGCGGCGGGTGCTCGACGCCAGGCAGGCTGGCGGTGACGAGCAGCACCGACACAAGGAGGATGCCGGGGCCGTACTCGGTCAGAACGCCGAGAACCCCACCCGGTGCAGGAGCGCCCATTCCGCCCATGCTGGCTGCAGCACCGGCACCAGCTATGCCGATCACTAGTGCCAGCATGGTCGTGGTGCAGGTCAGACCGCCCGCGACGCCGAGCAGTCCGACCGACCCGATCCCGGCGCGCAGCCGGCGGTTAGCGGTTTCCACTCGACGCATGCTGAGGGCTGCTTCCTTTCGGGGGGGGGCCTCTCCCGGACACGGTGGCTCTTCCAGCCTTGTTCACGGTAGAAGCTTGCCCCGGGGCAACGTCAAGGCTCGGCGGCCGAGGAAAAACCGTCCGGTGGGATCAGAGGTAGGGGCAGCCCTGCTCGAAATTGGTGTGGTCGGGGTCAGCGACGGCGACGGTGTCGTGCAGCTGGGCCACCGCCGCCCGCAGAGCCTGCAGGTCGGCGATCTGGCGGTCGAGGTCGGTCAGGCGTTCACCGAGCAGGCTGTGCACGTGTCGGCACGGGGTGCGCCCGGCATCGGCGATGTCGAGGACGTGGTGCACCTGGGCCAGGCTGAGGCCGGCGGCGCGGCCGCGGCGAATGAAGCCCAGGCGGCCCAGGGTGTCCCGGGTGAAGTTGCGGTAGCCGCTGGCGGTTCCCTCAGCGGGAGGCAACAGCCCGGTGGCCTCTTAGAACCGCAGGGTCTTCGTGGTCGTGCCACTGGCCTCGGCCAGCTCACCGATCCGCATCGCGTCTCCTGCCCCACCCCTACTTGACCTTCTCCTGCACTGGAACCTCCAGTATGGGTGCGGCGAGCGGGTCCGGGGGTCACACACCCGGATGAGGACGCATCAGGTGCCGGTAGGAGGTGAGCATGGCGCAGCCCACGGCGTTACTGGGATTGTTGCGCCAGCCACCGTATCGGCGGCTGTCCGTGGCGCGCACCGTCTCGCAGTGGGGTGATGCCTTCAACACCGTCGCCCTGGCCTTGCTCATCTACACCCGGACCGGGTCGGGTCTGGGGGTGTCCGGGGTGGTGGTCGCGGAAATCATCCCGGTGCTCGTCCTCGCCCCGCTGGCCGGCACGCTGGTTGACCGGTTGCCGCGGGTTCGGGTGATGATCGCCGCCGACCTGGCCCGCGCAGGGTTGGCTTTCCTCCTGCCGTTGCTCGACACCCACCTCAGCGCCGTCTACGCGATCGCGGTCGGCTTGTCCGCGGGGGCCGTGTTCTTCAACCCAGCTGTCCAATCGGTGCTGCCCGCGATCGTGCGGGAACGGGATTTGGTCGTCGCCAACAGCGGGCTCTGGACCGCTGCCGTGGTGTCCCAAGTGGTGCTCGCACCGCTGGCCGGGATCGTGGTCGTCGGCTTCGGCTACCGCTGGGCGTTCTGGATCAACGCCGCCAGCTACCTGCTCTCCGCCGCGGTGCTGCGCCGCCTACCCGTGCCGGGCGACCCCCACACCACGAGTCAAGGCACCTGGTACGCCGAGGCCCGCGCCGGGATCGTGGCCCTCGCCGGGCACCGCCTGCTCCGAGCCCTCGCCGCAGGCCAGTTCCTCGCCGCCCTGTCCGCCGGGGCCACCGGCGCACTGCTCGTCGTCTTGGCCCGAGAGCATCTGAGCCTGCAAGCTGGGGACTACGGGTGGTTGTTGGGGGCCATAGGGGTCGGCGCCGCCCTCGGGCCGCTGCTGCTGTCGAAGGTGACCGACGATCCCCTCCGCGCGGTGTTCGTTCTGGGACCCTTCGTGCTTCGGGCCCTGGTCGATGTGGTGCTGGCCACCGTGACCGGTCTCGCTGCGGCGATGACCACTCTGCTCGCCTACGGGATCGCCACCTCCACCGGGGCAGTCACCTTCAACTCCCTGCTCCAAGCCGAAACCCCCGAACCACTACGCGGACGCGTCTTCGCCGGCTTCGACATGCTCTGGCAGGCCGGGCGGCTGCTCTCCCTACTCCTCGGCGGTCTGCTCGCCGACACCCTCGGAATCCAAGCCGTCTACTACCTCGGCGCCGCCCTCCTCCTCGCCGCCACGGTCCTCGGACACACCGGCCTACGCCCCACACCCGACACCCTGCGACGCTAAACCAAACTCACCACCACCCACGATGAACGCCAGCGGGGCCACGTTTCACTGGGATTCGCCCCGTCACACCGGGGCCAAGTTCGGTTGAGAGAACCAGCCCTTATTTGTGCGGGAACGGCCACGGGTTGGGTAGGCAGGTGAGCCCGTTCGCGGGTACCACCCCGGTCGGGTCGAGGTGGGCGACTTGGTTGTTGGCGGTGTCGAACGTTTGCTGCATCATCACCGGTGCGGGGGCACCGTCGGCCGGGCAGGGTTGGTGGTCGAACCCGATGGCGTGCCCCACTTCGTGGTTGATCATGTAGGGCCGGTAGGAACCGATGTCGCCCCGATAAGACGGTGCGCCGCGCACCCACCGCGCCGCGTTGAGGATCACCCGGTGGGTGGTGGCGTTGAAACACGAGGTCTCCATCGGGACCTGGTACCCGCACTCGGTGTCGGGGCGCACGGTGGCCGGGGAGGTGAGGCTGATCCGGACAGTGGGGGTTCCGGAGTCGATGCGTCGGAAGGCGAATCGCCCGTCGTGGGTCCAGCCCTGCGGGGCGGCCAGGGTGTGCTCCACGACAGACGCCACGTCTTCGTCGCCACCGAAGGCTGTGGTGTCCATGCCGTTCTCCACCTCGACGGTGTAGGTGGTCACCGAGTTGGTGCCCACCCCGACCTGGGGTGTGGTGCCCGGCACGACGTGCCAGGTCCCGGCACCCGTGGTCGGAACCAGGCCCCCCTCGGGCAGGGTGCCAGCGGCGGTGGCCGGGTCGACACTGCCATCGGCTACCGGAGCACTGATCGGTGGGCCCGCGCTACCGGCGTTGTGAGAGCTCAAGCCCCCAGCGGCCCCGGCGGCGGCAGTGGTTGGTGCTGGTGTTAGTGCTGGTGTTGGTGCTGGTGGGGGCGTGTATCGGATGGTGTCAAGGACAGCGAACACGGTCAGGACGACAAGAGCCGGGATCGCCAACACCCGCCACCCATAGGAAGCCACCCTCCATCCCAACCGGCTACGGTGGCGGACCCCGCTCCGAGGCGCCCGGGGACCCAGGCACCCCCGGGATCTGGTGTTTGCGAGGGGATCCCGGGGGGCGCGTAACGGTTGCGGCCCTTCACCCTGTGTCGCTGCACCGGGACCGGTGACCGACCGTGCCGGCACATCCTCTGTACGTTTCCTCGCTGACCGACCCGGAGTGCTTACCGGCTCTTCCCCCGACGAGGTCATCACCCATGCAGATTGCCACAACCATTACTCGGCACAACGTGAACCGCCGGAGGACCTCGCGGAACGGCACTACTCCGCCACGGCAGTGCTCCGAGGTCGGCCGCGGCGGTTCAGCGTCGGTTCACCGGAGGCTGGGCTGCAATCCAACTCCTGCAGTTGACCGGTGAGGGGCGGTTTTTTGCCGGAGTCACACTCCCGGCGCGGTGAGGAACGAGCCGGATGCTGGTGTCAGCTCGTCGGTCTAACTCGCCCTGCTTCGCAGGGGGCAAGGATCGTTTAGGCAACGGGCGACTTGCACAACTGATGGGCACGCAAGGGGGGTCGCCGACCGCCCGAAATCTGGGGGGGGAGAAGGGCGGCCGACGACTGGCTGCTCTCCAGTCCGGGGGAGGGTCTGGTGTGCAGGGAAGCAGGAAAACCCGACCAGTGAGGTGCCTGCACCCGCTGCCCAGTCTGGAGAGTGGCAAAGCGATTGGTTGCGTGGCGAGTCAGCTTCGTGCACAACCAAGAACGTCCGCGGCCTCGGGGTGGGGGAGCGGGTGGGGGCGAGCCAGCGCGCGGTAGCCGGCAGCGTCCGCCGGGGCCTGCAGGGGGCGCCAGCTCGCCGTCGAGCGGGGTAACGACGTCGGCGGTGGTGTCGGGGTGGTTGTCGACGCCCGGTGACGGCGCCCCCTTAATCTGCCAGCATGGGCATGGGCCGTTCCTCCTTGGTGTGGGGCGGTCGAGTCGACGCCGGTCTGGGGAGAGATCACCGCGGTCGGGATACGTGTGAGGGGTCACGCCGCTACGCGCGACATGCTCCTGATCAGGCCCCACCCGGTGGGCCAGACCGGCGCTGGCAACTACGCGGGAGGCATTTAGTCTGACAGCCATCCAGCCGGGCTACTACGCACGTCACAGGTCGTTCGCGATAGTCCGTGTGGCGGCTGTCGCTGGGTAACGGCGGTGGTTCGTCAGTGCTCCGGGGGCAGGGCGCTGCCGTTGGCCCGTCACTATTGCCTTCGCAGGCTGCGGTGTCTGTTAGTGCGGTGGGGTGTCTGTGGGCCTGATCCCTCGGGGCGGCTTGCGGGAGTAGTACTCGTTGGCGTTGGACCCCTCGCATTGCTCCTGGGGGGCCCCTGGGCGCACAACGCGGTCGTGTGCAATGAACCGCCAGGTACGTCGGTCGTCACCCGCACTGGTTTGCATCTGCTCGATGAGTTGGTGACATCGCCCGCAGGTTCGTCGTCTCATCGGGTCAGTGTCCATCCCGGGAGCCGGCGTCGCTGGATCTCGCCGCGGACCTCACCTCAGCGGTGGCTGTCGAGGTCTTCGGGTAGTTGTGCGTGGAAGGCGACGTTTCTGGTGTTCCTGGCTTCCCGTAGGTGTTCCTTGGGGGCCAGGTCGGATTGCCCGGGGTCTGCCCGGCCCTGCCGGCAATGCGGTACATGCTCGACAGTGAGCATCAGTAGCGGTCCTCGTTGAGCTTGCGGATCCAGACCTGACCGATCGACAACGCGGCGTAGGCCTCGCTCTTATTGGGCCACATCGGGTAGTTGCGTGAACAATTCGGGTATGCCCGGTGCCAGCGCGCTCGCCACCCTCGCGGTTAAACGAGCATCTCCGACTCCGCCCTTTGTGTTGATGGGGGTCTGTGGTTGCTGCGAAGTCCTTCGTTAAGCTTGTTTGGTGCTGTGTGATTGCCGGGATGTTGCTCGCGGGGCTGCTGTTTCCGGCGGTCGGTGGGATCGGTCTGCTGTCCGACACGACCAGCGACACGCTGCACAGTGTTGCCTCTGAGTTGGTGCCGGAACAGGTGCCGCAGATGAGCACCATGCTGGATGCCGCGGGCAAGCCGATCGCCTACTTGTACGACCCGAACGGGCGGCGGACGGTGGTTGGCGCCGACAGAATTTCGGATGCGATGAAGGTGGCCATCGTCTCCATCGAGGACAAACGCTTCTACGAGCACAGTGGGGTCGACTGGCGGGGTACCGCGCGCGCGTTCTTCACCAACTCCTCCGCGGGCGCCACCCAACAGGGTGCGTCCACGCTGACCCAGCAGTACGTGAAGAACTACGAGTTGCTGGTGGTGGCGCAGAACGATGCGGAACGGCGGGCGGCCACCGAGCCGACCATCGCCCGCAAGCTCAAGGAGATCCGGGTCGCCGCGGCGCTGGATCAGCAGCTAGGCAAACAAGAAGTTCTCACCCGCTATTTGAACATTGTGCCGTTCGGTTCCGGGGCTTACGGAATCCAGAGCGCCGCCCAGACATACTTCGGGATCACCGCCGCCGACCTGAACGTGCCGCAGTCGGCGATGCTGGCCGGGATGGTGCAGTCCAGCTCGGTGACCCCCTACACCAACCCGGACGCTGTGCTGGCACGGCGCAACGTCGTGCTGGACACCATGCAGGCGAACGGGGTGCTCAACGTCACCGACACCGCGAACGCCAAGGCCACCCCGCTGGGTGTGCTTCCCCAACCGCGGACGGTGCCCAACGGTTGTATCGGTGCTGTGGATGCGCAGAGCAGCGGGTTCTTCTGTACCTATGTGCTGAAGTATTTGGCAGACGCAGGCATCAGCGCGGACCAGGTGAATAAGGGCGGCTACACCATCAGGACCACGCTCGACCCGACGGTGCAGGCCTCAGCCAAGGCCGCCACCAACAAATACGCCCCCGCGGACCTGCCCAACATTGCCAGCGTGATGGACATCGTGGCGCCGGGCCAGACCACGCACAGGGTGCTGGCCATGGCGGACAGCCGTACCTTCGGCTACGACGCCGCGGCGAAGCAGACCTCTCTGCTGCAGACCGCCAAGCTGGAGAGCGACGGCGCCGGATCCATTTTTAAGATCTTCACCACCGCCGCCGCCATGGAAAAAGGGCTGAGCATCAACGCGATCTTGGACACCCCACCGTCCGTGCGCCTCACCGGCTTCGGCACCGGCGGCTGCAACGACGGCACCCCGGACTATTGCGTGAGAAACCACGACAACAGCTACCTGCCGCAGTACACGGTGACCCAAGCCCTGGCGGTGTCACCGAACACCGCGTTCGTGAAGCTGATCGCCGCCACCGGCGTGATTCCGACGGTCGACATGGCCGTCAAGCTAGGGATGCGCTCCTACGCCACGCAACCCAGCGCCGCGGAACCGGACACCACCATCGCGAACCTGTTCAAAAACCAGAACCTCGCCTCTTTCACCCTGGGCCCGGAGGCTATTAACCCGTTGGAGCTGTCCAACGTGGCGGCCACCCTGGCCTCGGGTGGTATGTGGTGCCCACCGACGCCTATCGACTCGATCACCGACGCCAACGGCAAACCGGTGACAGTCAACGCCCCGGCCTGTGAGCAAGTGGTGCCGACGGGTCTGGCCACCACCCTGGCCACCGCCCTGAGCCCGGACGCGGTAACGGGCACTGCCGCCGACGCCGCCAAGACGGCGAACTGGACGCTGCCGCTGTCGAGCAAGACCGGCACCACCGACAGGGAGTGGTCCGCGGCGTTTTTTGGCTTCACCAACACCCTGGCAGCGGTAAACCTGATATTCGACGACTCCAAGACCCCCGGCGGGATCTGCACCGCCCCGCTGCGCAGCTGCGGACCCTCTGACCTCGCCGGTGGCCAGGAACCGGCCCGAACCTGGTTCGCGGCGATCCAACCAATCATCACCCGATTCGGGCCCGTGCTATCACCGCCCACCGACCCGAAATACCTGGGCGGGTCCGGCTCGGGAAACATACCCAACCTGGTCGGCATCGCCGCCGCTGACGCCGTCAAGCAGCTGGACGAGCTGGGATTCCGGGTCACCCAAGAGCACCAGGCCAACGGCAGTGTCCGCGGCACGGTGGTCGGACAGAGCATCACCGGGCCCGCCCTCCCTGGCGCCTACGTCACCGTGTACGTGAGCACCGGGCTGCCACCTCCCTAGCCGCGGTCCAGCCCGCTGAGCGCGCCCGCAGCAAAGATCCAGGTGCCATCCGCTCGGGGACGAGGTCAGCGCTCGCGAAACAGCACACCGTGGGCGTGACGGGTTGGACCGCCACGCAACGCGCGTCCGGACCGGTGAAGAGCACCGCACTGTTCACCGGGATCGACTGGCGGGTAGACCGCGCGGGCCTTCCGTGGCGGGGACGGGCACCCGGTCACCGCGGGGTGAGCAGCTGAGGTGGAACTGATCATTGCTGGCAGGCACTGTGGGGGTATGCAGCAGTCGACCGCGGTTCAGCGGCTTGTCGATGCCATGTTGGATCGGGCCGAGAAAGAGTGCCCCGGGGTGGAGTTCATGATTTGGCTACCGTCACTGGAAAGCCTGCTGTTGCCCCGCGATAGCGACCACGGGGCCGCAGCGTCCCGCGTGATGCAGCGCCGTTACCGCGGTCGCCGCATCCAAGCCTTCGACACCAGCGGCGTCCTCACCGCCTGGGTGTCTCCCGCCTGCGGGGTTCCTGCCCCACCGCACGCCCCCACCTTTGTGGGTGACCTCCTGGCGGGGCAGTTCACCACCTGCTGAAACAGCTGACAATGTGGGGGTTAGCGGTGGAAGCCGGGGTCGAGCATGGAGTCGTAATGGTCTTGTTCGGATAGGTGGGACGGTGATTGTTTGCTCCAGCTGACCGGTCTCGTCGGCCTCCCACGCGGCAGACTAGGGGTGGAAACAGACTGGCGGCGCTGTCGGTGCTGTGTCGTCTGCGGTGTCCTCGACGAGGGGGTGTTGGGCGATCAGGTCGGCTTCGGGGACCTCATCGCCGGGCAGAGTGAACCCAACCATGGTCGGCCTCCTCGTTCGCGTGGATGTCACCGCGGCGCTGATGGTCGACCAATATTTCGCCCAACCCCCGCCGCCGCCCGCTCCGCCTCAGGCGCTCGCGGCACCATTCCCGCCGCCATGACCGGACCCGGCAACGGTGCTGGCAAACCTGCACAGACCTGCGGGAGCGCACGACTCCCAGACCGGCACCGGCTCCGCACCCCCGCCGCCCGCACCTCGTATCGGGCCGTTCGGAGCTACTTCACGCCGACCTAACCTGAACGCAAGAGGTGGACGGGGCAGACGTAGGGCCCGGGGGCCGCTTCCACTTGCTCGTCGCGATCACCGGGTTCTCTGTTATCTCGACCAGATCGTGGAGCGCACGCACGGCGGCTGGCCGCCGGCCGCGCCCGAGGTCGCAAGGGAGGCCCCGAGTTGAAGATAACGCCCAACAAGATCGCGCAAGCCCGGGCGAGGTATGGCGGCGGGAAGCGCACCGTGCGGGAGATCGCCGACACCTTCGGGGTGTCCCGGCCGACGGTGTACCGGCACCTGACCGACCGTGGAGCAGCCGCCGCTGCCGGGTCGGCGCAGTAGCCCGGGCGCGGTGATGGTCTCGGCGCGCGGCTGCCCCCGGAGGCGAAGGGCGCCGTCGGCGGGCCCTTTGGCCTGCGTCGGAGCAGGTTTGTACCAGCTTTTTTGCGGGCGGCTCGTGTGGTTGCTGGTCTTTTTGGGAACGCATCGATTGAGCAGCGCTGACGCGTGTCGCCGGGGAATTCCGGTTCGCTGGGCTGACTATGTCCGGATGTAGTCGGCAGGGTTAGCGGTCGGGCTGGTGCGGTGGCTGTTCGGGATGAAATGGTGCATATGCGGAAGCAAACTGGCGGTAGCCGTGTAGGCGTGTGGTCCACGGTGCCCGTCCCTGTTGCCCTGGTGCTTGCGTTCGCGGTGGTGACCGCCGGGTGCACGGTCGGTGTACACGCCGCCGACGGGGACACCGGGAACGGGCGGAAGCCGGGGTCCAGTTCGGCGACGATCCGCGACTCGGGCGACCCGGTGGCGGTGGTCGATGGTGACGCCCCCGACGCCCTGTCGGTGGCCGCGAGCCGGGCGCTGTTCGAGGCTGCGCCGGTGGTAGTGGTTGCGGGCACGGACGACCGGCCCGGGATCGACGACGGTGCGGCGCAGGCCATCCGACTCGGGGTGCCGCTGCTCCTCGTTGCACCGCCCGCCGCCGTGTCGCAGAGGGCTGTTACAGGGCACATGGCAGGGGCGGGGACCGACCCGGTTCCGGTCGGGCTCGCGGCAGAGGTCGCCCGCCTTGGTGCGCATACCGTGCTCGCTACGGGGGTGGCGGCCGAGGGGCGGCTGGGAAAGCTGCCCGATGTTCGGGTGGTTACCGATGGCAGGAAGCTGCCGGGCGCCTCACCCGCCGGCACTGCGTCGGACGTTGTGGTCTTGGTGCGGACAGGCATGGACGGCACCGTAGCGGCAGCAGCGGTAGCGTCGGCCAAGGCGGCCAGAGCACGGGTCATCCCGGTGACTGGCCCCGATCTTCGAGGTGATTCCACGGTCATCGCCGCCCTCGCCGAGCGGCGCCCGCGGCGGGTGCTGGCCGTCGGTTCCGGGTTCGGCTCCCTCGATCGGCTGAGGGATCGGCTCTCCGTCGCTGAGACCGGCATTCAGCTGCCCGGTGGCGGTCAGGTGCTGTTCCCTGGCCACCGGCTGGTGGCCCTCTACGGCCACCCCGGCTCGCCCGAGCTGGGTGTCCTCGGGAAGCAGGATGTGGCGGCGAGCATCGCGCGCGCCAAGCAGCTCGCCGCGGATTATGCGCCGCTCAGCCCGGTTGCGGTGGTGCCCACGTTCGAGATTATCGCGACGACCGCGCAAGGTGAGCCGGGTGAGGATGGTGATTATTCAGGCGAGTCCACCGTCGCCTCGCTGCGACCCTGGGTCGAGCAGGCGAGTGCCGCTGGGCTATATGTGGTACTTGACCTGCAGCCCGGACGGGCGCACTTCCTCGACCAAGCAAAGCTGTATGCCGATCTGCTGCGCCTGCCCAACGTGGGGTTGGCCCTGGACCCGGAGTGGCGCTTGGGCCCCCACCAGAAGCCGCTCGGGCAGATCGGTGCTGTCGACGCCGAGGAGATCAACTCCGTCATCACGTGGTTAGCCGATCTCACCGCCGCGGCGAAGCTGCCGCAGAAGCTGCTGCTGCTGCATCAATTCCAGCTCTCGTCGATCCGTGCGGAGCAGAACATCGACCTCGGTCGCGACCAGATCCAGGTGTTGATCCACATGGACGGACAAGGCAGCCCTGCGCTGAAAGACAGTACGTGGCTGGCGGTGACCAGGACGGCGCCGGAGGGCGTGCCGTTCGGATGGAAGAACTTCTACCACGAGGACAAACCCATGCTGTCTGCAGCGGACACCATGACGAGGAAGCCGACCCCCATGATGATCTCCTACCAGTGAGTGCGGCGAGGAGGACAGCGACGATGGCAGGGATGACGCGGCCGGTGAGTCGACGAACCGTCTTGTCGGGCGCGCTGGGCGCGATTGTGGCCCTCGCGGGCTGCGGGAACGGCGGCGGGCAGGTCCCGGACGCCACCCGGCCCGCACCGGCGTCCTCCAGCGCTGGGCCTACGTCCGGGTCGTCGTCGGCCGCACCGACCACAGCGGGCGTCCCCCAATCGGCGACGCCGGCCCAGATCACGGCACGCGCAAACGTCCCCGTCCTGTGCTGGCACCAGTTGCGGGACTGGGAGCCCTCCGACGAGAGCTACGCACGCACCCTGCTGATCTGTCCGCCCGCCCATTTCCGCGCGCAGCTCGACGCGCTCGCCGAGGGCGGCTGGACCACGATCGGGCCGGACCAGTACTTCGCGCACCTCACAACGGGCGCACCGCTGCCCGTTAAACCTGTGCTGCTCACCTTCGACGACAGTCAGGGCAGCCAGATGACCGAAGCGTTCCCGCAGCTGCGTGCCCGCGGCATGACCGCCACGTTCTTCGCCATGACCGTCGTGCTGGACAAGCCGGGTTGGCTCTCCGCGCGCGACCTGAAGACGCTGGACGCCGCCGGGATGACCGTCGGGGCCCACACCTGGGACCACCACCGCGTCGATGAATACGCCGGCAAAGACTGGAGTGTCCAGCTCGAGCAGCCAAAAGAACACCTGGAGAAGATCATCGGCAAGCCGGTGCAGCACCTCGCGTACCCCTTCGGGGCGTGGAACCACGCAGCGCTGACACACGTAGCCGCGGCGGGTTACCGCTCGGCATACCAGCTCGCAGATCGCCAGCCAGACCACACAGACCCGCTGCTCACCCTGCGCCGCACCTTGGTGACCTCCAACTTGAACGGCCCACAACTACTCACCCAGCTCGCCGGGAGCTGAAAACGGCGCAAGTCTTCCCCATCTCCACGGCGTTGTAGAGGGTCACCAGACCGGGGTGGCTCAACCCGGCGAGGGTGGTGACTTCGCGGTGCTGGCGGCGTGGGTCGGTGGTGAACAGATTTTCGACGTGGGCGGGCGGGGATCGGCGAGTCGCGGGTGTGGGCTAGGCCGGAGTCCGCTCAACCGCCGTTGGTGCTCCTGCCTGCCACCGGGGAGACCGCTGAGGACGGGGACGTGGTCGCAGCGCTGATGAGTGCCACGAGAACGGTCTTTGCCGTTAACCTGCGCGGCCACCCATCGGCTCATCCACCGACACGACCGACCGCGCACCCCCCGCCGCCCACGCCTGCCGACGCCATCTCGCCCGCGCTCAGCTCATCACCGGATAAGGAACGACAACCGGACGAAGGACGCCAGCCCTTGGGAGCGCGGAGACCGTTCCGTTAGGGGATCCTGCAACGGGACATGATTAAGCGGTGCGACGGCCGACGTTTGAGCAGCTCGCCAATTCCCGTAAGGGCCGTCCGCATTGATTCCCGGTGACGGTGGGATATGCGGGAGGAGGTGGAGGCGTCGCGGGCCTTGGGCCGGACACTTCTTGGGTGCAGGGCGTAGCCCGAAGTCTCCGAGGACCGCGGCGGCTAGCAGGAGAGCGGCCCTAAGGTAGTAGACGGACCGGATTACGCACAGGGAGAGCAGCGCCCGGATTGTGTCGAAGCCGGGCCATCGTAGGGTCGTGGCCGTGATGATCACGGCTAGTAGCTTCTTCGTGCTCGTCGCCGCGCCTTGGGCCGGGCCGGACACTCGCATGGACGAGGTTCTAGACAGTGAGCGCCTAACAGCTCTTATCGCCGGACCCGAGCTCGATAGCAGCGACGTAGACGTGACGCTGGCTCTGATGGACCTCGTTCGCGACGACCTCCAGTTGTTCGGGACGAGTGGAGGGGAGTGTCTCTCCGACGCGGATATGCGTCTTGCCGAGCGGGCGCTGGAGCGGGCCTCGGCGCGTGCCTCCCATCCTTTTCAGCTTCCGTTTCGTGACCACACAGGTTGGCGGTCCTACTGGATTAAGAAGGGCGCTGCCGGGTCCGGAGGGTGGCAGGCCAGACGGGACCTTCTGAGCGACCTCTTTGACGAGCCGTACGCCAAGCTCATGGCTGCTCAGGACCACGCGCTGGAGTCGACGCTGGCTGAGGCGGTGTCCCCGCACGAACGGTTGGGGTGGCCTGAGATCGACACGGAGATTGGCGAACTCCGGCGGCACTTCCGCACAGCCACCACAGCTCAGGATTATCGGGCAGTCGGGAATGACTGTGTGCACATCACGGAGGCTCTGAGTAGGAAGGCCTACGACCATGCGCGGCACACGCCGCCTGGCGAGGACGAACCTCCGGTGGCGAAGACAAAACTTCGGTTGGATCGTTATGTTGAATCGCGCATTCAAGGTGCAGCCAACGCGGAGATGCGGAAGTTTGCGCGGGCGACGATCGAACTCGCTCAGGCCGTCAAACACTCAGGAACGCCGACACGCACAGAGGCCGGCATCCTCGCGGACGCCGTCGTCTTGCTCGCGAACATGCTTCGTCGGCTTGATGAGGAGCGCTCGGTGGGAATCTAGGTGGGGCGCATCCAGCGGGCGGCAGCTTGGCGCTGACGGCATCTCCACCTTCCCGCTCATCGGCATGACGGCTCGAACCAAGAATCCGGCAATGGTGAGCACCGACACCAGGTTCCCGCCGTAGCTGCCGTGAACGATCACTTCGGACGCGGCTGCAATGTCGCACTAACCGACAGAAGTAGCAAAGCGAGCAGCCTCGCAGCCAATGCTGGGCCGCTGTTGTGGGTTGCGTCTAGGAGCTGGCCTGCGCCCTGCGCCGCCAGGGCGCCTTGGGTGCAGCACCAAGTGACCTGCGCGCGCCAGGCGGCCGTCGGCGACGGCTGAGGAGGATCATTCTCGTCGGTCATTGCACACCTCCGGGTTGATTTGTTCTGGGCACCCCTTCCTTTGCGCTGTGATCTCTCGATGAGGACTGGGCCGGTGCAGGCGCGGAGAACACGGGAGTGGTGAGACATCCCGTAAGCCCGGGGTCTAGCGGTACGCTGCGGTGATGACCGCGACCTTGGTGGGCTACGCCCGGTGCAGCACTGACCAGCAGGACTTGACGGCGCAGCGTGCTGCTCTGACGGGTTTGGGGGTGAGTGAGGATCGGACGTATGTCGATCACGGGTTGACGGGGACCAACCGAAAACGTCCGGGTTTAGGGTTGGCGTTGGCGGCGTGTCGGTCGGGGGACACGTTGGTGGTGACGAAGTTGGATCGCTTGGCGCGGTCGGTGCCGGATGCTCGCGATATTGCCGATGAGCTGACTCGTAAAGAGGTGAAGCTCAGCATCGGCGGCTCGGTGCACGATCCGACCGACCCGGTCGGGAAGCTGTTGTTCAATGCTTTGGCGATGGTTGCTGAGTTCGAGGTCGACTTGGCGCGGTTGCGGACCCGGGAGGGTATGAAGGTCGCGAAGGCCAAGGGCCGGCTGCGGGGAAAGCAACCGAAACTCAGTGCGTCCCGGCAGGAGCACCTGGTGGCGCTGTATGAGGACGGGGCCAAGAACGCCACGGAGCTGGCGGAGCTGTTCGCGGTCGGGCGCTCCACTGTGTATCGCACGTTGGAGCGGGCCCGTGCCGTGGCGCTGATGCGGGACGAGAAGGGGGACCGGGCATGACAGCAGCTGGCGGGGGACATGGGGGTTCGTCGCGGTGTACGAGCCGGTCGGGAATAGTGGGCGGTACAGGCACGCGGGGGACGCGCAGGCGTGACTGTGCCGGTCAGGGCGGGAGGCATCTGGCGGCGACCGCATCCGCGTTCAGGGGAGAGTCGTGGCACGACGCAGCAGGGGTGAGGACGAGCAGCTTGATCTCTTTGGAGCCGGTGAGGAAGGTCAGGATCGTGAGCGAGGAAATCAGCCAGATCGTGACGCAGGTGTGGACCGAGCACATCGGGATACCCGAGGAGTGGAGTCCGGAACAGGCGGCGACGTTTCTGAGGGGCGAAGCCGAGCGGATGACGAATCAGATCACCGTGATGTCGGCCGAGGCTCAGGAAGTGGCGGTCGCGGAGTGGAGAGCCCGCCACGGCGGGCAGGTGCCGGACGCGATGACCCATATCGGGTTGATCCAGGCCGCCCGGGCGCAGTGCCAGGAGATCGTGCTGAGCCAGGAGTTGTACGAGATGGTGCCGGTGGCGGAGGAGGATCGGGAGCTGACCCCGCTGGAGCAGCAGGCCGCGAACGAGAGGTTCGAGGAAGCCGAGGAGCGGGAGTGGGCCGCGGCCCAGTCGGACCCGAACCGGTGGCGGACGGTGTACGCGCCGGAACCGAGCGAGCAGACCGACGAGGCAGTCGCGATGATCTGGCCGGAACGCTCGACGGGATTCCAGGTCGCCGCGGCGCGGCTGTGGGAGGTTCGGGTGATCGACAAGCTCCCGCTGCCGCAGATCATGACCGCGCAGACCGCCCGGTTGAAGGATCGGATGGCCAACAACAGGCTGCGGCAGGACCTGACCGTGATGGTCGAGGACGCGCTGCGGGCCATGAAGCTGCCCGTGTAAGGGGCCGACGACGTCCGCCCCCACCTGCGGCGGCGCCTGCTCTGACGTTGTTCGACGAGGTCGGCGACCTTCCGACGCCCCCGGAGCGGATCGACCCCGGCGGCACACCACTGCCCCCGGCACTGCCGGTGCCCGTACTGGGCTCGCCGCCCGAGGAGGCGCGGGACGAGCCCGCGGCCGCCCACGATTTTGTGCCGGGGCTGGAGGTCCTCGCCCCGTCCGGGGCGATGAACCGGGCGTTGGCGAACCTGGACGCCCTCACGGTCCTCAACGACGTGAGCGCGCAGGAACGCCCGGCCACCGACGCGGAGCAGGACACCCTGGCCCGGTGGTCGGGGTGGGGTGCGGTGCCGCAGATGTTCGAACCGCACCGCCACCAGTGGGCCGGTGCCCAACAGTCACTGCGGGAGGTGCTGACCGAGGCGCAGTACCGGGAAGCGGCCGCGACCACCCTCAACGCGCACTACACCGACCCGGGCGTCGCGCGCGACGTGTGGAGCTTCCTGCACGCGGCGGGGTTCACCGGCGGGCGGGTGCTGGAACCGGGCAGCGGCGCAGGCACCTTCATCGGTCAAGCACCCGAGTCGGCGAGCATGGTCGGCGTCGAGCTGGACTCCGCCACCGCGCGCATCAGCGCCCTGCTGTATCCCTCCGCGCAGGTGCGAAACGAGGGTTTCGAGGTCACCCGGGTACCGGAAAACAGTTTCGTGGCCACCGTGGGCAACGTGCCGTTCGGGAAGTACGCCCTGCACGACCCGGCGCACAACCCGCACTCGCACTCCATCCACAACCACTTCATCCTCAAGAGCCTGGCGTTGACCGCGCCGGGGGGTTACGTCGCGGTGTTGTCCTCCCGCTACACCCTGGATGCGGGCAACCCGCGGGCGCGCCAAGAGATGGCGGCGGCGGCCGACCTGGTCGGCGCGGTCCGCCTGCCCACGGGTGCGTTCTCCCGCGTCGCGGGCACCGAGGTCGTGACCGACCTGATCGTGCTCCGCAAACGCGGCCAGGACGAGACCCCTCAAGCCCCGACTACTTGTTCGTCGACGAGGCGCACATGTACAAAAACCGCGGCCGGGTGTCGGGGGTGGCGGAGCTGGCGTGCACCCCGGGCGCGCAGCAAGCCGAGGACCTGGCGTTGAAGCTGGAGGCGCTGCGGGAGCGCCGCCGCGACGCCGCCAGCGCGGCCGGGCGCACCCCGGATGCGGCGGTGGAACGGGTGGCGACGTTCGCCACCGGTACCCCGGTAGCGAACTCGCTGGGGGAGATGTGGGTGATGCAGTCCTACCTGCGCCCGGACCTGCTGGAGGCGGCCGGGGTCGGGGGGATCGACGCCTGGGGGGCGACGTTCACCGGGACGGTGTCCACCATCGAGATGAACGCCTCGGGGTCGAAGTTGAAGCCGGTGACCCGCATCGGGCGCTTCGTCAACGTGCCCGAGCTGGTGACGATGAGCTCGGTCTACACCGACGTCGTGACCCGCGATGACGTGCCGGCCGCGTTGCCCACCTTGGTCGGCGGGGCCCGCCAGGTGCTGAGCATGCCCGCCGATCAGGGGGTGCGGGACTTCATCGTGGACCTGGCGTGGCGGGCGGAGCACTTCGACCCGAAGCGCCCGGACATGGACAACATTCTGAAGGTCACCAGCGACGGGCGCAACGTGTCACTGGATCCCCGGTTGGGCAACCTGGCGGCCCCGCTGAATGGTGGTCGGGCCGGGGCGGTCGCCGAGCAGATCATGCGCATCCACCACGCCAACGCGGACACCGTCTACCGCGACGACGCTGGGGCGCCGGCCCCGATTCGGGGTGCGTTGCAGATCGTGTTCTGCGATCGAGCGACGCCGAACAAGGACGGTCGGTGGTCGATCTATGACGGGGTGCGCGACGAGCTGGTCGCCCGCGGGATGGACCCCGCAGGGGTGCGGTTCGTGCACGACTACCCGAAGGCGGGGGAGAAGGCGCAACTGTTCGCGGACTGCCGCAACGGGCGGGTGTCGGTGCTGCTGGGCTCGACGGAGAAGATGGGCACCGGGACCAACATTCAGGACCGGGCGATCGCGTTGCATCACTTGGACGTGCCGTGGCGCCCGGCGGATCTGGAGCAACGCGAAGGTCGCCTGATCCGTCAGGGAAACCAGAACCCCGAGGTGGAAATCTGCAACTACGTCACCGAGGCCACCTTCGACACGGTGATGTGGCTTCTTAACCGTACTAACCGGCGAGGCTCCCGGGCTCGTCGCCGATCGCTGTCACGCTCGGTGCGACCCCCCATCGGTCGGGGGGGTTGCTTGGGCCTTGAGCGACGAG
>JAABUT010000784.1_pt1 | contig 43585 bp, 44 predicted proteins | sample 5559281 | NCBI WGS metagenome assembly JAABUT01 (sample SAMN10711880, study PRJNA513359) | rock metagenome | isolation source: Antarctica rocks | place: Antarctica: Victoria Land, Ricker Hills nord | collected 2016-01-04
GAGCCTCCAAAGCCAGAGGCCTGCTGTTCTACCGGCTACTCCAGCAAGCCGTAGATACCGACCCCCATCCCCTCAAGGATCTGATCGGCGGCTAAGCGCCAGCTGCACTCAAGCAGAGATGCAGGACACATGTTCGACTATAGTCCTTCATCGTCTACAGCGGAAGCCCTGTGGACGGCGAGAAGCGTTTGCCCGCAAGCGATGAGCTTACGGCCGGGATCTTTGTCAGCCGCTGAGCGCCCTGCCGCCCTCATCGAGGTAGTCGCGCCAGGACCGGGTCGGCGCATAGCCCAGCAGCCGCCGGGCCTTCTCAATCGAGATCCCGCCGGCGTCGGGCCGGGCCAGCGGACGCAGCTCGATCTGGTCGCCGTAGTACTGCCGCAGGATCTGCGCGAAGTCCCGCCCACCGACGTTGTCCGGGCTGGCGATGTAGAAGACCTCATGCCCTGGCAGGTCGCTCTGGACGGCGAGCACGATCGCGTCGGCCAGGTCGTCGGCGTCAATGTAGCTCCACAGGTTCGGGCTCAGCACGGCGGCGTCGCGGACCTGGGCGCCCAGGTTGCGCTCGTAGTTGCCCTCGTGCTGCACGTGGCTGGGCCGCAGGGTGATGCACCGCAGGTCGCTGCGCTGGGTGGCGGCGTCGCACAGCTGCTCGCCGAACAACTTCGCCAGCGCGTACGGGTCCTGCGGGTGCGCCGGGTGCTCCTCGTCGACGGGGGCGTACTGCGGGAGGAACGGCCGCTGCGGGAAGAAGAAGCCCGGGACGGTCTCGCTGGAGATGTTCACGAACCGCGAGACCCCGAAGCTGACCGACGCTTCGAGCACGTTGAAGGTGCCCATCAGGTTGTTCTGGAAGACCACCTGCGGCGGGTTGTGGGTCGGCTCCGGGATCGCGGCAGCGTGCACGACGACCTCCTGACCGCGTACGACGGCGTAGGCCTGCCCTGCGTCGGTGAGATCGGCTTGCTGATAAGCCGGCTCCCCAGGCAGAGTGCGGTCGAAGTGGTGCCGCGCCACGTCGCACGCCGTCAACTCGTGCCCAGCGGCCATCAGCGCCGCCGCCGCCGCGCGGCCGACCTTGCCGTTGGCGCCCGTGAGCAGGACCTTCATGCGCTCTCCTCGATCGTCGGTGCGGGGGCGCCGCTGGTCAGGCGCTGGTGAAGCCGGGTACCAGCTCGCGGGCGAGTTGCTCCAGGAACAGGCCGATGTCGGTCACGATGCCGATCGCCTGGGCCGACCCCCGGTCGGCGAGCTTGGTGACGGTCGCCGGGTTGATGTCCACGCAGACCAGCGGGACCGAGGCCGGCAGGATGTTGCCGGTCGCGATCGAGTGCAGCATGGTCGCGACCATAATCGCGAAGCCGACACCCGGGAGCTCGGCGCGCATGGCGCGCTGACCCACGATGACGTCGGTGTGCACGTCGGGCAGCGGACCGTCGTCCCGGACCGAACCCACCAGCACGAACCGCTTCCCGGACGTGACCAGCGCGTGCATGATCCCGCTGGTCAGCACGCCCTGCGCGACGGCGTCGGCGATCGAGCCGCAGCGGCGGATGGTGTTGATGGCCCGGATGTGGTGCTCGTGCCCGTGCTCGACGCCCTTGCCCTGGGCCAGGTCGACCCCGAGCGAGGTGCCGTAGAGCGAGGACTCGATGTCGTGCGTGGCGAGCGCGTTGCCGGCGAACAGCACATCGACGTACCCGGCCCGGACCAGCGCCACGAGCGCCGGGGCGGCACCGGTGTGCACCACCCCCGGCCCGCCGACCCACAGGATCCGGCCGCCGTCGGTCTTAACGTCGCGCATGCGCTGCCCGATCTGGCGGACGAGCAGCGCCTGGGGCTTCTCGCTGGAGACCGAGGACGACATGAACTCGAAGCTGTCCTTGCTGTGCTCCTGCGCCGGCAGGACGACCCGGACACCGCCCGCACCGCACACGACCTGCTGCCCCGCGCGTACGTCGGAGACCGGCACGGTATGCACCCGGTCCTGCTCGACCACCAGGCCACAGTCCATCTCGGGCTGTTCGACCGGGACCCACGAGGCGCCCAGGCGTACAACGGTCTCCAGGTTGGTGGTGGAGTAGAAGTCCTCGGGGAAGACCCCGTCCCGCTCGACCGTACGCAGCAGCGTCTCGCCCGGGTCCACCTGGTTGACGCCGTGGGTCTGCAGCCTCATCAGCAGCCGCTGCAACCCCTCGTCGTCCTCGGCGCTGACCTCGATGAGCGCCTTGGACTCATCCCCGTGTGCGCGCCCCACGTCGAGGCGGGCGATCCGGTAGTCCCCGCCGTACCCGAGCACGTCATCGAGCACGCGGGCCAGCAGGCCTGTGTCCATGAGGTGCCCAGTGACTTCGAGCGTCTCGTTAGCCGACACGCACTATCCCCTCGTCGCGCGGGTCCTAGACCACCGCTCCGTGGTCAGGCCCGCTGTGGTCGTCGGGAGCATCGCGCACCCACCAGACCAGCAGACCGGCACCCCCCGCCATGAGCGCGATGCCCAGCAGCAGGATGCCGGCCCCGGAGACCAGACCGAGCAACCCGGGGGCGAACAGCAGCAGCAGCCCGAGCACGAGCATGGCGACGGCACCGACGGTACGCAGCCGTACGCGGGGGACCGCAGGTGGCGGCGGGGGCACGTAGTGGCCGTCGTCCTCGATCCGCTCCGGTTCGAGCCAGCCGGGCAGACCGTCCGCCGGCCCGGCACTAGCGGGCGAGGCGTCGGCGGACGACGCGTCCGGGGGCGGGACGCTCGAGGGCCAGCTGTCCGGTCCCGCGTCGCGCGCGTCGTGGTCCGTACGGCGACGCGCCGGCGGGCCGTCCGGGTCCGGCGTACGGCGGGGTGGAGCGGTGTGCGGCAGGTCCTCCTCGACGGGCCAGGGGGCCACGCCAGAGGCGATCTCGTCGGAGAAGCCGGCGATGATCTGCTGGAACACCTCGTCGTTGTCCGTCGGCAGCTCGGCGGGTGCGGAGCTGTCGTGGCTCGGCTCGGCCCTTCGCGGCGGATCGGGCAGCTGGGGCGGTGCGAGCACGCGCGTGGCGGCTGTGCGGGGAACGGGACGGACCAGCCCGTGAGCGGTGGCGCCTGGCTCGTCCTCGGCAAGCAACGCCGACAGGTCGGCGACCTCGGCGGTCACCACGACCCGGGCCCGGTCGGCCCGCGCCGGGTCGACCCAGAGCCGGTCCAACGGTCGCTTGGGCAGCGACACCGCCCGGGACACGGTGTCGACACCGGCTGCCGGCTCGACAAAGGCCGCGACGCCCTCGGCGGCCAGGCTGTCCAGCAGCGCCGCGGACAGCCGTGGGTCGAGGTCGACCAGGGCCCCCCACTCGACCGCGGACAGCCCGTTGCCACGTCGGCCGGCACCCGGGGACCCGTCCCCCGGCAGGGTCGTCATCGCGCCCTAACCAGCAGCGGCCGGGGCGTGCGCCCGGACGAAGTCCAGGCTGCCAGCGAAGATCGTGGGAGCGTCGTTGTCGAGCGTCGCAACGTGGTAGCTGTCCTGGAGCACCCGCTCCTCCACGCGGCCGCCCGCACACCCCTCGAGCAGGGCCTGCCCGCTGACGGCCTCAACGACGTGGTCGGTGGCACTGCGGTAGGCCAACACCGGACAGGTGATGCGCGGCAGGTCCCGTCGTACGACGGGCCAGGCCCGCTGCAGGGAGTACGCCGCCTTGAGCGGCAGCCGGTCGTAGGCGAGCTCGGTGACACCTGGCAGCTTGATGTCGCTGCCGATGCCCCGCAGGGACGGCACGATCCGGGACAGCACCGGCAGCAGCTTGGCGTCGTTGCGCTCGGTCGCCAGCGAGACGTTGACGACGACGAGACCGGCGAGCTGGCTGCCCCGCTCCTCGGCCAGGCGGAGCACCAGCGTCCCGCCCATCGACAGACCCATCGCGAACACCGACGCGCACCGGCCGCGCAGGTCGTCGAAGACGCGGGCCACCTCGCCGTACCAGTCGTTGAAGGTCGTGGTGTTCAGGTCCTGCCACGTGGTCCCGTGGCCGGGCAGGCGGGGGGCGGCGACGGTAAGACCCGCGGCGGCCAGGTGGTGCGCCCAGGGCCGCATCGACTGGGTCGTGCCGGTGAACCCGTGGCACAGGACCACCCCGACGGGGCCGCCGGAAACCTCGATCGGCTCGGCGCCGACGAGCACGGGAAGCGCGGCCACGGGAGTCCTGTCGATCGCGGGGGGGTGGGGCGGGTCATCGTCTCACGCGGACCGGCCGAGCGGCAGGGCCGAGCCGGTGCCGAGTGCGGGGGAGGGCTGTCGTTGCAGCCGGTCGGGGCACGGCCGTAGGGTCGGCCGTCAGCAGCGGGTGCGTCGAGCGGGATGACAGGGGTGGGTCGTGGGCTACTGGGCCGTCAAGATGTTCTTGACGCCCTTCCTGCGGATCTTCTTTCGGCCCTGGGTCGACGGGGCGGAGCATCTGCCCGAGCAGGGCGGCGCGATCCTGGCCAGCAACCACCTGTCGTTCTCGGACTCGATCTTCCTCCCGCTGGTACTCACCCGGCGCATCACCTTCCTGGCCAAAGCGGACTACTTCACTGGCACGGGGGTCAAGGGCAAGCTCACCAAGGGCTTCTTCTCCGGCGTCGGTCAGGTGCCGGTCGACCGCAGCGGGGGCGCCGCGTCAGAGGGCGCGCTGACCACGGCCGTGCGGATCCTGCACGACGGCAACTTGCTCGGGCTCTACCCGGAGGGCACCCGTTCGCCGGACGGCCGGCTCTACCGCGGCAAGACCGGCGTGGCCCGGATGGCGCTGGAGGCCGGCGTGCCCGTCATCCCCGTTGCCATGGTCAACACCGATGTCGTCCAGCCGACCGGACAGAAGATCCCGACGATCGGCCGGGTCGGCGTCCGGGTCGGCAGGCCGCTGGACTTCAGCCGGTATGCCGGCATGGAGGGCGACCGCTTCGTGCTGCGTTCCATCACCGACGAGATCATGTACGAGCTGATGGTGCTGTCCGGCCAGGAGTACGTCGACACCTACGCCACCAAGGCCAAGGCCGACCTCGCGGACGCCCGTGGCGCCGCCCGGGGGGCGCTCGTGGATGACGCCCCGCGCCAGCGCCGGGCCAGCTAGCCCAGCTAGCCCAGCTCGCCCGGCTGGTCCGTTCAGAGCGCGGCCCAGCCGCGGCTGCGTTCGACGGCAGCGGCCCACCGCCGGTGGCTGCCGTCGTCGCGGACCCCTTCGGCCGGCTCGAACCGCCGGTCGAGCCGCCACGTGTCGGCCAGCTCCTCGGCGCTCGACCACACGCCCGTACCGAGCCCGGCCAGGAAGGCGGCGCCGAGCGCCGTGGTCTCGAGCGCCTCGGGGCGCTGCACGGGGATGCCGAGCTGATCGGCCTGGAGCTGGCAGAGCAGGTCGTTGGCCGCTGCGCCGCCGTCGACCTGCAGCGTGGGCACCTCGCAGCCGGCTTCGGAGGTCATCGCGTCCACCACGTCACGCACCTCGAAGGCGATCGCGTCCAGGGTCGCCCGCGCCAGGTGCGCCCGCGTCGTACCTCGGGTGATGCCGAAGACCGAGCCGCGGGCGTCCGGGTCCCAGTGCGGCGCGCCCAGGCCGGTCAGGGCCGGTACGAACACCACCCCGCCGCTGTCCGGCACCGACCGCGCGAGTGACTCCACCTCGGGCGCCCCGCCGATGAGCTGCAGGCCGTCGCGCAGCCACTGCACCGCCGCGCCGGTGACGAACACGGCGCCCTCCAGGGCGTAGGTCAGAGCCCCGTCCGGCGCCATCCAGGCCACCGTCGTGAGCAGCCGGTCCGACAGCACCGGCGCCGATCCGGTGTTGACCAGCACGAACGAACCGGTGCCGTAGGTGCACTTGCTGCGGCCGGCGTCGTAGCAGCCCTGCCCGAACAGCGCGGCCTGTTGGTCCCCGGCGATCCCAGCGACCGGCAGGTCGAGCCCGAGAAAGGCGTCCGGATCGGTCCGACCCACCTCGCCGTACGACGGAACGACCTCCGGGAGCGCGGCTCGTGGCACCCCGAACAGCTCGCACAGCTGCTCGGACCACTCGCCCGCGCGCAGGTCGTACAACAGGGTGCGGCTGGCGTTGCTGGCATCGGTGACGTGCCGGGCACCGCCGGTCAGCCGGGCGACGACGTAGCTGTCGACGGTGCCGACCGCGGTCCGGCCGTCGAGCACTCCGGCCCACGACCGCTGGTCGTGCTCGGCCAGCCAGGTCAGCTTGGTGGCGGTGAAGTACGGGTCCAGCCGCAGCCCGGTCAGCTCGGCGACGCGCGGCTCGTGGCCGGCGTCCTTGAGCCGGTTGCACACCCCCGTCGTACGCCGGTCCTGCCAGACGATCGCCCGACGCGGGGCCGACAGGGTGCGGCGATCCCACAGCACGGCCGTCTCTCGTTGGTCGGTCACGCCCACCGCCGTGACCGACCGGTCCACCAGGGCGGCGCGGCATGCGGCCAGGACCGCGACCCAGATCTCCTCGGGCTCGTGCTCGACCCAGCCCGGCCGCGGGAAGTGCTGCGGGAACTCCTGGTAGCCGCGCGCCTCGACCCGCCCGTCTTCGGCCACGACCAGGGCGGTGACGCCCGTCGTACCGGCGTCGATCGCCAGGACGCTCACCGGTGCCGGCTCACGTGGCACGCAGCTTCTCGAGCACCACTGGGTCGATGCCGCCGGGGACCATCCGCTCCTCGTAGTTCTCGACCCCGGCCCAGTCCTCGAGGCGGCTGTAGCCCAGGCGCGCCAGGCGGTCCCGTACCTCGCGGGCGAGGCCGTCGGTGAGCGGCAGCACCGCGTCGGGGTCCGGCCGGCCGAAGTAGAGCCCGTGCAGGTCCAGCAGCCGGCCCAGCTCGGGCACCGGGTCGGGGTTGTCGTCCACGCGCAGGTCGATGAGGACGTCGCTCCCGCCGCCGTACCCACCACGCTCGGACACCACGAGCAGCGCTGCGCTCTGCCGGCCGCGCTTGTCGCCACCGGCCCGGTCGGCCGCGAGCAGGGCCGTCGTGAGCCGGCTGCTGAGCGGTCCGGCGGTGCCCTCGAAGGCCTCGGCCAGCGCGTCGACCACCTGCGGCCCGGACAGGATGTTGCCCTGCGCGGCCCAGCCGGCTCCGGTGCGTCCCCCGGCCCAGCTGTTGCAGGCGCTGCCGGTGAAGCTCGCCGCCCGACCCTCGCGGTCCACGACGCCGACCTGCCGCTGGTCCCGGCCTTCATCGGCCACGGTGAGCGCATCGACGACTTCCTGTGCGCTGTGATCCGGGAGCAGCGCGAGGCCGTCGCGGCGGTACGCCAGGTTGGCCGCCGCCTGCGTCGCGATCGCCCCCACGCCGTACGCCGCCGCGGGCACCGCAGCGCCCACCGCGAGGAACTTGCTGGCGACCGCCACCCCCCACTGTGCGCCATCGGCGGACCTGGCCACGAGTGAGAACGTCATGATGGCAACCTAACCGCGTGCGCATCTTCTACGACCTGGAGTTCGGCAACACCGACGCGCAGATCAGCCTGGTCTCGATCGGCGCGGTGCGGGAGGACGGTGCGGAGTACTACGCGGTGTCCTCGGAGTTCGACCCCCTGGACGTGCACCCCTGGGTCCGCGACAACGTGCTGCCGCAGCTGCCTGCGGCCTCGACCTGGAAGCCCCGCACGGCGATCCGGGACGAGCTGCTGAGCTTCCTCGGACAGGACCCGGTGCTCTGGGCCTGGTACGGCGCGTACGACCACGTGACGCTGTGCCAGCTCTGGGGGGCGATGCCGCAGCTGCCCCGGGCCCTGCCGCGCTTCACCCTCGACGTCCGCCAGCTGTGGGAGCACCTCGGGCGGCCGGTCTTGCCGGTCCAGGCCGGCGGGCTGCACGACGCGCTCGCGGACGCCCGGCACGTACGCGTGCGCTTCGAGGCCTTGGCCGAGAAGGCCTACCTGCTCGGCCTGGTCGTGTGATCGCGGGGCTCAGACCGGGGCGAGGACCTCGATCGTCACGTCGGCCACCCCGTCGTACCCGAGGGCCCGAGAGCCGGCCCGGGACATGTCCAGGATGCGGACGCCGACGTACGGCCCGCGGTCGTTGACCAGGCAGTTGACCGACCGGCCATTCGCGCTGACATGGAGCACTGTCCCCAGCGGCAGCTCCTTGTTCGCGCAGGTGAGCCGTTCCGGGTCGTACGGCGCCCCGCTGGCCGTGGGCGAGCCGACGAAGCCGGGGCCGTACCAGGACGCCTGACCCGACAGCACCTGCCCGGAGCGCGCGTAGCCGGCGGGAAGGCCGCCTCCGGTGGCCTCCAGCAGCGCCAGGACCGGCCCCTGTACGGCTGCAGCCGCTGCAGTGCGGCGCGTCTGGACGGGGGTCAGCACCCGGGTGACGGTGGCGGAGACGTCATCGAGCGAGGACTGCAGCCGGGTGAGGTCGGCCTGCGCTGCCTGCAGGGGCCCCGCCTGTGGCTGTGCTGTCTTCAGGGGGCCGGCCTGCGGCTGGCCGACCGGCAGGGGCCCGGCCTGCGGCTGCCCGGCCTGCAGCTGGGCTGCCACGAGCCGGGCTGTGGTCTGCTGGGAGGCCTGGAGCTGGGCCGCCTCGAGCTGCTCCCGCACGAGCCGCTGGGCCTGCGCGAGCAGGGCGCGCGCATGATCTTGGTCGACGAGTACCTGCGCCGCCGCTTCCCGCAGGCGGGTACGGAAAGCCTCCGCGCGACGCCGGACGGCTGTGAGCTCTGCCCCTTGCCGGGTCACGCCATCCACCAGCGTGCGGTCGACGGTGAGCGCGGCCTGCTGACCGCGGCGGGCGAACTCACGCAGGTCCGGTTCGGCGACGCCGAACTGCAGGGCCGCCAGCGGATCCACCTGCGTCGCCATGTAGACCTGCCGGGCCCGGACGTCCAGCCGCTGCTGAGCGAGTCCACGCTGCTGGGTCAGCCGCTCGAGGTCGACCCGCAGCCCGCCGTCCCGGGCCGCCGCTGCGTCGAGCTCATCGGTGAGCTGACGCGCGTGTGCGGCGACCGCGGCGAGTTCGGCCTCCAGCCGCCCCAGGTCCGGGCGCGACAACTGCGATGGCGCCCCGCTGGGTGCGGCGCGGGTCGAGGCCGCGCCCGCGGCGGGCGTGGTCGCGGCGAGCAGGGCCAGCACGAGGCAGCCGGACGACACCGCCGTACGGCGGAGAAGGGCGCGCACCTGCTAGACCTCGACGCGTCGGGCGCCTGGCTTGACCGCCTGGTCGGACCGTCTGGCGCTGTACGGTCCCGGCCATGCGGATCGGTGTGCTCACAGGTGGCGGCGACTGTCCGGGTCTGAACGCGGTCATTCGGGCCGTGGTCCGCAAGGGGACCGAGGTCTACGGCCATGAGTTCGTCGGCTTCCGGGACGGCTGGAAGGGCCCGCTGGAGGGGCTGACCCGCCCGCTCGGCGTCCCCGAGGTGCGCGGGATCCTGCCGCGGGGCGGCACGATCCTCGGGTCCAGCCGCACCAACCCGCTTAAGGTCGACGGCGGCGCCGTCCGCATCCAGCGCAACCTGGACGCCCTCGGGGTCGACGCCCTCGTCGCGATCGGCGGCGAGGACACGTTGGGGGTCGCGACCGCGCTGGCCGCAGCGGGCGTCCCCGTCGTCGGCGTGCCCAAGACCATCGACAACGACCTCGGCGCGACCGACTACACGTTCGGCTTCGACACGGCCGTCACGATCGCGACCGAGGCCCTGGACCGCCTGCACACGACCGCCGAGTCGCACCACCGAGTGCTCATCTGCGAGGTCATGGGCCGGCACGCCGGCTGGATCGCACTGCACGCCGGCCTGGCCGGAGGCGCGAACGTGATCCTGATCCCCGAGCGGCCCTTCGACATCGACGAGGTCTGCCGCTACGTCCAGCAGCGCTTCGTGCTCGAGTACGCGCCGATCATCGTCGTCGCCGAGGGCGCCGTGCCCCGCGAAGGCACGATGGCCACGCAGGAGGGTGAGCTCGACGCCTTCGGGCACGCCCGTCTCGGCGGTATCGGCGCTCGCCTCGAGCGCGAGATCGAGTCCCGGACCGGCAAGGAGGCCCGCGCCACCGTGCTCGGTCACGTCCAGCGTGGCGGTTCGCCCACGGCGTACGACCGGGTGCTCGCGACCCGGTTCGGGCTGCACGCCATCGACGCGGTGCACGAGGGCGACAGCGGCGTCATGGTCGCCCTCAAGGGCACCGACATCGTCCGCGTACCACTGGCCGAGGCCACCCGAGAGCTCAAGACGGTCCCCCTCGAGCGGTACGCCGAGGCCGAGGTCTTCTTCGGCTGAGCGCCGACCGAGCGCACCGCCACCGGACAACCCCAACTCCCGGCATCTCGATCACAGGGGCGCCCCACCCCGCGTGGCACCCTGCCGGCATGGGACTCGGGCAGACCGGCGACGACGAGCTGGAGTGGGTCGACCTCACCCTGGAGCCCACCCTCGCCCCTCTCCCGCGGGGTGCCGGCGCGTTTGCTGAGGCGATGCAGGCCTGGGCGGCGCAGCACCTGAGCTGGTCCGAGGGCGCCGGACGTCGGGTGCTGCTTGTCGACCTGGACAACATCCGGGCCGACACCGAGACGCTGTCCGGGCGCCTGGCCCTGCTCGCCGTCCTGGCCGCGGGCGCAGACCACGTCGTGCTCGCCGGTCAGGACGCAGCGGTGGCCCGTAGCCGCCCGTGGCTCGGCGAGATGGGCGCCAAGGCGCACGCGGTGCCGGCCGGTCGCAACGAGGCCGACCACCTCCTGCTGGATGAGGCGGCGGCGCTGGTCGCCGGTCGCCGGGCGCAGTTCGTGGTGGCCAGCAACGACGGCATCTTCGCCCGGCTGGCATCGCTCGGACCACTGACCCTGCTGAGCCCCCGCCTGGATGACCTGTCCGGTCGTCTGCTCGAGGTCGCGGACGTCGTCATCGACCTGGCCGGACTCGAGCAGACCGTTCGTCGGCAGGCGATGAGCGGCTGAGCCTCAGACCGGCGCTGGAGCGGGCGAGCTCAGCCGGTGCCGCCGGCGCCTGGAGCCAGGGCCCGTACGATCTCCAGGGCTCGAGCGGCCGCATGGGCCCGGGGTCGCAGCACCGGCGAGCCGCCGCCGCGGCCACTAGCCATCGCATCGAGGGTCTCCACCAGCGCCGTCCCGGCGTCGATGCGAGGGGTCCAGCCGAGCACCTCGTGGGCGCGGGTGCTGTCCATGAGCGGGCCGAGGCGCGCGAGGTCGACCCAACCTGGGTCGGTCGGCTGCAGGTGCAGGCGCCAGGTGGCATCGACGACGCCGCGCAGGAGGGCTGCCGGCAGGGGGACCTGCCGGGCGCCCAGCAACCGGGCGAGGGTCGGCGGATCGAGCACCGGCTCGGCGGCAATGTTGAAGGCGCCCTGGACGCCCGCGGTCGCCGCGAGGACGTACGCCCGCGCCACGTCGTCGGCATGCACCGCTTGCACCGCGAGCCGGCTGACCGCAGGCACAAGGGGCAGCAGGGCCCGGCGCACGAGGGACTGGGGCACCAAGGGGCCCAGGAAGTACCGGGCGAGCTCGCTGGCCGCCTGGGCCTGCAGGATCACGCCGGGCCGCAGCCGCACCACGCGCCTGTCCGGGTGCTCCTGCTCGAGCCGGTCGAGCATCCGCTCCACCTGGGCCTTGTGCCGGCTGTACGTGGAGGAGGAGATGCCGCCGGTCGGGTGGTCCTCGCCAACCCGGAGCGACGCGTCCTCGACGGGGGAGTAGGCCCCGACCGAGGAGGCGTGCACCAGCGTCGGTACACCCTCGGCGAGGACGGCGTCGACCACGCCGCGGGTGCCGCCCAGGTTGACCCGTGCCATCTCGGCCGGGTCGTGAGCCGGCTGCAGCAGCCATGCCAGGTGGATGACGACGTCTGCGCCCCGGATCAGCGGTCGCAGGTCCTGCTCGGCCACGTCTACGGCGCGCCACTGGACCCGGCTGTCGCGGTCCGTCGGCAGCCGCCGCGCGATCCCGACGACCGAGGTGACGGACGGGGAAGCAAGCAGCTGGGGCAGGAGCCGCGAGCCGACGTTGCCGGTCGCGCCCGTCACGACGATGCGCATGCGGCCGTGGTTCCCGGGCGTGGCGCGGGTAACCGGGGGCAGGCCACAACCATGAGCGAACACGAGGTGAGCAGGGTCATCCAGACCACGAGCAGTTCCGTTTTCGAGGTGGCCGGCGACATCGGGCGGTTGCCCGAATGGCTGCCGACCGTGAAGCACGCCGAGACGACGGCTGACGGCGAGGTGGAACTCGAGGGCTCGGCCGGGGACGGCAGCTACGACAGCACCGGGTTCTGGCGGACCCAGCCGGAACAGCTCCGGGTGGAATGGAGCACGCCGTCCCGGGGCGGCGAGCAGGGGACGTACGCCGGGTGGCTGCAGGTCGCCGACTCGGGCCAGTCCGGCAGTGAGGTGACCGTCCACCTGTCGTTCTTCGACCCCTCGCGCGAGCCGTCCGGCGTCGAGGGCGAGCTGGCCGCGTCGCTCGAAGCCCTGGCCGGCCTCGTCGGCGGCTGACACAGCCGCGCGGGCTCACAGCAGTTCGAGCACCACGACGCTGCCGCCGTCGATCTCGACCTGTCCCCGGCTGTAGACGAAGCCGGAGGCGCTGGCCAGCAGGGCGGCAGCCGGGGTGCCGGTGAGGGGTAGCACCTGGCGCTCCGCGCCCAGGTTGCACGCGATGGCGAGCCCTCCCCGGCGTACGACGATCCAGCGCGCGTCGTCGTCGTAGCTCACCCGAACCAGGTCGCGGCGACCGTCGGTCAGCTCGGGCCGGGCGCGGCGCAGGGCGATCAGGTCCCGGTACCAGCCCAGCAGGTCCTGCTCGCGGGCTCCCTCCCGCTCGTTCCAGTCCAGGGTCGAGGCCCGGAACGTGGCCGGATCCTGCGGATCCGGGATGTCACCGGTGCTCCAGCCGTGCGCCGCGAACTCGGCCAGGCGCCCCCGGCTGACCGCCGCCCCCAGCTCGGCCTCGTGGTCGGAGAAGAACTGCCAGGGAGTACGGGCGCCCCACTCCTCGCCCATGAACAGCATCGGCGTGCAGGCGCAGGTGAGCAGCAGCGCGGCTCCGACTTTGAGCAGGCCCTCCGGCAGGTTCGCGGAGAGCCGGTCCCCGACAGCGCGGTTGCCGATCTGGTCGTGGTCCTGCAGGTAGGCCACGAACCGGGAACCGGACATGGTCGCGGGGACCGGGCGGCCGTGTGAGCGCTGCCGGAACGCACTCCAGGAGCCGTCGTGCACGAAGACCGACTGCAGGGCCTTGCTCAGCGCATCCAGGCTGCCGAAGTCGCCGTAGTACCCGTCGGTCTCACCGGTCAGGTTGGCATGCAGCGCGTGGTGCACGTCATCCGCCCACTGACCGTCCAGGCCGTAGCCGCCGGCCGCGCGCGGGCTGACCAGGCGCGGGTCGTTCAGGTCGCTCTCGGCGATGAGGAACAGCGACCGCTGCACCTGCGCGGACAGTGCTTCGACCTCGGTGGCGAGCTGCTCTAGCAGGTGGGTGGCCCGCTCGTCGACCAGGGCGTGCACGGCGTCCAGCCGAAGCCCGTCGAGGTGGTAGTCGCGCAGCCACATCGCCGCGTTGTCCAGGAGGTAGCGCCGGACCTCATCGCTGCCGGGCCGGTCGAGATTGACCGCCGGCCCCCACGGCGTCATGTGCTCCTCGGTGAGGTAGGGACCGAACTCCGGCAGGTAGTTCCCGGCCGGTCCGAGGTGGTTGTAGACCACGTCCATGACGACGCCGATCCCCTTGCCATGGCAGGCGTCGACGAACCGCTTGAGCCCGTCCGGGCCACCGTAGGGTTCGTGCACCGCGAACCACTCAACCCCCTCATAGCCCCAGCCGCGCTGCCCGGCAAAGGCGTTGCAGGGCAGCAGTTCCACGGCGTCGATGCCGAGCTCGACGAGTTGGTCCAGGTGCGCAACCGCGCCGTCGAAGGTGCCCTCTGGACTGAAGGTGCCGACATGCAGCTCGTACAGCACGGCGCCCGGCAGCTGCGTACCGCGCCAGTGCTGGTCGCTCCAGGCAAAGGCGCCGTGGTCGACCATCCGTGAGGGGCCGTGCACCCCTTGCGGCTGCCATGGGCTGCGCGGGTCCGGGCGCGGGTCCCCGCCGTCCAGGGAGTAGGCGTAGTCCCGCTCGTCGGCCGCGACCTCGGTGGTCCAGTAGCCGTCGTCGTCCCGCGCCATGGCCGTGCGCTCGTCCCCACGTACCAACTCGACGCTCGACGGCTTCGGAGCCCACACCCGGTATGTCATGGGCTCAACCTGCCCGGTGCCGCAACGCCGGAACGTGCCGTGGGCCCGGTCAGGAGCCTCGCACCAGCAGCGCAACCGGGAACTCCCCGAACAGGACGCGCAGCGGTACGACGCCCTCGTACGTGCCGCCGGTGAACAGCTCCCACCACCGGCCCTCCGGCAGGACGACCGCGTCGGAGCCCTCGAAGGCTTGCAGGGCCCGGATGGGGGCGACCGTCACGACCTGCCCCGACCGGGAGAACGCGACCGCACGCGGCCCGGCAGGCAGCCCCTCGTAGGTCGCGTCCGCACCGAACCACTCCGGGTGCTCCCGCCGCAGGTGCAGAGCCGTGCTGACGACCCGCAGCTTGGGGTGGGTTCCCGACGCGAGCAGGGCGAGACGCGTGGCGTAATCGACTGGCCGACGGTTGTCCGGGTCCACCAGTGAGAGGTCCCACAGCTCGCTGCCCTGGTAGGTGTCGGCCACGCCCGGCATCGTCAGCTGCACCAGCTTCTGGGCCAGAGCGGTCGCCTGCCAGCCTGCGTCGAGCTGCCCGACGAAAGCTGCGACGGATGAGGTGATCTCGTCGTCGGACAGCACGTCGCGGACAAAGGAGGCCACGCGGCTGTCGTACGCCGGATCAGGGTCGGTCCAGGACGTGTGGGACTTGGCCTCGCGGGTCGCCTTCTCGACGTAGGCGACGGCCCGGTCCGCCGACAACGGCCAGGCCCCGACGACGCTCTGCCAGATCAGCTGCTCGGTGGCCGGGTCGGGCCGCCCGTGGCGGTGCGCCAACGCCGACCAGCCGGTCACGGCCTCGCCCCAGGCGACCGGGTGCTGTGAGAACAGCACCAGGCGGGCCCGCACGTCCTCCGAGCGCTTGGTGTCGTGGGTGGACAGCGCCGTCATGGACAGCGGCCACTGCTCCTGCTGCACGAGGCAGGCCTGGTGGAAGTCCGCGACGGTGCAACCGAACACCGACGGGTCGCCGCCGACCTCGCACAGCGCGGACAGCCGCAGGTAGCGGTAGAACGCGGTGTCCTCCACCCCCTTGGCCATTGCCGGCCCGCAGGTCTGCTGGAACCGGGTGACGAACTCCGGGCAGGGCAGCTCGGCGAGCGCCAGCTGCCCTATCAGGTCGATCTCCCGGGCCCGGGCCGGCAGCGCGGCCGTGGCGGCGTCGACGGCGTGCTGCACCTGGGCGGTCGCGGTCGCGCCGGCGGGCCCGGTCGCCGGCAGGTAGGCGCGGTAGACCTCGAAGCAGGCCAGCACCTCCAGCACCGCCTCGCGCAGCCCGCGCCGCGTGACGTCCAGGCCGCGCAGAGCAGGCAGGCCGACATCGACCAGCCGGTTGACCTCGGCCGACAGGACCGTCGACAGCGCGAGCCGCTTGGTACGCCCGACCACCTCGTCCCAGGTCGAGCCGTCGCCGGTCACCGAGTGCCACAGGTCGGTGAGCGGCTGCTCGCCCGCGGGGTCCACGAACAGGCCCATGACCCGGTTGAGCGCGTCGTAGCCGGTGGTGCCGGCGCAGGCCCAATCGTCCGGCAGCTGTTCGCCGGCTTCGAGGATCTTCTCCACGACCACCCAGGCGCCACCGGTCGCCGCAGCCAGCCGTTCGAGATAGCCGCCGGGGTCGGCCAACCCGTCGGGGTGGTCGATGCGCAGGCCGTCGAGCACACCGTCGTGCACCTGCCGCAGGATCAGCTCGTGCGTGGCCTCGAACACCTCGGGGACCTCGACCCGTACCCCGGCGAGGGTTGTCACGTCGAAGAACCGGCGCACGTTCAGCTCCTCACTGGCGACCCGCCAGAAGCACAACCGGTAGTGCTGTCCGGCCAGGGTGGCCATCAGGTCCCCCTCCACGAGCGAGCCGTCCGCGAAGGGGAACTCGTGGTCGTAGTACCGGAGCCGGTCGCCCTCGACCTGCAGCTTGTCCAGACACTCCAGCAGCGGCGCCCCGAGGACCGGCACGAGTACCTTGCCGTCCTGGGCGCCCCAGTCGACGTCGAACCAGGACGCGTACGGCGAGTCGCGGCCCTCGCGGAGCAGTGACCACCAGGCCGCGTTCTGCGACTCCGGCTCGGACACCGCCATGTGGTTCGGAACGACGTCCAGCAGCAGCCCGAGGCCGTCGGCCCGGCAGGCCCGGGTCAGCGCCTCGAAGGCGGTCGTGCCGCCCAGCTCGGTGGACAGCCGCGCGTGGTCGACCACGTCGTACCCGTGCTGCGAGCCCGGTGCGGCCTGCAGGTACGGCGAGCAGTACACGTGTGTGACCCCGAGCCGGGCGAGATAAGGCACGGCGGCGGCAGCATCGGCGAACCCGAACTGCGGCGTCAGCTGCAAGCGGTAGGTGTTGACGGGGACCGGCTTGCCGGCGGCGGGCAGGTGCCGCACGTCGCTAGAAGACCTTCTTGAGCACGAGCACCGAGCGGGCCTGGACGTCGAGGGGATCGCCGGTCTTGACCGTGCGCGGGTCGGCGCTGTCGAGCAGCGGCGCGTGGGTGTCCACCACGACCTCCCACCGCTCGCCCGCGCCGAGGTCGGGCAAACGGAAGCTGATCGCCTCGTAGTGGCCGTTGAACAGTAGGAAGAACGGGTCGTCAAAGACCGGCTCGCCCCGGTTGTCGGGCTCGCGGATCCCCTGGCCGTTGAGGAAGACCGCGACCGAGCGCGCGAACCCGGAATCCCAGTCTTCGTCGCTCATCCACACCCCGGCAGGGGTGAACCAGCCGATGTCGTCAAGGGTCGAGCCCTTGCCGATGCGGCCTTTGAAGTGCCGGCGCCGCCGGAAGACGGGGTGCTCTCGGCGCAGCTGGCTCAGCTTGGCCACGAACTCGGTCAGGACCTCGAAGTCCTTGGCCCGCTCCCAATCGATCCACGCCAGCGGGTTGTCCTGGGCGTACACGTTGTTGTTGCCGTGCTGGGTGCGGCCGAGCTCGTCGCCGTGCAGCAGCATGGGGACGCCCTGGCTCAGGAACAGCGTCGTGAGGAAGTTGCGTTTCTGCTGCTCACGCAGGGCCACGACCTCCAGGTCGTCGGTCTCGCCCTCGACACCGCAGTTCCAGGACGAGTTGTGGCGTTCCCCGTCGTTGCCCCCCTCGCCGTTGGCCTCGTTGTGCTTGTCGTTGTAGGACACCAGGTCTTGCATCGTGAAGCCGTCGTGTGCGGTGACGAAGTTGATGCTCGCGTACGGTCGGCGCCCATCTTGCTCGTAGAGGTCGGCCGAACCCGTCAGCCGAGAGGCGAACTCGGCCAGGGTCGCCTCGTCGCCGCGCCAGAAGTCGCGGACCGTGTCGCGGTACTTGCCGTTCCACTCGGTCCACAGCGGCGGGAACCCGCCGACATTGTAGCCGCCTTCGCCGACGTCCCACGGCTCGGCGATGAGCTTGACCTGGCTCACGACCGGGTCCTGCTGCACGAGGTCGAAGAACGCCGACAGGCGGTCCACCTCGTGGAACTGTCGGGCGAGCGAGCTGGCGAGGTCGAAGCGGAAGCCGTCGACGTGCATCTCGATCACCCAGTACCGCAACGAGTCCATGATCAGCTGCAGCACGTGCGGGTGCCGCATGAGCAGGGTGTTGCCGGTACCGGTGGTGTCGTAGTAGTGCTTCGCATCGCCGTCGACGAGCCGGTAGTAGGCGCTGTTGTCGATGCCGCGGAACGACAGGGTCGGGCCGAGGTGGTTGCCCTCGGCGGTGTGGTTGTAGACGACGTCGAGGATGACCTCAAGGCCCGCCTCGTGCAGCGTCTTGACCATCGCCTTGAACTCCTGGACCTGCTGGCCGACCTGCCCGGCGGAGGAGTAGTCGTTGTGCGGTGCCAGGAAGCCGATCGTGTTGTAGCCCCAGTAGTTGCGCTGCCCCCGGTCCACCAGCTGGCTGTCGTGCACGAACTGGTGCACGGGCATCAGCTCGACGGCCGTGACGCCCAGCTTCTTGAAGTGCTCGATCATCACCGGGTGGGCGAGGCCGGCGTAGCTGCCGCGGACGTCCTCCGGGACCCTCGGATGGGTCTCGGTGAGCCCCTTGACGTGCGCCTCATAGATGACCGTCTCGTTGTAGGGCGTCCGCGGGTGCCGGTCGTTGTCCCAGTCGAAGTACGGGCTGATCACGACCGACTTGCTCATGTGCGGCGCGCTGTCCTGCTCGTCGTAGGAGTCCTCCTGGCCCCAGGTGTAGGAGAAGCAGGCCTGGTCCCAGTCGATGTGGCCGTCCACCGCCTTGGCGTACGGGTCGAGCAGAAGCTTGCTGGGGTTGCAGCGGTGGCCCTGCTCGGGCTCGTACGGGCCGTGCACCCGGTAGCCGTAGCGCTGACCCGGTCCGATGTTGGACAGGTAGCCGTGCCAGACAAAGGCGTCGCGCTCGGGCAGCGGCACCTGGGTCTCGACGCCGGCATCGTCGAACAGGCACAGCACAACCCGCTCGGCCACCTCGCTGAACAGGGCGAAGTTCGTGCCGGTGCCGTCGTAGGTCGCCCCCAGCGGGTACGGCGTACCGGGCCAGGGCTTGAGCGTGCTCATCCGCACAGGTCCGGGCAGGCGTACGTCGGCAGGGGCTCTCCAGCTGGGCGGGGCGTCATCGGATGTGTCTACCGCGCAGCGCCGGCGGGATGGCGACTGGATGCGGTCAGCCGCTCGCCGGGAGAGGCTGTGCGGGTGCGTCGCGCCGTTCCCCTGCTGGCCCTGTCCCTGCTCGCCGCCTGCGGCGGTGGCTCCGGGGGATCCCCCGGAGCCACCGCCGCGCGGCCACCGGCGCCGGGGCTGAGCCTGCCGCCCGTGGCCGGGGCGTCCTCCGGCCCGACGGCCCAGCCCGGCCGCGTGCGGCTGGGTGCGAACTGGCCGACCTACCACCACGACAACGCGCGGGGCGGCTACCTCGCCGCCGGCCCGGACCCGCAGTCGCCGGCGGTTGCCTGGCAGGCTGCGCTGGACGGCAAGGTCTACGCCACCCCACTGGTTGTTGACGGGCGCGTGCTGGCCGCGACCGAGGGCGGTTCGCTCTACGCCCTGGACGGGACGAGCGGTCGCGTCCTGTGGCGCCGGCACCTGGCCGACCCGATCCCCGCCGCGAGTCAGCCCTGCGGCAACATCGACCCGCTGGGGATCACGGGCACGCCGGTCTACGACCCGGCCACCCACCAGGTCTTCGCGGTCACCACCGTCGCCGGCTCCCGGCATGTCCTGTATGCCGTGGACGCCGCGACCGGCAGGGTGCGCTCACAGCGCGACGTCGACGCTCCCGGCTCCGTGCCGGCGACGCAGCTGCAGCGGGGTGCGTTGCTGCTCGCCGGGCGCACGGTCTACATCGCCTACGGCGGGAACTTGGGGGACTGCGGTCCGTATCTCGGCCGGGTCGTGGCGGCGCCGATGGCCGGCGGCGCGCTCCGGTCGTTCGCGGTTCCGACCGGTCGTGAGGCCGGGATCTGGGCCGCCTCGGGACCTGCTGCGACCCCGGCCGGCGAGCTGCTCGTCACCACCGGGAACGGCTCTGCCTCGACCGGCAACTGGGATCACAGCGACTCCGTGCTGCGGTTGTCGCCGATGCTGGAGCTCCTGGACGGCTTCGCCCCGCAGGGCTGGGCGCAGGAGAACTCGGTGGATGCCGACCTCGGCTCGACCGGTCCGGTGCTGCTGCCGGGCGGGAGGCAGGCCCTTGCTGTGGGCAAGGGCGGCAGCGCCTACCTGGTTGATGTCGGACGGCTCGGTGGTGTGGGCGGCCAGCGGGACCTGCTGCGGGACTGCTCGTCGTACGGCGGTGCCGCCGCCGCCCCGGTCGCGGGCGGCAGCGGTGGCGCGGTGGCGTACCTGCCGTGCAGTGGCGGCCTCCTGCAAGTGCGGGTGCAGGACGGCCGGTTGGCCCGTGGTTGGCAGGCTCAAGGCCAGGTCACCGGCTCGCCGATCGTGGTCGGCAGCACCGTGTGGTCGGTCCAGCAGGACGGCGCCCTGTATGGGCTGGACGCAGGCACCGGTCGCCAGCGGGCGCTGCTCCAGGTCGGGGACGCCAGCCGGTTCGCCACGCCGGCGGCCAGTGGCAACGCCCTGCTGGTGCCGACCCTGCACGGCATCACTGCAGTCCGGCTGTTGTCCTGAGGGATTGGCTGCCCGCCGCAGCGCTCAGTTCGAAACCGACTCGCCAAGTGGCTTTGCTGCTCTGCCTGGCATCCACCAGTTCACGGGACCGAGCGCGGCGACGAGGGCTGGGGCGAGGATCCCGCGGACGATGGTGGCGTCGATGATGATGCCCAGGGCTAGGGCGGTGGCGAGGATCTTGACGTCGGTGGTGGGCACCCGCGACAGCGCGATGAAGGCGAGGAACAAGTTGAGGGCGGCGGAGGTGACGAGGTGACGCCATAGGCGGCGCCGATCGAGATGACGTTGAGCAGCAACGCTTTGATCGGTAGGACGATCGAGCGCAGCGCCTTGGCGCAGGAGGGGGCGTAAGCATGTCCCGGCCGGCGGGACGTCGAGGAGTTCGCTTCGCCAGGGCTCGCGGGGCATGATCGGCACTCGGCAGAGTGGTACGTCGCGAACGTCCGAGGCGACGCCCTCTGCCCGGCAGGAGGAGCCGTGCTGATCAGTGAGGTGTTGAAGGGCAAGGACCCAGACGTCGTGACCGTGCCGCCGGAGCTCACGGTCAGCGACCTGCTAGCTGTGCTCGCGGAGCACCGCATCGGCGCCGCCGTGGTTTCGCGAGACGGCCGCGCCGTCGAGGGCATCGTGAGCGAGCGCGACGTGGTGCGTGCACTGGCAGCACGGGGCGCTGGTGCGCTGAATGAGACGGTGAGCCAGATCTGCACCCAGCAGGTCCACACCACGACCCGCGGGGCCCGCACCGAGGAACTCATGGTCGTGATGACGGACAAGCGGTTCCGGCACGTGCCGGTGGTGGAGGATGGTTCCCTGCTGGGCATCGTGAGCATCGGCGACGTGGTCAAGCACCGTACGGCTGAACTCGAGGCGGAGAGCGCGGCGCTCAACGCCTACATCTCCACCGGTGGCTGAGCTCGATGTCGCACCTTGCTGACCGCATCCTGCAACTGCCGCCTGCGGTCGCCCTGCTGCTGGTGTTTGCGCTGCCCGCGCTGGAGGCCTCGGCCTTCGTGGGCTTCGTCATCCCCGGCGAGATCGGCGTGCTCCTGGGCGGCGTGCTGGCCAACCAGCACAAGCTCCCGCTGTGGGCGGCGCTGGCCGCCGGGATCGCCGGCGCGGTGATCGGTGACAGCGTGGGGTACGAGGTCGGCAAGCGTTACGGGGAGCGGCTGCTGAACAAGATCCCGAACCGGGTGCTCAAGCCCGAGCACCTGGACAAGGCGGAGGACTCGATCCGCCGCCAGGGCGGAAGGGCAGTGTTCGTCGGCCGCTTCACCACCGCGCTGCGGGTGCTCGTGCCAGGCCTGTCCGGAATGAGCCGGTTGCCGTACCGGACGTTTCTGGCCTGGAACCTGGCTGGCGGCGTGCTGTGGGCAACTGCATTCGTGCTGCTGGGCTATGTCGCCGGTAGCCAGTACCAGCGGGTCGCACACAACGCCTCCCTGTTCGGGGTGGGTTTGCTCGTGCTGATCGCTACCGTGATCATCGTCAAGCGCGTCCGTGCCAAGCGTCGGAGGACCGTCAATGCCTGAGCGCGACGAGCTGCTCGCCAGCTACCTCAACGACCACCTCCTGGGCGCCACCGGCGGCCTGGAGCTGTTCCGTCGGGCAGCCCGATCGCACAGGGGTGGCCCGCTGGAGCCCGAGCTGCAGCAGTTGGCGAGGGAGATCGACCAGGACCGGGCTGCCCTGCTCGGGATCATGCGGGCGCTGGGCCTGCCCGTCCGCCCGGGCAAGGTCTGGCTCGGCTGGGCCGTGGAGAAGGTAGGGCGGCTCAAGCCGAACGGGACCCTTGTCCAGCGGTCAGCTCTGAGCTCGGTCGTGGAGCTCGAGGCCATGACGCTGGGCGTGGCGGGCAAGGCGGCGGGCTGGCGGGTCCTGCATGCGCTGGCCGGGCGAGACGACCGCCTGGACGCCGAGCAGATCGAGGGCCTGCTCGCCCGCGCTACGAGCCAGCAGGAGACGCTGGAGCGGCTTCGGATGGCGGCCGCGGTTGCGGCGCTCCAGCCCTGAGCCGGCTGCTGCCCTTGATCTGGTCCGCGTGCCGCAGGGGTCCGCCGGCACGTATGTTGTCGGGATGACCGAGGCCACGGACGGTCCTGCGACCTCACGGGAAAGCGGGTTGCCAGTCACCGGGCCCGAGTGGATGTACGACGATTTGCTGGCCGCGTCCCACCTGCTCGCGGCCCATCAGCTGCCTGAACTGCTTTCCCGGCAGGGGGAGCTGCTCGGGGTGAGCGAACCGATCGCCTACCTGGCCGACCTCCAGCAGCAGGTCCTGATCGCGTTCCTCGGGTCCAATCCTCCGGTGTTGCACGAAACCGTCGTGCCACTCGCGGTGGACACGACCCTGGCGGGCCGCGCCTACCAGCACGACGAGGTGCTGACCCAGGACCTCCCAGGGGGTCGGCTGCGGGTGTGGCTGCCGCTGCTCAGCGGCAGCGACCGGCTCGGTGTCCTGACTGTCGTGGTCCCGGACCCCGCGGCTTGGCATGCCGCGGACGGCCTACTCGGCCGGCGACTGCGGCGGTTCGCGGCACTGGCGGCCATGTTGATCGCGGCCAAGACCCTGTACGGCGATGTGCTGGTGCGGCTGCGCCGGCGGTCCGAGATGGGGCTGGCCGCCGAGATGCAGTGGTCGCTCCTGCCGCCGCTGACCTTCGCCTGCCGCGAGGTCACCGTGGCAGCCGCGCTCGAGCCGGCGTACCAGGTTGCCGGGGACAGCGTGGACTACGCCGTCGACGCCGGCTGCGTCCGGATCGGCGTCTTTGACGGAATGGGGCACGGGCTGCAGAGCGCACAGCTTGCCGCGCTGACCGTCGCCGCGTACCGCAATGCCCGTCGCTCGTACCGGACCCTGACCGAGACGGCCCGCGCAATTGACGGCGCGCTGCTCGCTGGATTTGGCGGGGATGCCTTCGCGACCGGGGTCCTGGCACAGCTCGACACTGACACCGGCCGGCTGGAGTGGGTGAACGCCGGGCACCCCGAACCACTGCTGCTGCGCAACGGCCGGCTGGTTAAGACGCTGCATGCGGACCCGGCGCCCCCGCTCGGACTGGGGCATCTGCGTGATGAGGACCAGACCGGCACCGCGTACGTCGTCGGCGCGGAGCAGCTCGAACCGGGGGATCGGGTGCTGCTCTACAGCGACGGGGTCACTGAGGCTCGGTCCCCGGACGGGGAGTTCTTCGGGGTCGAGCAGCTCGTCGAACTGCTCACCCGCAACCTCGCCAGCGGCCTGCCGACGCCGGAGACCATGCGCCGGGTCGTGCGCACCCTGCTCACCCACCAGCAGGGACAACTGTCCGACGACGCCACGCTGCTGCTGCTGGAGTGGCGCAGCGGGAACGAGCAGGCTCTGCTTCCGTGAGCACATCGACAGGTGACCCCACGCGGCGCGGATTCCTGTACGGGCTGGCTGGTGTTGGTGCCGGAGCCGCGCTGGGCGGGTGCACGACCGGGTCCGCTCCGGCGCACGCGACGGCGTCCGCGTCGCATTCGGTGGGCACACCGGTGGCCCGTTCTACGCCAACCACGACCCGGCCGTCGCCAGCGGCGAGCTTGGAGTCACTGTCCCGCGAGCTGTCCTCGCCGTTGCTGCGTCCCGGTTCGGTCGGGTACGACGCTGCCGCCCGGCTGTACAACCCCCGGTTCGACCGGAATGCAGGGCCGGCGGCGATCGCCCGCTGCGCGTCGGTCGCCGACGTCGCGGCGTGCGTCCGCTTCTCTGCGGGAGGCGCCGGAGCCGCGGGGCCTGGGCAGCCGCTGCGGCTGCGCGCCGGCGGCCACTCCTACGGCGGCTGGTCCACCGGCCCCGGACTGGTCGCGGACGTTCGGGCGATGTCCTCGGTGGTGCTGGACCGCACTGCCCGCACGGCCCGGATCGGCGCCGGGGCGAAGCTGGCCAAGGTGTACGCCGCGCTCGGTGCCGCGGGGGTGGCGATCGCGGCCGGGTCCTGCCCGACGGTCGGGCTGACCGGGCTCACCCTCGGTGGGGGAGTGGGGGTGTTGACGCGGGCCTACGGCTTGACCTGCGACGCACTGCGTGCGGCCGAGGTGGTCACCGCCGACGGCCGCATCCGGGAGGTCGGCCCGGGGCGGGACGGTGAGCTGTTCTGGGCTTTGCAGGGCGGCGGCGGGGGCAGCTTCGGGGCCGTTACCGCCCTGACCCTTGCGGTGCGTCCTGCCCCGACCGTGCACACGTTCTTCCTGTCCTGGGACCTGGCCCAGGCCGACGCCGTCCTGCCCGCTTGGCAGCAGTGGATGTCCACCGCCGACGACCGGCTCTGGTCGACCTGCAAGCTCCTCGTCGACCCCGGCCGGCAGAGCTGTAAAGCCAGTGTCTCCGGTACCTGGATCGGTGCAGCGTCGTCCCTGCAGTCCAGGCTCGAGCCGCTGCTGTCCGCCATCGGCGCGCCGCCGCGTACGCGGCAGGTCGGCACCTCCGACTACGCCGCGGCGATGCTGGCCGAGGCCGGCTGCTCCGGACAGGACACAGCACAGTGCATCGCGCAGGCGCTGTCCCCGGCCGGACGGCAGCCGTTCGCGGCGACCTCCGCGTTCCTCAACTCTGCCCTGCCGGCCGCCGGCATCACCGCGGCCGTCCGGGCCGTCCTTCGCGGCACGGATGTGGCCGGCCTGGTCGAGGGCGGAATGTCCTTCGACGCGCTGGGCGGCGCGGTCTCGGCCGTCGCCCCAGGCGCCACCGCCTTCGCCTACCGGCAGGCGCTGGCCTCGATCCAGTACACCGCGACGTGCGCCGCCCCCACCGGCGGGGCGCAGCCGGCCGACCCCGCGCCGTACGACCGGTACGTCCAGGCCCTGCGGTCCGCCCTGCTGCCCTGGACCGGGCCGGCCGCTTACGTCAACTACGCCGATCCGGCGATCGCCGACTACGGCGCCGCGTACTGGGCCGGAAACTACCCCCGCCTGCAGGCGGCCAAGAAGACCTACGACCCGGGCGGGCTGTTCACGTTCCCGCAGGCCGTGCACGCCTGACCCGAGGCGACTGCCGAGCGCCGCTTGACAGGGCCCGCCCGACCCCGGAACCTGAACTGACCGTCCGTTCGGTCAGTGAGCACGAGGTCAGTGGAGGTCGTGGTGTCACAGCAGGAGCTGGCGTTCCAGGCGCAGATCGACACCGGCGGCCGAATCGAGCCGCGGGACTGGATGCCGGAGGCGTACCGCAAGACCCTCGTCCGGCAGATCGCGCAGCACGCCCACTCCGAGATCATCGGGATGCAGCCCGAGGGCAACTGGATCACCCGGGCACCGTCGCTACGCCGCAAGTGCATCCTGGTCGCCAAGGTGCAGGACGAGGCCGGGCACGGCTTGTACCTGTACTCCGCAGCGGAAACCCTCGGCGCCGACCGGGACGAGCTGCTCGACCTGCTGCATGCCGGCCGGCAGAAGTACTCGACGATTTTCAACTATCCCACGACGTCCTGGGCTGACGTGGCGGCGATCGGCTGGCTCGTCGACGGCGCTGCGATCATGAACCAGGTCCCGCTGACCCGCTGCTCGTACGGCCCCTACGCCCGGGCCATGACGCGCGTGTGCAAGGAGGAGAGCTTCCACCAGAGGCAGGGCTTCGAGGCCATGACGGTGCTCGCCGCCGGAACGCCCGAGCAGCGCCGGATGGCCCAGGACGCGTTGGACTGCTGGTGGTGGCCGGCGCTGATGATGTTCGGCCCGTCCGACACCGACAGCCCCAACAGCGCCCAGTCGATGGCCTGGGGGATCAAGCGGTTCAGCAACGACGAACTGCGGCAGCGCTTCGTCGACGCGACCGTGCCGCAGGCCCGGCACCTCGGACTGACGGTCCCCGACCCGGACCTGCGCTGGGATCAGGAATCGGGGCAGTTCGTCTTCGGGGAGATCGACTGGACCGAGTTCTACGCGGTGATGAAGGGCAACGGGCCCTGCAACCGCGAGCGCATGGCCCACCGCCGACAGGCCCACGACGACGGCGCCTGGGTGCGGGATGCGGCGACGGCCTACGCGGACAAGCAGCGCACGGCCGCGGGACACGTGGCCGCGGGACACGCGGCGTGACTGAGCAGGGCGGCTACAGCTCTGCGGGTGGTCACGGAGCTGTCCCGACGACGGGCGTCCCGGCGCCGATCCCGCCGCCGAACAGCCGCCCAAGTCACACCCTCTGGGAGGTCTTTGTCCGGAGCCGACGCGGCCTCAGCCACACCCACGTGGGGAGCCTGCGCGCGGCCGACGCGCATACCGCGCTGCGCAACGCCCGGGACCTGTACACACGCCGGCAGGAAGGCGTGAGCCTCTGGGTCGTCCCGACTGCCGAGATCGTCGCAACGAGCCCGGAGGAGAAGGATGAGTTCTTCGACCCCGCGGGCGACAAGCCTTACCGCCACCCGACGTTCTACGACGTGCCCGAGGGACTGACGCACCTGTGACGATGCCGACCGCAGCAGCCGGGGGTGTCACGTCCCGCGAACAGGACACTGCGGCGTACGTCCTGCGGCTCGGTGACGACGTCCTCATCCTCGGCCAGCGCCTGTGCGAGTGGGCGGCGCGCTCGCCCCAGTTGGAACAGGACGTCGCGCTGCTCAACATCGCGCTGGACCTGCTCGGGCAGGCCCGGACCCTGCTGACCAGGGTCGGTTCGCTGGACGGATCCGGGCGCGACGAGGACGCGCTCGCGTTCCTGCGCCACGAGCGGGAGTTCACCAACGCGCTGCTGTTCGAGACCGAGAACGGCGACTTCGGCCGCACGATGGCCCGGCAACTGTTCGTCTCGGCCTACCAGCTGCCGCTGTGGCAGGCGCTGACGGGCTCTGCCGACGAGGTGCTCGCCGGGGTCGCCGGCAAGGCCGTCAAAGAGGTCGCCTACCACCTCGACCACGCCCGGACCTGGGTCGTACGCCTCGGTGACGGGACAGCCGAGTCGCACGCCCGCATGCAGGCCGGCCTGGACGAGTTGTGGCCCTACACCTACGAGCTGTTCGAGACCGACGACCTGACCCGGCGGCTTGTCGCCGGCGGCGTCGCCGCCGACCCGGACGTTCTGCAAGGCTTCTGGCAGTCAACCGTGGCGGACGTCGTGGTCGAGGCGACCCTCACACTGCCGGACACCGACTGGCGGCCGACCGGTGGACGCACCGGTCGGCACCTGACGTCTTTCGGGTACCTGCTCGCCGAGCTCCAGCACCTGCACCGCAGCCATCCGGGCGCGACGTGGTGACCGTCCCCACCGTCGATGAGGTCCGGGACGTGCTCGCGGCAGTGACCGACCCGGAAATCCCCGTCATCACGATCGAGGACCTCGGGATCCTGCGCGGGGTGGAAGTCACCGGTTCAACGGTCGTCGTCACGATCACGCCGACCTACTCCGGCTGCCCGGCGATGGCCGAGATCACCGCGGACGTACGCATGGCCCTCGCTGCTCGCGACTGGCACGACGTCGAGGTCCGTACGGTGCTCTCGCCCGCCTGGACCACCGACTGGATGACCGAGACCGGCCGGCGGCGCCTGCGGGAGTTCGGCATCGCCCCGCCCATGACCCGCGGCGCCGGTCCCGTCCCCATCCAGCTCACCCTTGCGGCGGACCGGGTACGACCGCCGGAGGTCGCCTGCCCACAGTGCTGTTCCACAGACACCGAGGAGCTGTCCCGGTTCGCGTCGACGTCCTGCAAGGCCCTGTGGCGGTGCCGCTCGTGCAGGGAACCGTTCGACTACTTCAAAACCCACTGAGCTTCAAGAACCACGAGGGCAAGGAGAACCAGCGCGTTGAGCACGCTGACGACTGACCCAGCCGCGACGACAGGCGGTGCCCAGGGGTTCGTGCCGCTGGTCGTGGCGGCCGTCGACCGGTTGACGGCCGACTCCGTGGCCGTCACGTTCGACGTCCCCGATAGCCAGGTCGAGCGCTTCCGGTTCCGACCCGGTCAGCACCTCACGCTCAGACGGGTCGTGGACGGCGCCGAGCTCCGCCGCACGTACTCGGTGTGCACGAGCGCTGCCAACGGACGGCTCCGGGTCGCCGTCAAGAGGCTCGAGGGCGGCGCGTTCTCGCCGTGGTTCACCGGTGAGCTGCAGGCCGGGGACTGCGTCCAGGCCCTGCCTCCGGCCGGCAGCTTCGGCCCGCGCGTCGACCCCACCCGCCGCCGGCGCTACGGCCTGCTTGCGGCCGGCAGCGGCATCACGCCGGTCCTGTCGATCCTGGCCACGGTCCTGGAGGTCGAGCCCGGTAGCGAGGTGTTCCTGGTCTACGGCAACCGGACGCAGGCCGACGCGATGTTCGTCGACGAGCTCGCCGATCTCAAGGACCGCCACCTGGGACGGCTGCAGGTCCTGCACGTGCTGTCCCGGGAGGACCAGGGGAGCGAGCTGCTGTTCGGCCGAATCGACGCGGCACGGCTGGCCAGGCTGTTCGACACCCTGCTGCCTCCTGACGACGTCGACGAGTGGTACCTGTGTGGCCCGCTGGCCATGGTTACCGAGGCTCGCGTGGCGCTGCTGGCTGCCGGTGCCGACCCTGCCTGCGTGCACACTGAGCTGTTCTACGCCGAGGCCCCGGCCTCGAGGCCGCGACGCGAGGGAGCGCGGTCGGGTACCTCGACCGTCACGGCCATGCTCAATGGCCGGAGCAGCACCGTCCGCGTCGACCCGACCGGGGGCAGCATCCTCGAGGCCGTGCTGGCGACCCGCCCCGACGCTCCGTACGCCTGCAGGGGCGGTGTCTGCGGCACCTGCCGGGCTCGGGTGAGCTCGGGGAGCGTCGAGATGGACGTGAACTACGCCTTGGAGCCGGAGGAGATCTCGGCGGGTGTCGTCCTGACCTGCCAGTCCCATCCGACCACGCCCAAGGTGGTCCTGGAATACCTCACATGACCCGCAACGCAGTGATTCCTGGGCGGCCGCGGGGGGAGGCCTACAGCCTGGATGAGCTGGTCGACGTGGTGGTGCAGGTGTTCATTGAACGCGGTTACGACGCGACGAGCATGGAGGACCTGGCTAGGGCGACGGGGCGTACGAAGTCCTCGATCTACCACCACGTGACCGGCAAGGAGCAGTTGCTGCAGCTCGGCGTGTCCCGTGCCGTCGACGCGCTGTTCGCCGTTCTCGACGAGGACGGCAGCAGGCAGGGTTCGGCGGTGGCGCGCCTGGAGCATGTCGTACGCCGCAGCGCCCAGGTGCTCGTGGCGCAGCTGCCGTACGTCACCCTGCTGCTGCGCGTGCGCGGGAACACCGAGGTCGAGCTGGCGGCCCTGGCCCGGCGTCGCGCGTTCGACCGGCACCTCAGTGCGCTCGTGCTCGAGGCGATCCGCGAGGGCGACCTGCGTGCCGACCTCGACCCCCGCCTGGTGAGCAGGCTGCTGTTCGGCATGGTGAACAGCGTGACCGAGTGGTACCGGCCGGGCGGGGAGCACGGGCCCAGCGACGTCGAGGACGCACTGGTCGCCCTGGCCTTCGATGGGATGCGCCTGCACCATGTCTTTCGCGGGCGCCAGCCAGTGGGGTAGGGCGCCGAGGCCAGGACACGGCCGTAGAGGTTGGGTTCTTACGGCTACCTTTCGGCTGGTGGGGTTCCGGGCCACCCTCGACCGGTGTCATGTCGCCCGCCCGCCCGGGCTCGGCCTGTGGTGCGTCCTCCTTGCTCGTGGTCTTGCCACGGCAGTCCCCGACCGCCGCCGCCAAAGCGGGACGGGTGTGGTTGACGTGCATTGTTCCCGCACCCGGCGTGCTACGGGTTGACCAAGAAGCTCGCTGTGGCGATGTGGGAGCCGTGGTGGATCTCGATCGACGTGGATCCTCATCGCAGGGAGGCTGGACCAATGAGCTGGCAATTCACCGATGACGTACAGACCTACGCGCAGCAGACGTGGGCCATGCTGGCCGCTCATCCCGCTCAGAACACTGTCGCGCTCACCGTGATCGAGAACGTTCGGGCAGGTCGCCGCTGGTCCCCAGAGCCGATGCTCTTCGGCTGGTATGAGGCCCCAGAGCACCCGCTCGGGGCGTTCAGCATGACGCCGCCCTACGGACTCCTGCTGGCCGACGTGGCGGCGTTCACGGTCGAGCCGCTGGTCGAGGCTCTGCTCGCTCGTGGAGTCGAAGTAACCGGGGTCAACGGCGAGACCTCGGTGGCAGAGGGCTTTGTCACGGCGTGGATAGAACGTCGTCCGACCCGGGCTGTCCCAAGAAGGCACGAACGGCTTTACCGGCTGCAGGCGCTGTTGCCGCCCAGGCCTACCCGTGGTCAGCCACGGGTAGCGGACGCCGGCGACGTGAGCACGGCCGTGGACTGGTTCACCCGCTTCCAGGTCGAGGCGGGTGCCTATCTTGTGGACGTCGAGCCGGCCGTGCGGGACCGCGTCGAGAACGGGCTGCTGTGGCTGTGGGAGGACGACGACGGCCGGCTGGTGTCCATGGCCGGCCGCAACAGGACCACAGCTGGGGTCGCTCGGGTGGGCCCGGTGTACACCCCGCCCGAACACCGTCGTCGGGGGTTTGGTGCCGCCATCACTGCCGCCTGCACCCGCGATGCGCTCACGCGCGACGCACACGAGGTCGTGCTGTTCACAGACCTGTCCAACGCGACCTCCAACGCCATCTACCAGCAGATCGGCTACCACCCCTTGCGTGATCACCTCGTGGTTGACTTTTTGCCGCCGTGAGCAGCGGACCTGACACCGCCACCGGAAGCCCGGCCCGGTCCGTCGTCGCGCCGGACTTGCTGTCCAGGTGGATCCGCTGCGTCGCGATCCCGGACTGGTGCAGCGTGTCGACCTGCCGGTCCAGGTCCTGCTTCGCGGTCGAGACCCGCCCAGAGCCAAGATCTACCGGAGGAACGTACGGGAGGTCCTGCTCGTACCGTACGGCCATCCCGGCACGCAGTTACGGGCTGACCGCGGCGTACGGCTTGCCGAGAACGTTAAAGCGCGAGGACGTTAAAGCGCGAGGTGCGTTCACTGCCGGGCTTGACCAGCGCCGGGTTCATCGCCGCCTCCGGCTCGACCCCTGTGGCGGCCTGCATCGCCTGGGCGCGCCAGCGCGTTCGGGACCGGCGCCGACAGGCACGGCATCGCTGGCTGCCGCTGCGTCTTGGTTTGTCAGATCCCAGCCAGGTTGTGAAGCCGCCGGTCGGGACCGCGGCGCCGCTCCAGGGCCATGCTCGGTATGGCTCGCAGCGTGGCTACGTGAGCGCCATGGCCTTTGCGACGATCCGGACCGCGGTGACGGACCCCGCTTCGGCCGGCGGCAGGAGGAAACGCCCAGCCGCTGGGCCCGGCGGACCAGACAGCCCAGTTACCTCTAGACAGTTTGAGTACGAGCGCAGCGCACGCGACGGTGAGCGGGACGTAGGCCAGCACGACGACGGCAGCAACAACGAAACTGGTCAAGCCGGCCCCCAAGGTGCGAGCACACATACCGCCAACCCAATTGTGCTCTCGGGCGGCTGAATCAGAAGAGTATGTGTGCAGACAGGTTCCGCGGCAAGACCCGGCGGAGCGGCTCGCCGGACGACGTTGCGGTATCCGCTGCGTGCGCGTGATCGAGTCGAGGTGTGGGCACGCACGCGGTTGGGCGGGCAGGGTGACGACATGGTTGCGAACTAGGACTGGTGGGACGAACGGGCTGGCTTTCACGGCCAGGATCTGGTGTACGACACGCGGAGCTTCCTGGCCGGTGGCTCGACCCTGTACGACCTCGACCGCCAGCTGCTCGGAGATCTCTCGGGCGTGGACCTCGTGCACCTGCAGTGCCACACCGGGATGGACACCCTGTCGTTGCTACGCGCTGGCGCCCGAACAATCACTGGGATCGACTTCTCCTCGGTCGCCATCGGGAAGGCCGCCGCGACGGCGGCGGCGGCGGCCGGCCTGGCAGACCGTGCGTCGTTCCTCGAGGCCGACGTGCTCGCAGTGCCGCTGGCGTAGCAGACGTCGAACTGCCTGTGGAGCGACTTCGAGGCGTGATCAGTTGGATCGGCGACCTGGCGAGCTGGATGCGCACGGCAGCAGCGGTGCTCAGGCCAGCCGGGCGGCTGGTGCCGGTCGACCTTCACCCCCTGTTCAACATGGTGACCGACCTGCACCGCTGCGCCTGGACGTCCCGTACGTCAATGACGGGCCGCGCCTAGAGGACCAGGGCGGGTCCTACGCGCTGCCGGACGCGGCGACCGTTCACAACGTCACCGTGGAGTTCGGGCACTCGCTCGGGGAGGTCGTGACCTCCGCAGCCGGAGCCGGGCTTGTTGTCCAGCAGCTCGGCGAAAACCTCGCCGTCGAGTCCGACGTCGGGCGGAGTCTGCTCCCACGCGACGGGGACGGCCTGCTGCGGTGGCGACAGGACGGTGAGCTGCTACCCGTCGTGTTCAGCCTCCTGGCGGGCAAGCCGGGCTGACCTATAGCGCTCCGCCCATGGCCGACCGCGACGACCGCGACCGGCCCAGGCCGCCCAGTTCACCGGCCGTGTCAAAGAGCCCTGACATCGAGGTTCGCCGTCGCGGGCGATGACGACGGCGTCCGCCATAGGGGTGCTGCCGGTCAGGAGTCGGCGTCTGCGCGTCGGGTGGCGATTGCTGCAAGCTGACGCAACCCGGGTTGCTGCAGTCCGGCTGGGTCGTCCTGCACGCCGTCGAAGGCCCCGATTACACCTGGCAGGTCGATAGCGGTAGATGCAGCTTGTAACTCGTGGTGGCTGCCTGCTGATCGTCTGCGGGGACTTGTTGTGGAGAGCGGCTTGTCCAACATTTTCCTACCTGGTTATACTCGTCGGGTGAAGACCGCCATCTCTGTTCCCGACGACACCTTCGAGCGGGTGGACCGGCGCGCTGCTGAGCTCGGCGTGAGTCGGTCGCAGTTCTATGCCACCGCGGCAACGAGGTACCTCGAGGAGCTCGACCGGTCCTCCTTCACAGCTCGCATCAACGAAGCGCTGGAGCTCGTCGGTGACGACGAGGACAGCGCGGCCGCTGTTGCGCACAGCCGTCGCCGTCTCGCCGAGGACGACGACTGGTGATCAGCAGAGGGAGCGTCTGTTGGGCCGATCTGGGCCCGGCCCCAGGGAGCCGTCCGGCCAAGAGTCGACCGGTCCTGGTAGTGCAGGACGACGCCGTCAACGCGAGCAGGCTGGCGACGATCATCGTTGCGGCCATGACCTCAAACACCAACCAGGCCGCTGTTGGCGGCAACGTGTTCGTGCCTGCCGCTTTGAGCGGCCTGTCGAAGGACTCCGTCGTCAACCTGAGCGCTCTGTTCACCCTGAACAAGACGGACCTCGACACGTCGGTTGGGCGGCTACCCAGCTACCTCATGGACGAGATCGGCCTAGGACTGCGCCTCGTTCTGGGTCTCTAGGGGATCCACCAAGGCGAACGGAAAGAAGCGACCCTGGCGTATTGTCATGGCAGGCAAGTACAGGCGATTCGCACGTGCTCGTCCAAGCAGACGTTCAGGGATCGGCGTGTGGGATGGCTCTCCCTCATCCCCCAGCTCGCGCTCAGCGCCGTCAGAGACGACGTTGTCGTCCGCCCCCTCGACCCCGCCACCAGCCGCCAGGTCGACGTCGTCCGCGTCGACACTCCCGACCAGCCGCCGCCGTCCTGGCCGTCGTCCAGGCGCATCAGGAGGCCGCTTCCTACCAGCAGTAGGCCGTGGCGCTGTCCCCCTCGACGATCGGTTGGGTAACAGGGTCTAACAGGCCAGCGGCTGCACTCATGGTGTGATGGCACGGTGAGAAGCCCGCCATCGTGGCTCGACATGCGTCTCGGGCACCGCCGCCCTGGAAACCCTTGAGCAACACCCCTCAGTGCAGCCGTTGCGACCGCAACGGCCGGATGGCTCACTACATGGCGTCCCTGACCAGTGAGCACGCCATACCGTCTAGTGTCGTCCAACCTGGGCACTGTTGACCGTAGCCGTGATGGCCCTGCGATCGGCAGGGCCGGCCACCCCGGAACCGGGTGCGGTCGGGCATCGTTCACCAAGGACCTGCGCAATCGGTAAGGCCCGACGAGAGGAACATCGTGACTGTCAGCCTGAGCAAGGGCGGCAACGTCTCCCTGAGCAAGGAGGCCCCCGGCATGACTGCTGTGCTTGTCGGTCTCGGTTGGGACGTCCGAACCACGACGGGCACCGACTTCGATCTGGACGCCAGCGCAATCATGGTCAAGGCGGACGGCAAGGTCGTGTCCGACGGCCACTTCATCTTCTTCAACAACAAGACGTCGCCGGAGGGCTCGGTCGAGCACACCGGGGACAACCTGACCGGCGAGGGTGAGGGCGACGACGAGTCGATCAAAGTCGACCTCGCGGCAGTCCCTGCCGAGGTGGACAAGATCGTCTTCCCGGTCTCGGTCTACGAGGCCGAGCAGCGCTCGCAGAACTTCGGCCAGGTGCGCAACGCCTTCATCCGCGTCGTGAACCAGGCGGGCAGCGCTGAGATCGCCCGGTACGACCTCACCGAGGACGCATCCACCGAGACCGCCATGGTCTTCGGCGAGCTCTATCGCAACGGCGCAGAGTGGAAGTTCCGGGCAATCGGTCAGGGCTATGCGTCGGGGCTCAACGGCATCGCCCGGGACTTCGGCGTCAACGTCTGAGCTGCTGGGGCTGCCCGAGTCCGAGCGGTCTCGGGCAGCGCGGCGGTCCGCGCCCTCAACAGGAGCAGGTCAGGGAGTAGAGCATGGGCATCGACTACACCAAGCGCGGCGCGGACAGCTCGACCGGGCCACCGGCCTCGCTGAGCAAGGTCACCCTCACCAAGACCAGCCCGACGGTGTCGCTGACCAAGCAGGGCAGTGCCGGCGGCCGGCTGCACGTCAACCTGAACTGGCAGGCGCGCTCCGCCCAGGCCGAGCAGCCCAAGGGCCTGCTCAAGCGGCTGTCCGCCGCCGCGCAGCCTGGCATCGACCTGGATCTGGGCTGCCTATTCGAGCTGACCGACGGCACCAAGGGCGTGATCCAGGCCTTGGGGCGCCAGTTCGGCCGGTTGGACGGTCCGCCGTACATCCTGCTCGACGGTGACGACCGGTCCGGCGCCGAGGTCGGCGGCGAGAACCTGTTCGTCAACCTCGCGTACGCCGGGAAGATCCGCCGGATCCTCGTCTTCGCCACCATCTACGCCGGGGCCTCAGCCTTCGACCAGGCCAACGCCGTCGTGACGCTCACCCCCGCGACGGGGGCGCTGATCGAGGTCCGACTCGACGAGGCCGCCGGGGCCTCGCGCATGTGTGCGGTGGCCCTGCTGGAGAACTCCGGCAGTGATCTGACGGTCCGCCGCGAGGTGCAGTACGTCAGCGGCGCCCAGGACGTCCTCGACCGCGCCTATCACTGGGGAATGGACTGGACCCCCGGTCGCAAGTAGGGCCCCGAGGTGCGGCACTTCGACGTCTTGGACCCCCCGGTCCGCTCGGCGCTGTTCGCCCGTGACCCAAGGCCGTTCACGGCCGACTCCCAGACCGAACTGCTCGGCCTGGGCCTTGGGGCCACCCTGTACATGCCGGGCACCCGGCCTGCCCTGGCCGCCGACATCACGGCCCGGGCGGCTGCCGGGGTCATCTCGGTGGTGGTCTGCCTCGAGGATGCGGTCGCCGACCAGGACGTGCAGACGGCCGAGCAGAACGTCGTTCAGCACCTGCGCACCGTGGCAGCCGGCAGCGGTCGCGGCGACCCTCCGCTGATCTTCGTCCGGGTTCGTACGCCCAACCAGGTCGTCGACCTCGTCGACCGGTTGGGGCCGGCAGCGTCGCGCCTCACCGGTTTCGTCCTGCCCAAGTTCACCGCTGTCGCTGCGCCGGACTGGTTCGCAGCAATCGCCGCGGCAGAGCTCGCCGCAGGCGTTCCGGTCAGGTGCATGCCGGTCCTGGAGTCCGGTGCGGTGATGTACGGCGAGACCCGCCACCGGGAGCTGCTGGACGTCGCGGCGGTGCTCGACCAGCACCGGGAGCGGGTGGTGGCGGTGCGCTTGGGCGCCACGGACCTGCTGGGGCTCTACGCACTGCGGCGTGGCCGGGGCGTCAACATCTACGACGTCGCCGTGGTGCGTGACCTGCTTGCAGCCGTGGTCAACGTGCTCGGCCGAGCGGACGGGAGCGGCTTCGTCCTCACCGGCCCGGTGTGGGAGCACTTTCCGGTACCCGAGCGGCTGTTCAAGCCGCAGCTGCGTACGACGCTGTTCGCCGGCGATCCGCATGGGCAACGGAGACGACACGCCCTGATCCTCGCGGACCACGACGAGCTCCTGCGCGAGGTCGTGCTCGACAAGGCGAACGGCTTGTACGGCAAGACGGTCATCCACCCGTCCCACGTCGCACCGGTGCACGCCCTGCTCGTGGTGTCGCACGAGGAGTACGCCGACGCGCTTGCGATCAGCGAGGCGACCGGCGGTGGCGCGAGCAGATCGTCGTACCGCAACAAGATGAACGAGGCCGGCCCGCACAGCGCCTGGGCGCGCACCACACTTCGGCGGGCTGAGCTGTTCGGGGTCTCCAGGCCGGACCGCGGCGTCATCGACGTCCTCGCAGCGCTGTCCGGCCACCCCCTCGTCGGCTGATCATGTCGTACGGGGCAGCAGATCCAGCCACTGCCCGACGATCTCCTCCGCGGCCGCAAGCCCCGGCTGGGAGGTGCAGGTGACGTGCGCGGCGGACATCCCGAGCCGGTCAAGCTCGCTGCCGGCGGGCAGCCAGGCTCGGTCGGCGGCGAGCAGCATCTTCCAGTCGAGCAGCGTGTCCCCGGCCGCGAACACCGTCGGCGCCGTCCCGAGGTCGTGCCCGACACGCTCGGCGACGTGGGCGACGGCGCCCGCCTTGTCCAGGCCGCCGGGCAGCACGTAGAGCTTGCGGCCCTGGTGCACCGCCCGCCAGCCGTGAGCGGCGCAGCTGGCCGTGATCTCCTCCTGCTGCTCGGCGCTCAGGTGGTCCGCATCCACCGCGGCGACCAGGAAGAGCTCGTCGGCGTCCTTGAGCCGCAGGAACCAGGGCCGGTCGCGGTAGCCGGTGAACAGCTCGCGCAGCGAGACCAGTGGAGAACCCTGCTCTGCCAACCGCGCTGTGACGGTGCGCGACCAGCCGCGGTCGGGCTGCCCGTCGAGCAGGACCAGGCCTCCGCTGGCCACGACCGCGTACGGCGCTCGAACCGGAAGGTCGATGCGCTCGTACTGCGCGCGCGTCCGCGTCGTCACGGGGACCCAGCAGCCGCGCCGCGCGAGTTGCACCAGCCCGTACTCAGTGTCTACTGACAGCAGGCTGATGACCTCGCCGTCGAGGACCTCGACGGGACGCGTCGGACGCGCCGGGCCGCAGGCGGCGGCCCGAGGGGAGAACACCAGCGTCTGGTCCAGGTCGCTGGCCAGGATGACGCTCACCTGCCTGCACCCTCAAGTGGCCGTACGAGACCGACAGCGCTGTAGGACATGTCGCTGCGTCGTACGACAGGCACGCGCCGCTCCTCGGCCAGCAGGAACAGGTGGGCGAGCTGCTCCTCACGGTCGGGATGGACCAGGAGCTGCCAGGGCAGCCGCCGCAGCAGCACCCGCGTCGTCTCCCCCAAGCCCGGCTTGACCAGGTGCATCGACGGCAGTCCGAACTCCTGCTGGATTTGCGCGACCTCCTCGAGCCCTCGGAAGGTGACCGTCCGGTCCCCCTCGTGGGCTGTGGGCAAGCGCGCCGCCACCTCAGGTGCGACGGCCGGGAACTGCTCGCTGACGGCATCGAGGAACTGCGCGCTGCGGTCCTGGGCGGCCAGCTCGCGGTAGACCTTGGCGCCATGGAACATGCCCGGGCCGATGAGCTCCCGGCTGTAGACCGTGCGCGACACCAGGCCGCAGACCGTGGAGTTCAGGCACGCCGACGGGATCAGGATATCCTGCCGGGTGCCGAAGTGCAGCGCTGCCGCGCCCGGGTCGGCGATCACCGCCAGGTCGCCCGGAAAGGCCGCTCCGCCGGCGACGCCGTAGGCCGACAGGGCTGCCTGCAGCTCCTTGACGATGGCGCCCTTGCCCGTCCAGCCGTCCACGAACATCACCTTCGAGGTGTCGTGCCGTGCGGCCAGGTGGTCCAGCGCGACGGTGTCGATGCCGACGCCGCGCACGATCGAGACGCTGTAGTGGGGCAGGTCGAGCCCGTGTGCGAACTGCGCCCAACGACGCATCAGGATGCCGATCGGCGTGCCCGCACGCGCAAGCGACACCAGTACCGTGCCCGGCCCGCGGGCCGCGAGCACCAGTTCGGTGACGACCCCCACGTGCTCGGCGAGCCGACGGGCGCCGGTGGCCAGCGTGCTGTCGAACAGCTCCAGGTAGCCCGGCCCGGGTGCATACTCCACCGGCAGCATCTCGGCGTAGTTGCGGCCGGCCTGGATGGCGCGCTCCCGGTCCCCGAGGTCGAGCTCGAGGTCATATCCGGACAGGTCGGTCAGCAGGAACGTGACCTCGTCCGGTGCGTAGCTGCTGCTGACGAGCGGGCTCACTGCGGGTCCGTCCTGCAAAAGGCCGGCCGGTCCTGCTCACCTGCCTGAACGAGCACGACATCGACACTCACCGTCGCCGTCGCGGCGAGCTGGGCAAGCAGGCCCGACCGCACGTGCGGACCAGGGGACCGGTCCAGGAGCAGCACGATCGCGTCGAAGCCCGGTGCCGGACCTCGGTCCTGCTGGCTGCTGGCGGCCACGTTGTAGGCGAAGGCGACCCGCTGGGCGTCGTCGGACGCCGGGAAGCGCAGGGCGGTACGCACGGGGTAGTCGGGCTCGTCGATGACGAGCACCGGGGACCGGGTCGTGGAGCTGGTGCGCACCTCGTCACCAAGGTGCGCAGCCAGCAGCTGTGCGGCGTACATGAACTCCTCGTCACCGAGGCACAGCAGGGTGCCCCGCCGCAGCGGGTCGCTCAGCAGTGCGCGCAGCGTCTCGGCGGCCAGCTCCACTGCCGCCTGCAGACCTGCCTCTGCCGGTGCGTCCCAGCCGTGCGCGCCGGTCAGCGGGGTGCACGCCGGCATGCCCAGCGCCCACTCTCGTACGACACCCATCGGCCCCTCACGTAGGACGCCCGGAGCCCGGTGGGCGGCCACGAGACCAGCGGACCGGGCCACTAGGTTGTCGGGGACGTGCGCCGTTCCCTGGAACAGCGACACCTGGATGAGGTCGGCTCCGAGATCTGCAACCTGTCTCGCCGTCCAACGGCGTTGCTCCGCGGAGCGCACGTCCAGCAGGCTGGCCAGCACGTAGTCCCGGCGCGGCCAGCGTTCCTGCAGCACCCGGATGGCGTTGACGGCCGTCTGCCCGGTGGAGAGCTCGTCGTCGACGAGCACCACGGGCGTCTCGGGCGTACAGAGCAGCCTTGGCTCAGCGACGGCGAGCAGTTGCTCGACAGCGTGAGAGTGCTCCTCGTCGAACCGCAGCACCTCCAGGCCTGGGGCTGGCGACCGCCTGGTGGTGTGCACGTAGCCGGCGGGGACGCCGTGGGAGGACAGGGCCTGGGCCACACCGTGCCCGAGGGCGGTGGCGGTCTCGGCGAAGCCAACGACCATGGGCGGCTTCGTGAGGACAGCGGCCACGACTTCGCCCAGCTCCTCGGCCGTCCGGAGCACCTCCGTCGCCGAGGCCGGGATGTGCTTGCCGAGCTTGCCGGACACCAGCAGGTGCGCCCGCCGCTGGTTGCGCCGCAGGGCCAGGAAGGCGACTCCCGGCGGGGCCGTGATGCTGGCACCGGTCTGCTTAGTCACCCAGCCTTGGTCGGAGCCTGGCACGGCAAGGGACCTTCCTGAGCTGCACTCAGCTGAGTCTGCTCGGGCCTTCGTCCGACCGTCAGAGATCGAACTCCGACGGGGCGATGCCGACCGCGAAGCAGGCTTCCTTGACGGCCTTCTTCTCGTCGTCGTCGAAGTTGCCGTCGGCTCCACCGATGATGATCCCGATCTGGATCACTGCGCGGCCCTGGTCCTGCTTGGACTTCAGCTTGCCGATCGTGGCGATGGCCTCGACCTTGCCGAAGTCGTAGTCCTTGCTCAGCTTGTCGCAGTAAAAGTCGAACTTCTGCTTCAGCTCGTCCGGCGGGAAGATGCTCAGGACGTCGTTGCTCATGATGAGTCCAGCGGTCTTCTGGCGCTCGCTGGCATCGATGCTCCCGTCGGCCGCGGCGATCAGCGCGCACATCGCCATGCTGCCGTTGGCGAACTCCTTGCTCTTGAACTGACCGGCCTTGGTCTTGAGCTGGCCGCTCATCTCCTGCGTCCGGGCTTTGAGCTGGTCGAAGAACGCCATGCACCTGTCCTTTGGCCTCAGGTCGCCACCCACGTTGGGGGCCGACCCCAGTCTCGCACCCGGCCGGCACTGCTCGGGTCCACGGCGACCCGATGACGAAGCCCCTGACGCTGCCGCGTCGGTCGCTCATGGCCCGCCAGAGCCGGGCGATACATGGCTGCAGGCGGTCGAAGCCATCCCGAACGGCTGCGCGCTCATCAATGGCAGCGCCGATGTCGTCCGAACCGCTTGGAAGCTACGATCGGGCTGCTTCGCGGGAGTACGCGCCCGACACGGCTCTGGTGAACTTCTACGACAGTGGCGCCCGGCTCGGACAGCATCGGGACAAGGACGAGACCACCGACGCGCCCGTGGTCTCGCTCAGCGTCGGCGACGCCTGCGTGTTCCGGTTCGGTGACCCCGGCAGCCTTAGCCGGCCCTGGACCGACATCCGGATCGAGGGCGGGGACCCGTTCGTCTGATTGGCGGACCGGCAGTCGAGCCGGCCGTAGATCCGCTTGCGGCGGTAGCCGCCGAGCAGCCCGGGTGTCGCGCGCTTAGGTAGGGCTTGTTGTCGGCGTGGAGGAGCGTGTACGTCTTGTCCGCCATCTGCACGCGACCTTGCACGACGCCGGGGTTGGCTCTCGGGGTGGTCATGTGGCGTCGTGGACGACCAGACCCAGGCTCATGCGCTGGCCGGTGCGGATGATGGAGACGCCGCGCCGCAGGGGGGCGGCGGCCCAGCCGCGCGCGGTGCGGACGGGCCGGTCGCCTGTGGTGAAGACCAGCCCGTGTCCGTGCGGGATGACGACGACGGTCGCCTTCGACTGAGCGCGAGGGCGCTGCTCGTAGGGGAGGAACTCCCCGCCGGTGTGGCCGATGCCGGCTGCACAAGGCGAGCCTCTCCTGCAGGGTGTCCGGCCACGGGGTCGGGCGGCTCAGGGCGGGCCCACCACTCGCGGGCGATCGGGAGCAGCCGCGGGTAGGGGGCCTCCTTTAGCTCGGTGATGGCGTCCGGGAAGGGCGGCTTGAAGTAGCGGTACTCACCGAGCCCGAACCGGTAGCGGGCCATGTCGATCGTGGCCCTGAAGCGGGTGTCATCGTCGTACAGGCCGGCAATGTGGGCCGTCTCGTCCGGTGTGAGGAGCGGGCCGGTGAGAGCACAGCGGTCACGTCCAGCTCGGTCCGGACGCCGGTCCAATCGACCTCATCAACCCGCTTGGCTCAACTCGTTCGTGTGGTCAGGGTGGTCATGCTGCTGCCTCCAGGGTGAGCAGGGCCTGCTTGGCGGACAGACCACCGAGGTAGTTCCCGAGGCCGCCGTTGGCGGGCACGACGCGGTGGCAGGGGACGACGACGGGCAGCGGGTTGGTGGCGCAGGCGGTGCCGACGGCACGTACGGCCTTGGGGTTGCCGGCGAGCTGCGCGACGGCGCTGTAGCTGGCGGTGCGGCCGTAGCCGATCTCGGGCAGGTGGTGCAGGACGGTCCTGCGGAACCCCGCCGCCAGTCGCCAGTCCAGCGGGAGGTCGAAGGCGCGTCGGGTGCCGGCGAAGTACTCCTCGAGCTCGAACGCGACGGTGTCGAGCCGGCCGGGAGCCTTCAGGATGCGGGGGCTGATCCTGTCGGCGAGGGTCTGCAGGACCGCGTCGAGGTCCTCGCTTGCGTAGGCGACCCGTACGAGGCCGAGGTCGGTCGCGGCCAGGAGCAGCGTCCCGACGGGAGTGCCCAGCGTGCGGTAGCCGACGTCCAGGACGCCCTCGTTCTGGGCTGCGCCGGCCAGGTCGGCTCGGAGCAGCGCGAGCCGGTCAACGGCGTCGTCGAAGGCGTTCGCGAGGGCGCTCGTGACGTCCGGTTCGCGTGTCTGGTCGTTCATGGGGTCGTTCCTCTCCTGGTGGTGCTGCAGGTTCGTGAGGTTGTTGGGGTGCCCCCAGCGTCTCGGCTGGTGTCCGGTACGCGCGGGTAGGCGCGGCGCAGGGTGTTTATGCCGTCGGCGGCGGCGCGTCGGGCAGCGTCAGTGGTGCCGCCGAAAATCCTGGCGATCTCGGCGTAGGGGAGGCCGGCCAGGTAGTGATAGGCGACGGCCTGCTTCTGCTTGGCCGGCAGGGCGGTGACGGCGTCAGCCAGATCGAGGTCATGGTCGTCGGCCGGTGGAGCGGTCTGGATGTCGGGGAGCTCGCCGAGGGGGAGGGCGCGGCGGGAGGTGGCCCGGGTGACGTCGATGGCCTTGCGGTGGGCGATTGTCACCAGCCAGGCCTCGACGTTCGCGTCGCCGGGCAGGTTCGGGTAGGCCTTCAGAGCGGACAAGAACGTCTCGGACCAGGCGTCGTCGGCGTCGTGTGGCCCGACGACCGCCCGGCAGACGCGAAGCACAGTGGCGCCGTGCTGGTCGATGACGCTCTCGAACGGCTGCTTGCTGGTCACACTCGGTAGACGTCCTCTCGGCGAGGAACGTGAGGTCATCCCCTGATCTTCTGCGACTGCAGTCTGCCCTGCGCAGGCGCGGGATGCGGACAGGCCGCGAGGCAGGGCTGCGGGCTGATGGGTTGAACGCGAAGGAGGTCGGCGCACTGTGTGGGGCAGTTGCTCTCCGAGACGCTGCGGGAGGCCGACGCCGTAAATGTGGACAAGCCAGAATCGCCCCTCGATCTGCGCGATGCCCGCGACATGGCGGCTGATCTGATCCAATCGATGACGGGCAAGGCGGGGGACATCAACTTCATCGTGGATCTGCCGGGTCCCTCGCAGCAGGCGTTCGTAAAGCCAAGGCCTGCATTCGGCAGGCCGAGCAGGCATTGCAGCGGGCTGCCGACGAGGTGCGCCGCGTCGCGGCGGGACTTCGGACGACACGGGGCCTTACTGGAAAGGACGTGGCGCTTGTTCTTGAGGTGACTGAACAGCGCGTCGCAGCTTCTCAGCGCGTCGAACACGCGGCCGCAAACGCCCGTCCGGACGCCGCGGGCTTTGAAGGTGCCCTAGCTTGGCTGAGGGTAACTAGTCAGGTGGTTTGTGGGCTTGGTAGCCATGGGTGCCCGGCGGCGAGCTGGGTGAGCGCCTGGTAGAGGTTGATGTTTTGCTTGCCGGCGGTGCCGGTGTAGGAGCGGATAGCGGCGA
>JAABUT010000785.1_pt1 | contig 43580 bp, 44 predicted proteins | sample 5559281 | NCBI WGS metagenome assembly JAABUT01 (sample SAMN10711880, study PRJNA513359) | rock metagenome | isolation source: Antarctica rocks | place: Antarctica: Victoria Land, Ricker Hills nord | collected 2016-01-04
ACGTCACGACCTCCTGGTCGGCATGGACGGTCGTCCCGTAACGCATCAGCTGGGAGATCAACAGTGGCGTCTGCTGCATGGTGCTCTTCATGGCCTGAGCGTGCCAGCAACTTCGGGCTGACGGAAGGGCAACCGGTCAATGGTGAACCGCGGCAAGGTCCTGTCCTTCGCCAAGGACCCGCATGCCCAGACACGGTTCCGCCTCGCGACGTGATGGTGACCCGGGTGCCGCCGGGACGGCATACCGGATGGTTTGCGAAGGCCGGCTGCACGCTGTCGGGAACGTGTCGTGCTCCTCGATGTGCGCCTGCGCTGCCCGCTCGGGTAGGGATTTCGTGACGCGCACACCCGTCGAGGCATACTCGCGGCCCCACGGGGCAGGGCTTCCAGCGGGGAGGGCGATGAGCGCGCGCATCCCATCCCAAGTGCTGGGCGCTTGAACAAGCAGGCGCCCTCTGCGGACGATGCCTCGGCCAGCCTTGCACCTTGAGACGCCGAGGCATCGCTCTGGCCGGGCCACGTCCTGGCCCAGACCCATGAGATGTCGACCGAGGGGGGCGGATGCCTCGCGAGCGCTCCGGCGGTCAGGACCCGGTCAGGCGGGACGGGTCGAGGTCCAGGCGGCGCAGGAGCTGCGCGTTGAGCGCCACGACCAATGTCGACGCTGACATCAGGACGGCTCCTGCCGCTGGCGACAGGACGAACCCGACCGGGGCGAGCACCCCGGCAGCGAGAGGCACCGCGATGAGGTTGTAGCCAGTGGCCCACACCAGGTTCTGCCACATCTTTCGATAGCTCGCTCGGGACAGCTCGATGACGGACAGGACGGCGCGGGGGTCGTTCCCGGCAAGGACGACTCCGGCGGACTCGATGGCGACGTCGGTGCCGGCGCCGATCGCGATGCCGACCTCGGCGCGGGCCAGGGCGGGTGCGTCGTTGACGCCGTCGCCGACCATGGCGACCTGGCCTTGAGGTCGGAGCACACCGCCAGCGGGGCGAGTGTCACTTCCGCCTCGGTGGACCACTCGCGCAGTGTCTGGGAAAGCAGGGGCTGAGTAGCGTCCGATGCAACTGTTCTGGCTGGTCTGCGAAGCCATAGCAGGCGATGTCACTTGTCGTCCCCGGTGCGGGCTGCGGCGCGGTCTGAATCGCCACGGGTCTGGTGGACTGTCTGTCTCCACGGAGAGGCGGAGTTATGCCAGCACCGAGGAAGTACCCGGACGAACTGCGTGATCAGGCGCAGCGGTTTGAGTTCCGCCGTTCCGGACTCACCCGCGATGACCTCGGCGCCACCCTGTGCAGTCATGGGATCCGTGACCTTAGCGAGGTCTCCGTCGCCGTATTCGAGACCTCCAACGGTCTCTCCGTACTACGCCCCGGCCCCGCGGCTCTGCTCTGGCAGCGCATCCTCCCCGAGCAGACTCGAAGCCAGGAATAGGCCACGACACTCACTGCGGCCAGAGCTCGAGTCCGCCCTCGAAGTGCCTCGAATGACGCCCGCCGTGGAAGGCTGAAGCCGTGACTGTGCTCTTGGTGTTCGCGGTGGTGCTCCTGGTGGGCGTGCTGCTCTCTGGGCTAGCGCATCGAAGCGTGCTTTCCACCGCGGTCCTGTTCCTAGCGGCCGGTGTACTTCTCGGGGACGGGATGCTTGGGGCGCTGCACCTGCGGCCGGGCGACGAGGTGGTCGGGGTGCTGGCTGAGCTGGCGTTGTTCTCGGTGTTGTTCACCGACGGTCAGCGGGTCGGTCTTGGTGATTTGCGGTCGGCGTGGCGGCTGCCGGGGCGCGCTCTGCTGTTGGGCATGCCGCTGACGTTCCTGGTCACGGCCGGGCTGGGGATGTTGCTGCTCGGGGTCTCGTGGCCGGAGGCGTTGCTGATCGCGGCGGTACTGGCTCCCACGGACCCGGTGTTCGCCGCCGCGATCGTCGGGCGGGAGGAGGTGCCGGGCCGGCTGCGACACCTGCTCAACGTCGAGTCCGGCCTCAATGACGGGTTGGCCCTGCCAGTCGTGCTGGTGTTGCTTGCGGTGGTCGGTGGCCCCCATGTCGAGTACGTGGCGCTTGCCGGCGAGCTCGCGCTCGGAATCGCTCTCGGCGTGGCGGTGCCGCTGATCGCGGTGCTGCTGCTGCGCAGCAGGTTCACCTCCGCCACGTCCACCTATGAGGCGCTGACTCCGGTCGCGGTGGGGTTGATCGTGCTGTCCCTGGCCGAGCTCACCCACGCGAACTTGTTCTTGGCCGCCTTCGCCGCCGGGATCACCATCGCCTCGATGGCCCCTGAGCTGGGCGACTCGTTCCACGAGTTCGGAGAACTGATCACCGAGATGCTCAAGCTGGGCGCGATCTTGGTCTTCGGGGCGCTCATCTCCCCCAGCTTCCTCGGTGAGATCCCGGTCTTGGGGTACCTGTTTGCCGTGCTGGCCCTGGTCGTGGCTCGCCCGGCCGCCATCGGGCTGTCGTTCCTGGGGACCAAGCTGCCCTGGCAGGAGCAGGCAGCGGTTGCCTGGTTCGGCCCGAAGGGGTTTGCCTCTGTGGTCTACGGGCTGATCGTGCTGGAGAGCGGAGCCGGGCGCGCGGACGAGATGTTTCACCTCATCGCGCTCACCGTGGTGCTGTCGATCCTGGCGCACTCCTCGACCGATGTCCCCATCGCTCACTACTTCGCCCGGGTCCGGGCGCGACGGCCCGAGCCCGAGGATCGAGCCACGTTGAACTGCGAGGACGCCGCGGCGCCGACGTACGCGGGCCTGCCTGCCGGAGAACGACCCCACCATGACGAGCCGGACGGCCCGTAACCGCACCGGGGCCTTGCGCCTCGTTCTGCAGAGGGAAGCGAATGTTCTTCGACGGTTGGTTCGGTTTGGTCCGCATGGTGGTGGTGGGCTCCTGCGCCTACCCAGCCCTGATTGCGCTGCTGCGGATCTCCGGCAAGCGGACGCTGGTCAAGATCAACGCGTTCGACTTCGTGGTCACCATCGCGCTCTGCTCCACGCTGGCAACGGTGCTGCTGTCCTCCTCGGTCGCTCTCACCGAGGGGGTCACCGCCCTGGCGCTCCCGATCGGCTTGCAGTACCTGGTGGCGTGGGCGTCGGTCCGCAGTCGGCGCGTGGAGCGGCTCGTCAAGTCCGAGCCGAGCCTGGTCTATCGCAACGGATTCCTGCGCGGGCGATGCGGCAAGAGCGGGTGACAGCCAATGAGCTGTCCGAAGCCGCCCGCGGACAGGGACACCGCGATCTGAGCAAGGTCAGCGCCATCGTGCTCGAGACCGACGGCACCCTCAGCATCCTCACCGTGACTCCCACGTCTCTCCAGGCGCCTGAACACGGTCGAGCCGGCGACCAGAACTCTGAGCAAGACCGATGAACAGGTTCTGGAGCCACCTTCGCGACCGGTTCTGGGTGCTGCCCGCGCTCTGCGCGGCAATCGCGACCGGGCTCGGACTGGGACTCAGCGAGCTCGACGCCCGGCTCGACACCTCCTTCACCGTGCCTTTCTTCTTTACTGGTGGCCCCGAAAGCGCCCGCGCGCTGCTCTCGGCGATCATCACCTCGATGATCTCCTTCACCGGCCTGGTGTTCTCGATCACCATCGTGGTGCTGCAGCTGACCAGCAGCCAGTTCTCCCCACGCGTCCTTCGGACTTTTCTCCGAGACCGGGTCAACCAGATCTCGCTCGGCGTGTTCGTCGCCACCTTCGTCTACGCGCTGGTCGTACTCCGCGCGGTGCGTGGCACCTCGCAGGTCGACCCATTCGTGCCCCAGCTCTCCATGACCGTAGCGTTCGGCTTGGTGCTCGCGAGCGTGCTCGTGTTCCTCGCCTACATCAACCACATCGCCCAGTCGATCCGCGCCGCAACGATCATCACTAAGATCGCGAAGGACACCCGGGCGCTGCTCGAGCGCCGCTTCCCCGCGGACGCCAGTCCCGTTGCGCAACGGCCACTGCCCGCGATCGAGGGCAACCGAATCAGCGCCGACCAGCCCGGCGTCGTGCAACAGATCGACGACCAAGCGCTGCTCCAACTGGCCGAGGAGCGCTCGGCCACGATCTGCCTGCTGCGGTCCGTCGGCGAGTTCGTCCCGGCCGGCGCGGCCCTACTTGAGATCTACGGCGAGGACATGCCCGACGAGCAGGTCCTCCGTGCTGCAGTCCACCTGGGCAACGAACGCACCCTCGACGAGGACGTCGGCTTCGGCCTGCGCCAACTCGTCGACATCGCCGAGCGTGCGCTCTCCCCGGGAGTCAATGACCCCACCACGGCCGTGCAGGTCATCGATCAACTCCATGACCTTCTCCGCCGCCTGGCCACGCGAACCCTCCCGCCTAGGCAGAGAGTGACCGACGACGGCCGGCTGGCCCTGTACGTCCCGCAACCCGCCTTCGCCGACTACGTCACCCTTGCCGTCGACGAGATCGCGCACTGGGGGGCAGACGCTGAGCGCGTCCAGCGCCGGCTGCGGGTCATGCTGGATGACCTGCACGACGCGGCTCTCCCGGAACACCGACCCGCCCTTGCTCAAGCACTCAGCTCGTTCGACAGCGACTCCTCGCCTACCCACAGGAAAGGCCCTCAGCCACCTTCCGACATCGGCCTCCGCTGAGCGTCCTCCGCGCGGCGCAAGAGCGCGCACATGTTCCGGCGGCCGTAAACCTCGCCGGGCAGCTTCAGCTTCCCCGCCCTTTCAAGCACCGCGTCCAGGCGACGTCACCCGCAGCGCTGACGACCTGGCTGCGCCGACGATGCGACGAAGATGATCGGTCACGACGGATCCCCAACCGAGAGCCGTTGCGCGTGAGGGCCGCAGAACACTCGGGGCGTTTCGCTCACGCCAGGAACGTGCGTTCGTCAGTCAGCGGGAGCAGCCGCGGGTCAGACTGACGTCGTAGCGCCATCGCGGTCGACGGACGTCGCTCATGAGCTGCATCACACCAATCGCCTCAGCATTGATCCAGCAGCGCATGGACGGCGTAGCAGCCCGGTTGTCCGTCCAGCAGCCAACCGGGTACTCAAAGCCACGCCGTGCGGGAGGTGGCGCTGCACGTAGCGGGCTGGACGAAAACCGTGGACGGGGTCGCTGGTGAGCCCCACCCGATGCGTAGGTGGTCCTGGGCTCCACGGGGCGACACTCAGCCGCCAATGGCTTCCTGCCTCGACCCCACCTCGACCCCCAAGCCAGTTTTCGCAAGTAGCACAGCAGCGGGCGATGTCCCATCCCGTTGGCGAGTCGTTTGCAGCGCCGGCCTTCCTGTGCTGGTAGCGCGAGATGGTCGAGAAGCGCGATCTGATCGGGCAATGGCATGTCGTCGCCGATTGCGTTGCAGTCCAAAGCCATCGCAGTTACCTCCGTGCGGCTTGAGGGCGACTGGGTCATGGCGGGCGCGTCCTGGTTTGCCGGGGCGGCGCGAACAAGCGATAAGGATGACCATGCCTGACGCGCTCATCCACCGAAGTCCCTTCACATGCTCCCTGTCATGGGTTCCTGGGCTCCAGGCAAGACCGAATCGCCGTCGGCGACCTTAGACAAGACGAGGCCCTCATCGTGTTTCCGCAGATCAGAGCCCTTGAGCAAGTCGGTCGGGGTGACAGGATTTGAACCTGCGGCCTCTTCGTCCCGAACTCCGGGCGAGCCTTCCGGTCCACTCCGTTGAGCGTGGGGATCGGGGGATTCTCACCGTTGGGCGGGCACTCTGGGCACGGCTACTGCTGTACTTCTGTGCTTGCAGGTTCTGGGCGCTCGTCACGGGCGTTGTCTATGTCCGTTCGACGGCGCCGGCCCAGACCCAGGTCTCGAAGATATGGGGCGGGATCCCCTATCGAACTTTGACGGCGCGTCGGGTCCAAGCGATGGCGTGGCCGGTGACGAGCTCTTCGACGCCGTCCTCCCAGAGGACCCAGGCCCGGACCGCAGCGGGGCTGGCCGCGATGGTGATGTCAAGGCTGGTCAGCTGCTCTGTGGTCAGCGACCGGGGCTGCCTCAGCGCCACCCGCGGGAAGTCGGTCACGACTCGAGGATATCGAACAACCGTACGAACAAGTCTTGGTTGGGAGCGTCTTGGTGGTGACCAGGGTGGGAGGAGCGGAGCGGCTTCGCGGCTGGAAGGTGACCAGCGGCGCCAGCGTTTGCGCAGTGACCACGACTGCAGTGGCTGGGTGGTGACCCGCTGCGATGCGGGTGCGGCAGCCAGTCCAACGGGTCTGAGGCCGCGAGTGGGCTGGTCGGTGCCGGCGGGGGCTTGCGCGAGTCGCCGACCACCCACTCCGTCCCTCCCAGCGCCTTAAAGGTAGCCATACCGGGGTCTGGAGAGCGGTGGACCCTCGGCCGTTCGGACGACCTTGACGGCCTTTTGCCCGAGTACGGTGTGGACGAGCGGGAGGATGACGCGTCGCCGGAAGAGGACAGGGGATCGAATGGTCAAGCCCGTCGTGATGTTCAACCCGCCGCCTGGATGGGTCGTGCAGGAGCCGGGATTCGTTGCGAGCATGAGCTGGCAACCGCCAGCAGAGTGGCCGCCTTTGCCAGCGGGGTGGCCGCTTTTCGTCGAGTTCCGTCGGTGGCCGATGTGGACCGCGTTCTGGGCGTCGATGGTCTGCCTGGGCGTGCCGATTCGCTGGATGCTTCTCAAGGTGGACTCGCACGCCGTCGACGTCGGGCTGGGTTTTGCGGCGGTGTATCTGCTCTCGTTTCTCATCGCGCAGCGGTTCTTGATGTTGCGGCCCAGGGCGGTGCCCCCAGCAAGGTGGCCCTGGGTGCCGGCTATGACTGAGCTGCACACTCCAACAGTCGCTCGCCCGTTCCCTCTGAAAGGTTCGGGTCTTCGTGCGTGGAGAGCGGCGGCGGGAGGGACCGGCCGCCAGGCCGCATGCCCGACCCGCCGCCGCGTCGCCGCCCGCGAAGCGGGCGGCATTTACGAAGAACAGAAACTCCTCACAGTCCGCGTCGAGGGGAGTGTGTCCTGTCTCGGGTGATGCTTGACGGTGGCTTCCCCGATTCCACGCCGGCGAATCGCGGACTTGGGTCGACCTCTTGCTCTCCAACCGGACACCGGTCCGCGAGCGACGCCAGCCCGACAGCGGCGATTAGTGGCTGTCAGACGTATCCATGCCGCCGGCAGCCGAACGGCTCGCCGCCGGACGCCCAGCACGTGACGTTCCCAATCTCGTCGGAAACCGAGCCCTCTGCCTCGACGAGGACGGCTTCGCCGAACGCGACCTACGGGCCATCAGTGAACCCGCCCTCGCCAGCACCGGAGACAGCGTCGTCAGAGTCATCGACGAAGCCGATTGGTACCTCTGGCACGACCGCTCCTACAACGAGCTCCACCCTTCGATGCGTACAGTGCCAGTCGGCACGCTTGGGGTCGAGAGCTGATCGGCGAAAGACCAACGCGGCTGCCGTGTACTAAGTGCCCTCCCTATCGCTTCCACGCGCAGCCTCCGCGATCAGGACAAGCTCTGATCTGATCTGGCGAACGCCATGTCGCGAACAACCACAACTTCTTAGGGAGAAAGTGGGTAAGGTCCTCAGCACGGTCAAAATGGAGACTCGGCGTTCGGGCGGCAGTAGGAGTTGTCAGGCAGGTTGAGCGAACTTTGAACCGATTTGACGCGTTAGACTCTTGCTGATCACCAGGTCTGACCTGGCCTGGGCTAAGAGCAAGCCTTCTCGGGCTCGATACCCAAGTATGCGGAAAGGATTGCGCCTTGCGAATCTCCAGCGCTGTCATGGAAAATTTCCGAGGAATCCGTTCGGGAACGCTAGAGGACTTGGATGATGCTCCTCTCGTGATCCTTTCTGGCCGCAACGGCGTTGGCAAGAGTCTGGCCCTCCTAGCGGTGTTTTTGGTATGGCGCGGAGAGCTGGATGACAATATCGCGCTAGGTCTAATAGGGCCATGGGCCACGTTCGGTAAAGTGGAATTGCAAATGACGTTTGACGACTCCGAATGGCAAGTAATTAGAGAGTTCGGAGACCGTCTTGGCGAACAGGTTCCACCCGCTCGTCACCCGGTGCGGTTAAGTCTCAATTTCGACAACATGAACAATGCCGCCGTCGACCAGATCCAAGAACCCGACACAGTCAGATCCATTCTTCGCAACAAACTGTTTCGCGCTGAAAACACATTCGCACAGGTTGACTTCATTCCAGCCGAGCGCCAAATCTCTCGGCACGAGAATGCCAGCCCAGACCCCTCAGCTTTGAGTCGCCAGAGCGCGGAAGAATGGAGGGCAAGCGTCGCAAGCAGTCTTTTGGGATCATACGGTCCCGTGACGCTGTTTGGAGTTCTCCCATATCTGTCCGCTCTGGACTACGCAGGCTTCCTCGAAGAGAGATCTGGGCGTGAGACGACACTCTCTGGGGACTACGAGGAAATAGCTCAAGCGTTCCGGTTGGCCACGGGAAAGACGATTCGCCGGCCTCAGATCTCGGGAGATGGCCGCATCGCCGTATTTGTTGAGGCTGGCGATGGCAATGTCCACAGCCTTAGTTTGCTCTCAAGCGGTGAGCAAGAGGCGCTCGGTTTGATGTACTTAGTGCGTCGCTTGAGAGCTAGAGGCGGAATTCTTCTGATCGATGAACCCGAACAGCATCTACATCCGTCCCTTCAGCGAACTATTGTTTCGTCCCTTGAAAGGAGCAGCGGGCACGCTCAACTCTGGTTGAGTACGCATGCGCCGTCACTGATCGCCTCCTCATCACTCGATTCTGTCGTCGCCGTCTACGGCCCTCAATCCCGAGCGGGAAACCAGTTCGAGAGAGTGGCCTTCCACTCCGACAGACTAGATTTACTCACGGAACTCGGCATGCCTCCAAGTGCGTGGCAGCAAGGCGACTTCCTGTTGATTGTGGAGGGGGTTACGGATGAACGCTATCTAACGCGATTGCTTCCGAGCGACCTTAGTCGCGCCCTTATCCTGGTCGCCGGCAATGCCCTGGGCGTAGAACGCGTCTCTGCTGCCCTGCGCGGTAAGGAGGGTGTTCTGCCTTGGGTCGCGGTTCGAGACAGAGATCTCGCTAGTGAGGAAGAGGTGAGCAGATGGAAGTCTGCGGATACACATCTTCACGTTTGGTCCAGACGAGCAGTAGAAAGTGTCTTCCTTGACGGCCCGTGGATCTCGGCGGTGCTGCAACGCAGCGGGGTCGAGTGGGGAGCCGACGACATCGACGCTTCGCTGGCGGAGCTCGCCGTCAATCAGCGAGACGAGATTCTTTCCCTGCTGGTTGAGAGGCGCCTCGCCTCAAACTACGCTGTGATCCCAACAAAGAAGGGCGGCGACCTCAAATCCTGGTATAAAGCGCAAGCTGCCACAGCGATGGCTCGTTCAGAGGCGTACGACGAGGTTCTGCTGAGCGAAGGCGAGTTCATACAGGCAGAGTGGGATTCACGTTGGCGAGAATGGGTGCAGGCGAAACGCTTGCTTGCGGAGATGCTGCACCGGACGCCCTTTCGGAGCCTAGAGCACCTAATCGATGCCATGATCGCGCTCGCGATCGAGCAGGATAGCCAAATGCCTGAAGACGTTACCTTGCTTAGTGCGAAATTTCGCTCGTTGATTTGATCCCTGGTATCGCTGGCTATTGGCGTAGCGGGAGGAGTGCGGCAGTCGTGGACGCTGGGGAGTCGCCAAGTGATGGAGGTTGAGAGATTCGGCGTAGGATCGAACGACAAATGCGTGGGCGCGATCTAGCGGCGGGTGTAGGTGGTTGATTTACAATCTGGGCCGAAGGACGCGCTTGGTCGACATGTCCGGGCGTCTCACTTTCGCGGATCAGTTGTTGGATCCCTAGTTTTGATCGCAGTGACGAACGCTCAAACTCGCGAACACACGGCGTTGAAGCTCAGCTCGGGTGGGCCTTCTATTTCAGGGTTGCTCGATTAGGCGAGCTTCGAGCGCGGAGGCGACGGCTTCGAACTCAGCTATGGCTGCCGTCAGGTCTTCGACGATTTCGCGGGCGATGACGTCCGGTGAGGGAAGGTTGTCGAGGTCCTCGAGGGAGTCGTCCTTGAGCCAGGTGATGTCGAGGTCGGCCTTGTCGCGGGCGACGATCTCGTCGTAGGTGAACGAGCGGTACCGCTCGCCCTCTTTCCGCTCGCCGCGCGGCATACCGGCCTTGTATGCCGCGATGAAGTCGCCGAGATCCGCTCGCCGCAGGGGGTTCTGCTTGAGGGTGAAGTGCTTGTTGGTGCGCAGGTCGTAGACCCAGAGGCGCTCGGTCCAGGGCTGGCCGGGGCGGCCGACCTTCTTGTCGAAGAAGAGGACGTTGGCCTTGACGCCTTGGGCGTAGAAGATGCCGGTCGGCAGCCGCAGCATCGTGTGCAGGTCGAAGTCGGCGAGCAGCTTGCGGCGGATCGTCTCGCCGGCGCCGCCCTCGAATAGGACGTTGTCGGGCAGGACGACCGCGGCGCGACCGTTGGTGTCGAGGATGGTCGCGATGTGCTGGACAAAGTTGAGCTGCTTGTTGCTCGTCGTGGCAGCGAAGTCCTGCCGCTCGATCTCCCGCTCTTCCCGGACCTCCCGTCCGTCGGCGCCGACCATGGTCACCGAGGACTTCCGCCCGAACGGCGGGTTCGACAGGACCACGGACCAGCGCTCCCCCGGGTCGGCGATCAGCGAGTCGCGAACCTCGATCAACGAGTCGCCGTTCGCGGTGCCCATGCCGTGGAGGAGCAGGTTCATCGCCGCCAGGCGGGCGGTGCTGTCAACCAGCTCGTAGCCGCGAACCAGCCCGTCGCGCAGCTTGTTGCGCTCCGTCGGTGTCATCGACTCGGCGCGCTGGGAGGCGTGGTCATGGGCGACGAGCAGGAAGCCGCCGGTGCCGCAGGCGGGGTCGACGACCGTGTCCGCCACGGTCGGGCGGATGACGTCGACGATGGCTTGGATGAGGGGCCGCGGCGTGAAGTACTGGCCGGCACCGGAGCCCTTGTCCGAGGCGCCTTTGGACAGCAGTTCCTCGTATGCGTCGCCCTTGATGTCGGTGCCCGACTGGGACCAGTTCTCCTTGTCGATCAGGTCCACGATCAAGCGCTTGAGCTTGGCCGGGTCCTGGATCCGGTTCTGCGCCTTGCGGAAGATCGTGCCGATCACACCCGGCTCGCGGGCCAAGCCGACGAGGATGCGTGTGTAGGCCAGCTCGAGCTGGTCGCCCTGGGCATCGAGGAGACGCTGCCAGGAGTACTCGTCCGGGACGATCTGCTCCGCGGCCATCTTCCGGGTGGCGCGCTCGTGAGCCATCTTGAGGAACAGCAGGTAGGTCAGCTGCTCGGTGTACTCGATGACTCCGACGCCGTCGTCACGCAGGACGTCGCAGTATGACCACAGCTTGTCGACCAACCGTCGCGCGTCACTCACGTCTGCTCCCTCCAAGTGCCACATTCATTACCATCGTCCGGACTCAGCCGAACCTGAAAACCTTGCACCTCCTTCGCTCACGACTCCGAGATCCACGAACGGCGGCGTATCCCCTCCGTCGCGCCGCCTGGTCACTCGACGCCGCGGCTCTCTCACGCGCCAAACGTGCCCTCGGGTGATGCCCATTCGACTCGGCCGTTGCCCGAGCCACCGAGTGCGACGGCCCCCGCTGTCGACGGGGGCAGAAGCGATGTCTCGGGTCACCCGCCCAACCCTGCGGTCGACGTGGATCGAGCCGTTCGCCACGAGCCGCTCGTGCTGACCACGAGAGGACGCGTATGCCCTCACGGTGCTCTCTGCCTTGCCGACGCCGTGCCACGAGGCGACGATGTCGAGCCGGCCAACATCGTGAACTCGCCGTCGATCTGCTGCGCCTGCGCGTCGACCCACTTCTTGCTGTTCTGGAGATGAAAGACCGGCGACTCGGTCAACTCGACGGTCGTGGCTGTGGCCGGCCTGGCTAGCCGGACGCGGATTGCGTTGACGCGGAGCACTGGAAAACGATTTGAAGCTGGGATAGGAAATTGTCCATGTCGGAGGAGTCGGCCTTTAGCAGCGCCGGAACGGGCGGGGCTGTGCCGTTCTCCAGCGTCACCCGCCTCGTCAGGGTGGCGAGTCCGATCATCCGCGACTCCAGGTAGCGGCCGTGCGACTTGGTGAGGTTGGTGTCCGTGGAGGTGATGACGACGACGCGGTCCCAGAGGGTCCTTGTCGCGTTGGTGGTGCTTCAAGCGCTCCGCGACCACGTCCATTTCACCGATGCAGCAGCGGGTGTCCCCCATCGCTGCGTCGTCACTGAGCAGCAGGTAGACACCGGTGCGTTGTGCTTCAGGAGGCTTGAGGAGCTCGCCGAGATCCAATCGAGAGGCAGCTAGGACGTGACCCGCCCAGGCTGTCGTCATCTCCGCGGTCGTGAGGCCGCAGCGCATGCCGTCGACGAGGAACAGTTTGATCTGCTTGCCACTCACTCGTCGACCAACTCCTCGATTACTTCTTGATCCGTATGCTAGCCGGTCAACTTCCCCGAGAACGCCGCCGCCAGCAGCGCTCTTCTCAGGGCGCCAGCCCGGTATTTAGCGCGGGTGATCTCAATTCGGAGCGCCCTGCCGGCCTCGACAACACGTTCATGCTCAGTCACTCTCCGCAGTTGTTCCTCTACGAGAGGGACAACGATGGGAAACGCTTTCAACTTCGTTCCGTTAACGTTGGCTTGCCCAACCTGCTGCGAGACTACCGTGGAAACGTAGTTGCGACCTTGCGGACTGTTGATGACAATATTGGCCCACTGTGGCAGGACTTTCTCATCGAAGCGAACCCTGATGAGGTACGAAGCGAAGGACGCGTTGGATTGCGCATCGAAGACGGCGCTCTTGCCGACGTGCTCGGCGCTATTCGTCCTGTTGAACAGAAGGTCGCCGGTCTGCAGAAGGAGTTTGGGGAAGTCCGGGTGATCTGTCGGCAGGAACTTCAGCGTGGACCAGTCGATGGCGCCTTCCTTGATGTTGCCCATGCGCAGAACGGGAACGAAGCCTGATCCATCCCGCACCTCGGTCTTAGCCCCTGAGCCGTACTCAACGAGCAGGGCCAATTGTCCAACCGTCACGACGGGGGAATTGAGGCCGGCCGCCGAAACCTGATGGGCAGCGGAAGCGGTCACCATGGCACGCGCTCGGCGCTCGACCGTGCTCATGCCGTCGATCGCAGTGTCGAGGCGGGACAGGTGGTCTTCGAGGATGTCGACGATCCGCTGCTGCTCATCCAAGTCGGGCATGGGTACCGGAATATCCTTCATCGCAGACTGCGTGAGCTTCAGCCGCGTTGTGCCGTTCGCGTGTCCCCGGTAGTCAAACTGATCCAAGTAGTAGCGCAGGAATTTGCGGTTCACAAGCGGCCCGGCTCTCAGCACGTGAACATGGTTATTGACCCAAGCTGGCCCATCGATCAAGTAGGCCTTCGACTTGAATGGGTCGAAGAACGGAGCACCGTCCTCACCCAGTAGCACAAGAGGCTCATCGAAGAGTGCCTTGTCAATCGTTCCTGTTTGGCCTGTAGCGCCGAAGTATGGAATGGTTCCGCCCCGGCTAGCCCGCTCGCTCGCTTTGACGGGGACTCGACTCGAATCCAAGATGACAACGACCTCTCCGAGGGCCTTGGTTGGCCATACGCTCGCGGCGGTCACGCGGTGAGTTCCGTGTTGAGCTGATCGAGGAGGTCGCCCGTACGGTCGCCCAGGTCGCGGAGGGCGCCGTCGACGCCGCCTTTCTCGGTGAAGGGTGCTTCGTCGAGGTCGTGGGCGGTGATGCCGGCTGATGACCCGATTACTTCCACCATGTGGTCGAGCCACCACCTTTCGAGCGGACTGAACGACGTCCCGGCTTGGTTCTGCTGGGCGAGCCAGGCGGCGTACCGCTCCCGGACGCGGTCGGCATAAGGGATCAGCTCGCCGTCGATGCCAACGGTATAGCGCAGCAAGGACACCAGGTCGGTAAGGGTGTGATGGTCGCTGCGCCGGACCCGGTCGAGGTCGACTGCCGCGTACGCGTCCCAGATGAGGTCGGGGGTCCAGTTGTAGGGCGGGCGGTTGATCCGGTCGGCGAGCTCTTGGATGTCGGCGAATGCGACACGGCGTTCCCTGGCCTCGGTGAGGATCTGGATGGCGGTGATCTCGTCGCGGTGCTCGATCAGGTAGGCCGCCCAGGAGTCGACGATGGACTTGGCGCGGCTCGCGTCGACGACGCCGTGGGCGTCGAGGAGGACGTCTTGGTTGACCTCGTCGATGACCCGGTCATGTGTTGCGCGCAACTCGAGGATCCGACCCCGCAGCTCGGGGTTGGCGGCGATCGGCTTCGTGGCGGCGTCGAGCAGGGCCTGGATTGCGGTGGCGGGGTCGGCTGCGCCTTCAACGGCCTTCGCCTGAGTATCGGGGTCCACGGCGTCAACGAGGCCGTGGATGATGTCGCGCACGGGTCCGCCTGCGACGTGGTCGAGCTCGGCGCGCTCCTCGGGAGTGAGTTCGAGCTCGAGCTTGGCCAGCCGCGAGGCGAGGGTCGCAGTCTCGTCCTCCGTCAGCGACAAGGTCGCCGCTTTGTCAAGCAGCTTCTTGAGGGAGGCACCCTTGTCGCGGTTGAGCGGAGGCTCGACGAAGTCGTGATCGGTGACTCCGACAGCGTCGATGATGACGAACCGGGTCTTGGCTGCGGCATCCGGTGTGAGGGACTGGAAGTCGGCCGGTGGGATGGTGCGGGCGCCGCGGCCCTTCATCTGCTCGAAGTACTGGGCCGAGCGGACGTCGCGCATGAAGAAGACGCACTCCAGCGGTTTGACGTCGGTGCCTGTGGCGATCATGTCCACGGTCACTGCGATGCGCAGACTTGGCGATGTGCGGAGGGCCTGGAGTTGGCCCTTCGGGTCGCGGGCGGCATACGTGATCTTGGCCGCGAAGTCGTTGCCCTTGCCGAACACCTCGCGCACGGTGGTGACGATCTCCTCGGCGTGCGCGTCGTCCTTGGCGAAGATCAGCGTCTTCGGCACGGTGGAGCGGCCGGGGAAGATCTCGGTGAAGAGCCGGTCGCGGAACGTCTCGAGCACGAGCCGGATCTGGGACTTGGCGGTGACGGCGCGGTCCAGTTGTTTGTGGGTGTACTCGTAGTCCTCCTCGAGCTTCTCCAAGCGCTGGAGGCGGGTGCGGCGGTCGACCTTGGGCACGAACAGCCCGGCGTCAAGCGTTCCGCCCTTCTCGGAGATCTCTGTGCGAATCCGGTAGAGGTCGAAGTCGACGTTGACCCGGTCGGCGACCGACTGCGGGTAGGTGTACTCGGAGACGAGGTTCTGACGGAAAAACGCGAAGGTCTGCTTGCCCGGGGTCGCGGTCAGCCCGACTACGTGGGCGTCGAAGTACTCCAAAACCCCGCGCCAGACGCCGTAGATCGAGCGGTGGGCCTCGTCGACGATGACAAGGTCGAACGTCTCCGGCGGCAGCAGGGGATTGTAGGCCACAGTGACCGGCGCGTCCGGGACGAAGTCGTCTAGGCCGGGGTCGTCCTCGCCGGTGACCTCTTCGTTCTTGATCGCCTTGAAGACGCGCTGGATCGTGGAGACGACGACGTTGCTTGAGCCGAGCATCCCTGCGCTGGTGAGTTTGTCGACGTTGTAGATCTCGGTGAAACGGCGACCGTCGCCGGGGGTGCGGTAGTTCTGGAACTCCGCGAGGGTCTGGTCGGCGAGGTTGTTGCGATCGACGAGGAACAGGACCCTGGTGAAGCCGCCGAACTTCAGCAACCGGTACGCCGTGGTGACCGCGGTGAACGTCTTACCTGCTCCGGTGGCCATCTGGACCAGCGACCGGTCGAAGTGCTGGTTGGCGAGGCTGTCCTCGATACCGTGAATGGCCGTGATCTGAGCCGGGCGGAGCGCCGCTTCGTCGAGCGCCGGCAGATCGCGGACCTTGGCCCGCCACGTGGGGCGCTCGGGGTCGGCCTCCGCGTCGCGGATGGCCTTGGCCAGTGTCGTTGGCTTCGGGAAGTTGAAGATCCGTCGCGCGCGGGCATCGGGGTCGTACCCGTTGGTGACGTGGGTCTCGGTCCCGCTCGCCTCGAAGACGAAGGGGAGCCGACCGTCGACCGTGAGGGCCCGCAGGCGCACCTCGGCAGGCAAGCCGGTGGCGTACATCGCCGACTGCCACTCGACCCCGGAGAGCGTGGTCCCCTCCGGTTTGGCCTCGATGACACCAACGACCTTCTGGTCGACGTAGAGCAGGTAATCCGCCCGGCCATGCCCTTCCTTCATGACGACCTCGCCACAGGCGACGCCCTGCGAGGCAAAGAGGTTGAGGTCCTTCTTGTCCTGCACCGACCACCCGGCATCAACAAGTTGGCGGTTGATGAGCACGCGCGCACGCTGCTCCGCCGCCAGCCGCTCACCACCGGGACCTTGGGTCATCGTGCTCAGGATACGTACATGGGACTCGGTGACCCCCGTTTTGCATGGCTCGCACAAGAGGCTGGGGCGTTGATCGTGGCTGAGTGTGGCCCGACCCCTGAGCGTCGAATTAGCCACAGGCAGCCTCTCGCTTGCGGCGTGCCCAAGTAGCGTAGCCAGTCCACGCAAACTGCGGCTAACGCTGGACAGCCGGGTTAAACGACTCTAGCTTGGTAGAGCACACATCAACCCAGACGCCGTAAAGGGGACACTATGTTTCACAACCTCGCGACCGTACTGCCAGCCGACGTAACAACAGGTGGACTGCAGGCATGGATTCGGTCAAACCTCATTCCGCTGCTCCTGCTCGTCATCGCGGTGATGCTCTTCGTGGTGGCGCAGAAGGGTGACAACGCCAAGGCGATGCGGGTTGTCGCCGGCGTTGTCGTCGCCCTCGGCGTCCTCGGGCTGGCGACCAGTGGCCGCGCGGACAGCGTTGGCGCGTGGATGTCCAGCCTGATCACCGGCTGACGTCGTGCGCCTTCCGGTCGACGATGAGATCTACAACGTCAACGCCGTCTGGCTCGGTCCACCGGGCAAGACGTTGCCGTGGCGTGCCCGCTACGTCGCCTACGCCGTCGGCCTGGTCGTGTTCGTGCTCCTCCAGGTCCTCGAACGCCGACTCGGCATCGGGCTGGGATTCTTCAGCCTCGCCTACAGCGTCCTCGCCACGGTCGGCCTGACCCGGCTGATCTTGGGCGTCGTCGACCACGACCGGCCGCTCGGCTCGGTACTAGCCGGGTTCGTGCACGAGGTCGGCGCTCCGCGGGAGAACACCAAGGAGGCCGGCCACACCTACCGCCCGGCTCGGGTCCGAGCTGTCCCCCTGCGGCCGAGCCGGGCCCAACGCCGCGCCGACAAGAAAGGACGACACGCCTGATGGGCTCCACCTCAGGACTTGCCCTGCGCCGCATCTCGGGCCACTGCACCGTCACCGCGGAGAAGATCCAGGCCTGGTACCTCCTGGACCCGCAGGGCTGGTCCTTCCGGCCCAACGCCGTACGCGAGCAGCTGATCATCGACGGCGCCGACGCCTACGCCCAGCTCTCCGGCCGACAGATCCACCTGCGGGTGAGCACCCGTCCGTACCCGATCAGCCGCTGGGCCCAGGCCCACGACGCCAACGCCCCCGCCCCGCTGGAGGGCTGGCGGGAGTACCTGATGAAGGACCAGCAGCACCTGGCCAGCCGCTCGATGGCGGACAAGGAGGTCTACGTCGGCGTGGAGATCCCCGCCCGCAGGGGCCTGTTCCGGGCCCTGGGCGGACTCGCGGGATCGATCTCCGACCGTGAGGTCGCCGCCCTCGCCGGGCGGATCGGCGAGTCCGACCAGATCATGGCCGCACCCGGCCTCGAAGCCGCCCCGGCCACCCCGCGGCAGCTCGAGTGGCTCCTGCACCGCTCGTGCTCCCTCGGCCTGCCCGCGCCGCTGACCCTCGCCGCGGTCGAGGCCGGCGAGTGGGAAGCCGAGGACCTGGCCGAGTTCACCGACCGGGTCCACTGGTACTGCATCCCCTACGGCCGCACCCTGCGGGTGGTCGGCGAACGCGAGGACCAGCGGGTCGAACGCCACGTCTGCGTCCTGTCCGTGGGCCGGATGACCGACCTGGAGATCCCCGGCGGCGTGCCGTGGATGCAACGCACCGACCAGCTCGGCTTCCCGGTCGAGTGGTCCGGCCGGGTGCAGGTCGAGGAGTCCGCCAAGGTCGGCGCCGCGATGCGCCGCAACATCCAGAAGATCCGCGCCCAGAAGAACCACTACGAGCTCGAGCACGCCGAACCGGCCCCGGGCGCGCTGGACCGCCAGGCCGACAAGGCCCTGGCCGTCGAGGACGAGATCTCGATGGGCCTGTCCGGGCTGTCCACCCGGAGCCGCGGCTGGTACCGCCTCGCCGTCTCCGCCCCCACCGAGGAGGAGGCGCTCGACCGGGCCAGTCAGGTCCGCCAGCTCTTCGCCCCCCAGATCAGCATCGCCCGCCCCGCCGACCAGTACGCCGTCGCCCGCGAGTTCATCCCCGGAGAGCGCCTAGGCACCACGGCATACAAGCGCCGTATGCCGGTCACCACCCTCGCCGCGGCCGTCCCCGCCGCGACCGCCAAGGTCGGCGACCGCCTAGGCATCCACCTCGGCGAGACCTCCGGCACCTCCTCGCGGGTAGTCACCTGGGAGCCGTGGGCGATGACCGAGCAGGGGGAGGAGTCCGGGCTCGCCGTCCTCTGCGCCGGACTCGGCGGCGGAAAGTCCACCGCCGGCGGCAACATCATCTACCGCTCACTCATGCAAGGCGTCCCCTGGACCGTCCTCGACCCGTCCGGGCGGCTCAGCGCACTCTGCAGCCTGCCCGAGCTGCAGCCGCACTCCCTCTCGGTGGACCTGCTCGACGCACCAGCCGGCGTGCTGAACACCTACCGCGTCATCGCCTCACCCAGACGCGAGCACTACGACAGCGACCTGGAGTGGCACGCCGCCCAAGGCCACGCGGAAGAGACCCGCCGGATGCTCACCTCCAACGTCCTGCGCTCGATGCTCCCGCGCCAGCTACAGGACCACATCCTGACCGAGGTCGCCCTGCTGCGCGCCGTCGGCAAGGTCGGCGCCTCGCCCACCTCCTCCTGCACCCTCGTCGTCGAGGCCCTCGGCCAGCTCGACGGCGACCCGGAGCTGCGCCGTCACGCCGGCTACCTCGCCGACTTCCTCACCGAAGCAGCCCGGACTGCTCACGGGCGGCTGATCTTCCCGGCCGGCTACCACCACGACTACCACCAGCGCTCCGAACCCTTGCTGACCGTGTACAGCCTGCGCGGTCTGGCCCTGCCGGACGAGTCCACCGGCCTGAGCGAGGACCTCGACGAACGCCTGTCCATGTGCGTGCTCTACCTCGCGGCGTGGCTGACCCAACGCTCGATGTACTTCGGCGACGTCCACGCCCGCAAGGGCATCTTCCTCGACGAGGCCTGGGCCCTGTCGACGTTCGGGTCCGGCCGCCGGTTCATCGACCGCGCCTCCCGCGACAGCCGCAAACACAACACCCGCGTGCTCTTGGCGAGTCAGAACCCCTCCGACCTGATCAAGCTCGACCTCGCCAACCTCATCTCTGCCGCCTTCATCGGACGCCTGAGCGACGAGGAAGCCCAACGCGACGCCCTCCGGTTCCTGCCCGGAGTCCGCGAAGGCGTCGGCTACGAGGCGATCTTCGGGACCTTGTCCCGCCCGACGCGGGAGGGCAAGCGCGGCGCCCGCGAGTTCGTCTTCAGCGACGGCGGCGGCGGCATCGAGCGGATCCGGATGGACATGTCCGCCCACCCGCAGCTGCTCGAGGCCCTGGCCACCACGGCCGACCCGGAGAAGGCCCGCGACCGGGTCGCCCACCGGCAGGCCGTCAAGGCGCAAGCCGAACAGACACACAGCGAATCTCCGTCACGCTGGTCGACGACTGCGGCGGTGCGGGATGAGGGACAGGCGGAGGCCGCGTCATGACCCGCCCCACAACTTTCGCCCGGGTCGTGCGGCGCGTCGTCCAGCTGACCGTCATCCTGCTCGGCGTCCTGCTCATCGGCGCCGGCCCCACCTCGGCCAGCCCGTCGATCCCGGGGATCCCCGACTGCAAGGACGCCCCGGCCCCGCAGCGCCCCGGTGACGGCCTGCCCGGCTTCCTCGACCCCGCACCCGAAAAGCCGGCGCCGCCCGGGGACCCGTTCGCCCCGAACCCGACGACGAGCATCTACGACCAGTACGGCTATGCCGGCCTGACCTGGCACACCTACGACCTCGGCTGCGCCGGCAGCCTCGGCGATCCCGGAGCCACCGCCGACACGATGATCGGCGACCTGTCCCTGTCCGTAGCCACCTGGGGGATCGCGCTGGCCAACGGCATGCACAACCGGGTCGCCCACCCGCAGACCTACATGGCCCCGCTCGACTCCGTCGTCGCCAACGTCAGCGACCGGATCAAGGCAGCCATCTGGGGGCCCTGGGGCGGCGTCGCCCTGCTCGGGGTCGTCGCCCTGCTGCTCTGGTACTCCAGCTCCGGCCAGCTCTCCAGCGTGACCCGCGCCGCCGCCTGGGCGCTGCTGGTCCTGACCGTGCTGTCCGGAGTGACCCAGTACCCCACCCGCATCGCCGCCTTCTTCGACGACGCCGTCACCACCACCATCGGCCAGGTCAACGCCGCCACCGCCGGCCTGACCAACCTGCCCCACACGGCCGACCCGGCGCACGCCCAGGGCAGCCTCCTGGTCGACCGGATCCTCTACGAGGCATGGCTGCGCGGCGAGCTCGGATCGTCGGAGTCTGCGGCCGCGAAGAAGTGGGGCCCGACGCTGTTCAAAACCACCGCGTTCAGCTACGACGAGGCCCGCCAGGCTCAGAACCCCCAGCGGGCCCAGGAGCTGGCCGAGCAGAAGAACCAGACCTTCAAGGACACCGCCGAGCAGATCCAGCGCGGGGACCCCACCGCCTACGTTGCCCTGCAAGGCAAGACCAACAGCCGCGGCGGAGTCGGTGCCATGTCCCTGTTCGCGATGCTGTTCACCACCCTGTTCCGGCTCGTCGCCGACGTCTTCATGTTCGCCGGCCTGGTCATGCTCCGGTTCCTGGTCATGTTCTTCCCCGCCGTCGCGGTCCTCGGCGTCATGTCACCTCTGTCGGCGATCGTGCGCCGGGTGGCCAACATGGCCGGCGCTTCGGTCGTCAACGTCGTCTCCTTCGCCGTCGGCTCCGCCGTCCACACCACCGTCATCTCCGCTCTGCTGGCCCAGGCCGACACCCCCGGGATGGGACTGCTCGCCCTCGTCCTGTGCCTGGTGACGACCGTCGTTGCGTTCATCCTGCTCTTCCCCCTGCTGTCGCTGACCAACATCGTCGGCCTCTCCTCGGGGCAGCGCGGAATGCATGCAGTCCGACGCGCCGGCCGCCTGGCCAGCCGGTATGCCGTCACCCGCAAGGCCGTCAGCGACGGCGACGCTCAGGGCGACGGCGACGAACCCGCCTCTGACAGTCCGTCGGCTAATCAAGTGGCGAGCATCCGCCAACAGGGACGCCGTGTCCGGATCGGCTCCGGACCCGCGGAGAGCTTCGGCCGACCCGATCCCTCCGGTCTGCGGCGGGTCCCTCTCGGGATCGGCGCGCCGATTGCGGCACGGACAACGCCGACAGCAGGAGGTGGTCGCGCTCCGGTCGTCGTCCAATCCGGCGCAAGGCGAACAGAGGAGACCGACGGGGAGCTGCGAGAGCCGATGTATCCCCTCCCCCGTCCGAGCATCTCCGTGCGGGCCGCGACCCCCGCCGCAGAACGCGCGCCCACCCCGAGCGACTTACGCAACTCGAGGCCGTCTCCGATCCGTGCCACGGACCCGACGGTCGGGAATGAACCTGTCATTCAAGGCGTCATCATCGACCCGGACGCCGGGCCGCCAGCCCCGACGAGACGCGTGCACGACAGCCAGACCCAGGTCCGCTCCGACGGCATCGGACCACGCCTCTTCGATCCCGCGACGAAGAAGGACGTCCGGGTAGACGAGACCGGAGCCGTCCTCGGCGATCGGAACGAGACATGATCGCGAGGCTCGAGCAATGGCTGCGCTGGCCCCTGTGGTCATGGCGCAACCTCACCGTCTTCACGATCGCCGTGCTCGTCCTGTTCACAGCGGTTGGCCGGCTCACCACCGGCTCCGGTTCGGGACCGGACTCCCGCACCCGAAATGTCGCCGCGACTCCAGCGTCGACGAGCGCATCAGCCACCGCGCCGACTACCACCCCGGCCTCGGCAATGTCCTCCGCCGCTCCGGCGTCGGCCACGCCCACAACCTCCGCTCCCGCCGCAGGATCCGCCACGGGAACGAACCCGATCATCAGCACGAGCAGCACCCCAGCGCTCGGCGCCGGTGCCCCGACCCGGGTCGCCCTCGAGTTCGCCACCGCCTGGACCCGCACCACCTCGGCCCAGCCCGCCTGGCTCGCCGGCTTGAAGCCGCACGTCACCCCCGAGTACCTGACGGCTCTGTCGACCGTCGACCCCGCCCGCGTCCCCGCCACCCGCACCCTGGACGCCGGACGGCTCGTCTCGATGTCCGGGCAGCAGTCCCTCGTCCAGGTCGCCACCGACGCCGGCGGCATGACCGTCACCCTCGTCCAGCGCGCCGGTCAGTGGCTCGTCGCAGACATCGAACCCGCCGCTCCGCCCCCTGGCGCGAGCACCCCGCCGCTGAGCCGGGCCACCGGCACCGCCGGAACGGGGTGAGGACCGGTGCCCGCCCCCGTGATCGTCGCCGCTGGAGCCGCCAAGAAGCTCCTGCTCAAGAGAGTTCTGCGCTGGGCCGCGATCGCCGCACCCGTGCTCCTCGTCGGAGTCACCGTCGGCGGACTGCTGCTGTTCCTGCTCATGCAGGGCTCCGGCAGCCAGATCACGGCCGCGGCAGCCAACGGATGCATGGCCGTGGCCCCCGCAGGTGCCCAACCGGTCACGGAGCTGCAGCCGGACCAGCTCGTCAACGCCCAGACCATCGTCGCGGTGGCCCGCGAGCACCAGGTGCCGCCCTACGGTTGGGTCGTCGGCGTCGCCACCGCCCTACAGGAGTCCTCACTGCACAACCTGCCGTCCGGGGACCGGGACAGCGTCGGCCTGTTCCAGCAGCGCGCCGCGTGGGGTAGCGACGCCGAACGCCTCGACCCAGCCGGCGCCGCCGAGATGTTCTTCACCGGCGGACGCGGCGGACAGCCCGGACTGCTGCAGATCCCGGCCTGGCAGAGCATGACCCTCGCCGACGCCGCCCAGGCCGTCCAACGCAGCGCCTTCCCCAGCGCCTACGACCAATGGCGCGCCGAGGCCGAGCAGATCGTCGCCAACCCGGCCGTGCTGTCCGCCGTCTGCACCCCCGCCTACGCCTCCGACGGTTCGCCCGGAGCCAACGCGGTCGCCGCCGGGATGGCCTACGTGGGCACGCCGTACAGCTGGGGCGGCGGCACCCCTTCCGGGCCAGGGACGGGTTTCGGTTCCGGCGCCGGCGTCGTCGGCTTCGACTGCTCCTCCCTCACCCAGTACGCCTGGGCCAAGAGCGGCGTCACCCTCCCGCGAGTCACCGACGCCCAGGCAGCCGCCACCGAACACCTGGCCACCGGAGCGCAGCTGATCGCCGGGGACCTGCTCTTCTTCCACGCTCCCGGCGACCCGCCCGAGGTCTACCACCACGTCGGCATCTCCGACGGCCAAGGCAACATGCTGCACGCCCCGCGACCTGGCAAGACGGTCGAGGTCGTCCACGACGTCCTCGCCGATCCCTACTACGCCGCGGAGTTCGCCCTCGCCACCAGGCCATCCGGCTCCGCGAACGTCCAGGCAGCCGGGAGCCACCAATGAGCTCCGACCCGCTGCCACCGCCGCAACCAGAGCATTTCTGGCCGGACCTCGAGCTCAAGGAACTCATCGCGGCAGGCGAGGACTCCGGAGACGACTTCAGCGAGCTCGCCGGTTGGGACATCCCCGAGGCGCACCCGCCGGCGATCCTGCGGATCCGGATCGTGGACCTGCGCGAGCCCCTCATCGGCCTGCGGGCGCGGTTCTGGATGACCAGCTACGACACCGACGGCACCCTGCTCGCCATCGGCTGGCGCGACGGACTGCGCGTCGTCTCCGAACCCGTCGACCTGCGCGGCGCCGACGACCGGATCGTCGAACCCGGCGTCTACCTCATGGAAGAAGGCGACTGGTACCGCCAACTCGCTGGCCAGCAAGGGCTACCCCGCTTCCAGGCCGGACAGTCCCGCACATGGGTCGACCTGCTCCTCTCCAACAGCACGCCGATGCAGGAGGCACGCAGGTCCGATGCCGGCGACCAATGGCTGTCAGATGTCTTGGTCCCACCAGCAGCCGAACGACTCGCTTTGGCGCGACCAGCGCGCGACGCCCCCAACCTCGTTGGGCGACGCGTCCTCTGCCTCGACGAGGACGGCTTCGCCGAACGCGACCTGCGCGCCATCAGCGAATCCGCGCTCGCCAGCACCGGCGACATCGTTGTCAGCATCATCGACGAAGCCGACTGGTACCTCTGGCGCGACCGCTCCTACAGCGAGCACCACCCCTCAATGCGCACAGTGCCAGTCGGCACGCTCTGGGTCGAGATGTAGCTCGTCGCCGGAGCGGGTTGGTTGGCTTTGTGGCTCAGTTCCCGCGACGGTTGGTGGTCCTTTCGACGGCTCTCAGCCTCGGCCACGCCCCCCACCTCCGCCGCTCACGGCGCGACCCCGGGCGAGTAATTCGCCGAGGAGGGACGTTGCCGTCTGGTGCTCGGACGAAGAACCGGCACACCCCCCATGGCTCTGTCGTGATCGGGTGCACGATCTCGTGACCGGTCGCCGGTCGCTGTGCGGTGATCCTCGGCCGGCGCCGGCCGCCGTCACTCAACGTCAGCGGGAGCGGTTTGGCATACGGCACAACAGGACCAAGGCGATACTCATTCGCCGGCGGCGGCCGTGCGGGCGTCGACCCAGGTCTCCAAGTGACCGTCTAGGTGCCCCGCAAGGCGCTGGATGAACGAGCGCCAGTCGCGCACGCCCTTCAGGTGCAGCTGTCCTGGCGTCTTGCCTGTATGCGCGATGGCACCTCTGATCCGGACCAAGCTGGCGAGCTCCTCCTTGACGCGCTTCGTAGGCATCTTCTGCCACTTGCATCGGTCAAGCGGGCGCTCGCCGAGGACCTGGGCGTGCAGCGCGTTGATCTGCCGGGGCCCCGCCGTGTTCATGCCGAACGAGTCCTCGTCCTCCGCCCCACGAACACGCGTGACGACCGCGGCGACGGCAACTCGTCGCCAACCCTCACCGGCCAACTGCCAGGGATCGGCTCTGATTGCATCGCACACGAACGATCGCAAGGCGGTGGGTAGATGTTCAGGGGCGGCGCTGTTGGCCAGCTGCTCGACGACCCATACGAGTGAGTCCTCGACGTAGACCTCCCAGGCCGCATAGATCAGTAGTACGCAGGAGCGCAGGAGCGGGCCCTCGTCAGTAGTGGGGCGTCCGCGTCCCGGCTCTGCTGCCTTCGGGTGATGCTCGATGAGGTTGTCCACGTCGTTGAGGGCAACCTGCAGGGCATGCAAGGCGTCGGTCACGTACTCATCTTTATGGAGCGACGGACTGGCGGGTCCCGTGGGGTCGCCCCAAGGGCTCTCCGTTGTCCGCACCGTTGTCGGTGGCGGATCCCCATGCGGGAGACGTGCGAGCGTCCGACACGGGGCGTCCAACGACGCCATAGATGATTATCGCCAAGTCGTCCGCGTCCGAAGTCCGCATGGATGCAGGAGGTTCCTCTTACGACGCCGGCAGACCACAGAGTTCCACGCTCCGTGCCCACAGGCGTTCGGCGGCGGCGGTGTTGTGGGTCAGTGCCGAGGACTTCGCTGGCCGGCAGCGGGAGAAGTACTGGCCGGTGACGGCGGCGACGTCGGGTGAGCAGGCCAGGTAGAGGCTGGTCCTGGCTCCCTTGGCTGCGGAGGAGCCGATGAGCTTGGTGGCGCGATCGAAGACGGCGCCGGGTCCGGTTTGCTCACGGCCGAGGTTGGTCTTGAGCGGCCAGCCGGGATGCAGCGCGTTGGCGGTGACGCTCGTGCTGGCCCAACGGCGAGCGAGTTCGTAGGTGAACAGCACGTTGAGCAGCTTGGTCAGGTTGTATGTCGCGCCCGCGCTGTAGTCGTGTTCGGCTTGCAGGTCGTCCCAAGGGATGTCTTTGACCCGGGTGTGCATGTAGGAACTGACTGTCACCACCCGCGAACTCGGCGTGGCCTGCATCAGCGGCGCGAGCAGGTTGGTCAGCAGGAACGGGGCGAGGTGATTGACCGCGAGCGTGGCCTCGATGCCGTCAGCGGTGACCCGCCTCCTGGTGTTGACCGCTCCGGCGTTGTGGATGAGCACGTCGAGACGGTCGTGGCCCTGGCGGATTTGGCCTGCCAGCGCCGTCACATCGTCTTGGCAGGCCAGGTCAGCGATGAGCAGCTCGACGCTGCCCGGTGCCCCCGTGGACCGGATCTTCGCGGCCACCTCGGCACCGCGTGCGCGGTCACGGGCAACCATCAGCACGCTCGCGCCCGACTGGGCCAGCCTTCGAGCGGTTTCCCGGCCGATGCCGCTGGTCGCGCCGGTGACCAGGCAGACGCGTCCGCGCAGGTCATAGATCCGTTGAGCAACCATGGGGCACTCCTCGCTGGTAAGCAAACATTCCAACATGATTCATGTTCATCATGTAGCATGATGGGTATGTCCGCTGAACGCAAGCCCTCGCCGAGCCAGCCGCCGGGGTTGGTTGAGCCGGCCGGCCTGGAGGCCAGCACCGGATACCTGTTGGCCCGGGTGGGCAGCGATTCACGCCGACGCTGGGCGCACACCCTGCTCGAGGAGGACCTCACGCCGCATCACTACAGCGCGCTGATCGCCCTGGATCAGCTCGGCGCCATGTCCCAACAGCAGCTCAGCCACCTGGTCGGCATCGATCCCCGCAACGCTGTACCGGTGATCGACCAGCTCCAGGCCCGCGGCCTGCTCGCCCGCAACCCCGACCTCACCGACCGCCGCCGCCATGCGGTGACGCTCACCGCCACCGGAAGAAGGTTGCTCACCCGGCTTCGCCACGCCGCCGCGGACGCCGAAGAGCGCCTGCTCACCCCGCTCACCACGACCGAGCGGCGGACGTTACACGCGCTGCTCACCAAACTATTCACAGCCGGGTGCACCATGTAGCGATCCGCGGGAGCCCTCGCCTCTTCACGGCTGCAGACAGTCCCAAGATTGTCACCGTCCGAGCTGGGGATCCTCGACCGACACGTTGTCAGCACCCGAGGTCAGACTGACGGCAACCCTGGCGACACGTTGAGTATGGAGGTACGCGGTGGCAGCGGACGCTCGGGAGAAGGCGGCTCAGCCGGAGGACCTTGATCTACTATTCCTCGAACGCGCCAACGCCGGCGATGTCCGACGGCGTGGTCGCTCTTTACGAGTCTGATGCAGTGTTGATCTTCCCGCCGGGTCATCCGGCGGTTGGCGTCGCGCAGATCCGCGCGGTGTATTCGCAGTTTCTCGCGGACCCTCCCCTGCTCGAAGGGTCGAGCCGGCCGGCGGTCCGCAACAGACCCCCGAAACCAACTGGCCGGCCTCGTTGGCGTCACACGTGACGTGAACTCGCGGGCCGCAACCGTCTACCGAATCCTCGTCAGCGCAGCAGGCTCCGACCCCCACGCTGCAGCCCTGCTCGGCGACTACACGCAACAAAGGCAGGAGGGCCAAGGGCAGATCGCATGGTCCCTCGCTCGCGCCGGAGCCCTACGGCCGAAGTTGCGCCGCCGCGACGCTGCCGACATCATTCACGCGCTCATGTCGCCCGAGGTCTACCGATTGCTCGTCTCAGACCGAGGCTGGTCCGCCGAGCGGTACCAACAATGGTTGACCGCTACCACCGACCGAAGGCAACAATCCATATTCCAAGTAGGCAGCCTTCCTGACTCGCTCCCTTCGTGGGTTGATCCACGGCTGGAGGGCTGTCGTGAGCGTGAGCATCACTCGTTCGGCGGCGTCGCCAGCCTGGGGGTCTTCGGGCTGTGCGGCGACAACCCGACCCAATGCGGTGAGGCTGCCCAGCAACGCTGTGGCGAGCAGCCGGGAATCGGTGGCGACGAGACCGCCCTCGTCCATGGCCTGGCGCAGGAGATCCTCGGTTGGGCCCAGCCACCAGCGCTGACCGACTTCATCCCACACAGGTCCCAGCACAGCTGGGGCGTCGGTGAGCAGGATCCGCCCGACGTCATGGTCGGCGCAACGGCGCAGGAGACCATTGCCGCGTGCTCGAACCGTTGCTGTGCCGAAGCCTCCGGCTGTGCCGTCTTAGCGATTTCTGTGGCCAGACGTCGGTGAATGCTCGAGACGACGGCGGCGAGGAGGTCTTGCTTGGTGGCCCAGTGGTGGTGAAGCGCCCCGGTGCTCAACTGCGCCGCCGCGGCCACTTCGGCCATGGACGTCCGCTCACATCGGCAGATCCGGTAGACAGGCCCTGAGGGCTCGCCCGTATGGCGGCGGTGTGACGCGCTCGTTGCGGCAATAGAGGTAGATTCCGTCACCAGCTTGCATCGGACAGGTCTACTGGGGAGGTTGAACGTTCGAGCCGGACTGGGTCCGAGGGCCGCCCCATTCCGGGGAAGCGCCAGCCGATGATGACGACTGATCGAGGTGGGCCAATGCGCATGAAGGACGCCATCACCGTAGCACTGGTGCTGGGCCGTGAACTGCGTGATTCCGCACCGGAGGAGGTCGCTGGCGTCGAGGCTAGCATCGGCGCGATACGTGGACACATGCTTCACGTGCACTCGGTCGACTTTGACCCAAAGGCCTTTGACGCTGCCGTCGAGCGCGGTCGCGCAGGAGGCCTAGGCTGGTGATCCCCAGGGCGGGAAAAGACTCAACAACGAAGAGTAGCCCGCTCAGCGGTACTTCTTAACCCGCTTCTGCCACACCCGAATTCGTTCGACTTCGGCCTTCATCTCGTCCGGCTCCGGGGGCACGTAGTTGGTCTCCTGCGCTTTGTTGTGACGCCGAGCCCAGGTAGAGCATGCTCCGTATCCTGTCTGAAAGTCCGTATCGTCCTCGTGGGTGACCGCTGCGAGGATGCGGAACTTCATCACGCGCACCTCGGCGGTACCTCGGTCGAAGACCTCATGGAGAATTTCCGTGTTCACGCAGCTCTCCCAGAGCTCTGAGAGGTCTCCTGCCCACGAGCCGACTGCCTTGTCCCAGTCGTCCTGACCGTAGTCGGCCCTCTCTTTGGTCAACCTCGCAAGCTCCTGCTCGATCTGGGTGAGCCGAGCGCCGAAGTCTTTGGCCTTCCAAGGCAACGCATCGCGAACGAACCCTGGAACCTCGCCCTTGCGCTCAATCGAACGGGGTGTAACCGTCACGTCGCAATTCGCTGCCTGCTTCTGAAGTTCACCGGCGAAGGTGACGTCATGGGTAAAGACGATGACCTGACGGTCCTTGGCCAGTTCCGCCAAGCGTGCCGCAACGTACTTCCGCCGGACGTGGTCGAGCGATGTGACTGGGTCATCGAGAATCAGGGCAGACCTGGTTGTGTCGAACGCTGCCTCGGTGAAGAACCCTGCCAGTCCCATCGCGGTTTGCTCGCCCTCGCTAAGCGCCTGCGCCGCTTGTACCCCGCTGGCTTTCGCTCCAAGCAAACCGGGCTGCTGCTCAAGCTGACCCTTATTACCGCCCAGATCTCGGATGGTGACGCGGCGGAGCCGCAGCCGCTCGGTCTCACGCACAAACGAATCCTTGATCACCTCTCCGGCGTATTGCTTGGTGAGCTGTGTGCTCTTCGCCGTGATCGCCGTAGTCACCACCTGGCTCTGCGCTGCCTGAAGCATCCTTCGCTCCTTCAGCCTCGCGACCTCGTCCTGAAGGGCCGCGCGAGACTCGAACAGCCTGATCCGCGCGTCGAAGTCGCGTGCCTGCGACTGCGCGTGCTCCAAGGACGCCCTAAAACGTTCTACATCGACGGCTGCTGCGTCATTGGCCATCGCGGCGGCAAGGGCGTCCAGGTCGGAGATCTCCGAGGAGACCATGACCGCCGCCGGACGGTCACCAGCGCTCTCAAGCCAGTTCACTACTGCGTTACGAGCGGTGCCGGCACTCTCCAGAGAAGCCTGGACTTGCGCCGCCAGTTCGGGGGCAGCCGCATGAAGGATGCCCAGATCAGTAGCTTCGGCTCCAACACCGACGGGCAGAGCGCGCAACCGCTGCCGGTGGACATACACGATGTGTTCTGCCGCCGCAGCATCACGCTCGGTGGTATCGCGCATGTGCTGGTCGAATCGGTCGAGGCGTGAGCGGGCGTCAGTGTCGAGTTCCTGCTGGCACAGGGGACACCGTGCTGAGTCGTGCGTCACCGGGAACTGCTCGCCGTGGTACGCGTCGGTGGTGGAGTAGGCGCGGGCAGCCTCCCAGAGCGCTCGCCAGGTCGCGCCGCCGACTCCGGGAAGCTCATCGTTGAAGTCGGCCGTGGCGGCAACAACGGCGACCTCACGAAGCTCGCTGGCACCCCGCAGTTCGGCGCCCGCGCGCTCTAGTGCTTCGTCCCCAAGCTCTGCAGCAGCATCGGCGAGCAAGGAAGAGAGTGCCGCAGCAGAGTGGGCCAGACCCGCAAGACGATTTCGTTCGCTGCTTGCATTGCTGGCCTCCAGTCGAGCTACCTCGCTGATGGCATTGGCCCGCTTCTGGGTCGCTTGCGGCTCGAGTCTGGTGGCCGACTCAATGGCTGCCTCTGTCGTATCAGCGGTCAGGGATGCCGCGAACTGGGCGGCCTCAGTTCCAGTTGGGAGGTTGAGGTTGAGCGTGCGCAGGTTGTTGTCTCGCAGCTGGTCGGCCAGCGCGTTTCGGAGTCGGTCACAGACGTCGATGAGCCCGTCGAGGAGCACCAGGGCTGATGGCCGGTAGGTGATGACCGACTTTCGGGCGAGGTACGCATCACCACAGTGCTCGTCGTAGAAATGCATCTGCCGCACGAGCGGGTCCGCCGGGCCCGGGGTTTTGTGCTCCCTAGGATCGTCGTCGGCCGCGTAGTGAATGACCGCAGAAGGTTCGTCGGGATGGTCCTCGAAGACATCCGGGAGGATCTGAGCGGGGTGTCGGGCCCCGACTGCCTCCTTGATGAGGCGTGCGTAGCCCGACTTGCCGCTGCCGTTGTCGCCGTAGACGACCGTCAGGCCAGCCGTCGTGAGGTCGAGCTCCTGGTCATCTGACAATGCGTTGACCCCCTTGCAGCCGCGCAGAGCTGCAAGAGTCACCGTGACGTCGTCGGCTGATGCGAGGGCGAGGTTCAAGGGCTTGGTGGGTTCGGAGGTGTCCGGCGGATCCAGCAATGAGTCGATGGCTGCCGCAAGCTTATCCTCGGTGATCGGCAGACCCTGGGCGAGGGTCTGGAGGATTGTCTGCTGCCAGAGTGCCCGCGACTTGGCCCATTCTGAGATGTCGTCACCAATGGTCATGGTCGGCAGTATTGCGGACCGGTCCGACAGATCAGGGCCCTACAGCCTCGCCAGTGACTTTCAGGAGCCGCGGCATCCACTTGCGCTGTTGTTGGCAGATCCGCGCGTTGACTTGCGCCCTATTGGCCCTCGGGAGCAGGTCCCCGACGCGCGCTATCTGGGCGAAATGGCGCGTGCGCATCGGCATGTCCGGTAGCCAGCCGCAACCGGTGTTGTCGACTCCGGGCATCACGACATCGGACCGGTGGGAGGTGTTGCCAGAACTCAGCAACACAGGCAGTCGATGTGACGCTGGAGGATGTCCCGAGTTCCGTGGAACTTCGGTGGCGGCCCGATGATCATCAGGCTACGTTCACGATCTCATCATGATGGTCGGCACCGACACTCTGCTCGGCGACATGCCGTTCGAGGGCGGCTCGCAGTGCTGGAAGGTGCAAGTGGCCGTTGACGCGGCGGAACTGCTTGCCGGCCTCGACCAGGCCGGCGGCGCACCAGCGTAGGGCCATGTTTCCGTTCTGCCAGTTCTTCACGTTGGCTGAGTGGTTGCGGCAGATGGAGATCATCGACTCGATGCAGTTGGTGCTGCGAAGGGTGCGGGCCAGGGTAGGTGGCACGCCCAGGCGGAGCACGGTCAACGTCTCGCTGAGGCCTTCGCGCAGGCTGCCGGCGGCTCCGGGGTGGGTGTGCTCCAATTCCCGTGCTAGCGCTTCGAGTTGGGCTTCAGCGATGATCGCAGACGGCGCGTGGTAGGCGGCCCGCATCTTCTTCGTCACGGCCCTGGCGAGGTCATCGGGCAGCTTGTCGGCGACGTTTCGCAGCTTGTGCATCTGGCAGCGTTGGATCACCGGGTGGTCGAACACGGCCGTGATGGCGGCGTGTAGCGCCTTGCCGCCGTCGATGCCGACCAGGATCGGACGGGTCGTGTCCAGTCCCCGGCCCCGTAGGTCGCTGAGCAGTTCGGTGACGACGGTGGTGTTCTCGGTGCTGCCTTCGACCAGTCCGAGGGGATGTTTGGTGCCGTCGATGCCGATCCCCAGCGCCACAACGCACAGGTGCTCACCGAAGTGGACGCCGTCGATCATCAACGCCACCAGGTCCAGGTTCCCCAGCGGCGCGGCAAGCAGCTCGGCCAGGGCAGTCTCGGTCATCGCCACGAACCGGCGTGAGACCGCCGACTTGCTCGTCGCCGAAGCACCTCGTTCGACCTTCTCACCGACCGGTTCGAGGCCGACCCGGTAACGGCGGCTCGACAGGCCGCCGAGCATCTTGCCCATCGCCATCCGACCCAGGATCTCGCTGCGGCTGAACAGTTCGTAGGCCGGCACCGGCACCTCACCGCCGTCGGTCGCACGCATCCGCGGCCGATCGACGCCGACCCGACGCCCGCCCAAGGTGACCGACCCGCGCTCACGCCCGTGCCGTACCGCGGTCCGCCCAGGGTCGTGTTTGCCGCGGGGCCCGCACACCGCGGCCACATCGGCCTCCATCAGCGAGGCCATCACCTGCAGACCGGCGCCGACCGCGAGAGCGAGCAGGCCCTCACGCATGTCCTCGGCGATCTCGCCCATCGCAATGGTCACTTCATCGGGTATGGCGAGCCCCGGTCCGGAACTCGTCTTTGGCGTGTTCTTCTGGTACTTGTTGGTCACGGTGGTCCCCTTCTTGGTGGTGTCTTGGCGGATGCCCAACACCTACCCCACGGGCGGTGTCAGGCGGGGGACCGCCACTCAGGTTCCACGAGACCCGGGACAACCTCTGACGCTGCTCATAGGACGACACGATGGGAGAAGCGAACTAGGTTTGGGGAATGAACTGGTATCCGCTTGTCGCAGCTGGGTTGGCTAAGTCTGCCCTCGCTTCGACGGAGGATCGGTGGCTGCACACGCGATCGGTGGCGGGACTCGCGTCGGAACTGCAGGGGCGGACTGGAGATGTCTCCGACGCTGTGGTCTCTGCGGCCTGGCTTCACGATGTGGGCTATGGGCCCGAAGTAGTCGACACAGGGTTTCATCCGATCGACGGCGCCAGATGGCTGAGCAGACAAGGGGTTCCTGAGGGGATCGTTGCGCTCGTCGCGTACCACTCGGGAGCGATCTTCGAGGCGGAAGAACGGGGACTCCTCGTCGAGCTCGCCGACTTCACAGTGCCTGATCCGGATCAGCTGGACATGCTCACCTTGGTCGACATGGCCGTCGGTCCGACCGGCGAGCGGGTTTCTGTGAAGTCGCGCCTCGACGAGATCCTGGCTCGGTATCCGGCCGGTCACCCTGTGCATCGTGCGCTCAAGAGGTCTCGACCCTCGCTTATCGAGTCGGCTGAGAGGGCAGCAGAGAAGCTGGGGTTAGCCAATGTAGGGACTCGCCCGCCGATCTAGGTAGTGCTGGATCCGCATCCTCATCGAAGGGTGGATCTGCCGCCTGTCCAGGTCGGCTGGCTCGACCCAATCGACCTCCCTACTCTCCTCGCTCGTCCGCGCTTCTCCACCAACGAGCTTGGCGCTGAACGCGATTGAGAACTGCTGTCTGACCTCGCCATCGTCGTAGGCCATCACGTGATTCGGATTCGTGTAGGTGCCGATGATGCCGATGACCTCAACCTCGTAGCCGGTCTCTTCTCGGACCTCACGAACGACGGTCTCGCCGATCGACTCACCGACGTCATGGCCACCTCCCGGCAGCGCCCACAAGTCGTTGTCGGCCTTGTGAATCAGGAGAATCCGGCCGTGATCGTCCTCGACCACAGCAACTACCGAGGGGACAACGCTGTTGGCCTCGGGTGCATTGGGGTCATCGATGTAGTCGATACGAGCCATGCTTCGACACTAGGCGACCTGCTCCCTCGGCACATCTGTTGCGCGCTCCCAGGTTCGCTCGAAGCTCTCCATGTAGGTCGTGAACAGGCGACCGCCGGCCACCCGGTGGAGCTGGACAACGGGGCCGTGACTAGCCGGCGTTCCGAGCGAGTGGGTGTTCGCCAGGAGGACCTCGTCGAAACGGAAGATGGATGCGTAGACGGTGTCGTCGTGCTTGCGTGCCTTGATCCCCCGGCTCTGCAGGAGGGGCGCGTAGTAGGCCCAGGTCAGCTCGCACCGGGCCGCAAGGAGATGCGCAATACCTTCCTCGCTGCCGCGACGTTTGACTGCCTCAGAGTTGGGGTCTCCGAAGAGGAGACGGACCTGCACTCCGGACTCGGCTTTCTCCAGCAGCCTTTCCCCGAAGTTGTCGACGGAGTCGTGAAGGAAGCTTGCGGAGTAGGCGAGGAGGTCGATGCTCTCACTCGCTTGGTCAAGCAGTGTGGTCCAGGTCCCTGCTGGGATGCCGCCCCGGCTGGGGTGCAGGGCAACAAACTCGGCCGCACTCGCTGATTGGGTTTTCGCCTCGGATTCGGTTGAGGGCCACAGGAATCCTTCCGGTTTGCCCAGCATCGCGACGATCGCCTCGCGGTGGGCCCGGTGCGGGACGCGGTCAGTCGAGATCCAGCGCTCCACGGTCTTGGGATCGACTCCCGCGCGATCGCTCACCTGGTCGATGGTCAATCCGGCCGAATGAAGTGCGCTTCGCAGTCGCTCGTTCGCCATGTGTCCCCCTCGGGACGTTTTGGACGCTTCTGAGACGTCTCCAAAAGAGTAAGACGTCTTGAGAAGTCCCGCACGGCGGTGATGCCGTCCCTGTGGAAAACGATGCCATGACAGGGAGCCACTCGGGCTCACTGACACCGGAGGCACCAATGGCACTGTCCAAGCGAATGAAGGTCACCCACGACGACGTGTTCCCTTATGGAGCGTTCCTCGTCGGACAGGTCAACCAGGTCGTCGACTTCGATCGCTCGACCCGGGAGATGAAGTACCAGCAAGTGGACAAGGAGACCGGCCTGCCTCTGTGGCAGGTGGACGTCATCGACGCCGACCCGGAAGCGAAGAGAGCGAGCAAGACCCTCTCGATCAAGTTCGCGGCCAAGGTCCAGCCCGTCCCGCCGTCCAACGACTCGGACTCGCCGTTCACGCCGGTCTTCTTCGATGGCATGACCGCCCTTCCCTACGTCGAGCAGGTCACCGAGGGCTTCTCGCGCATCGCCTGGTCGTTCCGGGCCGAGGGGATGCGAGGCACGAGGAGGGCGGGTGAGGCTCCGACTGCCGCACCGTCTCAGTCCGATGCCGACAAGCCGAAGCCGGCCCAGGCCTCGAAGGCAGTGGCTTGAGATGAAGGTCGCCGACTTGGTCGCATGGAGCGAGACTCTCGGGGTCTCCATCGATGAGGTGCCCACCGTGCTGCGGTTCCGGGTCCGTCAGATCAACGCCCTTCGCGAGGACGTGGTCAAGGCCTGGGGCGGCCTGCGCAACGCACCGGACGAGGAGCTGGTGCTCCAGCTCGCCGTCGCGGGAAGGGTCCTCGGGGAGGTCGTCCAGTCACTGGAGACCTCGGTCGCGGAGGCAGGAAAGGTGGCGGTCTGAGATGGCCCCCATCGACCTGCGGGAGTGGGCCTCCTCCACCGGGCTGTCCCTCTTCGACCTTGGTCTGGCTCTGGGCGCCGCAGAAGCGCGAGCGGACGGCCTCAACGCCCAGCTCAGCAAGCAGGAGGAGCGCTTCCGCAACGCACCGGACGTCGATCTCCTCCTGGGCGTCCAGCATGCCGTCGCCGGCCAACGCGTCGTCCTCGCCCGGCTGACAGAGATCCGGAACCTGTGGCGACAGGAGGTGGGTTGAGATGCGCGGCGGCAAGGTCACCGATTGGGCCGAGGCCCTCCGAGTGCCGCCGAGGGATCTGCCCGACGCTCTGCGCCGGCTCTACCGGGAGAGCGTCACCCTCCACGAGCAACTCATCCACTTCCGGCAGAAGGTGCACGAAGGCCCGATGGTGCACATCGACGAAGCGATGGCCCTGGCCGAGAGCGCCCTCCGGGAGGCGAGCGAGGGGATCTCCCTCGCCCAGCTCGAGGCGTCGAGGGAGGTGTATTGAGATGACAAGCAAGCCGGCACAGACCGACAGCATCGTTGATGACCTCATCGAAGGGTTGACGGAGATCATCGCCACTCTCGCTCTGCTGGTCTGGCGACTCCTGTTCGTCGTGGCTGGAAATCCCATCCTGATGATCGGCGCTGCCGGGGTCTGGGCGACTCTCCACTGGCACGGTCGCATCCCCGCGGTCGCGGTCTGTGCCGGCTTCGTCCTCGCTCTCCTCACATGGCGCGCCACCTTCCCACGGTCGTTCAGCCGCGCCGTCGGTCTCCCGGCCACCGCCTCGACGTGGGGTTGCCTGGTCCGAGTCCGGTGGAGCCACGTCGCCGCACGCCATGGTCTGGTGGCCCATTCGTATGCCGGTGAGTCGGGTTCGCAGGTGGACCGCGAGGTCGCGGAATTGGGACGCATCAAAGCCACCCCGGGCATGCTGCGGCTGAGGGTGCGTTTGCCGGCCGGACTGACCACGGCCGACATCGAAGGCGCCTGCGAAGGCCTGGCGCACGCCTTCCGCGTCCGGGAGTGCCGCGTCGTGACCGACCGACCGGGATTCGTCTGGCTCGAGCTGCATCGTCGCGATCTCCTGGCCGCCGTGGTGTCTCCCCTGCCGACCGTCGAGGCTGTGGACTTGGATCGCGTCCCGGTCGGGCGGCACGAGGACGGGACGGCGTGGACCATCGCCGTCCGAGGCACCCATCTTCTGCTCGCTGGCGCGACAGGCTCCGGAAAGAGCTCCGTGCTCTGGTCGATGCTGCGCGCTCTGGCGGGCCGAATCCGGACCGGGTCCGTGCAGGTCTGGGCCGTCGACCCCAAGGGCGGCATGGAGCTCGGGCCCGGGCGAGCCCTGTTCTCGAGGTTTGAGGAGACCGATCCCGAGCGGATGTGCCAGCTCGTCGAGGCACTCGTCGACCTCAAGGACACCCGAGCCCAGGAACTCGCCTCTGCGGGCCGCCGCATCCACGACGCGACCCCGGCGTCACCCCACATCGTCCTCATCGTCGACGAGCTCGCCACCCTCACCGCGTTCGCCGAACGCAAGATCATGTCGCGCTTCGACCAGGCCCTCGGCCTGCTCCTGACCCAAGGCCGAGCCTGCGGGATCACCGTCGTCTCCGCCGTCCAAGACCCTGGCAAGGACGTGGTCGGCTGGCGCGACCTCTTCCCCACCCGCATCGCACTCCGCCTCGACAACCCGATCCAGGTCGACATGGTCCTCGGCGACGGCGCGAGAGACCGGGGCGCGCGGGCGGACCACATCAACGAGCTCACCCCCGGAGTCGCCTATGTCCGGACGCTCGGCACCCGCCAGCTCAAGAGGGTCCGGTCCGCCTACCTCAACGACACGGACATCGGGGACCTCGTGCGCGCTACCTCAGCGCCGCTCGACGACGTCCTCGCCGAGCTCGAGGCCGACCTCCAAGGAGGCGCGTCATGAGCACCACCGAAGCGGCTCTGTGGCACGACTTCTGGGCCAGCGTCGGCAACGAGGACTGGCTTGCGGCGGCACATCTGCTGGAAGCGTCACCGCGGGTGCGTGGCTACTTCGCCCGATTCCTCGGCGAGGAACTCACCCCACGCTTCGACACGGCCGGCAACGAGGCCGGGACCCCGTTCAGCGAGGTCCTGCTCGACTGGAAGGCGGCAGCCGACCGGATCGACCTCGAGGGCTTCTCCTCCACCGAGACCCGCCTCGCCCGACTCGTCGCCGCCCTCACCACCGAACAGCCGTTCCCGATCGAAGATCTCACCCGGATGGGCTCGTGGTCCCTGCACGTCTGGCAGGCCCTCGTCGAATGGGGCACAGACGGTCGAGCGACGTTGCAGGTGCGGTCATGACGACGACCCAGGTCCTCAGGGCCGGGCGACGGACAGGTCCCGCCTACGGGCTCGCACTGCCGTTCGACCTGACCGGAGCACCGTCTGCGCGGGACCTGGCCAACGGCGACTGGCGGCTCGATGCGACCTGCCGCGACCGCGACCACGAGTGGTGGTTCGCCAAGCCCACCAGTGCCCGGAGCCGGAGCGCGGTGCAGCTATGCGAGGGCTGCCCGGTCCGACAGCAGTGCCTCGCCGCAGGACTCCTCTTCGGTGAGGAGTTCGGCGTCTGGGGCGGCCTGACGCACATCCAGCGCCGCCCCCTCATCGCGCGACTCCTGACCGGTGTCCCCCTCGCAACCGTCCTCGCCACGGCCCTTGGTGAGCAGCACGTCGTGAAGTTCGAGGCCGCCTGATGTCCCTCGCGCTCACGGAACCCGGGCTCCACGAGGAGGAAGACTTCGCAATCGCCACCGGGACCGGCGGCGAAGATGGTGATCCCCGGGCCGAGCAGTCCGCGCGAGTCGGGCACTGCCACCACCCGATCAAGCTCACGGGCCGATCCCACACCATCGACCGCGCAACCGGAGTCGTCCTCTCGAGCCTGGACTCGGCCGACCTACCGGATGGGGTCCTCTACGTCAAGTGCGGCAACCGTCGAGCCTCGGCTTGCGCACCCTGCTCTCGCGAGTACGGCGCCGACATGTGGCACCTCCTGCGGGCCGGAGCAGCAGGTGGAGACAAGGGCGTCCCGACGTCGGTGGTCACTCACCCGATGGTGTTCGCCACCCTGACCGCGCCGTCGTTCGGGCCGGTCCATGCGGTCAAGCGGCCGGGGTCCACGTCCCGCCGGTGCCGACCGCGTGCCCGCGGAGAGCGATGCCCGCACGGGAACAGCCTGTCCTGCATGGCCGTACACCAGCAGGACGATGTCGTGGTCGGACAACCGTTCTGTGTCGAGTGCTACGACTACGAAGCACACGTGATCTGGCAGTGGTGGGCCCCCGAGCTCTGGCGGCGGTTCACCATCGCCCTGCCCCGGGCCATCGCCAAGGCCCTCCACGTCTCACAGAAGGTTGCTCGGCGGCTGGTCCGTGTCTCGTTCGCCAAGGTCGGGGAGTACCAACAGCGTGGCGTCATCCACTTCCACGCGATCATCCGGCTCGACGGACCGCCCGACGACGACCAGCCGTTCCCGCTTCCACTTATCGAGGTCGAGTCAGGCTGGCTCGCTGACCGGATCCGTGAAGCCGCGGGGAGGGTCGAGTTCGACGCCCCACCGGCGTACCGGCACGGTCCCGACCACCGACTGACCTTCGGCACTCAGATCGACGCCCGACCTGTCCACGTCCGCGCGGGCCGCGACGACCTGGCCGGGCCGATCCACCCCGAGACCGTCGCCGCCTACATCGCCAAGTACTCGACAAAGTCGGCCGGCGACCTCGACCCCGGCGAGCTGAGCGCCAGCAACACCCACCTCGCCCGGCTACGACGGAGCGTGCTGCGACTGGCTGAGGGCGCCGACGACCTCTACCCGCCCGGAGGGCCGTTCGACAACCCCTACCTGCTCCTCGGCAAGTGGGGCCACATGCTCGGGTTCCGCGGCCACTTCGCCTCGAAGTCCCGCCGCTACTCCACCACCTTGACCAGGATCCGCGGCACACGTCGGCGCTTCCAGCGAGCCAAGGCGCGCAACCCCCACCGACGCGTCGACGTCACGCTCCTCGACCGAGCCGATGAGGACGAGACCACCCTCATTGTCGGCAGCTGGCGCTTCGCCGGCACCGGCTGGCCCACCGACGAGGACACCGAGATGGCCGTGGCCGCCGCAGCCTGGGCGCGCGAGCGTGCCAAAAAGCGTCGACACGATGACAACCGTTCGCACCGACTGAGGGAGGAGCAATGACGAAGAAGTGGTACACCGTGAAAGAGGTTGCCGAGATGCTCGGCTACGGCGAGTCCAAGGTCTGGATGCTCGTCATCCAACGGGACCTGAAGTCCTTGAAGGACGGCGGCTCGCGACGCATCCTGCCCGAGTGGGTCGACGAGTACATCGCCCGTCGAGCTGCCGAGGCTGATCGCGAGTTGGTATGACTGCCAAGCGGACTCGGCCAAACGGGGAGAACTCGATCTACCCCTACCGAAACGGGTTCGCCGCCTACGTGTGGATCACCACGCAGGCCGGTCGTCGGGTGCGCAAGTACGTCTACGGCAAGACGAGAGAGGACGTGCACCGCGACTGGATCGCATTGCAGGCCAAAGCTCGTCGTGGTCCGATCGCCACCAAAGTCCCCACCGTTGGGCAATATCTCCATCGCTGGCTGGAGGAGGTCGTCGAGCCCAACCTCGCGCCGCTGACAGCCTCGACGTACGAGACCCTCGTCCGGCTCTACCTCGAGCCGGGGCTCGGGCACCTTCGGCTCGATCGGCTGAAGGTGCGCGACGCCCAGTCGTGGTTCAACCAGCTGCAGTCCGAGTGCCAATGCTGCGCCCAGGGCAAGGACCAGAAACGGGCTGAGCGAGACCAGGCACTGGCAAGGTGCTGCGCCAAGGGGCAGTGCTGCCACAGCTATGCATCCGGCCGCACGATCAAGGATGCCCGAACGGTCCTACGGTCCGCCTTGTCCAGCGCGATGAGCGAAGAGCTTGTCGAACGCAACGTCGCAGCGCTCGTCAAGGCACCGACCCTTCGCCCTCGCAAGGTCAAGGCGTGGACCAGCGACGAGGCACGCCGATTCCTCGAGTCCGCCCGGCACGACAACGACACGCTCTACGCGGCATTCGTCCTCGTCCTCGTCCTCGGACTGCGCAAGGGAGAGGTCCTCGGGCTGACCTGGGAAGCCGTTGATATCGCCCACGGTGAGGTGCTCATCGACCACCAGCTCCAACGGGTCAAGCGGCAGCTGCTGCACCGCAGGACGAAGAGCGAGGCATCCGATGCCACCTTGCCTATGCCCGACCTGGCCGCGGCCTCCCTGCAGCTCCGCGGGGAGCAGCAGGATAAGGACCGTGCGGAGGTTGGAGAGGCCTGGCGTGAGCTCGACGAGGGGCCGCATCTGGTCTTCACCGGCAGATACGGCACGCCGATCGACCCGCGGACCATGAACCGGCGTTTCACTGCTCGGTGCGAGGCAGCCGGCGCCCGACGGTTGACCGTCCATGACGCGCGACGGACCTGCGCGACGCTTCTGGTGGACCTCGATGTGCACCCGCGGGTGATCATGCGGATCCTGCGGCACGCGGACCTGGCGGTGACGATGGAGATCTACGCGAACGCCAGCTCGGCCGCGACGAGAGAGGCCCTTCGACGCCTGGGGGAGAGCCTCAAATGACACCTACTGCTGTACTTTGCTGCTTGCACGGCCAGCAGGAAGGCCCCGTCCGAGTGGGACAGGGCCTGTGACCTGCGGATACTTGGGTCGGGGTGACAGGATTTGAACCTGCGGCCTCTTCGTCCCGAACGAAGCGCGCTACCAAGCTGCGCCACACCCCGTGGCTGTCACTGCTAGGCCTGGCAGGGCCCCGGCAGCGAAGACCGAGAATAGCCGAGCCACCCCCTAGCGACCCAATCGGATCCTTCGCGCGACGACACGGCCCGCGAGTCCAGCTGCGGAGGGACGCAACAGAGCTCGCCCGACGACCAAGAGCCATGCGGCATACGGAGAGCTCAGGCGACGGGTTCCAGCGTCAGCAGCGTCGCCTCGGGTCGGCAGGCAAACCGCACGGGGGCGAAGGGCGACGTCCCGAGACCGGCCGACACCTCGAGCCACGCGGCGTCGGAGGGCGGGGGAGCGGACACGTCGGTGCCCGCTCCCGGCCACCACCGCGACACTCCCTTGACCCGGCCGGTGTCGAGGTCGCAGTTGGTGACCAGCGCGCCGTACCCCGGAATGCACAGCTGACCACCGTGGGTGTGGCCGGCGATGAGCAGGCCGGCGCCGTCGGCCGTCATCGCATCGAGGACGCGCTGGTAGGGCGCGTGCGTCACCCCGACCGTCAACAGTGCGTCTGGGTCTGCTGGCCCCTCGACGAGCTCATAGCGGTCGTAGTGGAGGTGCGGGTCGTCGACCCCGACGAACTCGATCGACTCGCCCGCGACGTCGACAAGAGCCCGGGCGTTGGTCAGGTCGGACCATCCGCCGTCGAGCATGCCCTTGACGAGGTCGTCGGTCGGGAGCCGGGTGGAGTCGCCGGTGCGGCGGCTGAACTGCGGCGTCAGGTAGAGCAGCGGGTTCTTGAACTTCGGGGCGAAGTAGTCGTTCGAGCCGAGGACGAACACCCCAGGGATGTCGAAGAGCGGCCGGAACGCCTTCAACGCCACCGGGACGGCCTCCGGGTGAGCCAGGTTGTCGCCGGTGTTGATGACGAGGTCGGGGCGCAGGCCCGCCAGGGCGCCGACCCATGCCGCCTTGCGGCGCTGGCCGGGCACGAGGTGCAGGTCCGTCACGTGAAGCACCCGCACCGGTCGGTGCCCACGCGGCAGCACGGGGACGCTGCGGCGCCTGAGGACAAAGGCGTTGCGCTCGATCAAGGACGCATAGCCCAAGCCGCCGATGCCGGCAGCGGCCAGGGTGAGCCCGGTCCGGGCGAGGGCGCGCATCGGCCCATCCTTCCACGGCGCCGATGTCAAGCCCGCCTCGAGGAGGGCACTGGGACCGTCATGCCCGGCAATGCGGTTGTCGCCACCTGACAGACTCTGTCCATGAGCACCACCCTGAAGCAGACCCTCCAGTCCGACCTTACCGAGGCGATCCGAGCCCGCGACGCGGTGCGCTCCGCGACCCTCCGCATGACCCTGGCCGCAGTGACGAACGAGGAGGTCGCCGGGAAGGTCGCGCGCCAGCTGAGCGACGAGGACGTGCTCAAGGTGATCGCCAAGGAGGCCAAGAAGCGCAAGGAGGCGGCAACGGCATACACCGACGCTTCTCGACCGGAGCTCGCCGACAAGGAGGAGGCGGAGCTCGAGGTGCTCGAGGGCTACCTGCCCGAGCAGCTGTCGGACGAGGAGCTGGAGGCGCTCGTCGCCCAGGCGGTCGCGGATTCCGGAGCAACAGGTATGCCGCAGATGGGCCTGGTGATGAAGTCGGTCCAGCCGCTCGTGGCCGGGCGCGCAGACGGTGGGCGCGTGGCCGGGCTGGTCCGCAAAGCCCTCGCCGGCTGACGCCAACGACGCTCACCCCTCCCGCCCGGGGCTGACGGGGGCCCGAGGGTCAGGCAGGAGGAGGGGGCGTGGCCTGACCCGGTGGTGTCGCCGGCGGTTGCGGGACGAGCGGTTGCTGGGCCGGTTGCCGCTGTGGTTGTTGCTGCGGTGATGGCTGCTGTGACTGTTGCTGCGGGGCTCCCGGGCCGGCCGAGATGAGGAGGGTCACCACGGAGCCCGGGTTGGCCTTGCCGTCCGGGTCGGTGCCGGCCA